>MLJW01000087.1_pt1 | contig 105643 bp, 77 predicted proteins | sample 888231 | NCBI WGS metagenome assembly MLJW01 (sample SAMN05788063, study PRJNA343431) | mine drainage metagenome | isolation source: sample collected from the inflow into an acid mine drainage treatment plant... | place: Germany: Lusatia, lignite mining district | reverse complement strand
AGATACACAAATACTGGTTGGCACAACGGTTATTGAAGTGGGTGTTGATGTTCCCAATGCAAGCGTGATGGTAATTGAAAGCTCTGAAAAGTTTGGTTTATCGCAATTGCATCAGTTGCGTGGGCGTGTTGGCCGGGGATCAGAAAAAAGTTTTTGCATATTATTAACGGGTAGTCGGGTAAGCGAAGATGCCCGCGAACGTATCAAGATAATGTGCGCCACCAACGACGGATTTAAAATAGCAGAGAAAGATCTGGAATTGCGTGGGCCCGGCGATATTGAAGGTACACGCCAAAGCGGTGTACTGAACTTTAAGTTGGCAAGCATTGTTAATGATAAAAGGTTATTGGAATTAGCAAAACACGAAGCAGAGAAATTACTGGAACAGGATATTGAAATTAATATGGCAAAGAATTTGCAATTAAAAAGTTTCTTACAATCGCAAAAAGGGAAGACAGGCTGGAGCAAGATTTCGTAATAAAAAATTAAATCGTTTATTGATTAGATTACTTGCAGTAATTTTATTACACGAATTTTTACGAATTACACGAATTGCTTGCAATGAGTTTGAAATATTACTAAAACATAGCGTTGGTTATTTGAGAACGATTTAGTTTTTAATTTTTTAGTGTTTAGTTTTTTTATAAAAGACCCCACAGATGAAAGGAATGAAGTGCATAGTATGGCTATTTATTTTCACCTCTTCGTTTAAACAATTGAGCGCACAGTCTTACCTGAATTTTATAGAAAATAAAGGGCAATGGAACAGCAAAGTTGCATTTAAAGGTGAGTTGCCAACAGGCGCATTTTTTCTGAAACAGGACGGCGGTTATAAAATGGTTTTACATAATCTTGATGATCTTAAAAATATCACAGAGCAAAGTCATACTTTATCTTCCGTAAAACAATCTGTTCAATCATCAGCTATTATAAACAGAAATCTGCAAAAGGTTTTACACTCGCATGCGTACGAAGTAAAATTTTTAAATGCCAATCCGCAGCCTCAAATAATAAAAGAAAAACCATTAGCAAATTATAATAGTTATTTTATCGGGAATGATCCCGGTAAATGGGCAGGCGGTTGCAAAATTTATCAATCCATCACTTATAAAAATATTTATCCAAACATTGATGTGCGGTATTATACTTCGTCGCAGGGAACATTAAAATACGATATCATCGTTTACCCCGGTGGTGATATAAAAAATGTTAGTTTATATTATGATGGTGTTGACGGATTAAAATTAAAAGATGGTACTTTAAAAATTAAAACTTCGGTTGAAGATGTAGTGGAAGGCAATCCCGTCAGTTATATCAGCAATCAATCGGGAAGAAAAGAAGTTGCCTGCAGTTATAAGATTGCAGGAAATATTATGCGGTTTGATGTAAAAGATTCTAAACCCCGCAACTCAATATTGGTAATTGATCCCACCATTATTTTTGCAAGTTTTTCGGGAAGCAATGCCGACAATTGGGGCTACACTGCCACTTATGATAATGCAGGAAATTTTTATGCCGGAGGAATTGTGTTTGCCACAGGATATCCGGTTACAAATAGTGCATTCCAAACAAAATTTGCAGGAGGAAATAATAATACCGGTGAAGGTGATCCTCAAAATAATATCGATATGAATGGTTTCGATATCGGTATCATGAAATTTAATTCAACCGGTTCAGCAGTGATGTATGCAACATATATTGGCGGAGCAACCGGGAATGAACAACCGCATAGTTTGGTGGTTGATAATAATGGTAATTTAATTATTGCCGGACGTACCACTTCATCAGATTATCCAACAATATCTCCAAATAAATTTGGTCCGGGCGGTAAACAAGATATTATACTTACCAAATTAAATGCAAACGGTACTGCATTGATCGGTTCTTTACGAATTGGAGGTGCAGGTGATGATGGCGTGAATATTTCTTCGAAAGATATGCCCGCACCTGCACCGCAAGGTTCGGTACTTACCAGAAGAAATTATGGCGATGATGCCAGAAGCGAAGTGATATTGGATAATGCAGGAAATATTTATTTGGCATCCTGTACACAGTCATCAGACTTTCCAACAACCAATCCTTTTCAATCAAATAATAATGGAGGTACTTATAATCAGGATGGCGTGATCATTAAAGCAGCGCCCGATCTAAGCAATATTATTTTCAGCAGTTATTTAGGTGGCACAGGCGATGATGCTGCTTTTGCATTGGCCATCAATCCCGTGTCCAATAATATTTATGTTTGTGGTGCAACAGCAAGTAAGGATCTGTCGAATAAATCTGTTAATGCATATAACGGTGGCGTTTGCGATGGATTCATTTCAATTATAAGTAACACTGCTAATCCTTCGCTTCTATCCAACAGTTATTTTGGTACGGCATCGGCCGATCAATTATACGGCATACAGTTTAATAAAACGGGTGATGTTTTTATAACAGGCACCACCGAAGGTGTGATACCAGTAGTTAATTCTCCGTTCAATGCAGCGGGCCAATCGAACGGAAAACAATTTATTACCAAATTAAGTTCTGATCTGTTAACAGTACTATATTCTGCAAATTTTGGTCCGGGTGGAACTTATCCCAATATATCGCCTGCAGCTTTTTTGGTAGATAATTGCGAGAATGTTTATGTATCGGGATGGGGAGGCGGATTAGATGGACCCTATACCAATTCCGGAACTTTAGGATTAAGTGCTAAAGCCGCACCTGATGGATCTCAGCCCTTAAAAACAACAACCGATGGTAATAGTTTTTATTTCTTCGTGTTGGAAAGAAATGCCAGTTCGCAACTCTATGGCGGATTTTATGGAGATAACAGGATGACTAACCAGAGTTCGCCACCCGGCGATTATAATGGTGTGCATGTAGATGGCGGTACAAGCCGGTTTGATAATAAAGGAGTGGTGTATCAGTCTATTTGTGCCTGCGGGCCAGACCCCAACATGTCAACATTTGGAGTACCATTTCCCAGTAATGCCGCATATCAGGCACACAATGGATATAGCTGTAATTTATTTGCATTAAAAGTGGCATTTAATTTAGCAGGTGTATTATCGGGTGTACAGGCTTCGATCAATGGAGTAGTGAGAGATACTGCAGGATGTGTTCCCTTGCAGGTAAGTTTTACCGATACAATCGGTACTGCCAAACAATATATCTGGAACTTTGGCGATGGCGGCACCGATACAACCACTACCACTTCAAGCATTTCGCATTATTATAATTCGGCAGGTAATTTTTTGGTACGGCTGATTGGGGTTGATAACAGTAAATGTTTTCCTTACGACACTTCGTATGTTACCATTAAAGTAGGAACCGATTCTGTTGCGCTTGGTTTAAACTATGGAAGAGTTGGCGGGTGTAATTCGCTGACCTATCTTTTTACAAATAAATCAATCCCATCGCCTACGGCAGTACCTTTTAAACCTAATTCGTTTAAGATAAATTTTGGTGATGGATCGAGCGGTATATTTTCCGATACCATAACGCATACTTATCCTGCGATAGGAACATATAATGTAAGCTTAGTTTTAGTTGACAGTAATTATTGCAACCAATACGACAGTACCATTGTTCAACTCCGCATATCAAATAATGTAAAAGCTCAATTTACAACACCTGCATTCGGATGTGCACCTTATAATGCAGTGTTCACCAACACTTCTTTAGGAGGAACCGATTTTGAATGGGTATTCGGCGATGGCAGTACGTATTCAACAACCAGCATTGCTGCAGTTACACATCTGTATCCAAATATCCAGACTTATACAGCATACCTGATTGCCACCGATACCAATACCTGCAATAGAGTTGATACCAGTGCAAGTTTTGTAATTACGGTACAAGGCAAGCCCACTGCGAATTTTAGCGTATCGCCCCAACCACCTGTTTCCAATACAGCTATTGTGTTTACCAATAATTCTGTTGGAGCGGTTTCATACAAATGGATATTTGGCGATGGAACAGATTCGGTTACCACAAGTAATGCTGCTGTAAGTCATTTATACAATGCTACCGGGACATATACTGCATCTTTAATTGCTTTTAATAATGCGGGTTGTTCCGATACTGTAAGTTTATCGGTTGCAGCTTTAATAACACCTGTTTTTGGTATACCTACAGCCATTGCGCCCAACTGCAATTGCAGTAATAATAAAATTTTTATCCGCGGATTTGGTATTGCCAGTGTGAAATGGAATATTTATAATCGTTGGGGAACATTGGTATTCTCCACCGAAAATAAAGATACGGGTTGGGATGGAACATATAAAGGGGTGGCACTTCCTCAGGATGCCTATAAATATATCTTAAATATTAAGATGACAGATGGGAAAAGTTATACAACAAGCGGTGACATAACATTATTAAAATAGTGCATTGAAAAAAGTAATTAAATATATTATTGCTTCCTTTTTTTTGACAATAATCTTCAATTCAGTTGATGCGCAGAGCTATTTGAATTTTTCTCAATATTTTAATACCCCATTGTTTGTAAATCCTGCTAACACCGGTTTCGATCCTACACACGATTACCGTATCGGTGCTAATTATCGAAATCAATGGCCAAGTCTTGGAAGCCAATATCAAACAATGAGTATTTGGGGCGATGTACAATTATTTAATAACAAATTCGAAAACGGATGGATTGGCTTAGGTGGCACCTTGCTAAAAGATGTTGCTGCCAGTGGAAGTTTAACATCAACAAAAGGATTTGTTTCTATTGCTTATCACCAGGTGCTTGGCGATAATAGCTTATTAAGTGCAGGTTTAGGCATTGGTATGGTAAATCAAAGAGTTGATCCTTCTATGCTTACATTTAACGATCAATGGAATGGACAAATATTCGATATTAAATTGCCAACGAGTTCTCCAATTATTTATAGTTCGATTTATTATTTGGATCTGCAGGCAGGTGTGAACTATGCTTATTTTGCTTCGGATAATGTTTACTTAAATGCAGGTTTTAGTGTAACACATTTGAATCATCCCAATGAAAGTTTTTATGCGGTCAAGAATACCTCAACTCAAATACCATTTCGTTATACCGCATTTTTAAACAGTAATATCAAAATACAAAATCTCTGGATATTAAATCCAAATGCTTATATCAGCAAAATGGCATCGGATTGGGAAGTAGTTGCCGGATTAAATACCAACAGAAATTTGAGTGGTGATGGAACCAATCAATTAATACTTGGTTTGTATTACAGAAGTAATGATGCTATTATTCCAATGATAGGTTATCAAATAAATGATGTAAAGATTACTTTTAATTACGATGCTACCATTTCTACTTTAAGTCCTAACAATCAAACAAGAGGTGCGTACGAATTATCTATTATTAAAAGTGGATTCTTTGGCGGTGCCGATAAATCGCTGAATGCAACTAAATGTCCAAAAGCAATAAGTTTTTAAAACAAAGTTTGTACTCCGTTGGTTACTCTGAACTCGTGTTGCAATAACCATTTCTTTCTCCATAAACCTCCAGAATAACCCGTGAGATTTTTATCGCTTCCAATTACGCGATGACAGGGAACAATGATCGCAATTTTATTTTTACCATTGGTAGAAGCCGCAGCACGAACCACTTTCGGGTCGCCTAATCTTTTTGCCAGATCTAAATAACTGATGGTTTTTCCATAAGGTATTTCCAATAATTCGCTCCAAACCCTTTTCTGAAAATCGGTTCCCTCCTGATGTACCGGAACTGTAAAATGTTTTCTTCTTCCCGCAAAAAATTCAATTAACTCTTCGGTGCATTGATGAATGATATCGCTGATGCCCGGCTCGCCGTGCACTACCTGCTCGGGATTATCAATGAAACTTAATTCGGCAATATAATTATCGGTACCACCAATTTTTAATAAGCCAATCGGACTTTCATAATATGTATAGTAGAGTTCTTCCATCAGCCAATCGTTAAACCATTTTGGACTTGTTTGTCCGGTCGCAATAAAATTACCTGATTATTTTCATCATACACACCTAATACCAAACATTCGCTGAAAAAATCGGCGATTTGTTTGGGCGGGAAATTTACAACAGCAACAATTTGTTTTCCCATTAATTCATCTTTGCTGTAATGATCGGTTATTTGTGCCGATGATTGTTTGATACCATATTTACCAAAATCAATCTTTAATTTATAAGCCTGTTTCTTTGCTTTCGGGAAATCATCAGCATCAATGATGGTTCCTGTTTTAATTTCTATTTTTTCAAAATCGGTCCAAGTGATCATTTCGTAAATTTGTTGGATAAAACTATAACTTTTACCAATATGAACATTACCATTCGTAAAGCAACAATAAATGATGTTGCAGTGATAGCGCCATTATTTGATGGTTACAGAATCTTTTATAAACAAACAGCTGATTTGGCCGGGGCAGAAAAATTTATCAGTGATAGGATCAATAAAAACGAATCGGTAATTTTTCTGGCAGAGGAAAATAATAAAGCTGTTGGGTTTACACAATTGTATCCGATATTTTCTTCGGTTGGAATGAAACGTTGTTGGTTATTGAATGATCTCTTTGTTGCACCCGATGCCCGTGGCAAGGGCGTTGCCGATGCCTTACTGCAAACCGCACAACAATTTGGAGCCGAAACAAACAGCAGATGGTTGATGCTGCAAACGGCTGTTGATAATTATGCTGCACAAAAAGTGTATGAACGCAATGGTTGGAAAAAAGAGCAGCAATTTTTTACATATAATTACGCTTTGGATAAATAATAAATAAAAATGCTTTTACTAATTTCAGTAAAAGCATTTTCTTCTTTATTTCGATATTATAAAGCCAATTATTTTTCGGTTGGGTTCTTCTTCCCTGCCATCAGTTTTTCAACGGCTGCTTCTAACCTGCGTTTGCGGGTATCATCTTTTTTGGCTTCCTCGATCCACGTAACATATTCTTTCTGGTTGCTGAAAGAAAGTGAAGTAAAGAATTCCTTTACTTTTTTATGTTTGGTAAAAACCATTTCCAATTCAACCGGAGGCATCACCAATCTTTTATCAAAATCAATTCCTTTTACCTCAATTTTTTTTTCCGATACGGCTTTTGTCCTTGCAGGAATTGCAGCTGTTTTTTTAAAGCGCATAGCACTCCAAACATGATCCAGCGAAACAAGGCTTACTCCTTCATAATCGTGTTGGGTTAAATAATCCCAACTGCAATCACGGTTCAGGTCGCTCACAATTTTACTGGTTTGCTTAGGATAAGCAACCCAAAGCTTACTGTTATCATGCAAAGCAGGAAACACATCCTTCAAAACATTGTTCAGCTGATGTTGGTTTACGGCAAATACCAAAGCAAAATCAACTTTACGTGTTTTAAGTAACGGGGTAACATTCTTTGCATACGACAGTTTTGCAAACTGTTTTTCGATGGAAGATGGTAATCCCTGAATTAACAGGTTCTTCTCATCATTCAATTGTAACTTCTCCAACAAATTCTGATTTGACATGCCTAAAAGGAATTTCAGGTGATGTGAATAGTTTGCAAAGTTAAAAAATTGTAACCATAGTTTGAAATATAATAGCAAACTAATTTTCAGATTAACTATTTTCCCGATGGATTGTAATATTTCAAGGCTTCAGGCATTAAAGTTTCCAATTTTTGAATTCTTTCAGCATCTGCCGGATGATCACTTAAAAATACCGGTGGTTTTTCGTCCCCTAATGCTGCCATTCGTTTCCAGAATGGAATGGCTTCCCGTGGATCATATCCGGCCATTGCCGCAAATATCAATCCATAATGATCGGCTTCATATTCCTGTTTTCTCGAATTAGGTAACAGCACACCCAACTGAGCAGTTGGTGCGTATATCTGGTTAAAAATATCTACAGTTTGCGGGTTATTTCCCAAAGCAATATCACCAACAATTCCTACACCCTGTGCCAATAATTGCTGGCTCATTCGTTCTCTGCCGTGGCCTGCAACAGCATGAGTAATTTCGTGTCCCAACACAATCGCCAATGCTGTTTCATTTTGAGAGATGAGCAAAAGGCCTGTGTAACAAACTACTTTCCCACCCGGCATACACCATGCATTTACTTCTTTATTCTCAACCAAATTAAACTCCCATTTATACCCGTTTAATGCATCGGGCATACCATTATTGGCATAATATTTTGCGATGGCAGCAGCAATTCTATTTCCAACACGTTTTACCATTAATGCATCTTTTGCATTTCCGGTCACTACCTTATTAGAACTTAGAAATTCTTTATACTGTGTAATTGCCAATGACTGTACCTGAGACTCGGGTACTAAACTTAGCTGGCTTCTTCCTGTGATGGTATTACGATGACAAGAGATAATAAGCAATACGCTTATTGCAAATACAATTCTTTTAATTAGCATGAAATAATCTTTAGAAAGGCAAAGATACTTTTATAGAAAATAAAAATGCAAGGTTAAACATTACGTTTTCTTTGTCTGCGTCGGTCGCGGTATTTTAAGATAGGGACTTTACTTTCGGTTCCTTTAAGTATTCGTGAAATATTTTTTTGATGTGTAAGTACAATCAGCAATGCAACAATCACTGCAAATACGCGGTATAATGTTTCTTTTTCATTAAAAACAAAAAGAATAAATACCATAAATGAAACACCCGCAAGAATAGAGCTTAACGAAACAAAGCGGGTTAAATATAAAACCAATAAAAAAACACCCACACACGAAACTGCAACAATCGGTTGAATTGCCAGGGCCATTCCAAATAATGTGGCTACGCCTTTTCCCCCTTTAAATCCGGCCCAAATCGGGAAAATATGTCCAAGTACCGAAGCCAAACCTAATCCGATCATCAAATTTGTCCTGTCCCATTGGTCGGTCAAATAATAAGGTAATAAAATATAGAGTGAAGTAGCTATTACGCCTTTCAGCATATCTACGATCATCACAAAAGTTCCCCACTTACTTCCTAATACCCTGTAAGTGTTGGTAGCACCGGCATTGCCGCTGCCGTAATCTCTGATATCTATTCCAAAAAAGCCTTTGCTAACCCATACTGCCGTAGGAACAGATCCAATCAGGTATGCCGTAATTATTAGCAATAATTCATTCATTGGGGGTAAGTTAAGGATTGCAAAGATAATCGCCTAAACGATAATTCATAATTTCTTAACATAGAATTTCGGTTTACGCCTTTTTAAAATGAAGGGCGATCCAATCGCCTTTTCGCACCGTTTTTTGATATTGCCAGCCAAATGATTGAACAGATGAATGTATATCGGCTTCATCATCAACCAATAAGCCGCTTAACAAAATATCACCGCCCGAAATTATTGATTGATCAATAAATTGAATGTTTGCCAAGATGATGTGTTTGTTAATATTTGCAATGATTACTTGATATTGTTCCTGCGCAGACGGTTTATCGGATTTAGATATCCCGATATTACTGCAATTATTTTTTAATATATTTTCACTTGCATTTTCTATACACCAGTCGTCATTATCGATCGCAGTTATTTTTGCGGCTCCTAATTTTTCTGCAAGAATAGCCAGGATGCCAGTGCCCGTACCAAAATCGAAAACTGTTTTATTCGAAAAATCTATCTCCCGCATCAACTGCATCATCATAAAAGTAGTGGCATGGTGCCCGGTGCCAAAACTCATTTTTGGAGTGATGATTATTTCGTGCTCAACGCCAACGATCGGCTCATGAAAGTCGGCTCTTACTCCAACAAAATCATCAACAATAACAGTGTTGAAATTAGATTCCCACAACTGATTCCAATTTTGTTTTTTGATTATTTGTTTTTGATAGGAAAGATTTTTTTGGTTGAGTATTGATCTTAATGCCTCTTCATTAAAATGCTCCTCTTCAATAAATGCATTGATTATTTTTTCTGTTTCTTCAAATCCATCAAAACCAAGTGTAGATAGCTGTGCGATCAATATTTCGTTTACCTCTTCATTAATTGAAGGAAGTATAATTTGAATGTAATTCATGCGCTAAAAATAAACCCTCGATTTTTTCGAGGGCTAGTTTTTTAATTTTATTCCGAGATACCATTATTATTTCTTTCATCTTCTCTTTCGCCTCTTCCTTCTGGTCTTGGCATCAAAACTTTACGGCTTAATTTAAATTTGCCGGTGCGTTGATCGATACCCAGCAATTTTACTTTTATTTTATCGCCTTCTTTTAATACACCTTCCATTGATTCCAATCTCTTCCAACTGATCTCGCTGATGTGTAACAAACCTTCTTTTTTAGGTAAGAATTCAACAAAGGCCCCAAATTCTTTGATGCTTTTTACAGTAGCTTCATACACTTCGCCAACCTGCGGAACAGCAACTAATCCTCTAACCCAAGCCAATGCTTTTTCGAGTCCTTCTTTATCGGCAGAGAAAATACTTACTTCACCATAATTACCGATCTCTTCAATGTTTACGGTTGTTCCGGTAACACGTTGAATTTCCTGAATTACTTTACCACCAGGTCCGATAACAGCACCAATAAATTCTTTATCGATAATTAATTTTTCCATTCTCGGTGTATGTGGTTTCACTTCGGCACGTGCTTCAGGAATACATGCATACATCGCTTCTAAAATATGCAAACGGCCTTTCTTTGCCTGATCCAATGCTTCTCTCATCACTTCCATACTTAATCCATCAACTTTAATATCCATCTGCACACCACAAATACCATCGCGTGTTCCGGTAACTTTAAAATCCATATCGCCCAAATGATCTTCATCGCCTAAGATATCTGTAAGGATTGCATACTTGCCATCATCGGCACGGGTAATTAATCCCATTGCAACACCACCAACGTGTTTAGGAATGGGAACACCGGCATCCATCAAAGCCAATGAGCCTGCACAAACAGTTGCCATTGATGATGAACCGTTACTTTCCAAAATATCGCTCACCACCCTTGTTGTGTAAGCATAAGTAGTATCATCAGGCATCATTTGTTTTAAGCTGCGCATGGCTAAATTACCATGACCAACTTCGCGGCGGCCGGGGCCTCTCATCATTTTAATTTCCCCGGTTGAGAACGGAGGAAAATTATAATGAAGAATGAATTTGGCATATTCTGATTTCGCTGCACTTTCAATCAACAACTGATCTAATGCAGTACCCAATGTTACGGTTGTTAATGATTGTGTTTCGCCTCTTGTAAATAATGCAGAGCCATGCGGGGCCGGTAATGGTTCTATTTCCATTGTCAACGGGCGAACCTGATCTAATTTTCTTCCGTCTAAACGGATGCGATCATCCAAAATCATATTACGTACTACCTCCCACTTCAAATCTTCGTAATATTTTTTTGCTAATTTCTTATCCGTATCAGTTGCTTCTTCACCTAAACTTTCAATCAACTCATCTTTTAATTTGCTGTAAGCTTCGGTACGTTCATTTTTTGCAGAAGCACTTTTAGAAATTTCGTACACTTTATCTTTGGCAAAAGCATATACTTTTTTCTGAATCTCTTCATTTTGTTCAGGCTTCTTGTAATCTCTTTTTCCAGTAATGCCTTTCTTATCTCTTAATTCGGCCTGTGCTTTAATCTGAACACGAATAGCATCGTGTGCTAATTGCAAAGCATTAACCAGATCTTCTTCCGAACATTCTTTTGCTTCACCTTCCACCATCATTAAATTCTTTTCGGTTGCAGCAATTAAAAATTCCAGATCCGATTGTTCCAATTCGGAACGTGTTGGGTTAACGATAAATTTTCCGGCAAGGCGTGCAATCCTTACTTCACTGATGATTTCTTTGATAGGAATATCAGAAACTGCTAATGCAGCAGATGCAGCCAAACATGCTAATGCATCGGGTAAAATTTCGGGATCACTTGAAACCAAGCTTATCAAAACCTGAACATCACATAAATAATCTTCAGGAAATAATGGACGCAATGCACGGTCAATTAAGCGGCTGGTTAGGATTTCATAATCATTCAATCTGGCTTCTCTTTTAAAGAATGAACCGGGAATACGACCTGCAGAAGCAAATTTTTCCTGATAGTCAACACTCAAAGGAAAAAAATCTTGTCCTTCTTTCGGATCTTTATTTGCAACAACAGTTGCCAATAAAATACAATTACCCTGACGAACAGTTACAGAGCCGTCGGCCTGGCGTGCTAATTTGCCGGTTTCGATAATTACTTCAGCACCATTAGGCAACTGAAAGCTTGATTGTATAGGTTGTGATAACATAATTAATTTTTTATTTATGATACGGTTAAATAAATTATTTTTTAACCTGTATCAGTGAAGGATATATTGCTAAAAATCCATCATGCACAAAAAACTATTCCCAACCGTAAAAATTATCAGTTGGGAATAGCACTTATCATGAGGTAGAAAATTATTTTCTGAGACCCAATTTTTCAATCAATGAACGGTATCCGCTCAAATTTGTTTTTTGCAAATAAGTCAATAAGCGCTTACGCTGACCAACCAACTGCATTAAACCTCTGTGGGTAGAAAAATCTTTTTTGTTAGCCTGTAAGTGCTGGCTAATGTGGGCAATACGCTCTGTTAACAAAGCAATCTGACCTTCAATCGATCCGGTGTTAGTGGCTTTGCCACCAAATTCTGTAAATACTTTTACTTTTTTTTCTTTTGTGATTGACATCTAAAATTTCGTTTAAATAGCGTCCAAAAATTTACATCTAAATATTGTGGCGGCAAAGGTAGGGGTTTGCAACTAAAAATAAGAGCTGAAAACAGATTTTTTTCTGCCAAAGCCGTTTTCAGCCCCTCAAAAACAGCTATCTCATTTGTTTTCAGGATAAAAGAGCCTTTTACAAAGCTATATTTGCCCAACTTAATTACTACTAATTGCCCAGGATAATCTTAACAGTTACCAACGACCTTTCCTACGACCAGCGAATGCAACGAATCTGCAATTCGTTGGCAAAAGATGATTTTGAGGTCTTATTGGTGGGCAGATCATTGAAGGATTCCATTCTGCTTAAGAAAACAAATTACTCGCAAAAAAGATTAAAATGCTTTTTTAATAAGGGATTGAGTTTTTATGTTGAATACAATTTGAAATTGTTCTTTTTCCTGCTGTTTCAAAAGGTTGATTTGATATGTGCGATCGATCTCGATACTATCCTGCCCTGCTATTTTGTTTCTGTTTTCAGAAATAAAAAAAGAGTGTACGATGCCCATGAATTATTTACCGAGCAAAAAGAAATTATTACAAGACCATTTATTCATTCGGTTTGGTTGATGATTGAAAAGTTTGCAGTTCCTAAATTCAAGCAAGGATATACTGTTAACCAGTTTATCCAAATCGAATTCAAAAAAAGATATGGTGTTGAGTATGAAGTGATCAGAAACCTTCCTGCAAAAACACAACCTAACAACTCACCTTCTTCTAAAAGTTTTATTATTTACCAGGGCGCAGTGAATGAAGGAAGGTGTTTTGAAACATTAATTCCTGCCATGAAAAAAATGGAAATAAAATTAATCATCTGTGGCAAGGGGAATTTTTTTGCGCAGGTAAAAAAATTAACTGAAGAAAATAATGTGGCTGATAAAGTTGAATTAAAGGGCTATGTTTCTCCCGATGAACTTTCACAATTAACTCCCCATGCAAAATTCGGATTAACATTATTTGAATCAACGGGGTTAAATCAATATCAATCCTTATCGAACCGGTTTTTCGATTATATCATGGCCGGCATACCGCAGGTATGTGTTGATTTCCCGGAGTATAAAAAAATCAACGATGAATTCGATATTGCCTTGATGGTTGAAAATACAGAAGCAGATACACTTGCAGCAGCAATGAACAATTTACTGAACGATGCTGTTGTATATGAAAGATTAAAACAAAATTGTTTGCAAGCAAGAGAAATTCTGAATTGGGAGAACGAAGAAACTAAACTAAAAACATTTTGGAAAAACATCTGCACATCATTGCACTAACGGTTCCTTTCCCGGTTGATTACGGTGGCGTGTTTGATCTTTTTTACAAACTGCCTGCCCTGAAACAGCAAGGTGTGCAAATACATTTGCATTGTTTTAATAAAGGTGATGATGAACAAGATGAATTAAATAAATATTGTGCTTCGGTAAATTATTACGAAAGAAAAAAAGGAATTAAGGGCTTTAGCTTTTCTCTTCCATTCATTGTTTCGAGTAGGATAAATGAAAGATTATTTCAAAACTTGTTGCAGGATGATCATCCGATCTTGATGGAAGGAATCCATTGCTCATATTTATTGAATGATATTCGGTTCAATAACAGAAAAAAAATGGTTCGTCTGCATAATGTTGAATACCTGTATTACCGGCAATTATTTAAATCAGCAACATCATTACTTCATAAATTATATTATTGGCGGGAAAGTTCTCTTCTAAAAAAATATGAAAAAAATATTGCTACAAAAGCAGATTCATTCTTGACTGTAACACCTGCAGATGCTGAAGTTTACAGGATTGAACTGAACTGCAAAACAATTAATTTCTTACCTGTTTTTATTCCTGCCGATTGGCAATTAAAATATTTAACGGGCAAAGGAAATTATTGTTTGTATCAAGGGGATTTAAGCATCGACACCAATGAAAAAGCTGTCATTTGGTTATTAGAAAAGGTTTTTAAAAAAATAAAATTACCTCTTGTAATTGCCGGAAAAAATCCTTCAAAAAAATTAAAAAGAATGACCCGTGAGGAACTGTACACCTGCCTTGTTGCAAATCCAAACGAAAAAGAAATGCAGGATATGATTGCAAAAGCCCATATCCAGATCCTTCCTTCATTTACTATCACGGGAATTAAAATAAAATTGCTGAATGCTTTGTTTAATGGCAGATATGTAATTGCAAACACGGCAACTGTTGAAGGAAGCGGATTAGAAAATCTTTGCAGCATTGCAGACGATGCAGATTCATTTGCAGAAAAGATAACAGCATTGTTTTCAGAATCTTTTTGCCCGGAAATAATTGAACAACGAAAGAATGTTTTAGAGAAAATGTTTTGTAACGAAACAAATGCAAAAGCAATGATGAAGTTTATTTGGGAAGAATGATTTGTTTGGGTAATTACTTTATCTTACTTTTTTATGAAAAAATTATAAAGAAATACTTCGCAAAAGTTTAGCGGGATTACCTGCATAAATACCCGGCTTTTCAATATTTTTTGTAACTACCGAACCTGCACCAATCACAACATCATCGCAAATATTTATTGCCAAAATTGTTGCATTGCTTCCGATCGAAACATTGTTGCCAATATTTGTTGATTTCCAAAATTTACTGTCACCGGCAGGTTTGCCATTTGAGAATAGATCGTTCACAAACATTACCCCATGCCCAATGAAACAATTATTACCGATGGTTACCAGCTCGCAAATAAAACTGTGCGATTGAATTTTACAGTCCGTTCCTATCACAACGCCTTTCTGGATCTCAACAAATGGTCCTACAAAAGTATTGTTACCAATTGTGCATTCATACAAATTGCATGGCTCAATAATTTTTACGTTTTCTCCAAACACAACATCACGAATACCTGTTTTATATATTTTGTATTTATCCATCGTTATTTGGCTGACTGATAAATTTTTTGAATGATCTCAACAGTTTTCATTCCGTCGAAAGTATTGCTATAATTAAGTTTCCCGCTTTGCACTGTTTCGATAAGGTTTTGATATTCTTTATCATGGTTACTCATCGAGCCAACATAATTTCCATAATCATTTGCAAGGTTCCCTTTCGGCAAATTTTCGAAACTAAAATTTTCGATGTTTTGATATTCCAATTCATTCAGGTATTGACCGCCTATTTTTACTGTTCCTTTTTCAGCAAAAATAGTAAGCGAACCTTCCATATTATTTTTAAAACTGTTCACTGTATAATTCATTGTACCGATGATACCATTTTTAAATTTTAAAACAACAACACCTGTATCTTCAAACTCAATTAAATCCTGATGATTGAAATTTTCGGTCAATGCACAAACTGTTTCAACATCACCAAAAAACCAAAATAGCAAATCGATGAAATGACTGAATTGTGTGAACAAAGTACCGCCGTCTAAATCTTTGGTTCCTCGCCATTCATCCTGATAATAATTTTTATTCCTGTTCCAGAAACAATTTAACTGTACGCTGAAGATCTTGCCGAGAATATTTTTTTCGATCGAATCTTTAACAGCAACTACCGGCGGGTTAAACCTGTTTTGTTTTACTACAAATAAATTCTTCTTCGCCTTCTCGGCAGCAGCCATCATGGCTTTGCAATCATCAACACTAAGCGCCATGGGCTTTTCAACCAAAACATGAAAACCCGATTGCAGACATTTGATCGATTGTTGAGCATGCAATCCATTAGGTGTGCAAATAGAAATCACATCAACATCAGTTTCATTTTCCAAGAGGTCATCGATCGATTTGTACGCAGCAACTTTAAATTCATCTGCAAACGAAACAGCTTTCGGGAAAACAATATCACACACTGCAACCAATTCGCCGAAAGCATTGATCTGTTCGGCGTGGCGTTGCGCAATTCTGCCGCATCCAACAATTGCAAACTTAATTTTCTTCATCGTTCGGGATAACCCTTTTTACACTCCACCGTTTTAAAATTGTTACATACCGGCAGACCCGGTTATAATAAATATTACCTGAAATTATTATTTTACCGGAGATAAATATTCGGCAGGAAATTCTACCACCATCACTTGTCCCAGGCTCTGTAATTGTACATACACTTTTTTCTTTCCGCCCCGAAGTACAATGCCATCATTATCCATAAATACGCCATGATTCACCCGCACTTTTGTATTTTCTTTGAACCCTATGTTCGAAATAATTTCAATTTGCGCATCAGCTTCTGAAAGATATTTTTTTATCAAATCAATTTCTTCATCCCTGATAATAGCCGGCTTGCCGAGGTAGTGTACAAAATTTAAAACACCGTCGGTCATTAATACTTTTACTCTTTCCTCTTCACCAATATTTACAAAAACATACGATTTAAAAAGAGGTTCTTCTATGATTTTTTTTCTATCGCTCCATTGCTTTTGAACTTTTTGCACAGGGCACCAAGTGTCGATTTCTTTTTTTATTAAAAGAGCATCAACCTTCTTTTCCCATCTTGGTTTAGTATAAATAGCGTACCATTTTTTATTCAGGTCAATCATATTCCCATTCTTTTTTTTCTACAAATATAAAGTTTCACAAAGTCAGTTGCAATTGAATGATATTAACATCGGCAACCTGCCAAATGTACATTACAAGCCAACTTCAGGCCTTTGTTCAGAACTGCTGCAATAATAAAAAAGCAGAAGTTATTTTCCTTCTGCTTTTTTTATTGATCGTTTTTTTGTTTTAATTAGAAACAGTGTTGGAAGTATTGTTTGCAAGCATTTCACCAACAATTTTTACAGATTCGTTGATATACAAATCTGTTTTTAGATCTTTAAGCCAACGCTGATAACGTTCGCCCTTACCCTTATCGGGATTATTATAAAATTTAGGTTTGTCTAAAGTGGTTACTTCAACATCCATTTCCTTTTCGAGCTTTGATAGTTTACCGATCTGGGTGTTTGTTGATTGCAGCAACTTCTGTTGTTTTTTATATTTCTCGATATTCAAATCAACAGGACTGTCCATGTTTTTCGACAACCATTGTGTGTTGTCTTTGATCAATTTAAAGTTCCAGTTTGTTTTGATCTCATCATTTTCTTTTTTGATGATATTATTATAATTCACTGATCCGTTTTGCCATGACTGATAAGTTGATTTTGCGATCTCGTCCCAGGGCAATGCATCAGGATTATCTTTTTCACGGATCTTCATGAAATCATAATAATCGGGTAAAACGATATCGGGCGTTACACCTTTTAATTGCGTTGATCCGCCATTGATGCGATAAAATTTCTGGAAGGTTAATTTTAATGCACCAAATTCGGTTCTACCCGAAAATATATCCAATGACCTGCCAACAGGAACATTTTTCTGAACAGTTCCTTTTCCATAAGTTGAAGTGCTGCCAACAATAATTCCTCTTTTATAATCCTGAATGGCTGCTGCAAAAATTTCGCTTGCTGATGCACTTCCTTCATTCACCATCACTACCAGCGGACCATCATAAATTGCCGAATGATTGTTATCGCTTAACACAGTTGATTTACCATTTCTGTCCCTAACCTGAACCACCGGACCCTGACCAACAAATAAACCAACCATTTGTACCACTTCGTATAAAGAGCCGCCACCATTCATTCTCAGGTCAAGCACAATTCCTTTTACATCTTCGGCTTTTAGCTTTTCAATTTCTTTTGCAACATCATCCGAACAACGTGCACCATTGGGGCGATCGAAATCGGCATAAAAATCAGGAAGAAAAATATAACCGATTTTTTCATTGCCATTTTTTACAACAGCGCTTCTTGCAAAAACTTCATCCAAAACAATTTCATCACGCATGATAGAAATTGTTTTTATAGAACCATCCTGTTTTTTAACGGTCAATCTAACTTCTGTTCCTTTATTTCCTCTGATCAATTTCACAGCATCTTCAACATCATATCCGGCAATATCAACAGGCGCAGCATTTCCCTGTCCAACTTTTAAAATAATATCATTCGCCATCAATTCACCACTTTTCCATGCAGCTCCACCCGGCGAAATACTTGCAATTTTTACAACACCATCGGCCCCAGATAACAATGCACCAATTCCGTAAAAACGGCCGCTCATTCTTTCATCAAATTCCCTTTTCTCAACCGGTGGAAAATAATCGGTATGCGGATCCATTAAATTAGTAATGGTATTCACAAACTTATTGAACATCTCGTCTTCGGTATTGGTAGCCTTATAACGGGTGTATGTTCTGTCAACAATTTTTAAGATTTTTTCTCTTGCTTCTTTTTCTAATTGAGCGTCGGGTTTATTTACAGAAGTATCGAGTTTATTTTTTTCTTTTTGTTCTAACAGATCTGAATATCGTTCCAGTACATAATATTTAAGTTTCTTTCTCCATCTGTCTTTCCATTCGTTCTCATTGGCGGGATAGGTTAATTTATCGGCATCCAGAACGATCGATTCATCTGTAGAAAAATCAAATGGCTTCGACAATATTTCTTTGTATAAAACCATAGCATCGGTAATTCTTTTATCATAAACCTGTTTTACTGCGGGTTCGAATTTTATATCGGCGCCATGAATTTCATCATCAATAGTTGTTTCATATTTTTTTAATGATGAAATATCTGATTGGAGGAATAAAGTTTTATCGGCATCCAGATCTTCCAGATATTTTTTAAATACCTGTTTTGAAAAAGCATCATTAATATTTTTTGGACTATAATGCTGCTCTTCGAGAAGCGATCCGATGGTTGTCAATAATTTTTGTTTCTGATTAACGTATTTATTTTCGTGACCGTTATTTTTTGTAAAAGCAAAAAATAAAACGGCAAATAAAATAACTGCCGACAGCAACAAGCCCTTTGTACTCTTCATAAATTGAATAAATTTTTGCATAGTGAATTTCAAAAATAGCTGAAATACTCTTGTAACAAATATAGCCGAATACTCATTAACAAAGGTTTTTGATGAGCGGATTGAAAGATTTATTGAAATTTGAGTTGCGTGCAAATACGCTTTACCTTATTTTTGCGTCCCCGATTTAGTCGGGAATACAAAACGGAGAGCGTAGCTCAGTAGGTTAGAGCGACAGTTTGTGGCACTGTAGGCCGTGGGTTCGAGACCCATCGTTCTCCCTAAAAAACTTCTGAAACCTTGAAGGTTTAAAAACTTTCAGGGTTTTTACTTTAAAGAAAACACATGAATTGGTGGTTAATGATTATTCCTTTTGCGGCAGCATTAATTGGCTGGTTAATTAACAGTTCATTAATAAAGTTGCTGTTTCATCCGGTTCGTCCTATAAAAATTCTTGGATTCACTTTTCAGGGAATCATCCCCAAAAAACAAAAAAGTTTTGCAAAACAATTGGGTAAATATGTAAGTGAAGAATTATTTTCATTTTCAGCGATCGAAGAAAAACTTTCTCATCCCGAAAACATCGAAAAAATATTGCCTTTTGTTGAAGCCGAGGTGGATACTTTTTTACGAAAAAAATTAATTGAGCAAATGCCCATGATCGGTATGTTCATTGGCGATAAAACAATTCTTCAGTTCAAAAATATTTTTATGCAAGAATTGGCCATACTCTTTCCAAAACTGATCAGTGAATATGCACAGAACCTTAAAGCTGATCTGAATTTCGAAGAGATCATATCGCAAAAACTTTCTTCAATTGATTTTATTGAATTTGAGAAGAAAATGTTAAAACAATTTCGAAGAGAAATTATTTTGTTCAAAGCAGCCGGAGCATTTACCGGAATAATTATTGGCTTTCTTCAGTTATTTATTTTATTGCTGTTGCGTTAACCGAATTAATCGCTGCTTTCATCGATGTTAGATGAACTTTATCCTTTTAAAATTGTCATATTGCCGTTCGTACAGTTAAACAAATTTTAACCGGTTTTCTGTACTCAACTTTGTCTTATTAATATAACAGAACCTCATGCAAAAAATTATTTCAATTTTATTTTTAGTTCTAACATTTTCTTTTGCCGATGCGCAAATGCCAACAGGAATGATGGGCAGAGCGGGTGGTCAAAATATGAACATCGGACATTTTTACGGAAAGGTAGTCGACAGCAAAACAAATAAGGGAATTGTTGGTGCAAGTGTTCAATTAACAGGTAACAAGTTTGATGCAGTATCTAAAAAAATGAAACAGGCTATTTTAAAAACTGTGATTACTGCACCTAACGGTGATTTTAGTTTAGACGGTTTACCTGTTTTCGGAAATTTTAAATTAAAAATTCAATCATTAGGTTATAAAGAAATTGATAAACAAATTTCATTTGGAATAAAAATACCGCAGGGCGGTGCTAATATGGCTGCATCCAACGGAATGCAGGATGGTGGCGGCATCAGCAATACAATGCAACAAATGCTGGGACAAGCCGATAAGGATCTGGGCAATATAAAAATGGAAGCCGATGCAACAGATTTAGGTAATGTAACAGTTAGCTCAACCATAAAACCGCAATTCGAATTGGGTATCGACAGAAAAATATTTAACGTAGATAAAAATTTAACCAGCACAGGGCAAACAGCAACAGAAGTGATGAAAAGTATTCCTTCTTTAAATGTTGATATAGATGGTAATGTTACTTTACGCAATGCAGCGCCAACTATTTTTATTGATAACAGGCCTACAACTTTAACATTAGATCAAATTCCTTCGGATATTATTGATAAAGTAGAGATCATTACAAATCCTTCTGCAAAATACGATGCATCGGGCGGCAATGCCGGTATCATTAATATTGTTTTAAAGAAGAACAGGAAGAATGGTTATAATGGCGGCATACGCACAGGCGTTGATTCACGCGGAAAATTTAACGGCGGCGGCGATATTAATTATCGTCAAAATAAAGTCAACTTTTTTGCAACAGGAATGTACATGCAACGCAAATCCATTTCTTCGAGTGTAACCGACAGAAATAATTTATTGGTTCCGCCAAGCTTTGTTCATAATACAAACGATGGAACCAATGAAGGTCATTTTGCTTTTATTCGCGGCGGCCTCGATTATTTTGTTGATAACAGAAATACAATTTCTTTCACCGGCAGTCATGTACAAGGGCTTTTCAACAACGATAATTCGCAGGTTGTTGATTCAACCATCAGTTCTTCATTCACATCGTATAATAATATTTTAAGCAACAGCAAATTCATGTTTGAAAACTATGGTGGTCAGCTTAGTTACAAACATAATTTTACAGAGAACGGTCACGACCTTTCTGCCGATTTTAATTACAATTCAAGCAATAATAACAGCACCACTTTAATCAATACACAAACATATTATCCTTCTGCTTCACCAAAAGGATTGCCATTGCAACAACAAACTTTAGGCGATGGATATAATCACTTCATGACCCTTCAGGCAGATTATGAAAATCCAATCACCGATAACTCTAAATTCGAAGCAGGTGTTAGGGGTGCCATCCGATATTTCGGTAACAGCAGCAATCAATATTTTTATAATTCATCTTCGGGCAGCTATGTGTTGATTCCTTTCATCAGCAGTAATTATAAATATAACGATCAGGTTTATGCTGCTTACTCTTCCTATAGTTTTAAAGTAAAAAAATGGAGCTATCAGTTAGGATTAAGAGTTGAAAGTTCTAATTATACAGGTACACTATTAAACAGCAGCGGTGCCGATTCTTCAAACTTTAAAGTAAATTATCCTTTAAGTTTATTCCCAAGTGCATTCGTTACTTATAAATTAGATGCCAAGCAAGATTTTCAACTTAATTATTCACGCAGGGTTAACCGGCCTAACTTTTTTCAATTAATGCCTTTTCCCGATTATTCCGATCCGCAGAATATCAATATCGGTAATGCCAATTTAAAACCCGAGTTCACCAACTCATTTGAAATGAGTTATAATAATGCTTATAAAAAAGGTTCTAATTTTTTAGCAACTGTTTTCTTTAAATATACTACCGACCTTATTACACGATATGTTTACAGAGATGTAAACGCAGTAAGTGTTACAGGCGACAGCGCTTATTTTAATACATACATTAATGCCAATTACAGTATTGCATACGGTTTAGAATTATCGAATAAAACAGCAGTAACCAAATGGTGGGATTTAACGCTGAGCGGCAATTTGTATCATTCGCAAATTAATGCAACCATTCCCGGACAAACTTTAGACAACGGCTTAATAAGCTGGTCGGGCAAAATGAACAGTAATTTTAAAATTGCCAAAGGATGGACATTACAATTAAGCGGCGATTATTCGTCTAAAACAGTTCAACCGCAAAACAGTGGTGGCAGCGGTGGCGGTCATGGCGGTCCGTTTGGCGGCGGCGCACAACCTACAGCGCAAGGATATATTTTACCTCGTTACGATTTTGATGCTGCATTGCGTAAAGATTGGACATGGAAAAAAGGACAAAGCGGTTCGCTTACTTTAAGTATGAATGATATTTTTAAAATACAAACATCTAAAACATATTCGGAGAGTGCATATTTTACGCAGAACAGCGAACGCGTAAGAGACCAGCAGGTTGTTAGACTTAATTTCAGTTATCGCTTTGGTAAGTTCGATCTTACTTTATTTAAACGCAAGAACACAAAGGCCGATCAAAATACAGGTATGGATATGATGAATCAAAATTAATACTTAACAAATTTTATAAAAAGAGAGCTGCATGTTGTGGCTCTTTTTTATTTTGTTTACCGGCTACATTATTTCTATTTAGCTGCGGTTGCGTCGCACACTTCAACGCTTTGAACAATATTGAACCGAACGCACAAGTGAGTGACACAACAGGCGATGCCATAAAATGCTACAGCCGGTAAAATAAAATCATAAATATTTCTACAACCAATTTTATAATATCCAAAATAAAACTGTAGCACTTATCTTTATCGGGATATTTATGAAATACTTATTACTTTTTACAATTATAATTTTTACTTCTTGCGGCAGCGGTACACATCAATTTGCCAAAGCCGAGAATTCGCTGGATGCCGGTCGCGAATTTATTGATGCCATTTTAAAAGGTAATTTCGAAAAGGCAAATTTTTATATGCTGAATGATGAAGCAAATAAAAAACTGTTACTGGAGTATCAAACAAAATATAATTTGCAAAGCAGGGAAGAAAAGTTGGGTTTGAACCAATCGGAGATAATTATTTTACAGGTTGAGGATATTAGCGATAAAGAAACTATTATTAATTACAGCAATTCGTTCGATAAAATTAAACACAAAATAAAAGTGATAAATAAAAACGGCGACTGGTTTGTAGATTTTAAATATACATTTGACGGTAATTTATGACGCTCAAAAATTTCATATTAGTTGCTGTTGGCGGATCGGTTGGCTCGGCGTTGCGGTATTTATTTGCAGTTACCGTAAAACACGAATCATTTCCGTTTTCAACTTTTATTGTAAATATCCTGGGTTCGTTTATCATTGGCCTCATCATGGGCATTGCCTCTAAACATGCGGGTTTTGGCGAATGGCGTTTGTTTCTGGCAACAGGTATCTGCGGCGGGTTTACTACTTTTTCATCCTTTTCGTGGGAATGTATTAATCTTTTGGAGCAACAACGTTATTTGTCGTTTACGTACTATCTTACAGGAACTTTATTTTTAGGTTTAACAGCCACTTTAATTGGTTATTTGATTATTAAACAATTTTGATATGATGACAGTATTACATCCATGGCATGGTGTGCATTTTGGAGAAAGTGCACCACGAACAGTAACCGCAGTAATTGAAATCCCGCAGGGAAGCCGCTGCAAATTTGAATTAGATAAACCAAGCGGTTTATTAAAATTAGACAGGGTTATTTACTCGTCGTTTTATTATCCGGTTAACTACGGATTTATTCCACAAACTTATGGAGATGACAAAGATCCGCTGGATATTTTGGTATTGACTTCTTTACCTGTTGTTCCGTTAACATTGATGGAGGCAAAAGTAATTGGTGTGATGCAGATGATCGACAGCGGTGACTCGGACGATAAAATTATTGCCGTTGCTGCAAAAGATCCAAGTGTAAATCATTATAATAATATTGAAGAATTACCGGCGCATTTTTTAAACGAATTGCGACATTTCTTTGAAGAGTATAAAGCTTTAGAAAACAAAACGGTTGTTGTAGAAGATTTCAGCGATAAGGTTACCGCCTTAAAAATTATTGAAGATGCTATTCAATCGTATAAAGAAAACTTTTTAAATAAATAAAATTGAAAAAAATGAATTTAACGATAATGATGGTGGTGGTACTCTTACTCATCGGATTATTTTCCGGTGCGCTAAGCGGAATGATCGGTGTTGGCGGTGGCATTGTTATTGTTCCTGCATTGGTTTTTTTCCTTGCATTCAGCCAAAAAGAAGCACAGGGAACATCACTGGGAATATTATTATTACCTGTTGGTATTTTAGGCGTTATACAATATTATAAGCAGGGTCAGATCGATCTACGTGTTGTATTGATTGTATCGCTGGCTTTTTTAGCCGGTAATTATTTCGGCAGCAAACTGGCCTTATCGTTACCCGATAAAACGCTTAAGAAAATATTCGCCATCATATTACTAATTATGGCCGTCAAGATCTTTTTTTTCGATAGCAACAAAAAAGAACCGGTACACACACCCATTTCTAACAATGTTGAAAACCCAAAAACTTAGGTTTGGTAAAATAAACTGCAACCCTATCTTTGCAAAAACCTAAATAAATAGAAATGGAAGAAACACAAAAATCAACCGGAAAATATTGGATCTATTTTGTTATTTGGTCTGCGATATTAGTAACCATGCTGTATTTGCCTCAGTTTCGTCAGTTCTTTTGGTTGGCTATGCCGGGCACTGCTACTTCCTTTGCTAAAGCAATGGATATAATTTAAAGAGAATTAATTGTTTTATACAATAGCCCCGCAAGCAACTTGCGGGGCATTATTATTTATATCGTTTGATGATTCGTAAACGATGTGTTCTTTCGCCTGTATCGCTGCTAATGATCCCTGCATTATCAATTTTATCGATGCGCACTTTACCCGAAGCATGAATGATTGTTTCGCTGTTTATTAAAATACCAACGTGCGTAATTTTTCCTTCTTCATTATCAAAGAAAGCAAGGTCGCCACATTTTGTTTCCTGCAGAAAACCAATGATATCGCCCATTTCGGCCTGCTGATAGGCATCTCTCGGTAATTTAATATCGAAAAGTTTAAACACCTGTTGCGTAAATCCGCTGCAATCAATTCCGAAAACCGATTTACCTCCCCACAAATATGGTGCGTTTAAAAATTGTTCGGCAATGTGTTGGATATTTTCGCTGTTGAATTCGTTGTTGGTTGCATCGCAGGTATAGCGTGATGGATATTGAACGGCAAATTTTCCAAACGAAATAATTTCGTTGGTCGAATATAAGGGTGTTCCCAAACTAATATGGCAATCTCTTCCATTTAATTTTGCTATGCCAATGGCTTTATGCAAAAATAAATTTGTTGAATGGATGTTATTTACTTCAGTTAATTGTACCCGCTGGCACCAACCTTCGTAACCATCGTACAAACATTTTATGCGGATAAAATCTTTGGTTGATTCAACTACTTCGGCATATTCGCCCAACAATAATTCGCTCACCATTTCGCTGCGGTGAGCAGCTTCTTTTCGTAACGGTGCTACTGCAACAATACAGGCAACATAATTCATTGCAATTGATTTTTTATTTTGATATGGAATAAACGCATTGCTGCATCTTACTAATATAAAGTTATGAAGCAATGACGATTGTTGCCGAATATTGTTATGGAAGTACAAGTGTGCTATACTTCAACAAGCTCAGTACAGGCTGCCACGCATTGCTGCCATAAAAACGGAACTTTGAAACGAGCGTGGCAACAGGCGATGCCATGAAAAACAAAAAGCCCGTAACAAAAAACATTTTAATTTTAATAAGTGAAGCAAGGCGATTTTGAACATATCAGCGATAATGAATTGTTAGAAAATTTTTATGCCGATAGGGATAATTACTGGCTGGGGATTTTATTGCAGCGTTATACTTTATTGTTGCTGGGTACCTGCATGAAATATTTAAAACATGAAGAAGCCGCAAAAGATGCGGTACAGCAGGTTTTTTTAAAAGCCATCACCGAATTGCAAAAATATAAAGTTGTTTATTTTAAAAGCTGGTTGTACATGGTTGCAAAGAATCATTGTTTGATGCAACTACGTAACCGGAATATTTTTATTGAAATTGAACAGGAAAAATATGTTGAACCCAACGAAATACATAATGACGAGATGAGAGATAAAGAAAAATCGTTGAGTTTAATTGAATCATCTTTAGACGAGTTAAATGAAGAACAAAAAAGTTGCGTTATTTTATTTTATCTTCAAAAGAAAAGTTATAACGAAATAGCTGCACATACCGGCTACTCTGTTTTGCAGGTTAAAAGCCATATCCAGAACGGCAAACGTAATTTGAAAATTTTAGTTGAAAAGAAAATGAAAAATAATTCATGAGTGATATTGATAACATATTGAATGATGATGGCGAATTAAGCGAAGAATTGCTGATGCGGTATGCTGCAGGTAATGTTACCGATGAAGAACGCCATAAAATTGAAAGCAAGATGATCGACTCGTCGTTTGTAACCGATGCGGCAGAAGGGTTACAGGCTTTCGAAAATAAAAACAAGCTTTCTCATTATGTTGATGATTTAAACAGGCAACTGCAAAAAGAAACCAACAAAAAAAAGAAACGCCGCGAAAAAAGAAAATTACCGGGCATGGACTGGATCATTATTTCGGTGATAATTGTTTTGCTGCTTTGTGTGTTGGGTTATGCAGTTTTGCATTTACATTATCATGGAATTAAAATCTAATGAGAAAAAAAATAAAATCTAAAAAAAGAAAAACTAAATCGTTGCGACTTAGCGTCGTTGCGAGAAAATAAAAAAACAATTCGTGTAATTCATAAAAATTCGTGTAATAAAAAACAAATCATTCTCACCAATAAACTATTCAACAAATAAACCAATTACCCTTAGATTCTGGTCAATCTTTTAATTAATTCTTCGTGTTGAGGGAATTGTTTTATTAATTCTTCGGCTCTTGCCAATTCAAAATCGTCGAAATCAAATCCGGGTGCAACAGTACACCCAACAAAGCTGAAACTGCTGTGCGGCGCTGGTTCGGAAGCAAACCAGCAACGTGCAGGAACTGCATATTGAAATTGTTCACCATTCAAAAAATCATTCCCTAATTTAATTGTTTCTAATTTTCCGTTGAGATGAATGATGTGTACCAGCAAAGTTTGCCCGGCATAAAAATGCCAAACCTCATCGCTTTCAATTCGATGAAATGCAGAAAAATTTCCCTGCTCCAGTAAAAAATAAATAGCAGTTGAATAAGCCCTGTCGCCTTTGAATTGTTTTGATAAAAATTGTTGCGGAATGATTTCGGGCGAACGATATGTTTCTTTATAAAACCCGCCTTCGGGATGCGGTTGCAACTGAAATTGTTGTACCAGCTGTTGAACGGTTAATGCAGCCATGTTAAATAAAATATTTCTACGGAAAGATAAGTTGTTACAAACTTTTTGAAGAAGAAATAACATTGATGGTTATACAAATAAAAAATATTTTTTTGCCGAATGAAGTACAGGACATTGAAGAGTTTCCCAAAGGGATTCCTTCAGAACAGCGCAACAGGTGTTTAATTTATATTATGCTGCTCGGTACAAAAAATAAAAAAGCCACTCATGAATGAGTAGCTTTTTTGTGGACATGAACGTTTTTAAAAATTTATTTTTGAGTTATTCCTCTCCAGCTATCTGTTCTGAAAGGTATAGTAGGTAATCCTTTTTTATTGGTAAGATTGCAGACCGGGTTATCGGCCCATGCATACCTGACGGCCATTGGGTTGGGAACTTTATCGGAATAAACCAGCACCTCATTTCCTTCAATTGTAGCAGTTGCCCAATAGAACTGCTTGTCATTACCAGCAATTGCAAATCCGGTCAGCTTTTTATCATCCTTTGTTGAAAGACCATTTTCGGCATTTGCAAAACTGATGCGGATGCGGTTCCCTTCCTTCCTGAAATTTTTAAACAACGGGCCAGATGCAATACAGTCTTGTTTATACACTAATTTATCGGCATTTAATGCTAAGCGGCGACCTACTTCCTGTTTGTTAACCGGATGAATACTTTCGGCATTCCCTATGTCGATTGTACATGCCATACCGGTATTAGGTTGTGATAATGCCATTGTTTGTGCTTCCCTTAACTCAGCCCATTCGCTTTCTGAAGGTTGAGGTTGGATCTTTTTGTAATTTGCCAATTGGGCATATAGAAAAGGAAGATTGCCCTGCCCCCAACGTTGTCGCCAGTCGTTTATCATCATTGGAAAGAGCTTCCGGTAATTATATGCTGCTGTATCGTTTGCTTCTCCCTGATACCAAATAAAACCTTTAATGCCATAAGGGATAAGCGGATTAAGCATTGCATTAAACAGTAATGCCGGATAATATTGATAATAATGGATTTTGGGAATTGCTGTCTCAAGGTCTTTCTTATATAACCATTTCCCCGCCAACGAAATCTTCGATTCGCCATCAGTAATATAAATATTTTCGGCCGGTGGATTTAAACCGCCTCCACCCCATAGCATAGCAACTCGGATAGAAATAGTATTTCCCCCACTCTTCACTAAGCTGGCCGGAATAGTATAGGATTGCTTTGGATTAGCATTCCAGACCGTCTTACATATTTCTTTGCCATTGAAATAAAGCGAATAGTTCATCTCGGGATGGCCGAGATTCAATGTCAGATCTTTTCGCGAAAAAGATTCGGGTAATGTAATTGTTTTGCGCATCCAAACCATTCCTGTATAGGCCCCAATCCCAAAATCTTTAATCAGTTTGGGCATTTCTACTTTATCCCAACCCGAATCATCATATTCCGGCAACGGAATAATTTTATCGCAGTTGTTTTGAGGATGATATACAATATCCCAAAAACGTATTTCATCGAGGCTATCTTTTATAAAATGCTTTGTGGTCAGTGTATCGTTTGCAAGTATCCTTGAGTAAGTAATGGGCGATGAAAGCAGCATTTCCCGGCTCGTCCACGTTTCTACAGGTGTACCGCCCCAGGTACTTTGGATAATACCTATCGGGACATTTTGATCCTGATATATTTTACGGGCGAAATAATAGGCGACAGCTGAGAATTCTTTCACATTCGCAGAATCGCAAACCTTCCATTTACCCGAGACGATATCTTGTTGAGGAGTTAATTTTTTGTCTTGCCCAACAAGAATAAAACGTATTTGAGGAAAATTGGCTTTGGCAATTTCATTTGCAGCATCCTGAGCTTGTTGCACCTGCCACTCCATGTTGGATTGACCCGAAGCCAACCAAACATCACCAATTAAAATATCGTCCAATTTAATAACTGTTGTCAACGGGTTTTTTGCTTCGTATATTTTTAATTGATAAGGTCCACCGGCTTTAAATTTTGCCAAATGCAACATCCATTTTCCATTGGCATCTGTAACAGCAGTAGCTTTCTTATTTTTTATTACAGCCAAAATTTTTGTTCCCGGTTTAGCATTTCCCCAAACAGGAATTTTAATATTTCGCTGTAATACCATGTGGCTACTAAAAAATTTGGGCAGGGAAATCTGCGCCGAAACCGAAATATCCAGAATAAGAAACAATAAAACAGATAATATATTTTTCACAAGCTTATTTTTGGGTTATTTTATTGGCAACAATACTTGCCATCACTTTTGCCGCTTTTTCATTCGGATGGATACTATCCGGAAAATTTGCGGCTTCCTCACTCAATCCATGATATAAATCAATCACAGATAGTTTATTTTTTTGTGCCAGTTTTTCTACAATTGGTATTACGCCGTGTACCAACGTAGAGTCGTTAATTCCCCACCGGGTTTTAAAGGCAGGAACCGGCAGGCACACATAAATTTTTGGATGAGTCGAAATTGTTTGTAAAGTATCTATCAATGCCTGATAATCTTTTTCGTATGCATCAGCATACCAATTGTACGGCTTGGTATCGTTGGTTCCTAATTTAATAATAATAATATTGGGTTTATACACAAAAACATTCGAGAATTCTTTACTTATCCAATACGGGAAATCTCCTTTCTTTTGCAGCGTAGTGGCACTTCTTCCGCAATTCAGTACCGAATACTTTGTACCCAGCATGTTATTGAGTATGACCGGATAAGCAGTTTTGCTTTGCACCGCCAATCCATATCCTTCAGTAATGCTGTCGCCAATACAGGCAACCCGCACAATTTTGTGGAAACAACTGCTCAACAGGAAAGCAAAAAAAATAAATAAACTGTATGAGGTTTTCATGTAAGTAGCTTATTACCTAATTATCATTTTTATTCATTATTACCTAACGCTTATTTTTAATGTTTGAGATATATTTCGAGAGGAATTACCCAGTTGCAAAATAAAATCCCCTGCTTCCACATTCCATGCCTTTTTTACTTCGTCGTAAAAAGCCAGATCAGAAACTTTTACATTCATTTCAACTGTTTTGGTTTCGCCCGCTTGAAGGAATACTTTTTCGAAAGCTTTTAATTCTTTAGCAGGACGCAAGACAGAACAAACAGGCTGACTAACATATAACTGAGCCACTTCGGCTCCATAACGGTCGCCTGTATTTTTAATACTGAATTTTATATGGATCGTTTCATTTTTTTTATAACTCTTCTTATCCGTAGTTAAATGAGCGATAGAAAAATTAGTGTAAGAAAGCCCGTAACCAAATGGATAAAGAGGTTCAATTTTTTTAGTATCAAACCAACGGTAACCCACTAAAATCCCTTCGGCGTATGTTACTGTTTTACCTCCGGGAAAACTATTGGTGGCATGTGCAGGCGATTCGTTGATGTTTTTAGGCATCGTCCATGGCAATTTGCCCGAAGGATTTATATTTCCTAACAATACATCTGCCAAAGCATTTCCTCCTTCAGAACCGTTGAACCAACTCCATACCAAAGCTGAAGATTTTTTACCTATCTCGTCTATATCAAAAGGCGCTCCGCCAATCATAACTACAATAGTTCTTGGATTTACTTCTAATATTTTTTTTATCAGTTCTTCCTGCCCAAATGGAAGCTTTAAACTTCTACGGTCAGATGCTTCTGTTTCATAATCACGGTTTGAACCTGCAAACACAATAGCAACATCCGAATTTTTAGCAGCATCAATTGCTTCTTGTAATTTAACGGGATCTAATTGATCAATAGTTACCGGACCGTTCAGGGTAATATCTCCTAATTTTCCTTTTTTCTTGTCCTCGTAACGCTCCAAATAACCTTCGGCAAAATTAATTTTGATAGAATTTGGCAACCTGTTTTTTAGACCTTCTAAAGGTGTAATTTCTCTTTTGGTTTTAACACCGGCACCAAATCCGCCCAAAGCATTTTTTTTGATTGCATTATTTCCAATAACAGCAATAGATTTTACAGCATCTAATTTTAGTGGCAATGCTTTGTTTTCGTTTTTTAACAGCACCACCGATTCGGATGCTATTTTGTACGCATCCTGATAATGCGCTTCGGTAGCAATACTTCCTTTAATTCGGGAATTAGTATTACTGCCCATTGCTTTTACTTGATACAACACATGCAAAATACGTTTTACATGTTCATTGATTTCGGCTTCCGAAATTTCACCTGCCTTTACTGCAGCAATTAGTTTATCGGCCAGAAAAAATTCGTTGAAAGGTTTTGGTGTACCCATTTCAATATCCAATCCGCTTTTTAAAGATTTTACAGTAGAATGAACTGCAGCCCAGTCTGAAACAACTACACCTTTAAAGCCCCATTCGTTTCTCAATATTTTGTTGAGCATATAATCGTTCTCGCATAAATATTCGCCCCTGAACTTATTGTATGCGCCCATTATGCTGTACGCTTTAGCATCTTTTACAACTGCTTCGAATGCAGGTAAATAAATTTCACGCAGGGTTCGTTCATCCATTTGTACATCCACAAAATCCCGATTGGTTTCCTGATTATTGGCAGCAAAGTGTTTTACGCATGCCATCACATCGTTTTTTTGCAGGCCCTCAACTATCTGCACCGCCATCTTTTTATTCAGGAACGGGTCTTCGGTCAAATATTCATAAGTTCTGCCCCCGAGCGGTGTTCTTACAATATTAATTGCAGGCGAAAGCAGCATATCTTTATCTCTCGCACGCAATTCCTGTCCCACACTGTTTCCGAACATATAGGCCAGATGAGGGTTCCATGTTGCTGCTAAAGCACCCGCTGCCGGATAATAAGTTGCAAAATCATTGGTTAATCCGGCAGGAGCCCAACTATTACGAGAAATTTCTTCCCGAACACCTAATGGACCATCTGCCATTTTTAATTCGGGGATCCCCAATCGTTTTACGCCACCGGTAGAAAACATACTGTTGCCATGCAACATGCCTATTTTTTCTTCAATTGTCATTTCCGAAATAAGCTTATCAATCTCAACATCATATTTTGAATTGAGAGAATTTACAGATGATGTTGTTTGAGAGTTGGCTTCCGGCACATTAATAAACAGCGCAGAAACAACTATGGATAAGGCGACTAATTTCATTTTATTTTTCATTTTAATTTTTAATTAGATTCAGTAATAAAACATCATTTTCGCGTATTTCAAATTCTTTTGAAAAAATAGAATTGGGTTTTATTTCAATTTGTTCTGTTGCAACAGGTGAACCATCGTTTTGTTTTTTTAATTTTTCAACCTGTTGTTTATTTAGTTGATTAGGCTTGCCTAAATCTAAATAACTTGTATACACATCATTTACCCTGTAACCAACTTTGTACACTTTCATTGTATATTTTCCGGCAGGAACATGCGATACATTTATTTTCACTTTGCCTTTTGATTTTGCAGGCACATCTTTATTATAATAATTTTGATTGTTTGTTGAGTCGGGTAACGTGTATGTATAATCCCATAAAAGTAATTGCACATTACCTTTATTGTTTTTGCATGCCCATGATCGGGTATCGGTATTTGCTAATTCGGTTTGTCCTAGTTTGTTCAAAAATTGATACGAATAAAAAGCAGGTTTATTTAATCCCTGAATTGTAAGCAATCCAAATCCACCATGAAATGGTGTATATCTGGGTCCCGGTTCTTCAAAAATATCTGTGAAAACCCAGTACGACATTGAATTGGCAGAATTACCCACTTGTTTTAATTTCTCTAAAATATATGCTGCTTCGTGATAGCTGTCGTGTATTGGATCGGCAGGTGTGTATGATGCACTCCACTCGGTATAATGCAGTTCTAAATTTTTTAAAGCCGAATTTGAAATTTGTTTTCGTGAGTTTAAAACATCTCCACTTACTGCAAAAGGATCTTTACTTAAAGCAGTTCCACTTTGTCCATACTCATCCAAAAAACCTTGTGTTACTCCATAAGAATGTGTACTGATAAAATCAATGGGAATATTATTTTTACTGCAATGATTAATCATGTCGGGCACCCACGCTGCACCGGCAGTTGCAGGGCCGCCAACTTTATATTCGGTGTTAATGCTTTTAATTGCTTTCACCGAATAATCATACAATTTAAAATAATCTTCCTGTGTTCCTGTCCAAAATCCCGGAGTAAGATTTGGCTCGTTCCATACTTCAAAATACCATGTCTTTACTTCTTCTGCGCCATACCTCTCAGTAAAATGTTGAACAAGATTTTTAATGAGCGCTTCCCATTTATTGTAATCTTTTGGAGGAGTAACATTACCACGCCACCAGAAAACTGTTTTGTGCCCGCTTGCTAATGCATTGGGCATAAAACCCAATTCCACAAAGGGTTTCATTCCAATACTATGCAAAAAATCAATCAATGCATCCACATACATATAACTATAAACCGGATTGCCTTTATTGTCTTCTGTATATACCGCCATATCATCTGTAAGCAGGCCATGCATTCGGATATACTTAAAATCGCATTCCTTTTTTACATAGGCTAATTGTTGTTGCCAATCGGCTCGCAATCCTTCGTTGGCACGACCTGCACCAACACATTCTTTAAACATGGTATTGAGTTTGCCGGTTGATTTTTTATAATCTACATTTATTGTTCGCTGAGCACTTGCCGAAACAATAATTTGAAAAACTGCGAGAATTAGAATTAGTTTTTTCATAACTGATAGCTTATTTTTTATTGAAATAGTACAGGAACACATTAAAAACAAAATTATTTTGTGTACACGATCTTACGCGCATTACTAAAAATGAAAAGACAAAATGCTGTATTTTATTTTCAAAAAATTTCAATTTTCATTTCATTTTATTTTCAAAAAATTATTGCACTTTATTTATTCTTGCCGCCCATCCGCCACCGTTAGATAAATGAATTTTTATTTTATCGGTAGATGATATTTCAATAATTTCTTTTTTATAATCAGTGGCATCATTATCGGCATTTACACCATCTTTAAAAATTTCAGCTTTATATTTTCCTTCGCCAAGAAAAGAAAAATCGATGTCAATATCTCTTGCAGTCCAATTTGTCATAGCACCTACAAACCAGGTATTTTGTTTTTGCTTTGCTATGGTTATATATTCTCCTACGCTGCCATTTAGTACAATTGTTTCGTCAAAAACGGTAGGTATTTTAGCAATAAAATCTGTGCTTTCTTGTTCTTTCATATATGCGGTAGGATTATCGGCCAACATTTGTAAAGGTGCATCAAACACAATGTACATAGCTATTTGGTGGCATCTTGTACCCTGGCTCATAGGCAATGAATTACTTGGGAAAAAATTTTCCTTAGTTGCATTGCGCATGGCACCCGGTGTATAATCCATAGGTCCGGCCATCATTCGAATAAAAGGAATTGTAACATCATAAAGCGGCACATCGTCATGCGGTGTCCACTTTACATTTTCCATTCCTTTTACACCTTCAAAATTTAAAATATTAGGAAATGTTTTTTGCAAGCCGGTAGGTTTATACATACCATGATAGTCAAGCAATAATTTATGAGCAGCGGCCTTATTGGCAATATTATAAAGTGATGATACCATTTTTTGGTCATCTCTGTCCATGAAATCTATTTTAAACCCTTTAATCCCCATAGCAGCATATTGCTCCAAAGCCTGGTCTAATTTACTATTAAGTGCATGCCAACTTGCCCAAAGAATAATGCCCACATTTTTTTGTTTGCCATAATCAATCAATTCTTGCAAAGCCACAGCAGGCTTTATTTTGGTAATATCATTTTCGCTCCAGCCCTCATCTAAAATAATATATTCAATTTTATTAGCCGAGGCAAAGTCTATATAATATTTATACGTTTGTGTATTGATCCCTGACTTAAAATCGACATGCGTAATATTCCAATTATTCCACCAATCCCAAGCCACTTTTCCGGGTTTAATCCATGACAGGTCACTGATACGTGATGGCGAAGAGAGTTTTTGCACCATATCATTATCAGCAAGTTCTTTATCATTTTTGCTTATTACAATTGCCCGCCATGGAAAATTTCTGGTACCCTTTACTTTTGCAATATAATCGGCTCGTTTAATTACCATCGAATTAAGAAAATTGTATCCACCCAATTTTTCTTCTAAAGGATAAGGAGCAAATACAGCCTGAAAGCCTTGCTGCTGTTGATGTGTAATAAACATACCGGGATAATCTTCCAAATCGGCTTCGAGAATAACCGCTTTTTTATTATTGTTGAGTTTTATTAACGCAGGTAAAAACGCAAGCGAATCTTTCTTAAATTGAGATATTGTAATATCATCATATAAAGATTCAAAAGCCATTGTAAATTTGTCGTGTTCCCGCAAATCCCTGATATATGGGATAAGGGTTTTATAATCTTTGTCGAAATTAAAATTAGCCTCTTCGTTTTTTATAATAAGACTATCTTTTTTGTTGGTAAAAAATCGATAGGCTACTCCATCGTTATATGCTCTGAAAACCAGGCCATAGCTACCTTTAAAGTAAAGAGTGAGTTGATTGCAATAATTCTTTACTGATCTTTTTTTATAATTAACAGCTTCAAAAGTTTCATCAATTTTTTCGTTTTTTGACGATAAAACCGTTGCATTATTTCCTAATACTTCGCCATTTTGTAATTGTAAAGAAATGTTTGAAGATGTAATAATACTATCTGTTTGATGAATTACACTCCAGCTTATTTTTTTACCAATTTTAATTGATAAATCAATTTCACCATCGGGAGAATTTACCCGAAAAGTTTGAGCAAAACTATTTACAGTTAAGCACAATAAAATAATCAGCAGTTTAGATTTTTTCATTATTATTTTTTTTTGTGAAAGCATTACAACAGAAAATAGCGGCAGTTTTACTTGTACACTCTCTCCCGCAATATTCATATTTTTAAAAACCGAATGTGTCAATAATATCATTTTGTTTGATTATGGTTGTTAATTGTTCTCTGTTCATTACTCATTGCTCCAAACCAATACACCGGCTGGTTTCAAAGTTTTTTCTCCAATTAATATTTTTGCTGATGCAGATAAATTCATTTCATAATTAGTTGAAGAATAATTAACCGCAACATAAAAACCATCACGCCAATACACAAAAACGCCTTGTGGGTAATCGTCGGTAATTGCGCCTGCATTGGTATAAGTTTCCTTAATAATTTCTTTCTCTAATTTCCCATCATCGGTATCGGCGCCAATATAGGTTACGGTACCTTTCCCAATTCTATTTTTTACTACGGCTGCTGTTCCTTTGTAAAATTGGTTATCATAAGTAGCAAGTACTTCGGTATTGTTATCAGGCGTTAATAAATCGCCCCAGTTATTCCAGTAATAGTGATCCGATTTCATTAAAATATCTCCTTTCCCATTTCCCGGTAGCTTATCACTTACATTAATTTTAGCTCCAATCAGTTTTGAAATAGGTGCTGCTGTTTCGGCCTCCCAATAATGCCCATCGCGGTTTTTGGTAGCAGTGCGGCAAGTAATAATTAAATTGCCGCCATTAGCTACATAAGTTTCCCACTTTTTTACTAAAGCCGAATCTACTAAGTCATAAGCAGGGATTATCAAAAATTTATATTTTGAAAAATCATCATTTTCTGCAATCACACGGGTCGGTGCTCCTAATGATTTTGTTATTTCTAAAAACTTTACAGGATAATTCCATGCATCCCATTGTTGGGTTATTTTTTGACGGTCAATGGTCCAATAGTTTTCCAAATTCCAAAGAATGGCTGTTGATTTTGAAGAAAGTTTTTCGGGCATTTTTGCATTGGGTTGAAATTGCTTTCTAAGTTCCTGCACTTCCTTATTAAACTGCATATACTCTTGCCCACCCTGCGATGGAGTAACCCCATCGGTTTTAATGATGCACCCTTCATTTTGTTCGGCCCCAAATAATGGTTGCCGAAAACGGTACGAACATGCTAATTGGGCACCTGCAGCAAAGTTGTGATAAAGCCACATACGTAATGTGCCGGGCAATAGTTGAGAATTATAAGTTCCCGAACCAACAGGTCCTATTTGCATTTCCATAATGCCCGTGATACCTCCTACGTATTTGTAAAACTCACTGGCAAATAAAACAGACTTGTAATCGCCCAATCTAAAACCTTGCTCTCCCAAATTGCTGCTACTGCCGTTGGGATAAGAAGTATAAGTTGCTAAGTCTAATTTTTTTGTACGGCGGGCATCGGCACCGGTACATACCGCTGTATAATTGGTGGTAATGTATTGTGTTGGTAAAATATGGTTTCGCAAAACAGTTGCCTGAAAATCGAGGAACTCTGCTTGTGCATCGGCACAGTATCGTTTAAAATCGAGTACCGCATGCGGATTATTTCCCCACCAATTAACTAATGTAACGTTAGGAATAATTACCTGATCAAAATTATTAAACCACTGGCTCCAGAAAGTTGTACCCCAAGCAGTATTCAAGGCTTCAATAGTTTTATATTTCTTTTTTAGCCACTGCCTGAATGCTTCTTGCGATGAAGGGCTATAATCGGGTTTTGCATCAGGTTCGTTATCTAATTGCCATCCGGTAATATTTTTATTTTGCCCGTAACGCTTTGCCATTTCCGTTACAATGTTTTTTACAAACAATCTATATTTTGGGTTTACAATAGAACCTAAACCTCTTGTGCCATTCTCTGCCCTGATGTAATTACCATACATAATAAATGTTTCCGGATAATTGATACGCATCCATGCCGGTGTAGTTACCGAAGGGGTGCACATTACAATCTTTAAATGGTATTTTTCGCAGAGATTTACTACTTTATCGAGCCACGCAAATTCATACTTCCCTTCTACAGGTTCCATTTTAAACCAGGCAAACTCGGCAAGGTGCACAAACTCAAAACCCATGTCGGCAATCTTCTTAATATCCCGTTCCCATTGGTTTTCATTCCAATGTTCGGGATAATAATATATGCCGGTAGTAATTAATTTTTCATCAGGAAAAAAGCGTTGGGCATTCTGTGCTTTGACTGAAGAAAAAATGAAGATCGCTATTATTAGCTTAATTAAGTATTTCATAAAATTTCTGTTTATCATTTTAATGGTAAGATGAATCCCCCTCGAAAAATATTATTCCCGGTGGTGTATAGATGAATGTTTTTTGATGACTCATTTCATATTTCAATTAATGCATTTCGCAATATTGCATCCTGTCAACTTTTAATAATTATTTTTTTATTGAGATAATTACAGATACAGTTTGCAACCCCTGAGAAGACGCAGTAACAATTACATTGCCTTCTTTTTCTTTTGATTGCACAACAGCTAAACACAATCCGTTAAAAGCCTTATGCTGGCTACTTTTGAAAGATTCCATACTTGTTTGCAATCCATTATCGGTACCAACAATTTCAGCTTCGCCTTTTACGGAAAACCGAATCAAATTATCTGCATCAGGAACAATATTCCCTGCTGCATCTACAACTCTGGCAGTAATAAACGATAAATCTTTTCCATCGGCTTTGATATTTTTCCTGTCGGCAATTAATTCAATTTTAGCAGGCTTTCCGGCAGTTTTTATTTCTTTCGTTAAAACAATTTTTCCGTCTTTTTTTGATACGGCTTTTATTGTACCGGCAACAAAAGGTACTCGCCACATTACATGTAAATCGTCGCCCACTTTTTTCTTTGTGCCCAATGATTTTCCGTTTAAAAATAATTCCACATCATCGGCATGATTGTAATAAGCCCACACATCAACAGTATCGCCATTCTTCCAGTTCCAGTGCGGTAAAATATGCAGCACTGTTTTATCAGTCCATACACTTTGGTACATATAATACACATCCTTCGGGAATCCTGCTAAATCAATAATCCCAAAGTACGAACTGCGTGCAGGCCAGGGATAAGGTGTAGGTTCACCAATATAATCGAAACCCGTCCAGATAAATTGTCCCGAAATGAAATCATTTTTCTGAAACAATTTCATCGTTTCTTCATGCGTAGAACCCCAACCCGCAGAAACATTATCGTAAGCATTAACCGTTAAATCCGAATTGCAGGTGCTGCAGGGATCATCCCAGTTTACACCGGGCCAGCGACGAATACTATCGGAGCGAAGATGGTCGTAATGCCCTCTTGTTTCCAAAGCCGAAACAGATTCAGTTACAATAAAAGGTTTATTACCCCAAAATTTTGAAATGGTATCTTTATTCCAGTAATTAATATGATAATTATAACCAACTAAATCGGCAACTTTTGCTTTCAATAATTTATTCCAAGGATGGATTTCGTTATTGGCGGTAACGGTTGGCCTGCTTGTATCCAGGCTTTTAACAATGGCATTTAATTCTTTGATAATTGTTGTACCCGAACTATCTTCATCGTTTCCCCATTGTTCCTGTATTTCGTTACCGAGACTCCAGATAAAAACTGAAGGATGATTTCTATCTCGTAAGATTTGATCCTGCAGATCTTTTACATGCCATTGATCCCAATCCAAATGATAATCGAATTTTGTTTTTTCCTTCTTCCACATATCAAACGCTTCATCCATAATAATGAAACCCATTTTATCGGCAAGCGCTAAAAGCTCCGGTGCCGGCGGGTTGTGCGATGTGCGGATGGCATTGCAACCCATTCCTTTCAACAATTCCAATTGGCGTTCCAATGCACGTGTGTTTACTGCTGTGCCTAAACAACCCAAATCGTGATGGTCGCAAACACCTTTAATTTTTACATGTTTACCGTTTAATAAAAATCCTTTATCAACATCAAACTTAAAACTGCGGATGCCGAATGTTGTTTCGTAAACATCCATAATTTTTTTATCGTAAATAACAGTTGTTACAGCTTTGTATAAATAAGGATGTGTATCGCTCCATAAAACAGGGGCCTTGATTGCTGCCTTTTGTTCAGTTTCTTTTTTGTTGATTGAAAGCAGGACATCTGATGCAACTTTTGCAACTTCCTTTCCATCACTGTTCAAAAAACTTGTAACAAGTTTTACATTTTTATTTTTTTGTGTTTGATTGATCAAATTGATTTTAATAACAACAGATGCTGAAGCATTTGTTACTGTTGGTGTAGTGATAAATGTACCCCAATGATCCACACTTATTTTTTCTTTACTCACTAACCAAACATTTCTGTAAATACCCGAACCCGAGTACCAGCGTGAGTTTGGCTGTTTAGAATTATCTACTTTAACTGCAATAACATTTTTTTCGCTGCCAAACTTTAAGTACGGTGTTAATTCGTATTCGAAAGAAATATAACCGTTGGGTCTTTTCCCAAGATAATGCCCGTTGATCCATACTTCACTGTTTTTATACACACCGTCAAAATCGATAAAAATATTTTTTGATTGATTTGTTTCAGAAACAGTAAATGTTTTTCTGTACCATGCCAACCCACCACGCAATGCACCACCGCCATTGCCTGTTGGACTTGTTGAATCGAAAGGAAATTCGATACTCCAGTCGTGGGGGAGATTTAGCGTTCTCCATTTACTGTCATCAAACGAAATATTTTTTGCGGTTGAATCATCAACCAATTTAAATTTCCAATCTTTATTAAAACTAATAGTGCTTCTTGTTTGTGTAAATCCAAATAAAACAAACACAGAAAGAATCAGTGTAAAAGAAACTTTTTTGAAGTACATTTTTTAATCTATTTAATATATGAATAAATCTATATTTTATATATCACTCAATACTCGTGCTTCTTGCTGTTGCATTACTTTTAATTTGCACCCTTCGTAATGGCTTGTTTAATTTTTTCATCTAAAGTCTTGCCACTGCTCCTGTTAAACAATCCCATATTTACATCCCAGTAAAAAGGCACCAAACCTTTGCTGACAGCAGCTTTTACAAGATATTCCTGAAAATATTCAACCGATGCTTCATGCAATTTTTGGTTACTTCCCTTTGGTAATTTTCTTTTGTAAGCACCAAACTCCCCGATAATCACGGGTATCCCTTTGTCAACAAATTTTTGTTTCATCAGATCAAATTTTTCTTCCATCAAGTTTTCCTCGCCCCAGGTTGCATTGTGGGCAGTATCTGTTGAAGAATGATTATTCTTTCCCCAATAAAAAAACCTTTTTCCCCACGAAGCATCTTTGTCCATCAAACAAAATTGATACGGCGAATAATAATGCACTTCCACCATCAGCCTGTTTTCAATTTTATCTTTCGGCAATTCATTCATTAATTTATCTGTGTGATCTATATCCGTTGATGGTCCCTGAATGATAAGCGTTCTTGAACTGTTATTGCCGCCTGTAGCACGTACAACATTGATAAAAGTTTGATAATAAGAAAGCAAAACATTCATACCTATCGTATCTTTTACATCGGGTTCATTTGCTCCGGCAAACAATAAATGTTCATCATAACTTTTAAAATAGTTTGCAATTTCAGTCCAATACTTTTGTAACCGTTCATTAACTTTTACCTGATTGGTTTTGTTCACCCTGTTTTCGAGCCAACCTTTATCCCAGTGCATATTCAGCACCACATATAAACTATCGTTGATACAAAAATCAACCGCTTGTTTTACGCGATTTATCCAATCTTTATCAATCACACTATTTACTGTATCGGAATGGCAGAACCATGCAACGGGAATACGAACAGAATTAAAACCGGCAGCCTTTACCGAATCTATTAATCGTTGTGTTGTAATAGCCCCGCCCCACGCGGTCTCGCCGCAAATGGCCTCGAATGTGTTACCCAAATTCCAGCCCACTTTCATTTTACCGGCAATCCGTTGAGCAGTTGGTAATTGAGCAAAAACAGTAACAGAACTAAAAAGTACGATAATGATAAAGCTTAAGCGACATATTTTCATCCTTAATAATTTTATTTTTTTCTAAGACGATAAATTAAATAGTGTATCGTTACTACAGATACCATAATGACTAAAACCCCGATGGCTGCTATGATTCCACCTTTTAGTGTCCCTCTTGGATAATCGATTATTTTTCCCGACAGGAATAAAACAATTAAGATACCTGTAATTACTCCCGGCGTTAACGCAATTTTTAAGACACTTAATTTTTCTTTCATTTTAATTTTTAAAAAGTTTATTTACTGATTTAAACCGATTCTAATTTCTTGTTCTTTTTGATTCCTGAAAATCGTGATCTTCATATTTTTGTTATCTGCCAATTTTTCAACTGCTGATAACTCATTCAAACTATTTATAGGCTTTGAATTAATTTTCAAGATCACATCGTTAATCTGCAAAAATTTTGATGCTGCTGAATTCTTCTTTACACTTACTATTATCGCACCTTTAATTGCGTATAACCCCGTAGCAGATTGCTCTCCGGGCGAATCAAGCATTTTTACAGCGGCTCCATAAAAATCAATTATTTCATTTGGCCTATTTTTATTTTCTGAATAATGTATCTGCGGAATAACAACTTTTTTTGCTAATTTTTTTAATGAGACCGAAACAACACCAAAGTTGTTCATATCAAAATTTTTAAACCCAACAGAAAAAGCAATTGAATTATCCTTCAACGTAAAATCACCGGTGGCAGCGTTTACAAATTGCAGGTTGCCGCAAACCGAATGTTTATCTGTTCCATGTTGCCATGCCAATTTTAATGAAGCCGAATCGATGAAAATATTGTAATCAACCTCTTTGCCCCAAACAGCAATATTTACAGGCAAATACTCTGAAAAAACAATGTTATGTTTAAACACATCGTTGCTGTTTTTAAACCAAACATGAGGGTGAAAAGTATTATTGACGATGATATTATTTTCTACCACACGATTTACACCTTCACGCAATTTTATTCCTCCGTTTAAACATAAATTATTTTGAATGATGTAATTGCTCGAGCCATCATCCAGATCTATATCCCATCCATGATCGCACCGCATACGGTTATTGCGGATAATGATGGGATGTATTACATCTGCCAATGCTAAACTGTAATTTTTTTCTACTATCGAATCCATTATTTTTTTATCAAAATGCCAATACCTGTCACGCCCCCACGAATTAAACGAGCCATGGTCGCCGCTTTCTTTCACGGTATTAAACACATCGTTACACTCAATCAAATGCCCGCCCCATGTACCTTCGCTTACATTTATCCCGGCCCGGGGAACATCGTAAATAGTATTGTGGCTTACAGTAATATTGGCACACATAGAAAGTTGTACACCGGCAGATTGTTTTTCTATTATGCCAATATCATGAATTAAATTGTTGTACACTTTGCAGTTGGCGGGATAATTATTTGTTTTAGGACCGGGTTGTTTATCCATTTTATCCAATGGCACAAATTGATAATATTCAAAACTTGGCGAACGGGCAGCATTGGGATCGCCAACAAAACAAATAGCACTTGCACCAATATCATCAAACAAACATCCCGACACTTCATTTTTTCTATTATAATTATTGAAAAAAATTGCATTGCCACCTATATTGGTCAGTACACAATTTTTGACAGCGCAATTTTCGGTGCCATTAAAAAATACAGCGCCACCCCGAAATATAGTCCAGTCGCTGCGAAGCAATGGTTCTTTATTTTGCATGAAGCTGCGGAGCGTGTGCGTAAAAATGATCCCTTCAAAGTGAATGTTTTGAATTGGATGATCTTTTGTTGATTTTAATTCAATCAATGAAACAAGCTGCGGTGTTTCAATTATTGCATCATGAAGGTTTACTCCTTTGGGCGGATAGTAAAATAAAATCTTTTTCCCTTTATCAAAATACCATTCATTAACAGTGTCTAACTCTTCAAAAATATTTTCAACAAATCTGTATTTTTCATGCATTGCCGATTGACGGTTATTTTGCCAGCCACCTTCAAGCAGAAGTTCGCCATTTGTTTTTTTACCTTTAATTAAATAATGCATATCTCCCCAAAGCGAGCTGTGCAAAGCGTGTATGTATCCACCTTCGGGCGATTGCCAATGCAATATCCTTTCTTTTGAAAGCACATCATCGGCAGTTCCTCTGTAATATTTTGCGGTAGAATCAATATTAGGATAACGAGCCATTGTTTGCAATTTTCCATTTACAAACAATTCATCAAAAATTATATCATCCGCAACTGGTGCCTGCCAAATTCCATTTTTATATTCTTTCCAATTTAATTTTAATGCTATGCTGCCGCTGATAATAACTTTTTGGTCTTTGAATTTTCTGATCACGAGCGGCTCATCTTGTTTACGCGAATCTTCAGCGGTAAAAACAATTGGTTTGTTTAAATAATAAACACCTTCAAAAAGATTAATGAAAACTTTCCCCTGTATTTTTCTTGCTTTGACAATTGCTTTTTCTATCGTTCGAAAAGGTTTTTCAATACTTCCATTATCAGCATTATTACCACTTGGCGAAACATAAATATTTGTTTGTGCAAATAATCCTGCAGACCACCAAAGAGGCATTACCAATAATATTTTCTTGATCATCTTCATCTCTTTTTATCTTTCTGCGCGATATTTATTTGAAAATATGCTGGATAAATAAATATAGATTATTGGCCCATTCTGTATCATCGTGCCCATTGGCATCTACATGCCATATATGCGGTACTGATGATGTTTTGAGGTACTGATGTACCCGCTGGCTTACTTTAATTAATCTATCCTTGTTGCCACAGGCAAGCCATAGTACTTGAAGTTGCTCTCTGGCTGCCGCCAAATCAGGTAATAGTTTGGCATTAGAAAGTCCGCCAAATTCATTGGTATTTGGAGCCGAAGAGAATCCGCCTACATAGGCAAAAGTATTGATATGAGAAAGCCCGATATTCAGTGATTGACCACCTCCCATCGATAACCCGGCAAGTGCCCGATGTTTACGATCTGTATAAACCGAATAGTGAGATTCTATGTAAGGAACAATATCCCCGAGCAAGTCGTTTTCGAAAAGTATGCCATAACCTTTAAATCCACTCTTTCGTTCTTCCTGCTCATCAGGCTTTGGATTGTTAACAGTTACATTTGCATTACAATTTGGAAAAACTGCGATTACAGGTTCTATCTTTCCGTCTGCAATCAGGTTGTCTATGATATAATCGGCACGAACCCAATATGGCCATTGACCCGCAGCTGAATTGAGGCCGTGCAGTAAATATATAACAGGGTATTTTTTATCGGCCGAATAACCAGTAGGTATATAAACCAACATTTCCCGACGTGCAGAGAGTGTTTTCGAGTCATACTGAACTGCTGTAATAGTACCATGTGCTATTTTATCTCGTCTGTCCCTGAATCCGGTTGGGGGATCATTGAAAGCAGGCTTATCATCAGGGCCCAATTCAATTGATTTCTTTACAGAATCTGCCGTAACATTCGTTTGGGCATAAAGACTGCTTATTGAGGAGAACAGAATCCCCAACAAAAATATTTTTACTACATTCATGTGTTTTTTCATGTTAATAATTGTTAATATTATTTATTCTTTCTTTCAATTGCCTTTCAACGCCATTCCAAACATATACACCATTTATATATAGTTTATAGCGATCATCGGCTGATACATGAATACTAAACTTTTCGGGTCTTGCTTTTATTGAAATCTCTTTTCTAAATAAATAAACACCATAACCCGTATTCTCTTGATCGGGATATGAAATCCATTTTGCCGGCCAAGGACTGCGAAGCAATTCAGGATTAATTTCTGTTACTTGTTTTGCCAGAAGCCTTGTGCCGATCAGCGTTTCATTTTTATTTTGTGCAGTAAGGTTAAATGTTACCAATAAATGAAATATCATTATGCCGATGAAAAGCAGAATACTTTTTTTTATTAATATAATAATATTGTTCTTCATTTTTTATTTGATAGTTTTAATAACTATTTCTGCTCCTTTCAGGTCTTCCGATGTTGCTTTTAACCTGATTTCCCCGGCTTGTTTTTCTGCCTGGACCAATACCATGCAAAAACCGTTGAAAGCCTTACGTTGACTGGCTTTATCGGGTTCGTGACTGCTTGGATTCCCATTTCCGGTGCCGATAATTTTTCCCGGACCATCTATAGAAAATTTCACAAGATTATCTGCAACAGGAACCGTTTTTCCATTTGCATCTTTAATTGAAACCCGTACCAGCGCTACATCGCAACCATCAGCTTTGAGGGAGGTAACATCGCTGTTTAAATTTATTTGAGAAGGTTGCCCTGTTGTTTGCACCTCATCCTTGGCAACAATTTTACCGTTGATATAACCAACTGCTTCTAGTTTTCCGGGAGCATAAACGAGCGACCAGATTAATTTTTTAAAAGGAATTGCTTTTTGTTTCCCAAAACTTTTTCCATTGAGAAATAATTCAATTTCGTCACAATTTGTGTAGCAATGCACATTGATGGGTTGCCCGATTTTTTTACTCCAATTCCAATGCGGAAAAATATGGACAACCGGATCCTTTGTCCAGGCGGCTTTGTACGCATAGTAACCATCTTTTGGGAAACCACAGATATCCATAAACCCAAAATGCGATGTAACACATGGCCATTGAAAAGGTGTTGGTTCGCCACGATAATCGAAACCAGTCCAAACAAATAATCCTCCGAGGTAAGGGTATTTTACAATATCTGCCCAATCTTCACCGGGCAATGGGCCCCAATCGGGCTGCCATTTTCCAAGATTTGAAACATATCCTTTTTCCCAGCTGTTTTCATATTCGCCGCGGGTGGAAACATAACTTGTAGATTCGGTACAAAATTCTATTCTCTTAGGATAAGCATTATGATCTTTTACATAAGCCATTCCTTTATCGCCATAATTATAACCCACCACATCCAATACATCGCTGTATCCGCCTTCGTTTCGGGCATGATTCATAGCTGCGGTGACTTTTCTGGTTGGATCTAATTTATGAACCAAGTCAACCATGGTCTGCAAAATCCTCGCACCGGTAATAGTTCCCTGAATAGCTTCTTCATTTTCCATGCTCCACATAAAAATGGAAGGATGGTTTCTATCTCTCAAAATCATGGCAGATAAATCTTTTAAATTTTCTTCCGAGCTTGAAAGATGCCTGTTTTCGTCCAAGACAAGCAAACCCATGCTATCGCACATATTCAGCAGTTCCGGTGTTGGCGGATGATGCGAACAACGATACGCATTGCTTCCCACATCTTTCAATAATTTTAATTTATACCAGTTAACCTTATCGGGCAATGCAACGCCAATGCCTGCAAAATCCTGATGATTGCAAGTACCTTTTACAGGGTAAAGTTTGCCATTTAGAAAAACCCCATTTCGATTTATTTCAACTGTTCTTACACCAAAAGTTGTTTCGTAAGTATCAATCATTTTCCCATTGGAAATAATTTCAGTTAAAAGTTTGTATAACACAGGTGATTCAGGGCTCCATAATTTGGGATTATTCAATACTAAAGATTGTGCAATTTCTTTTTCATCATTCATTCCCAAAGAAATATCAGTTCTTGCAGCATTTAAAACAGACCCTTTATCAGTAATTATTTTTGAAACCAAAATTGCATTTTCCAAAAATCTATTTTCATTAATAATTGTTGTCTTTACACTTATTTCAGCCCTTGCCGATGAAATATTTGAGGCAGTAACAAAAGTTCCAAATCTTTTTACATGCAGTTTATTTGTTTTTATAAGCCACACATGCCTGTAAATGCCGCATCCTTCGTACCACCATCCTTCGGGTTGGGTTGCATCTACTTTTACTAAAATCACATTTTTTCCTTCGGTACCATAACGTAAAACATTGCTCAAATCATAATTAGATGGTGTATAACCGCTGATATGCGTTCCTAATAAATGACCGTTTACCCAAACTGTGCTATTGCGAAAAATACCATCAAATTCAATAGAGATTTTTTTATTCTTATCCTCTTCATCTATCACAAATTCCTTTCTGTAAAACCCAATGCCAACAGGTAAATATCCGTTACCTGCAGGCTGGCTACCTAAATTATTGTCATACACAAAACTTCCTTCCACACACCAGTCGTGTGGAAGGTTTATGTCTTTCCAATCGAGCGAAAAAAATGTTTTTGAACTTTCAGGATTTGAATAATCAATTACAGTATCTTTTTTTGTGATGACAGGTACATTAATATCGGTAATGCCGCCCTGCCCCACTCTTGATGTTTGTTTAATGGCAATATCGCCTTTGTGAAATTGCCAGTTAAAATCAAAGTTTTCTTTTATTCTTTGTAAAGTGGATGCTATTTTATTTTTATTATTATCGAAAAAAATATTCTGCGCGTTTATAAATAACGGCATGTTTATACATAAAAATAAAATAGTTTTTTTCATACTTTTCTTATTAAGATCCTATACGCTTTTTTTACTCTCCCTTCCAAAAATCTCTTAGTTTGCGTTCCTGTAAATTAATTTCCGAAAACTCAACAGCACAGCCGTTTCCGGCAGGCGATTGCGCACTGAACCCAATTTGCAGGTTATCCGTTTTGTTAAGCCGGAACCCTCTTATCGGAAACCAATCTTTTCCTGTTTCGGAATAATACAAAGCGAAAGTGTTTTCATTCACAGAACCTGCTATCCTGAAATATATTTCTTTGGAATTTATGGGCATTGAATTACAATCATCTGCAACCTCATTACACACAACCGACACAACACGGGGCTGCATTTTAAAATCATTTTCAAAACAAAATTTCACAAAATGAGTACTATCATTAAAGATCATCAACACTCCTGCATCCCATTTTGATTTGAAACCGGGTTTAATTTTGGCAGTAAGAATAAAGTCGGCTTTTGGCTTAAATAATAAGCGTGGCGATTTGTTTGTTTTATACGACCCATCCTGCACAATAAACAAATCGGTATAAGCCGGTGCAACAATTTCAATCTTATTTTCGCCTAACACTTTAAATTCTTTTGCTGTATTTTCGAAGTGCATCGGATAAGGAATAGACGAAATATTAATTTCTTGTGCATGCAAACTAAAAGAAGATCTGATTAAAAAAATCAACAATATCTTTTTCATTTTGGTTATTGATTTGCTTTTTTTAATTTTATTTTACTTCTATAAATTCCGGTTCATACGGATCAATGCTAAAACCATCTTCATAGTTTTTATCGGAAAGAATGCTTCGTAATTTTCCTTTCAGTTTAATTTGTTTTGTTTCGCCGGTAGCATTCAAATACAAGAAATGGTTTTCATCAATTTGCCTTGCCATTATTCCCGAAGGGACATCAGGTCCTTTTTTGATTTTTAATTCATTTATCAAATCATCTAACAAAGGGTTCAATAAACTTTCATTGGCAGATACGCCAACAAAAATGGCCGTTCCTTTTCCATAATTATGGGTTGTGACGATGGGATAATCTTTATCTAAACTGGTAATGTTTGCAAGGGTTTCAGCGCCTTTTGTTTCAATCACATCAAAACGCGGTGTTTCTAAATTGATATTTTTCCCATTGTAATTAATTTCTATTTTTTTCCCGGAAAATGCTTTTCGCGATAATTCGTTCAACGATTCTGTTTCCTCGTAGCTTGCCACTCTAATTCCAAAAACATCGTTTAATAAACCCGGCCTTATGGTTTTAAATACTTGTCCATGTTCGTCCATTACCGCCGAATTTCCCGTCATTACTACGGTTCCGCCGCCGGCAACAAAGTCTCGTATTTTGGTTGCCGTGGTTTTATCCATCACAGAAACACCGGGAACAAAAAGCAATTTGTACTTTAAATTGCTTTTACTGATCTCTGCAACATTAGCATCCATATTTCTTTGATAAAATAAATTCCAACAGGTTTGTAATTGTTCGTCCTGTTTTTCGGTGAACTCACCCCCTGCTATCACGCTTGGGAACGAAAACGCCAAAGCTGCTTCGGGCTTGGGTTTATAAGGAAAATATTTTTCTATTTTTTTAAATTCGGTTGCAATTTTTTTGTACTCATCATATTTCCTGTTAGGTATCCCATCCCAATCTAACATCCCTTCTAAAAATTGTTCTTCGCCCGCATGCATGCTTTGCCATGTCCATCCGCACACCATTTGATTGCCGTAGAACAAAGTGGCGTAAGCCGATTTGCGAATAGAATTTGGTACCGCATTCATAGTTGTAAATTCGCTGCACCAAAATGGTTCTTTGCTCTCAAACTGAATACGTGAAATACCAAACAACGAATTCATAATTCCCCAGTTAGTAATTAAAGTATTGCCGGGATAAAACCCTTCGCCTTCGCGTTTCAATTTTCCGGAATAAGCAATCTCAGACCAATCGAAATATTTCATGGGACTAAAAAACCATGAGTTGGTGTTTGTTAAAACATTGGGGGCATTGGTGTTTACTTTATCCAAAACTTTCAGCAACAAATTATTTATTTCATCAGAAATAAAACGGCGAAAGTCCAGTACCCTTTCTGGTGCACCGGCAACATTGCCCGATTGGGGCAACCCGATTTCATCCCAGCCATTTATTCTTCTGCTCCAACGCTGCGAAGCCCAAGCTGTATTTAGGTTTTCGAGGTTTGAATATTTTTTCTTCAACCAAACCACAAAACGTTGTTTCACCGTTTCGGAATAAGAAATAGGCCCATCGCCCGATTCGTTATCGATACCAAAAGCCAATAAAGCCGGATAATTTTTATAATGATTTGAAATTGAATCAGCATAACGCAAAGCATATTTTTGATAACCCGGATCGCCCACATCATCCATATAACGATGATTGGGATACAGTTTATTACCACTTGCATCAACCACATCAATAGAAGGAAATTTTTTGTGCAACCAAATGGGCGCCGGATGAAGGGCAATATCCAATATCACTTTTATTCCGGCATCGTTCATCAAATTCATTACTTTATCAAACCATGCAAAATCAAATTTCCCTTCTGAAGTTTCGTAGCTGTCCCACGCCAAATGTCCCATGCGGACAACATTAAGACCTGCCGCTTTCATCAACCGGATATCTTCTTTTATTTTCTCTATATTTTTATCGTCATGGGGATGATAGTTAGCGCCAACATAGAGATGCTGGGCATTTGAAGCAACAGCCCAGCCTGTAAAAAATAAACCAAGAACTATTATTTTCAGAATTGTTTGTTTCATTGTGTTATATAATTTGATCATTTTGTTATTACCTCCACTTCGGCATAACCGATATTGTTATTGTTTTCAACATTTTTTATTGCCCTAAATTTTATAAATCTTGCTTTTGATTCTTTAAACATTTTCGTTTGCCACAATGGGTTATTTTTTATGTTCGAAAATTCTCCGTCACTTACCAAATCCCACTCTGTGCCATTGTTAGAAACAAAAAATTGATATTGCGAAATAAGTCCGCCACCCCACAAACTTTGGTCAGGTAAATATTTAAAACCAATTAAGTTTTCTTCTTTTCCCAGATCAATAATTAAATCCGCCGGTAATTTTGTTTCACTGTTCTGGTGCCATGCAGTTTCGCTGTTGCCATCAAGTATTGCGTAGGCTTTGTCATCATTAATGCCAATAATTTTCCAGTTCTTTTTTACGATATCAAATTTTTCATTCGTTTCACTGCTTTGCTTTTTTGTTATTGCATCAAATGCAATGGCATTGATTTCAGTTTTTCCGTCAGTCAAAAATGGAGTTGCATATCTTTTAGATTGGGTTGTAGCATGCGTTCCATCGGTTGTATAAAATATTTGCGATTCCGCATCGGCAGTAATAATTGCTACCTCGCCCGATTGGTTGCGGGTAATGATTGGTGAAGTCAAAATTTGCGGAGCATTATAAACGCCGATATTTGAAATCAGCGGACAAGCTTTTGCACCTAAAATATTTAATCGGAGTTTTGTTGCTTTTGTTGTAGGAAAGCGAAGGATACGTTTATAACCAATGGTAGAGCCTTTTGCAATTTCATTCCATACACCATTCGTAAAAGCCTCGACGGTAAAGGATTTCACACGTTGCCCCAACTGGAAATATTCCTGGACCAAAAACCGGTTGAAAGAAATTTGTTTTCCAAAATTTATGAGCAGCGATGCTGCAGTAACATTATCATCCGTTGCCCAATAAGAATTTCCATTGTCGTCAATAACATTTTCGGCTGCAAATCTTTTATTATTGCCACGAATATTTGTTGCAGAAACTTGTGCATTTTTTGCAAGATTTACTTCAAATGTTTTTTTAATTGTTTCGTAAAACTGCAACGAATTTTTGGCATCAATTTCATTTATCAATCCATTGGGCATTATCGGGAAATTGAGCAACAGCGTGGCATTGCGGGCAACTGAGCTGTAATATAAATCTGTTAACTGCGGTAAAGTTTTTACACGCGAATCTTCGGCAGGATGATAAAACCATTCGGGACGAATGGAAGTATTTACTTCGGCAGCCACCCAAGTATTTCCGTTTTCTAACCCGTAGTGCAACATATTCCAGGTAACTTCTCCTGTGCTGTCTAACAAACTCCAATTTACTTCACCAACATTTCCTGCCTCAGTGCCCACCCAGCGCAAATCGCCTCTGTCGCCGCCATCATTCCATATAACGCATTGGGGTTGCAGCTTTCTGACCAAAGCGTAGGTATTCTTCCAGTCATAATATGTTTTGGGATCAATTTTACGTGTTTCATTTGCGCCGCCATAATATCCAGAACCTCCATTCGCCCCATCGAACCAAACCTCAAAAATGGGCCCATAGTTGGTTAGCAATTCCGTGAGCTGATTTCTGAAATATTTGATGTATTCGGGCTTGCCATAGTCTGCACGGTTCCGATCCCATGGCGATAAATAAATCCCCAATTTCAAACCATACTCCTTACAAGCATCCGCCAATTCGCGCAGCACATCACCCTTGCCATTTTTCCAGGGAGCATTTTTCACAGAATAATTTGTGTAAGCCGAAGGCCACAAACAAAAACCGCAATGATGTTTGGCAGTAACTATGATTCCCTTCATACCTGCCTGTTTACACACTCTTGCCCATTGGCGGCAATCTAATTTTTTTGGATTGAATAGTTTTACATCTTCATTGCCATAGCCCCATGACTGATCGGTATACGTATTTAAAGAAAAATGCACAAAAGCATATTGTTCCATTTGTTGCCAACGCACCTGATTGCCTGAAGGTATAGGATACAACGCAGGCGGGGCCTTGGTTTGGGCATTGTTTATTTGAAACAAACAAAAATAAAGAATTAACAGGCTACTTATTTTTTTTACCATCATTGAAATAGTTTTGATAATTCTCGCGGCACATTATTCTATTATTCTAACTAGGATAATTACTAGTTAGGGGTTTAAAAAAAATTCATCTTTAACCATTTTTCACATGCCGTTGTCCACGACGATTCTGTGTTGGTTGATTTTCCCATACCATAACCATGTTTACCCGATTGATAAAGATGCAGTTCACAAGGAACATTAAACCTATGCAGCGCCAACGCATAGTTGATGCTGTTTACAACCGGCACTGCATCATCGTTCATCGAATGAACCAAAAATGCAGGCGGCGTATTTTTGGTTACCTGCAATTCGTTTGAAAAATATTTCACATCCTTTTCGGTCGGATTTCTTCCCAACAAACTAATCCTTGACCAAAGATTGGTGGTTGAAGAATCCATTGTAATAACCGGATAAATTAATAAAGAAAAATCGGGCCTTGCACTTGTTGAATCACTTGTTTCGTAAACCTTATCAGCATAATGAACAGATAGCGAAGAAGCAACATGCCCACCCGCTGAAAAGCCCATGATACCTATCTTTGAAGGATGTAGGTTCCATTCAGTTGCATGCCGCCTGACAATCCTCATAGCCTCTTGTGCATCTTGCAGCGGAGCAATGGATTTATCTTTCATAGTGGCATCATTTGGCAAACGATAATTTAAAATAAATGCTGTGATGCCTAAACTGTTCAACCACTGGGCCACTTGTTTTCCTTCGTGTAAAATTGCCAACACCGAATAAGCGCCGCCCGGACAAATAATAACAGCAATGCCATTGGCTTTATCTTTTGGGGGCAAATACATTTCAAGTGTTGGATTTGTAACATTTATCATCTTCACCCAACCGCCTGATGAATCGATAGTTTGATGAATGTTTGAGTTAGCAATAGAATTAGGCACATTGCCTTTCCAGATATCTATTATTTTGGTTTGGGCCGAAAGATTAGAAATAAAAATTACCAATGCAATTGCTATTAAACTATTTTTTTTCATTTGAATATTTTTTTAAAGTTGTCTGAAACACTGTAGCTGTGATTTAAAATTTTGCCACAACTGCACGAATATTTAATTAGTTGTTTGAGTTCATCGCTCACTATTTATTAATAAATCCCCCATTTCAAGCCCATCCCCGGTTACTGTTAATTTAATTTCACCCGCTTTATGCGTTGCCTTTATCACCACCAAAGCCTTGCCATGCCAGACTTTGCGGCTACTACCTACATAACTGTCATAATCTTTCATATCTGCATTGGCTACACCGGCAATGGTTCCTTCACCTTCGATCTTAAATTGTAAACGATTGGCTGCATTGGGTTGCAGTATCCCTTCCTTATCGGTAATATCAATTGCAACAAAACATAGATCCTGCCCGTTTGCAACTAATTTTTTTCTATCAGCAGAGAGTTTAACTTTAGCAGCATCACCGGCAGTTTGCAAAATTTTTGTTTCAACTTCTTTATCATTTTCTATACCCGCTGCTTTTAAAATACCTGCTGAATAAGGCACAGAAAAAGTTGCTTTGCATTCGTTTTCCTGCGAAGTGTTTTGTTCGCCAATTAAATTGTTGTTCAGGTAAAGTCTGACTTTTTGATATTTTGAATATACTTCTACCTGCATTTTTTTCCCTTCAAACCCTTGCCAGTTCCAGCTTTCAAAGGTTGGCCATACCGACCACCAGGTCTCCTTTATCTTCAAGGGTTCGGGATTTGGTTCACGCACAGCCAAAAAAAGTTTTTCGTTATTATTATACAACATGCTACGGTAATGCGAAATAGGTTTCCTGGTACCAATTAAATCAATATCGCCGCAATATGAGCCGTGCCATGGAAACATATCGTTATCCCAATTTTCTCCCGGGGTTTCACCGGTATAATAAGTGCGGCCAATGCCGGCCTCGCCGAGATAATCTATGGCTGTCCAAACAAAATCGCCGATAACATAATTATTTTCTTGTACTAATTTCCAATTAGGAAAAGCATCTTTAGGATATGATTCTGTTTGTACAAAAATTCTCGACGGAACCCGCAAATGGTCTGTAGGTGCGGCATACAAATGATAATTATTCCCGGCAACATCATGCACTGCAAATAATGCATCTGTATTTTCCCATTTATCAAAATTCACCACAGCCGAAGTAACCGGCCTTGTGGTATCCATGGCTTTAACCTCGTTGTACAACATTTTTGCTGTTACAACAGCTTCGGGTTTTCCACGCTCCACAATTTCGTTACCAATACTCCACATAATTATGGAAGGATGATTCCTATCCCGCAAAACCATTGCCTGTAAATCTTTTTTCCACCACGCATCAAAATATTTTGCATAATCATTACTGTTTTTTCCAATTCGCCAGCAGTCAAATGATTCATCAATTACCAGCAAACCCAACCTATCGCATGCATTCAAAAAAACTTCAGAAGGTGGATTGTGCGAAGTTCGAACTGCATTGAATCCTGCTGCTTTCAACAATTCTATTTTGCGCTCTTCGGCTCTGTCGTAAGCTGCACTGCCCAAACAACCATTATCGTGATGAACGCAGCCACCGTTTATCTTTATAGATTTACCATTAAGCTGAAATCCATTTTCGGTAGAAAATTTTATAGTGCGGATACCGAAGTTTGTATTGGTTTCATCAAGAACTGATTTATTTTTTTTAAGTTGAATTTGTGCCTGATATAAATTGGGTTCACCGGGCCACCAGAGTGACGGATTTTTTACAACGATATTTTGTATAAATTCTTTTTCGCTGTTGGCAGTAAGTTCAATTTTAATTTGATTGTTTCCTGTATTTTTTAAATTGTTGTTGAAAAGATTTGTATTGATAGAAATAAACTGCGTTGCCGGCGTTTCATTTTTTATAACTGTTTTTATTTGCACAGTGGCCTGTTTTGCAGAAACATCGGGTGCTGTAATGGTAACGCCCCATTGCGCAATATGAACAGGGTTTGTAACCATCATCCAAACATGGCGATAAATACCCGAACCGCTGTACCAACGGCTATTTAATTGTTGTGCATTATCAATCTTTACTGCAATTAAATTTCCTTTTCCATATTCCAAATAAGGCGAAAGATGATAATAAAAAGAAGTGTAGCCGTAAGGATGAACGCCCAAAGATTTTCCATTAATAAAAACCTCGGCATTCATGTATGCCCCCTCAAAATAAACAGAAATGCTTTTATCTTTCCAATCGGCGGGAACAAGGAAAGTCTTTCTGTACCAACCAATGCCTGTAGGGAAATAACCGCCAGCACCTTTCGACGGGTTATCGGGATTTACGGTTCCTTCAATACTCCAATCGTGCGGCAGGTCGAGCTTCCGCCAATCAGCATCGTTAAAGTTTTTTTCAGATGCGGCAGAAGCATCCCCTAAAAAAAATTTCCAATTATAATCAAAGAGTTGTTTTCGCTCAATGTTTTTATTTTGAGCAAATGTCATCTGATGAATAAAAAATATAATAAAAAATATTTGAAAAAAATGTTTCATTATACCACTCCTTATTCATTATTGATTAAACTTATTTTAAACACCACCGCAATTTTATTAGGAATGATTTTTGGTTTCTGAATTTCAAGAATATTGTTGGCTTGCTTCCATTTTATTATTTCACTGCTGCCCAATAATTTTATTGATCTTATTTTTTCTTTTGCTAACGTTTTTATTTTTATTTCATCTGTCGGGATATCCATCACGGTTGCATACACAACATTTTTGTTTTTTGAAAACCGAATATCTTTTTCTGTAAATTTAGTTTTGCCTTCGTTGAAACCTGCGTGGTCTAAGGGGTTTGCAGAATCGGCTACAGGACCTTCACCATAAACTTTCCAGGGCCTTGTATTAAAAATGCTTTCTTTGTTAATGTCCATCCAGGCGGCAATCCCTTCAAGTACTGCGACTTCTTTATCATCAATTGTTCCATCGCCACGAACAGGGATGTTTAATAATAAGTTCCCGTTTTTGCTTACAATATCAATCAACATTAATATAACTTCTTTTGCCGTTTTGTAATAGTTATTAGTAAAACGGGCACGGTTGTAATGCCAGTCACCTATACAACTACAAGTTTGCCATGCAAGTGGTTGCAGTTTATCCGGTGCACCTCTTTCTACATCCCATACCATACATTTTTTTTCTTCATTGTTTAATATTTTCCCAAACAAAACAGCTTCTAATTTACCATTGTGTGTCGCCATATTATGGTTATAAAAATGAGCGGCGAGCTTTAAGCCTGCGTCGCTGATGGGATATAGCGGAAGCTCGGTATCATCAAAATAAATTAAATCGGGATTATATTTATTAATCAAGTCCATGGTGCGGTTGTAGAACTTTTCGCAATATTGCTGCGATGGGGTATTCACAATATCTTTCTGCCATTCCCAAGCAAAGCCTTTGCTAAGGGGGTGATTTTGTGCATAGAGTTCTTGCGGATCAAGCCCTTCCCACCATGTACCTTTTCCCTGGGCTTTAGTAAGTTTCCCATCGTAAGGGACGCCTTTATATTCGCCCGATGTATCTGACCTTTGAGCCGTTTCGTAGAACATCCAGGCATGAGAAGCATGAACACTTAAACCAAAAGGAAGTTTGTATTTTTTGGCGGCCTTAGACCATCCGTCAATAATATTTTTTTTAGGTCCCACACGGGTTGTATTCCATTCTTGATATTTACTATCCCACATGTCCAAGTTGTCGTGGTGGTTTGCCATTGCAAAAAAATACTGGGCCCCAGCTCGTTTGTATAATGCCACTAATTTTTCGGGGTTCCAGTTTTGGGCTTTCCAATCATGTATTACTTCTTTAAAACCAGCTTTTGAAGGATGACCGTAATGAGCCACCTGATACTTGTAGTAGGCCGAACCTTCTTCGTACATTCCACGTGCATACCAATCGCCCTGCTCTGCCTGACATTGCGGACCCCAATGCGCCCAAATACCAAACTTAGCATTGCGATACCATTCGGGCACTTTATACTGGCTGAGCGATTGCCATGTAGGCTGAAACTTGCCTGCAGCAATAGGTTCGGTCTTTGTTGAAACCTGAATTATTTTTTGTTCCTGCGAAAAAATGTTTTGTTGTACACAAAATAAAAAGAGAAGAAAGGTTAATCGATGTTTCATTCTGATTGATTTACTTTATTACTAAACAGTATAGCTATTCTATGTTTATAGGTTGATACTTAAAATTCTTAAACGTTACACTCCCATCGCCAATGGAACATAAGGCAATGCGCAGCCCTAAAAAACCTCCTAATACATTGTGGTGCATGCCCGAAACTTCAAAGGAAGCTTCTGTTTTATTCCATTTTATACCATCGATACTGTAAAAGCAATCAACAGTATTTTCAACTTTCTTTAATTTTAAATACACATGCCTTTTTAATACATTTCTTTCTGTTACAAATTGCCAGTTGTGTACATTGTTCATTAAATTGGTACTATCGGCAAAAAGACTATAATAATAATCTTTGTTGTAAAAAATGGCTAAACCACCTTTAGCATTCCCCTGTATCTCCACTTCCACTTCTGCAGTGTAAGAATGATGCGATGGAATACATAGCATGGGCGAACTTTCGCCAATATTTTTTCCCTTTGCCTTGATGGTTAAAGAATTATTAGAAAAATGGAGCCTTGCAGTATCATATTCATCCCAAAATTTCCATTGTGGTTTTAATGAATTGCCGCTAAAATCATCACTTAATGGATACGCCGTTTTTTGGGGTTGATTATATGGCGATGCAATTGGTTTTTCTGTTTTTATATTAGCAGAAATTTTAAACCACCCGTCTTTAGTCCATTCTACAGGTTCCAAAAGGGTTTGCCTGCCCATATTGTAATACCCCTTTTCGTAACCATGTAAAACAAGCCACCATTTATTATTAGCTCCTTCAACTAAAGTGCCATGCCCTTTTGAGTACCATTGCTCTGTTGTATTAATAGTCCTATCAATTGGATTGTAGGGTGAATTTTCCCAGGGTCCTAAAGGTGATTTTGCCCGTGCAGAAATAATCATGTGGCTGGTGGCTGGTCCAGCGGTGCCGCCCTCGGCAACAGTTAAATAATAATAGTCGCCATGCTTTGTAATTTTAGGGCTTTCCAAACAAAAACATTCAATGCTCCATTCCCTCGGAATTTTCCACCCGCTGTAAGCAAACTTCGTTTCGCTTGTTACTGAAAGTCCATCTTGCGATAAAGAAACATAACCACCATTGGCGAAATACAAATAGCGGTTCCCTTTTTCATCTGCAATATGTCCGGGATCAATCCTGTTGATTTTTAAATCAACAGGATCACTCCATGGGCCTGCCATTGAATTGGCAGTGATTACATAGATATTATTATTTGCAGGAAAATATATATAATACTTATTATTATACTTAGCTATATCTGGTGCCATAACATTACCTACATTTTTATGCAAAGCATTTGTTACCGGTGACCAGTTAACTAAATCTTTCGACTGCCAAATTTGTAAGCCGGGGTAGTATTGAAATGAAGAATGAACCATATAATATGTATCGCCATCTTTTAAAATACTCGGATCGGGATAATCGCCTGCAAAGACAGGGTTCGAAAAATATTGTGTAGCTTTTGCATGAGGTGTTACGTTATATTGTGCCTTTGCATAAAAAATGCTTATAAAAAAAATGAGTGTTAAAGTTACTTTCATTATATATTTAATTTTTTTAAACTTTTATTTATCCGAAATACACCTATTCTTTTGTACTTTTTAGCATTTCTTAAATAGTTCTTGCATTTACCTCAATTATTTCCCTACGTTTTTTTTATCTATTGCTAATTAATCCAACCATTTATTATGCTCCATCTAGCTTCATTTGTTGAAATAATAATAAACTGTCTGCTAACAAACCTTTCAATCATCAAGATATTCCTTACCGATTTAATTCTCTCCGCTGTCATTTCGCGTCAAAAAGTTTAAACAACCTCATTACCAAAAAGCTAAAAGCTGTTTGAGTTATTTGTCTGATCATTTTTTACGCATTTTATTTGGCTACTGTAACATTAACAACTTTGGAAATTGTCAAAATCCTCTTCCGATAAGCTAAGAACGATATCTATTTTACTTTCGAGATGTCTCTTGCAAAACTTGTCGAAGTATTGATTTCGAAGAAGCCTATTGATTTTTTAGCCTTAGTCCGGGGGGAAGACCAAGGCTTCAAAATTCACATCCATTCACCATTAAAATACCCATAACCAATTCTAACCAAATAACTCAACCAGCTTTTAGATTTATTCGATCTAATAAAAATATCATCACCTATTTCTGTTTCAAAAAAGCGGATGACAATAATAATATTCATGTTATTCAGAGGCTGCCTGAAAATTATTTTCAGACAGCCTCTTTGAAATATTTGTTATTTTAATACCCCGCCGCTTTGCGCATAGAATCTAACTGCTGACGACTACCTATTGTTTCATTTTGCCTATTAATTACACCTGCCCACAAAAACGGGGATACCCCATTAGCACGTGCTGAGCGAACTAATTCTCCGTAGAAATGTGCGGTTGAGGTCAAAGACAATATTGAATCTTTTGGGTTTGGACAATTTTTGGAATGATCTGCTACACCAAATTCACCGATCAGCACCGGAATATTTTTTGATACAAACATTTTATTTACCCATACCATGGTGCTATCCATATAGCCTTCTTCTGTTCCCGCGGTTGAGTTACGCAATGTGTCGTCAGTTGAATGAAAGTTGGCACCCCAATATCGCCATTCTTTACCCCAGCTTACATCAGCGTCTATTATACAAAAATTAGGGGGGGAATAGTAGTGAACTTCAAGTATCAATTTATTAGGAACCGCATCGTATGGCATACCTGGTATCCCATCGGGTGTAAAATAATTTGCCAAATCAATTGATGTGCTTGGTGCCTGGATAACCAAAGTACGATACGCATTTTTTCCTCCGGTAGAGCGTACTGCATTGATGAATATTTGATGAAAATCGTGTAAATTAACACTTGATTGCATGTCATTAGCATTAGGCTCATTGGAACTTGCAAACATCAAATGCTCATCAAAATCACGCATTTTGGTAGCTACCTGCTCCCATATAGCTTTTTGGGTAGCTTTTATGGTATCTAACTTTGCACCGCTTGCTGTACAATCTAACCATCCGTTATCCCAATGGTCATTTAGTACTACATACATTCCATCATTAATACAATATTGAACAACCTGTTTTACCCTGCTAAGCCAGGCCGTATCAATTTTCATGGTTGTATGATTGGCATGTGACCACCAATATTGACAAGGAATCCGTATGGCATTAAAGCCGGCATTTTTCAGTGTGTCAATCAGCGATTGGGTAATCACAGGATTGCCCCATCCGGTTTCTCCACCAGGAGCTTCCATCGTGTTCCAGATATTATATCCCAATTTAATATTTGCATTGATCTGTATAGCTGTACTGCCCATACCGGTTGCATCAGGTGCTACGGGAGATGTATTATAAGACGGGAAAATTACAGGTATTTGAAGTACTGTAATCCGTCTGGCCTGACCATTCGTTGAACTTACATATAAGAGCACCGAACGGCTGATACCTGTGGTATTTGCTCCTGCTGTTAAATTAATGGTTGCGGCACCATCAGTACCCGATACCTGGCTTAATTGCAGCCATCCAAAACCGGTGGTATCAATAGTCCATGCCCCGTTACAGGTAAACGACAAAGCTACTGTTCCGCCAGCTGCCGGTATGCTGTCAGTCATGTTAGCAGCAGTAAGTTGCGGCGAAGAAATTTGTGTTTTTTTACACGAACCGATCGAAAGAGAAAGGAGGGCAATAAAAACGCCTGCTACTCCATAGATAATTTTTTTATTCATCTTTATTGTTTTAATCTTATTTTAAAATTTCAAAAAGGGTCGCAGGGTAGAAACCCTGCAGACGTATCAACTGCTTGACATATCAACTGCTTGCTATTTAATTTTTTCAACCCTTAAATTATCAAAAGCACCATAAAATCCTGTTGCTGTCGCCGATGTGCTGTAGTTATGTATATATACTGTACAACCAGTATTTCCCGAAGGACCCAATAAATCAGAAAACTTAGTCATTGAAACCCCTTTACCCTCACCCAGGGTGGCATCTTTTGCCCGGAACATGGAGAAAGGGATAGTTATGGTTCTCCAACCTTTTGTAGAATAATTGGCTGTACTGTTTGCAGAAATTTGCCATGGTTCCCACCGGGCAATATAGTTACCGTTGTCGCTTAGAATATCAATTGTACCGCCATTCCATGCTTGCGGGATATTCGCTTCAAATCTAAACACATAATTCTCAATCGGATCATTAATTTTGGCAGTTGGCACCCATTGTGCCCCATTCATCCTTATGGCATAATTAGAATAGGTATTACCTTCTGCAGGAGACAAAACGCCATTTTTCAGCACCATGTACATGCTTGAATTACCGGGGAAATCAGCATTGTACGGAGGCCATCCGGAATATGGGTTTCCACTTGTAAGTGTAGCTCCACCCCACCATTGCCAGTTAAAATTACCACCCCACTCCCAATTGGATATCGACCCTATACCTGCTATATCATGCACATTATATACGGTAGTAGCAGTACCAAATTTTGTGGTAATAGATACCGGCCCGCTTTGCGAAAGTGCAGGCAAAACAAAACCAATATAACTTCCATCGGCAGATGCAACATAAGATGTAATACTTGCACCTGCAAAAGTTATCGTTTGAATACTTTTAAAATATGTGCCATAAATATAAACCGAATCACCGGCTTCTGCATTTTCGTTCGAAACACCGGTAATGGTTGGTAATGCCTGTATTTTATAAGTAGCTGTACCGCTCTTTGTAGTTACTACTACATTACCCGATGTAGGGGCAGGGTTAGGCATCACAAAACCAACTGAAGTTCCATCAATGTTTGCTTTAAACGAAGGAATTGCAGTTCCCCCATAAGAAAAACTTTGAATTAAAACCAAGTTTGCACCCGAAATATAAACCGAATCACCAGGGTTGGCAAATACATTGGAAATTGCCGTAATGGTAGGCACGGCAGGCAATAATTTAAAAGAAAACATTGTGGTACCACCGGTTGTAGTGTACTGAATGGTATTTATCTTATTTGTATCAATTGTTGAAAACACGATTGAAGGAATTTGCACCACTGCACTGTTTGGAGCAAGTAATGCAGGATTAAACGAAGCCTCTACCCCATTAAATGTTATGTGTATGGCACTTTGCAAATTCTGACCGCTGATAACCACCCATTGGGCATTGGGTACTATGCCCGTTAAAGCCGAATCGGCGGGAGAAGCAGCATAATTAAGTACCCCTGTAATTACAGGGCTTGATGTTACCGTTTTTTTGCAAGCGGGTGTTAGCAGTACAAGTGCTACTGCCATGCAGCAAAACAGGAAGCTAAGACTTATACTGTATAATTTATTTTTCATAATAATATATTTTTATATTAATTCTGGTTAATAACATTAATTAATAATAGTGTATTGGTGCGTTAGCCAATTTAGGATTTGCTGCCAATTCCGATGCCGGTAATTGTAAGGTAAATGCGCTGATTGTTGCAGGCAAAGGAGTTCCACCAATACCGCCTGAACCCGGAGTAGCAGGTGTAGCAACCCCTGCTGCATATGTGAACTGTACACGCTGTTGGGCATTTAGTATAGCCACTGCTTTAGTTGGGTTCCAATATGAAAGCCTTACCAGATCCATCCAATAATGACCTTCAAAAGCTAATTCAATACGTCTTTCGTTAAGAATAGTATCAATATTTAAGCTTGCAGCCGGATCAACACCCGCCCTTGCACGTACTTTGTTAAAATACAATAAGGCATCGGCATCTGTGGTAGTACCATTATTTCCAAGAATGGCTTCGGCATATATCAGGTACACATCGGCTAACCTTAGAATAGCATCATGTTCAGGCGATGACCACAAATCCATAAGAGGCGAATTATTATCTACATCATTACCGATAATATGTTTTTTCATACACACATTAGTTGCCTTATAACCACCCCCGGCAGCATTTAATTCGGGATAGTAATCGCCGGTAAGCATAATAGAGGCTTTGCGTCTTATAGTATCTTTAGCAGAATACATCAGATACAAGTCGTAAGTAGGATACATAGCGGACCATGCCCCGGATTTATGCGGCATAATGTCTGTACTTGGTGCATAGTTATTTAACGTATTACCGTTACCATAACCGGTACCGGGGGCCCATTGAAGGGCAAATAAATCTTCCGGAACATCGTTGAATTGCGGTCTGAAAAGATCGTAATAACTTGGATATAAAGTTATTCCGCTTTTTTTGCACACATTGCCTGCATATTTTTTGGCACTGTCTAATAAAGCCTGGTTGCGTGTACCGCCTGTTTGGCCCAAACCCGCCATGGTTAAATATACTTTACTCAACATGCCTTGTGCCGACCATGTAGTTACGCGTCCTTTTGTGTCAGAGAGGGGAAGGTTTTGGACAGCAAAAGTAAGGTCGTTCACAACAAATTTGTACACATCAGAAACAATAATGCGGTTAAGCAGTGGTTGCGATATCAGCTTGGTATTATCCTCAACAATAGGCACGGCTCCCCAATGCATAGCCAAATAAAAATAAGCTACCCCGCGCATAAATCTTGCTTCGGCAATCGCAGCATTTTTATCTGTTGCCGAAACAGTAGCAGGGGCATTTTGTTGTATGCCTGTAATAGTGGTGTTGCACTGACCAATTTCATTGTATAAGCCTGTCCATGCAGCTATCATGATACCGTTTGCGGCAGTAATGGTACGTGTAAAAAGTTGCGTCGCATCTCCATAATACGCCTGAGAACCGTTCCCACTTAAAGTTTCTCCCAAAGGCAAATCGGCACCATTATGCCATTGCCACCAGGGGGCACCTCCGTAAAGGCTGGCAGTAGCCAATCTTATATCGTTGGTAGTTTGATAAAAATTATTGGCACTTATCGTGGATTGAGAAGGGCGGTCGAGAAAACTTTTTTTACATCCGGCTATTACCACCAGCAATAGCAAGGAAATAATTACTTTATTGATTAATTTCATAAAATTAATATTTTTTATTTTGTTAATTTCACATTTACGCCAAATGTAAATACCCTTGACTGGGGATAATAACCATTATCCCAACCAGACTGAAGCGGGTTCCATGAACCGATTTCAGGATCCATGCCGGTGTATTTTGTAATGATAAACGCATTAGATACGTTAGCATATAACCGAAGAGAATATAAATGTGCTTTTGCCAATATACTTTGCGGTAAAGTATAGCCCAGTGTGATGTTCTTGCAACGAATAAATGACCCGTCTTCTATCGACAAATTGGTAGGACGCAGGTTTTCATTGGTATTATCGTTTCTCAAACTTACAATTGTGGTATTGGGGTTGGTAACGTAAACATTGTTTACATTATTAGGATCGCCGTTGGGGTTTATTAAAGCAGTTTTAGCATAATCTAATACCGATGTAAAATAGTTGGTATTATTTAAAGGGTTAGCCTGATAAATAGGCAGTTGATTATACACTTTGTTGCCAACACTTCCACTAAAGAAAATATTTAAATCAAAATCTTTATAGGTAAATGTGTTATTGAACCCGAATTGGAATGCCGGATAAGGGGAACCCAGAAATGTTTGGTCTTTTGAATCAATAACGCCATCGCCGTTCAAGTCTTTAAACATACGGTCGCCATACCATATACCACCTCCTGATCTTGAAATTGGACGAACATTTCCGGCCTGATCAACCGGTAAAGCATGGGTTTTAAAATCTTTGGGGCTTGCAAATATGCCATCATAAATATAACCGTAAAATTCCCCGATAGGCTGGCCTACCACAGTTTTTTCGGCAACATAACCTGTGCTCCAGTTTGTTTGGGTAAGACTGGCTGCATCGCCACCTGCACCTAAACTCAATACTTTATTAATATTACGCGATATGGTAACATCTGTTTTCCATGTGAAATTTTTATTACTGATATTGGTTGTTCCTATTCTGATATCAAACCCTTTATTGCTGATTGAACCAATATTAACATAAGGTGCCTGCATTGCGCCCGGTGAATAACCTGTTGTTGTACCGGAATAAAGAGGAAGCGGCAGTTTTAATAAAAGCCCATCTGTTGTACGGTCATAAACATCTATCGAAAAATTTATCTTCCAGTTAAACAAAGTACCATCCAATCCAATATTGGCATTTTTTGTGTTTTCCCATTTTACATAAGGATTAGCCAAATTGCTTTGTATTTGTGCTATACCGGACAATCCATTAGCTACTGTTGAAAGTTGGGTTACATAGGTATTGCCGGGGATACCCTGATTATTGGTTAAGCCATAGCCCAGGCGCAACTTTAAATCATTGATCTGTTTTACATTTTCCAAAAATTTTTCTTTATTGATTTTCCATGCAAATGCACCTGAAGATGTTGTTACCCAACGACCTCCCACCGGAAAATTTGCAGAACCATCTCTGCGAGCATTAAGCGTAAAAAGGTATTTATCTTTAAGGTTAAAATTAATACGGCCAAAATAGCCTTCGGAAGCACCGTCACCTGTACCGCCACCATTTTTCGCAGTAGTAGGATCGCCGCTTGAAATGGATTGTACATTATTAGAAGGGAACGTTGACCGGCTTGCAGAAACACTTGCATTAGTACTTAAGTTGGCTTCGTGGCCTGCCATAACGTTAATACTGTTCTTACCAAAATAGTGGTTATACGTAATATAATTACGTGCCGTAGTACCTATATATTGGTTGTAGCTATACGAAGCCGACGTTGGGTTAGGGGTAGTATATTTTCCAAAAGTAGTTTGGGGCTGGAAGCCTTCATTTGTGAAAAAATCTAAATTTCCGGAAAATTCATTCCTCAACGATAAATCCTTGCTGAATTGTACTTCGGCATATACGTTACCAAATAACTGGTTCCTGTAATTCATATTTTTATTGATCAAGGCCATAGCAACCGGGTTTGCCACCCCCTGAACCCATCCTGAAGTATTGGTAATACCTCCCCAGGTTCCATCATTGTTTTTTACAGCAATATCGGGGGTTAAGCTTAAGGCATTTTGAATTACACCTGCATTTGTGGTATTTACATTTTCGATGATATGCGACAATTGAAGGCTGGTTCCTATTTTAAGCCAATTGGTTGTCTTATTATCTAAATTTATTCGTAATGAATATCTCTGAAAATTTGAACCGAGGGCAATACCCTGCTGGTCGAAATAAGAAAGGGACAACAGATATTGGGTCCTGCTATCACCACCATTAACAGTAAGTGAATGATTGTTCATAGGGGCATTACGGAACAATTCATTTTGCCAATTGGTACCGGGTCCTAAATATTTTGGATTGGCAAATTCGGGCCTGGCATCAAAACCCCAAACAACAGCCCTGTCGTTTAGAAATGAAGCAAGCTGCGGCAAATTTATAGTGGCAAGTTTTTTGGGTATCTGCTGATAGCCGGTATATCCCTGATAAGATATTTGAGGGGCAGATACAGCACCTCTTTTAGTAGTGATTACAACAACCCCATTGGTTGCCTGCGAACCATAAATGGCTGTTGCAGATGCATCTTTTAATACATCAATTGATTCGATTTCATTAGGATTAATGCTGTTTAGTGGGTTAGAACCATTTCCCGGGTCGTTTGTTGGCGGAATAATAACACCATCTATCACATACAATGGCGAATTGGTACTGCTTATAGAAGAGATACCGTGTATCTGAATAGATACACCGCCACCGGGTTGCCCGGATATTTGTTGTACAATAACACCTGCCACTTTCCCTTGCAGGGCCTGATCGAAAGTAGATGGCTGCGATTTGCGGAGCTCTTCGCCCGTAATAGACGATATGCCACCGGTAACATCCTTCCTTTTAATTTTTCCATAGCCAATTACCACTACATTATCCAACAGGTTTGATGTTTCTTCCAGTTGAATTTTTAAATTATTTGATGAAACCCTTAATTCTTTTTTCGCATAGCCAACATAAGTAACTTCAATAATATCTTTTAAAGCGGCTTCTATGCTAAACTGTCCCGACGAGTTGGATGTGGTATAGCGGGCGGTTTTAACAACACGGATCGTAGCCCCGGCAATCGGATTGTTTTGCTTATCAGTAACTGTACCGCTGATTTTTACCTGTGCGAAAACAGTTGTCGCTGCCAATAGGAATATTAAAAAAACACCCCATTTCAGCATCGATTTTAAACAAATCGTTTTGATTTTTTTCATACTTAGCAATTGAATTGGTGATTAAAAAAATTATATTTTAATGATTATTTTTTTTCCTTCATACCTGATGATCTTATCAGAAGCATCAAACTGCAATGACCTTGCGTTTTTTGATGAAATAATATTGATAGAGAATACCCTTTTTTTCAACATCCCCTCGAAATTTCCCTGCCTGTCTCCTATACTTATGGTTTGTGTTTGTTCGTTGTACTGTATCGGAATAATTGAAAAATCACCTTTCTCATAATTATAATTCGTGCCTTCGTCTTCATATAAGTTAAAAGTTGCATTGGCGCCGGTATAAACATTAAGTATAATGGTATCGGCTTTTTTCTCTGATGCATATTGCAGTTCCGGTCCAAACGGAACAATTGAACCGGCTTTTACAAACACCGGTATCCTTTCGTAAGGTGCATCGGCACTTATCTTTTGCCCACCTGTATAAAATTTACCGGAATAAAGGTCATACCATCCTTCAGATTTGGGCAGATACACGGTACGATCGTATTGCTTGTATCTATACACCGGATTAATTAATAATGATGGCCCAAACATATATTGGTCGGCGATATTAAGAACGGCAGTATCGGCAGCAAAATCCATCACCAATCCACGCATTATGGTATAATTGTTATGATATGCCTCTCCTGCTAAAGAATAGATATAAGGTAACAAGCGATACCTTAATTTGTCGTAATAAACAAAACTCTTGTACGCAGGATGATCTTCAGGGGCCACATTAAAAATTTCCCTGTACGGATATTGCCCATGCACACGAAACAAAGGAGCAAATGAACCAAACTGGCTCCAGCGGGTCATCAATTCTCTCCATTCTTCTTTGCCCGCTTTGGTAGGCCTTTCAAATTTTTCAGGAACAACAAAACCACCTATATCCATTGTCCAGTAAGGAAGACCAGACATTGAATAATTTACTCCGGCAGAAATTTGGTTTTTCATGTCATCCCATGTAGAACCAATATCCCCACTCCAAACAGCCGCTGCATAACGTTGCGAGCCGGCGAAGGCCGAACGCGTTAATAAGAAAACCCTTTTATCGGGTGCAGTAGAACGTTGCCCCTCATAAATTCCTTTGGCATTTTGTAAGGGATATGCATTCAAATATTCCGCAGCGCTACCCAATGCAGTTGGGGTCATCTGCAATTTTCTTTTCTCGGGACTAACATTTGAAAGTATATCGGGTTCGCTGGCATCCATCCACCAGGCATCAATGCCTTTAGAATAAATTTTTTTATTAATCAGGTTCCAAAAACCTTTTCTTGCACTATCATTAAAGGCATCATAGAAAGTAGAAACATATCCTTTGCCGATCCAATCACGCTGCCTGTCGGCAATATTTCGTTTATAAAGCCAACCTTTTTTATCGAATTCATTATAAGTAGGTATCCCTTCATAAAATTTTGGCCACACAGAAATCATAATCTGCGCGTGGTATTTTTTATGCAAAACATCAATCATACTGTCGGGTGACGGGAAACGGGTTTTGTCAAACTCCTGGCTCCCCCATTCAGATTCTCGCCAATAATTCCAGTCTAAAACAATATTATCAATCGGGATTTTTCTTTTACGGAATTCATTTACAGTAGAAAGTATTTCATTTTCAGTTTTATATCTTTCACGGCTTTGCCAGAAACCCAAAGCCCATTCAGGCACAATAGGCGATTTGCCGGTAAGCTGGCGGTAGCCCGAAATCACACTATCCATATTTTCGCCATAAATAAAATAATAATCTATTTGTTTTCCCGCTTCCGAGCAAAAACTGAAGGAGTTTCTGTCTTTAGGTAAAACCGGTTCCTGCCATTTTAATGAAAGATAAGAGGCAGCACTTTCCGGTATCCATTCGATACGAACAGGGATTTTTTCGTTGTTTTTAATATCAACAGGGATTAATGCCGTTGCCGGGTTCCATGCTTTGCGCCAACGGTCAAATATCAATTGGTTATTAAGCCATACTTTTAATGTACCACCAAACACGAATTTTAATTGATGTACCCCAACCAAACTGCTTGCAATACTTCCTTCCCAAATTACTGAACCAGTTTCGGGAATAAATCCTTGCGGGAACTGAATCTGAGACTCATCTAAAAATTCCATATTAATATCACTTTCTGCCCTCTCAATTATTGCGGTATTGGGGTTTGATCTGTTGTTTAAATAAGTTGCGGTTAACCAACCTTCCTCGCCTTTTTTTGAAAATAGCTGAAACGAAGAAAGAGGGTGAAGTGGCCTGATATCGCCTGCTTTTGTAAGCGAATAATTATCCCACAGAATGCCATAATTTTTATTGGAAACCAGGAAAGGAATAGCAACTTCTGTATTGTTTTGAAAAAAAGTAACCTGTTGACCCTTGTAGTTCATTATCCCACTTTGATGTTGCCCTAACCCATACCATGCATCATCGTCGGTTGATTGAAATGTTTGCGTAAGTGCAGCACAGGGCTTCCCTTCAAATATTGCTGTACCCACTGCCTTTCCTTCAGGCGTTTTTTCGGCTACTATTTTTTTCCCATTCTTATCAAAAAAAGAAACAGCCCCGGTTTTTTGATCAACCCGTGCTGTCAGGCTTTTTGTTTGCAGCGTAATAGTTTCTTTGTCGGAAACCACTTTCCATAACAAATCCACTCTCCTTGAGTAAACTGTAATTAAACTTTGTGTTGCAGCTATTTCTTTACCCGAAGCCGATATAACCCTAATAATATTATCGGACACCACTTCCAATTTAACTGCATTAGAAGTACCTGTAAATAATGGGTCGGTATAAACAATTACCCCGTCGTTAGTTTCAACATAAGGCAGATTTTCTGCCGATTGAGCTTTAAAAGTTGAAGTAAGAAGAAAATAAAAAAGCAGGGGTAGTAGTCGCAATTTCATATAACAATCTTTCGAGTAAAATAAGACAGCGAAGCTACTTTCATAGCTGCGAAAGCAAGGTGTGCTAATGTTGCAGATTAGGTGCAAGTATGTTGCAAAACTAAAATCCTATTATCTGCCGGAGAAACCAACTACAAACAACTATGACAAAATGGTTGAGATTTAATATAACAAGTGCCTGTCAAGGTCGGTCAAATAATTACCGCTAACAATGAGATAATTGGAGTAAAAAAATAGCAGTTTCAATTTCAAATAATAACCTTTCGCATAGATAATACATAAGATTATATTCAAAGTGGCAAGAAAAGGGTATCGTAATGTTGCAGATTAGGGGCAAGTATGTTGCAAATAAGAATCGTTATTAATTAATCATTTTTAGATCGTTTCTCAGATAAATTAAGCTGGCAAGCCCTCTCACCCGGTTTATGAGTAGCAAATAAAAATGCCTCCTGCAAAAACAAAAGGTGATACTATTTGAAAAGCAATTTTAGTACTTATAAAAGTTCATACTTTTATACCGTAAGCAATTGGAATAACACAGCGTTTAATATCAGTGATAAAAGAAATTTACCTGACCCTACCTAATCTTCATTTGCCCAAAAAAGGGGAAGCCGAAAGCTACATATCATGCAGGCATGCAGCATTTTTAAATGATGGGTTGTGGGTAATAAATTTTTCACCAAACGAACACAATTAAATGATGCTATTGTTTGTTTATTATTAAAAATAAAATATAATAAAAATTCATACACATGAAACCGATTTACATTTTGTTTAGTTTATTGATGATTTCGAAGAGTTTATTTTCACAGTCAGATGCCAATTCAAATAAAGATTCTTTGAATAAAGTATATTCGAATGAAAACTGGACAGCATCTAATTATGCAGACCTGGTTGATAAATTAAATTTCAGGTTTAAATTCAGAAACAAGGAAGATGACAGCAGAACTATTATGGCTAATTTTTTCCAAATGGATAATGCTTCAATATGGAAATTAAATAAAGAGGGATTGACCAAGTGTTCGATACATCATGAATCATTGTATAAATTATGGGAAAAAACGTACAACCATATCACAAAAGAGTTTTGGGACAAAAATTGTAAAGGACTAATTGTATTGATGATACTTGACGGCATTATACAACAAGAATAATAACTACCCCAATGCCCCGGTGCTTATATTTAAGCACGAAATTTATTTATGTCACTTTTTTGTCGGCAAAGTGTCTGAAAAGTGGTTTGCTTTTTTATTCCGTAAAGATTTTTGCAGCTTGTTGGTTTTCCTTCTTACTATAAGCCAAATAAAAAAACGCGGCCTCGGTTCCGTGATCGTGTTTTTAACTATTACTAAGTTTTTCGTTTGTTGTTAGTAAAAAAAATATCAACAATTGAATTCAATAGAATAGAATATAAAATACCTGTTGGCAGAATTAATAAGTTTAAAAATTATGAGGCCTCAGAGAGGCGATATTTTGGTAGAAAAATATGGATTTGCCAGACATAAGCTCCGTAGGAGCGGCATTTCAAAAAATAATATCACCCTACGGGCAATGTTATTAAGTTAAGGATTGAGATGTCATGTTGTTGGCTCTCGAAACATGATTTTATAACGAACATTCCGTCCCTCACTCTTCGAGTGCCTCAGAGTGACAACCCTTAACTTAATAACATTGCCTACGGGGTTTTTGAATTTTGTTTTGCTATTACATTTCTACCAAAATTTCGCTTCTATGGAGCTAAAAACTAAGCAGTAAATTAATTCTGCCAACGGGTTATAAAATATTTTATTCTATTAAAATATTTAACCCACGGTAACCACATCTTACATCAAGCCAACATTACAACTTTAGCGGCACCTGCATTTTTAACCGGTTGAATAAGTGAAGCGGTAAGCGGATTACCAAATTCAATACCTATCGATAAAATGAAACTATCGCTATCGGAGATATTCGTTTTTCTATCGATTTGCATGTCTATTATTTGTTCATCGCAAACTGCAGATACACCGAACCATTCGGTAATCTTTAAATCACGATATGATTGAACAGCCGGATTAACAGGCATGTATTTTTTAAATTTTGCATCCCATTGCATATCAGGAATAATACCCAAGACCGGAACCAAACGGAAGAAGGAAAATTTACCCGGAACATACAAACTGATACCGGGGAATAATGCAGGAACAGTGATGGATGCCGATTGATCCGCCCTGTTGATATGGCAATGCAAAGGGTGCTTAAGTATTGAATCGAAGAGTGTTCCCATTTCCAGATTAAATCCTTCGAGCAGGTTTTTATATCGTGATATCAAAACACTTCTTTGTCCCCAATCGCTTGTTGTATCTAATTTTTGAATGCGGCTGCAAATAGCATTTAGCTTGTTTTGAAAGAAACGATGGTCTAAATGCGTAACACCTGTCATTGCTAATTTAATATTTTTGGCTGTTGAACTTGCTCCCCCAAATTCACTCATCACTCTCCTGGTATTTATAAATTTAGGAGAGGTTTTAATTGCTTTGCCCGAAGCGCCGCCTTTGGTGCGGAGAATGATATTGTTCGATCCTTTACGGGTATAGGCAGATAAATTTCCCAAGCTGCCTGTAAAAGCTATATTTCCTTTTAAGCTTGCCATATTCAAGAGGTTTATTCGGTGAATAGAAACAGCAGGACAGAGACCGGCTTTGGAGCTATTCTATTCCTGTCTGCTTATTACATGCAAATATAATAAACTATAATTAAATCGTAATAAAACAAAGAATAACCCATGTATAACCCGGGTCTTATTTATGGTTGGTTATACACGGGTCATACGTGGGTTATATGTGGGTTATATGCGGGTTATATCAAAAGGAAGTATAGAGGAAGGTATAAGGGAATAGCTGTGTCTTATACTGAAATGGGAAGTAAATTGTATGATGATATGGCTGCATCATACTATAATCAATGGCAATACAAGAAAGTAAAGATCATTACACATAGTAAACCCTATTCAGGCAGAAAATCTACAAAATAATTCAAAAAAACACTTATTTGTTATTTATCACAAAATGCAATGATCGGTGATAGTAGGACAGTAGGCGGTTTATATGAATTAGTACTAAAAATATCACATATTAATTGGCAGCGTTTGCTGAAAACTCTTAGCAGAAAAAGCGTCGGTAATCACAATCTTCAAATAGAAGCATTTAAGATTATTACTTTTTAAAATTATGTCACATATATGGATGACATAATATCCTCTTTTGTACTATACCACATTTAAAAAAGATTAAAACGAGTATTAAATCGCTTAAAATATAATTAAAACGTTTAAAATATGATTAAAACATATTTTAAATATTTTATAACTCTATTCTTAAGACTATTTTTATTGTTCGATTCAAATACAATATTGTTGTTACAATAGCGTTAGTTGTTTGGACTACAAAAGCACAGATTATAGGAAGCAGATTTTCATTATGATTTTATGCTATTTGAGAAGACTTTCTAAGGCGGTTAGGTAAATCCAATTTCTATAATGAAGAACAAAAGTCCATTTTATGGAAAAATTTTATTCATTTAAAGAAATAAGGTGTTGATTTTCAATTCATTGGAAACAGGCATCAAATTTTCTTTTAATCAATAGTTCTGAAACCTATACTATAAAAACAAAACAAGATCGCTCAAAGCTAAAACATCTCGTTATGAAAAAGATTCTACCCTTTGTAACCCTGGTTGTACTTTTTGCATTTGCAAACATTACAAGTAATGCCCAATGTGGTGGTGTTTGTTCGGGCATGACAACCTATACGCAAGGCGGCTGGGGTGCTACCCCAAATGGCGGAAATCCGGGTGCTATTTTGGCAAATAATTTTGCAGCAGTTTATCCATCAGGTGTAACAATAGGTTGTAATACCGGTTATACTTTTCATTTCACCAGTGCTGCGGCCATAGCTAATTTTTTACCACAGGGCGGTTCACCCGGAGCAATTCATGCTTCTGCAACAAACCCTACCGGATCTTATACCGTTTTAGCCGGCCAGATTTTAACAGCTACTATCAATATTGATTTTGACAGATACAATCCATCGGGATATAAGACCAATAATACTGCCTTATTAGCTAACTTAACTTTTAAAGAAGGGGTTTTCAATGGTAAAACAGTTCAATTTGTTTTGGATGAAGCAAATAAAGTTTTGGGCGGATGTCCAAGCTCTTATTCTGCTTCTGATTTGAATGATGCGTTAACCACAGTGAATGAAAACTATGATGGCGGAAGTGGTAATAATGAAGGCGAATTAGAAAATGAAGATTCTGTTCCTACCGTTGCCAGCATAACCGGAACGGCAACAGTTTGTAAAGGCTCTACAACAACATTAAGTGATGCAACAGCAGGCGGTACCTGGAGTACAGGTGATGCTACCATTGCAACAGTAAACAATAGCGGTGTAGTAACCGGCGTTGCAGCAGGTACGGTTACCATTACTTATAGTATTAACAATAGTTGTGGAATAGGCTCTAAATCCATTACCATTACCGTAAATGCTTTACCATCAGCCCCAACAATAAATATTACTCAGCCTACCTGTGCAGTAGCTACAGGAACCATAACAGTAACAGCCCCAACAGGATCAGGCTATACTTATAGTATCGATGGAACAAATTATCAGTCATCAACAAGTTTCTCAGGATTAGCAACAGGCACTTATAGTGTAACAGCAAAGAATGCAAGCGGATGTATATCATCAACAGCAACTTCAGCAACAGTGAATGCGCAACCTGCAACACCGACTGCTCCAACAGTAAGTGTAACACAGCCAACTTGTGCGGTTGCAACAGGAACCATAACAGTGACTGCACCAACAGGCACAGGCATGACCTATAGCATTGATGGTGTAAACTATCAATCATCAACAAGCTTTACATCAGTAGCTGCAGGAACTTATAGCGTAACAGCAAAGAATGCAAGCGGATGTATATCATCAGTAACCAGTGCAACTATCAATGCACAACCTGCAACACCGGCTGCTCCAACAGTAACTGTAACACAAACTACCTGTGCAGTTGCAACAGGAACAATAACCATAACAGCTCCAACAGGATCAGGAATAACTTATAGTATTGATGGAACAAATTATCAATCATCAACAACATTTTCAACTGTTGCTGTAGGCACTTATAGTGTAACTGCAAAGAACGGAAGCGGATGTATATCATCTGTAACATCAGCAACAGTAAATACACAACCTGCTGCACCAGCAACTCCAACGGTAAGTATTACACAGCCATCAGGCAATGTTTCAACAGGTACCATAACTGTTACAGCCCCAACAGGATCAGGATATACGTATAGTATTGATGGCACAAACTATCAATCATCACCAATATTTTCGAATGTTGCTGTAGGAACTTATACAGTAACAGCAATGAATGCAAACGGTTGTACTTCTACAGTCAGTGCAACAATAAATTCACAAACACCTTGTGGTGGTATATGCTCAGGCTTTACAACCTTTACACAGGGAGGCTGGGGTGCTGCTCCACATGGTGGAAACGCCGGTACTATTTTAGCAAATAATTTTGCTGCTGTTTATCCTTCAGGTGTAACAATAGGTTGCAATACCGGTTATACTTTTCACTTTACAAGTGCAACAGCTATTCAAAATTTCTTACCTCAGGGCGGAACACCGGGATCTATTAATGCTTCTGCTACTGATCCTACAGGTGCTTATACTGTTTTGGCAGGTCAGGTGTTGGCAGCAACTTTAAATATTGATTTTGATAAATACAATCCTTCTGGCTATAAAACAAACGATTCTTCTTTATTAAGTGCACTTACATTTAATTCAGGTGTTTTTTCCGGCAAAACTGTTCAGTTTGTTTTGGATGAAGCAAACAAAGTTTTAGGTGGTTGTACTAGTTCATATTCAGCATCTGATTTGAATGATGCATTGACCACATTAAATGAAAATTACGATAATGGTGGCGGAACCAATAACAGTAATTTGAACTGTTCCGGTCTTTGTGGTGAAGTAGGTGGTGGCGGTGGCGGCGGCTTGGAAAGCAGGAGTTTGGGCGATGCCATTGCAAAACGCGTGTATAATAAAGCTGTTAATAGTTTACAGAAACCGGTTGATTACAGTATTATGCAACCGATCACTGTAAGCAATTTAACAACATTCGGTACAGGCGGCGCTTTAACACTATCATCGATATTACCAAAATCATTGAGTGTAAACAGTCAGAACCTTGTATCGTATATCAGTACACCAACAGATATTCCATCAATAACAAATGCAAATGATGTGTTATCGATAGATTATACCTTAAACAATCAGGCAAAAGCTGTATCATTTGGTACACAAACAAGTGGTGAAGTATATGATCATACCAAAGCTATATGCGACAGGTTAAAAGGTTCTACTTTGATAGATATGAAGAATGTAATGGTGAACAATATGAATATGGTTGCTTATACACTGAAAGATGCGAATGGCAGTACCGAATATGCGATGAGTTTTGTGATCGGTGCAAAATCGGGAAGAAATAATTACACCATTCAATCCAATTGGTTGAATAAGGATTATGTTCCTGATGAAACCATGTACAATATTCAGTTATGGGCAGTATCACCTGATATGGTAACCAATATGGCCTCTCAGATCATCAGTAATCTGCAGGCTAATTCACCGGTTCAATTTTTAGATGACCATACTGTATTGCCGGCCACTTATATGGCATCAGGAAACAGAGTGACATCCAACCTTGATCTTACGATCAATAACAATACAACAGCAACAACAGGTTATTTTGTAATGGATGATCAAACTACAGAATTATCAACCGGTACAACACAAAGAACTGTTCCATTCACTATTCAGGCAAACGGAAAAACAAATATCAGTATTCCGATGAATGATAATTATGCATCCACTGTTTCGATGTATATCAATAACCAGTTGAAAGATGTGGTATATATGGCTGATGGAACATGGTCGTATGCCGCAGGACCATCATCAACTGTAAATGATTTTAAAGTAACAAATGATGCCAATAAAACTTATTCATCAGATGAATTGCCTGTATTCAGAAATGTAGCGATCAATGGTAATTCTTCCGACTTTGTTTCCATCTTCAAATTATTGAAAGGTGGCGGTATTGCGCAGGATCTTTCAGGATACAAGACACTTAATTTTACTGCATCAGGCGGCTATAATTTAAGAGTAACATTGGTGAAGAATTCAATAACCAACTGGGCCGATCAATACAATACGTTGATACCATTGGATAATGGAACAAAAGATTATAGTTTGTCATTGAACTCATTCAAATCAGCATCAATAAAAGATAATATCAATGCCAATGATGTAACAACAGTAGTGTTTAGTGTGGAAGTTGGCAATGGCCACAACAATACATTAAATACAACATTAAGTAATATCAGCTTCAGCAAACAGGATGTTGCATATCTGCAAAGTCTTAGTGCAAAAGAAGTACAGGTATATCCAAACCCTGTGATAGGAAATAATTTTAACTGCAGTTTCATGAGTGATAAACAAACCACCTTGAATTTGCGAGTAATAGATGTAGAAAGCGGAAGGGTAGTTACAACACAACAAGTGAATGCGGTAGCAGGACAGAATACAGTTCAGGTAAATATAAACAGGGTTAGCGGAAGCAGTGTTTATATGGTTGCACTGGATAATAATGAAGTGCAATACAAGAAAGTTAAGGTGATCTCAGGTACGAGATAATCGTTTAAATAACATTAAAAACAAAACAAATAGTCCCGATTTTTTCGGGACTATTTATTTTGTACTTCAATCAATATTTTATGGGGAGTATTATTCTGTTCTTCATTTGAAGTGAATATGATCTCGAAACGGTTACCGGTTGATTTTTGATCATGGTGAACAACAGAGATAGTTTTTTTTACCGTATAATTTTTCTGTACAGGATTTTCTGTTTCGTTATTGTTTACAAAAACAAATGGGACAGGAGGGGCTTCAATGATCATTTTTTCATCCTGCAATCTTTGATGCTGCATGTGTTGTATTGACCTGATCTTATTCATTCTTACAGAATCAGCTTTTCGCATCATCACATTTATTTCTCTTCTCATTTTCGGATCCAACACATTTGCTGTAAATGGGAAATCCTGGCTATTTAGTTCAACAAAAATTTTATTCAATTCATCCTTCCATTTTTTGTTTTCGGCTAATATTTGCAATTGGTTATCGATGGCAGATCTTTCGATTTCTTTTTTTGCTTTCTTCAGTTCGGCATTTATTTTTTCAAAAGGAAAAGAAAACTGATTGCCAAAAACATGCTGCATTTTGTTCTTAACAACAGCAGTATCTATTTTAAAAAGCGGGGCATTCAATTCTTTTAGATCCGGTGCATTCAAATTAAAAACAGCATCATTGCCATCGTCGTTAATTTCAAGGTCGTTGAAAGTGTTAACAGCAGCAGGAGCAATGGTAGCAAGCATTTCGTTGGTTTGCTTAGAAACCTTTTCCGAAACGTTTATGTTTTTCACAATAAGCTTTATATTCTTTTCAACTTCTTTTTGTAAAGGTTTTTTCAGAAAGAAAACCGGATTAAAAAGCGGGTTGTCAATTTTTGCAGCCATCGGTTCTACAACAATTGATTCGGTTTTTTTTGCAACTTGTACAGTTTGTTTTTTTGCAAATGAAGCAGGAGTGATCCATGCCGCCGAGCTTAAAATACCGGTAATTAGTAAAAGCGATAATAATTGATACCGGTATTTAAAACCAGTATCGTTGATGCCGATTATTCTTTTTACCCTCGATAATAGATCTCCATTTTGTTTGGTTGCATTCATCGAAAAAGAAGGGGCAACCGGGGTTTGATTGTTTGATAAATAGGCGATCTGCAATAATGCTTCGGCATACATGGCCGGATTATATTTGAATTGCAATACCCAATCGTCGCAACTGTTTTCCCTTTCTCTTTTGATGTGGTTGCCGATGAGTTGTGTGAAAGGATTAAAGAACAAAGTTGTTTCTACTACCGAGATAATAATGTTCAGCAAATAATCGTAGCGCTTGATATGTGCGATCTCATGCAGTAAAACAGCTTCTAACTGAGGCACCGTTAAATGATTGATGCTTGCAAGCGGCACCAAAATGATCGGCTTCACAAAACCGATGGTGAGCGGACTTTTAATTAATTCCGAAACATAAATTTCGATCTTGTTATAAATATGTAATTGTTCGGCGATGCGCTCAACAAAAACTTTCCATTGTTCATCAATTTCCTGTAAACCCTTGCTGCGAATGAATTGTGTGCGGTAATACTGATTGGTCCACCTGATCAGTAAAACGCCCAGCAACAATAAATAGGCAAAAGATAAAAACGGAAGCAATTGCTCGGCCTTAATTAAAACATTCAAAATAACCGATGAAAAACTATGGGTGGTTTCGGGAAAAACAACAGCAATATCCGATGCATGATATAATGAAGAATTACTGGCAAAAGCATCGCTGCATTTTTTTAAATAAAATTGAAGTGTAACAACAAACCAGATAAATCCAATTAACTGTGCTGCAATTCCCAATCTGTATTTATTTGCAGCAACAGGTTTAAAAATAATATGTATAAACGAAAACAAGATCCACACCAATGCCATTTGCCATAAGCTGTTGGCAATGGCATAGCCCAATGCCTGCAGAAAAGGAGAGTGGAATGCAGCTTGCATTTTATTTCTTTTTTAAGTTGTTGAGTAATTGCTGGATCTCTTCCAGCTCTTCTTTGCTGTGCTGATGATTGCCCAATGCCTGCATGACTAATTGTGTGGATGATCCGCTGAACAAAGAATGGATCATCTTCCCCATGAATTGTTTCTGTGTGATTTCTTTACTTACATTGGCCCGGTAGATATGTGTTTTGCTGCTGTCGTCACGCGTTACCAAGCCTTTCTCAAACATGATCTGCAATAACTTTAATGTAGTGGTATAACCCGCGTCTTTGTGCGCACTCAATACTTCATGCACTTCTCTCACGGTTGCTTTTTCTTTATCCCACAGCACACGTAAAATTTCTATTTCGCTGTCGGTAGGTTTAATGTTCTTAGCTGTTGCCATTGTTACGATTATTTTCGTAAGCAATATACGGCAGAGTTCGTAAATGAAAATATAATTTTTGAAGAACGGTTTCTATTTTTTTTTGATACCGGCTGCAGAATTTCCATGGCATCTTCGTTGCGTCGCAATCCTTTCAGCACCTGTACCAATGGCATCTGTTTAGAATTATTTATCGATCGCTTCCCGTCTTAATTGGGCAGTTGTTTTGGTAGATCCATCGTGGCTCCATCCCGGCGCATTAAATATATAGCCCAGAACATGCGATAGTTTCTTTGATCTTTTAAAATCTTTGGCCATATTCACCCAATCGTGAAAGGCAATTTTTACAGGATTGAAAGTATTGATATTCTTGGTCAATCCATAAGTAGGCGTAAATTCTTCGGGCTGAAAAGTGCCAAACATCCTGTCCCATATAATCATGATGCCTGCATGGTTCTTATCTAAATATAAAAGATCAGAACCGTGATGCACACGGTGATGCGAAGGTGTATTAAAAATATATTCGAACCATTTTGGCATTTTATGAATGGCCTCGGTATGTATCCAGAACTGATAGATCAAACTAACCGATTGCATCAATAAGATCATCCCGGGTTCAAAGCCAGCCAATGGCATCCATGCCCAAAAAATAAACCCTCCGGTAATATTACTTGTCCATGTTTGCCGCAATGCAGTAGCTAAATTATATTTTTCGGAAGAATGATGTACTACATGCGAGGCCCAAAACCAACGGATAGAATGTGCCGAACGATGTGCCCAGTAATAACTGAAATCATCAGCAAAAAATGCCAGAACCCAAGCCCACCATACGGTGTATGTGATTGTAAAAAAACGGTATTGATAGATCCACGCAAAAAAAAGTACAATAAAAGCTTTGGTGGCAATGCCAATAAACAGATTGCCCAATCCCAGGGCAATACTGGCAGAAGCATCTTTCACTTCGTATAGATCGCGATGCGATCTTACAGCATACAATATTTCGGCGATCAGAAGAATAATAAAGCCGGGAATAGCATGTACCAGAATGTTTGGGAAATGTGGCATAGCAATAAATTAGTAAAGTGAATTTACGAAATTGCCACATTCAGCCATCAACAAAAAATAGTTTGCAAAAGATTACAAACTACTTTTAAAAAGTATCATTAATTAAAACCTTTCAGATCCGGAGAAAGTATTAAATATTATTCGTCGCACTGAATATTGCAACCGCCCGGTGTTGGTTTACCAATGGGTTCTACAGTATAGCCACTGCCAACTTCTACCCAAAACATATTGCTGGTAAAATAATGGTGGGCGTACAACTGATCGCCTTTGCAGCAGGTGAAGTCCATAGAACTTTTATAATGTTTACCAAACATGTTGGTGTAAGGAGCGATAACAGTAACTGTTACCAGTGAGAAGGCTGTTAATATAACAGCAACGTTTAATTTTAATTTGTTGAACATTGGAAGAGGTTTTAAACTGGATAATAAATTTTATCTATTCCGATAAATTGATAGTCAAAATTACTACAAGCATTTGGAGTTAATACTACGTTTGATAAATTTTCATCATAATTTAAGGCAGCTTAAAAAACGATAAAAATGTTTATGAGTTATTTTGTTTGAGGGTAGAACTAAAAATAAAAATCCCCGCAAACGCAGTGTTGGCGGGGATCTCGTTTATACAAAAGAAAAACTATTTTTTATCAACATCAACTTTGATGCGGATACTATCGGTTTTGGATTTATTAAAAAGCGGTTGATATTTTTTAAACTGTTCGTCAGTTAATTCCTTACCGTTCACAATTAATTTATTATTGTTCATTTCGATTTTCACATCATTGCCGGTAACAACACCATCTTTTTTTAATGCTTCAATCAATTCATTCATTGGTTTTTCATCGCTGACAATAGATAGGTTTGAATTGGCTGTTGAATCTTTTGAAACAACTTTTATTTCGATCTTTTTAATGGTGTTTGCCTGAAGATCGCCTTTATGAACCTGGGCCAATGTAGGTGCAATAACCAACGAAACGATCGACATTAATTTGATGAGGATATTCATTGATGGCCCGGAAGTATCTTTAAAAGGATCACCAACCGTATCGCCTGTTACAGAGGCTTTATGAGGTTCGGATTTTTTATAATAAATTTCACCATTTATTTCAACTCCTTTTTCAAAAGACTTTTTAGCATTATCCCAGGCACCACCTGCGTTGTTCTGAAACATTCCCATCAATACGCCACTAACTGTTGCTCCTGCAAGGAAACCACCCAAAGCTTCAGGTCCTAAAATAAATCCGATGATCAATGGCGATACGATTGCGATAGCTCCCGGTAACATCATTTTTCTGATAGATGCATTGGTAGAAATGGCAACACATTTATCGTATTGCGGTTTGCCTGTTCCTTCCATGATTCCCGGAATAGTTTTAAACTGACGGCGTACTTCTTCAACCATTGCCATGGCAGCCTGACCAACTGCACGGATGGCCAACGAAGAAAAAATGAATGGGATCATTCCACCAACAAATAAACTTGCCAAAACTTTTGCTTTATAAATATCAATGCCACTCATGGCATATCCATTATTATTGATCACACCAACATAGGCAGCAAATAAAGCCAATGCAGTTAATGCAGCCGAAGCAATTGCAAAACCTTTACCGGTTGCGGCAGTTGTATTACCAACAGCATCGAGTACATCTGTTTTTTCGCGAACATCTTTTGGCAATTCGCTCATTTCTGCAATACCGCCTGCGTTATCGGCAATAGGGCCAAAAGCATCAATGGCCAATTGCATGGCTGTTGTTGACATCATACCTGCGGCAGCAATGGCAACACCATATAAACCTGCGCATGCAAACGAACCCCAAATTCCTCCGGCTAAAACTAAGATGGGTAATAAAGTTGATTCCATACCAACGGCTAATCCACCAATAACATTGGTAGCATGACCGGTAGATGATTGACGAATGATCGACAGCACCGGGCGTTTGCCCATTGCCGTATAATATTCGGTAATGATACTCATTAAAGTACCAACAGTTAAACCAACTGCAATAGCGCCTAACACACCATCACGTGAAAATTCTATGCCTCTTAATGTCATTGTTGGAGGAAGAATATAATAAACAAGGCCTGCACATGCAAAAGCAGATAAAATAATTGATCCCCAGTTACCCATATTCAGGGCTTTCTGAACATTATTGGTATTAATGCCCGCACTATCGCTGACCTTAACAAAGAAAGTTCCTATAATTGAAAAGATGATGCCCACACCTGCGATCAGCATTGGTAAAAGAATAGGGGCATAACCGCCAAAATTATCGATCGATTTTGTTTCTTGTCCCAATACCATTGTTGCTAAAACTGTTGCAACATAAGAGCCAAACAGATCGGCGCCCATACCGGCTACATCACCCACATTATCGCCTACGTTATCGGCAATGGTTGCAGGGTTACGCGGATCATCTTCAGGAATACCTGCTTCAACTTTACCTACTAAATCGGCACCAACATCAGCAGCTTTTGTATAAATACCACCGCCAACACGGGCAAATAAAGCAATAGACTCAGCTCCCAAAGAAAAACCGGTAAGTATCTCGATGGTTCTAACCATTTCTTCAGAATTAGCAGCAGCCAGCGGTGCAAAGATTTGTTTCAGGATAATAAATAATCCACCCAATCCCAATACTGCCAAACCTGCAACACCCAATCCCATTACAGAACCGCCGGTAAAAGAAACAGACAATGCTTTCGATAAGCTTGTTCTGGCAGCATGTGCTGTACGAACATTGGCTTTGGTAGCTACTTTCATTCCAATGTATCCGGCAGTAGCACTGCTGACAGCACCAATGATAAAAGCAATGGCAATAGACCAATGTGAATTAGCATTTGATCTGGACATTAAAGCCAAAAGAGCAGCAACGATCACAACAAAGTATGATAAGATCTTCCACTCAGCTCTTAAAAAAGCCATCGCACCTTCAGCAATATAAGTGCTGATCTCTTTCATTCTTTCGTTACCGGCATCTTGTCTCGAAACCCATTTAGATTTTATTAATGTGTAGATCAATCCTACAATTCCCATCGCCGGTACGGCGTAAAACAAATTGTTCATAAGCGAGTTGTTAGCTAAACTTTATTTTTTAATAGGTCGGCAAAAATAGGGGAAAACGGGTTAAATGGTACTTATTTTTCGATTAAACAAGTATAGTACTGTCCATATAATTTTATTATTCCTCTATATCTGTACTGTCGTTATCAATTTCGGAAAACACATTAATTAATTGCCGTGCTTTATAAATTGATTTATTGAATTTATTGCCAAGAATGATCAGCGTTGCAGTATCGCTTACCAATCTTGTAAATACGGTATTGTTACCATGCCACCAGCCATTGTGATAAATGACCGTGTCTAAATTATTATCTGTAATTTGTAAGTGCCAGCCTAATCCATAATAATGACCTTTTTTTCTTTCGAATGTTTGCGGGTGTGCTGCCATTTCAACGGTTGATTGTTTTACAAATGTTCCGGTATATAAAGCTTTATCCCAAAGCAACAGGTCGCGAACAGTGCTGTACACATTTTTATCGCCATAGATATAATCGAATTTTTCGAGACGGTACGGAACTTTTCTGTAATTATAAGAAGGTACATAATTGGCAATATCTGCACTGCTGAAAATAAAAGTGTTTTTCATGCCGAGTGGCGTAAACACACTGTCCTTCATATATTGCGGGAAGGGGATCTTTGTAATTTTTTCAACAATGATGGCAAGTATCGCAAAATTTGTATTGCAATAATTAAACATTCTATTGGGCGCAAATTGAACCGGTGGTTTGTTATCGATCATGTATTGCAACATCACATCATTTGTAATCAATCCATTTATGACGGGCGCATTTTTATTTTTGACTGTTCTTGTGCGCTTAATCAATTTTCCTCTTTTATTTCTTGCATAATAAGTTTCGGTTTTGCTGCCATCCATGAAATGTTCGTATTTAGGCAACCCGCTTTGATGCGATAAAAGTTCTCGTATTGTAATATTATGATATGGAAATTTTGGAATGAAATGCTGAACCGAATCATCTAAAGAAATCCTTCCTTCTTCCCATAACTTCAATACCGTCATGCCGGTAAATGTCTTTGAAATTGAGGCGATCTGAAAAGGGGTGTTTTCGGAAATGTTTTCTTTTGTTCTGGTATCATAAATCCCGTGATAGTCCTCAAAAACAATTTCGCCGTCTTTTGCCAGCAATACGCTTCCGTTAAACCCTTTGTTTAAAAGCATTTGCTGATACAATGGTTGTATGGCCTCGGCATATCTTTCTTTGGCCGACTGGCTGACAGAATTAAACTGGAAACCGGTATTTTTTATTTCTTTTTTTTGTGTATGCTGTTGCGAGTGACAAGAACAAAATAAAAAAGATAATATAATCACATTCACAGTACGCTTCATGCTGATAGACATTTTTAAGTGCCGCAAATATAACCGAATATGATACTGAGAAATGAGGTTTGCCACAGGCGTGGAAAAAATATTCATTCATCACTTTTAAAATAACATTTAATTTCGCGGCCATGAGTACAGAAACAACCAGCTACCCCAAAGAAAAAATTAATATTCTTTTTTTAGAAAACATCAGCGATAAAGCTGTTCAGAAATTCAAACAAAATGGTTATGTGAATGTGAAGAAACTGAGTGCGGCATTAAGTGAGGATGATTTGATCGATGCACTGAAGGATGTGCATTTATTAGGCATCCGCTCAAAAACGCAGGTTACTGAAAGAGTCATTCAATCGGCAAAAAAATTACAGGCCATTGGTTGTTTTTGTATTGGCGTGAACCAGGTTAATTTAAAATCGGCTACAAAAAATGGCATCGTCGTTTTTAATGCACCATATAGCAATACAAGAAGTGTAGCCGAATTAATCATTGGATTATCGATCATGCTGATCAGAAGGATACCTGATAAAAATAAAGCTGCACACGAAGGTATCTGGAACAAAGATGCCAAAGGAAGTTTTGAATTGCGCGGAAAAACATTGGGCATAATCGGTTACGGAAATATCGGTTCGCAGGTAAGTGTGTTGGCCGAGAGTTTGGGAATGAAAGTTATTTTTTACGACGTAGAAACCAAACTTCCTTTGGGTAATGCCAGTTCGTGCAAAAACCTGAAAGAGTTATTGTCGCTCAGCGATATTGTTTCATTGCATGTTCCTGAAACAGCACAAACAAAGAACCTGATCAATAAAAATAATTTAAAATATTTCAAGAAGGGCGCCATCTTAATTAATTATGCAAGGGGAGAAGTGGTTGATCTGGATGCTTTGAGCAAATACTTGCTGGATGGCAGTTTAAGCGGTGCTGCCATTGATGTATTTCCATGGGAACCTGAAAAGAACGGCGACAAATTCTCTTCGCCTTTACAAGGATTGCCGAATGTTATTTTAACGCCGCATATCGGAGGATCAACAGAAGAAGCGCAACAAAATATTGGTGATGATGTGAGCGCCAAATTATTCAATTACCTCGAAAAAGGTATTACCAACGGATCAGTAACCATTCCTGCTATCGGGCTACCGGCTGTTGAAGGTGCACACCGCATTTTACATATCCATAAAAATGTACCGGGCGTTTTAAGTGCCATCAATACCGAACTTTCGAAGAATAATATCAATATCATCGGGCAATATTTAAAAACAAACGATGAAGTTGGTTATGTTGTGCTGGATGTTGATAAAAAATTATCAGCGCAGGCTTTAGAATTACTCAAAAAAGTTAAAGAAACAATTAAAGTAAGAATGCTATATTAGTTATATTTATGCTGTAAAACTAATATTGTGAAATCCTTTTCAGCATTTTGTATTGCTTTATTCTTTCAAATACATCTTTCTGCTCAACATTTTGCTGTAGTTGGTACTGTTGTGGATAGTGTTACCAAAATGCCTGTAAGCGGTGCTACTATTTTTATAAATGGGACCACAAAATATTGTATTAGCAATGATAGCGGTAAATTTAAAATCGAAAACGTAAAGGATGAAAGATTTGAAATTGTTTGTACCTTAAAAGGGTATACAACTTTAAATTATTTGTATAAAAAAGCGCCGAAGAATTATGCAGTTCGTTTCGAAATTAACCCCATACAAAACATTGTAGGTATTGTTATTGGAAATGGCCGTGAATATTTAGAAAAAACATTTCTAAATTCTTTGTTAGGTATAGTAGAAGCAAGAAATTGTGAAGTGGCAAACATGAATGCCCTTACATTTTTAAAACCCAAATCTGTCAATGAAATTCATGTAAGCTTAACTGAGCCTTTAATAATTTTCAATGAGCATTTAGGGTATATGATTCATGTCGCTTTTAACGATATCTCAATAACTAATATTCAGGATCAGCAGAATGAAATGTTTACTTGGTTTAAACCTTTAACATCAAAATCCTCCGACAAAATTGATAAATGGCAAAAAGCACGTGAAGAAGTGTATGAAAATTCTCTGCTTCGCTTTATGCGGGCGGTATATGCTGATAATTTGATGCAGCGTGGATTTCAAACAAGATTCATTACAAGAATTTACAGTAACGATTCTGCATATAATCATACTGGAGTTCTAATGAAAAAAACAAATACTATGCTTTCTGACGCTGGAATTATTTTTCCGGATACCAATAGAAGATATATTGATTTGCTGGATAAAAAACCTATTCCGACCTCGAATTATAGAATAGATGAAGAAGGTAATGAAATATCGATCCAATTAAATAATCAAATACTTCAGGTTATTCGTCTTGAGAATGCAAATGAATATAGTGATTATAAAATGCTTCCTGTAAAAGAAAAGTTTAATGCATTTTATCTTTCAACGATAGATAATCAAAAAATATTTATTGAACCAAGTGGTGCATTTTACAATGCCTCGGATCTTCTTGTATCACGTTTGTGGTCACATCGTAGTTTGGGTAGTAAGCTTCCTGTAGATTGGATTCCTGGTGTATTTTAAATATGCTCCAAAAATAAAAAAAGTTAAAGAAATAATTAAACTGAGAATGTTATATTAGTTATATTTATGCTGTAAAACTAATATTGTGAAATCCTTTTCAGCATTTTGTATTGCTTTATTCTTTCAAATACATCTTTCTGCTCAACATTTTGAAGTTAGAGGAACAGTTGTTGATGCTAAAACAAAAACGCCTGTAACCGGTGCCACCGTTTTCATTAATAACACAACAAATTTTTGTGTTACCAATGATAGCGGCAGATTTAGTATTGTTGATACAACCGATGAAATGTTTGAAATCGTTTGTACAAAAAAAGGCTACGAAAATTTGAATTATTTATACAAAGTGTATCCCAAAAAATATGCGGTTCGTTTTGAGATAAGAACACAAAAAGAGTATAAACCTTCTGCCGACAGTATCCTGAAGAAAAATAAAGAATATTGGGAAACCTTATTTCTTGCTCAATTGCTGGGAGATGATGCTTCTCAGTTTTGTGAAGTGGCCAATATGGATGCATTGCGATTTAATTATATTGATTCTGTAAAAGAATTGCATGTTACCGCTGCCGAACCCTTAATTATTTTTAATGAAAAGATCGGGTACTTGATTCATTGCAGCTTTAATGACTTTATAATTAAAGACAACGAGATCAGTACCAACGAAATTTTTACATGGTATAAACCGTTAACGTCAAAGGATGCTGATGTTGTAAACAGATGGTTTAATCAAAGGGAATCGGTATATGAAAATTCACTGCTGCATTTTATGAGGGCTTTGTACGATGATGATTTGATCAATCAGGGATTTAGTACAAAATTCATCACCAGGATTTTTAAAACGGATTCATTGTACAAGCGCATTGATAAATTAATGAAAGAAACAGATACAAAGCTTTATACTTTGTTGAATGCATCACCATACAAACAAAATAATTATGTTGATCTGATCGATAAAAAAAATACTGCATCTTCAAATTTCAGGAATGCCGACAGTGTTGTATCACTTCAGTTTCATCATAAAATCATGGAAGTATTTTACAGAAAGAAATATTCCGGCATTACTGATTCTAGGCCTTTAAATTCCGGCAATTTAACCCCTGCATCGTATCTTCTTTTGAAAGACAATAATAAAATAATCATCGAACCCAGTGGTGCATTTTACGACCCCAATGATCTTGTTATATCGGGTTATTGGTCTCAGCAAAAATTAGGGAATTTACTTCCTACTGATTTTCGTTCTTTATACGCTTTCTGAAATTAATCTGCTTTTTAACTTTCATTTCTTCTCTATTTCTCTGTATCTAATACTTACATTTGTGTTCTTCTTTTTATTTAGAAAACAATTGTTATGAAAAAAAATCTTCGATTACTTGTTGTTTTTACACTTATTTTAATTTCAGCAAATATCAATGCCCAGTCGGTAAGGGAAAAGATATCTTTGGATGAAGGATGGAAATTTCATTTGGGAAACTCATCCGATCCGAAAAAAGATTTTAATTACGGCATCACCAATATTTTTTCGAAAGCAGGTGAAGCAGGTAATACTTGCATCAATCCAAGTTTTAATGATGACTCATGGCGAAACGTAGATGTACCGCACGATTGGGTGGTTGAATTGCCATTCGAGAAATCCTCCAACTTCGAGATGGACTCGCATGGCTATAAACCCATTGGTGCTGCTCATCCCGAAAATAATATTGGCTGGTACAGAAAAACATTTTTTGTGGATGCAAAAGATTCGGGCAATAAATATGTGTTGCAGTTTGATGGTGTGTACCGCGATTGTAAAGTTTTTATCAACGGACATTATCTCGGCAGCAACTTCAGCGGCTACATGGGATTTGAATTAGATGTTACCGATTATCTTCATTTCAGAAATAAAAATGTAATTACTGTCAGGGTTGATGCTTCACAATTTGAAGGTTGGTTTTACGAAGGTGCCGGGATCTATCGCCATGTTTGGTTAAACAAAATGCATCCTTTGCATATTGCATCCTATGGAACTTATGTTCAAACAAAAACAATTGGCAATAATGCTTCCATCATTACCGAAACAAAAATTCAAAATCAATTATATACCAATGCTGCTGCCGAAATTCAATCGTATGTGATCGATAAAGCCGGAAAGAAAGTGGCTTCATTCGCTGCACAAAAAATTAATTTGAAAGTGAATGAAATAAAAACCATCAATCAAATAGCAACTGTTGTTTCTCCCAATTTATGGAGTATCGAAACACCTTATTTATATAAATTAATTTCTTTGGTAAAAGAAAATGGAAAAACAATTGACAGTGTTGTTACCAAATTTGGTATCCGCACCATTGTGGTTGATAAAGACAAAGGTTTATTCATCAATGGGAAATTTGTAAAAGTATTAGGCACTTGCAATCATCAGGATCATGCAGGCGTGGGGAGTGCTGTGCCCGATGCATTGCAGTATTATCGTATCAAATTATTGAAAGAAATGGGCGATAATGCTTATCGTACTTCTCATAATCCGCCTACTCCCGAATTGTTGGAAGCCTGCGATGAATTAGGAATGATCGTGTTGGATGAAAACAGATTATTGGGCAGCAGCGAAGAAGTGATGAGCCAGTTTGAAAGATTGATTCTTCGCGACAGAAATCATCCTTCTGTTTTCATGTGGTCGTTGGCAAACGAAGAACATGGTTTGCAATATACCGATGTTGCCAAAAGAATTGCCTATACATTAATTGCAAAACAAAAAGAATTGGATCCATCGCGTACTTCAACTTATGCTGCCGATATGGGCAATATTAAGAGAGGCATCAATGAAGCAATTCCTGTTCGCGGATTTAATTATAATTTAAAAGGCATCGATCCTTACAGAAAAGATAATCCCGATCAGCCTATCATCGGAACTGAAATGGCAAGCACCGTTTGCACACGTGGTATTTATATCAACGATACGATAAAAGGTTATGTACCCGATTACGATTCTATATTTCCGCCATGGGCATCAAGAGCTGAAACATGGTGGAAGTTAGCGGCCGACAGAGATTGGTTCATGGGTGGATTTATCTGGACAGGATTTGATTACCGTGGCGAACCCACACCTTATACATGGCCATGCATTAATTCGCATTTTGGTGTGATGGATGTTTGCGGTTTTCCGAAGAACGATTATTATTATTATCAAAGCTGGTGGACCAATAAAGATGTGTTGCATATTTTTCCGCATTGGAACTGGAAAGGAAAAGAAGGTCAACCCATTCGTGTTGATGTAAACAGCAATGCCGATGAAGTAGAATTGTTTTTGAATGATAAAAGTTTGGGTAAACAAACCATGCAAAAGAACAGTCATCTGTCATGGAATGTAAATTACGAACCCGGTACCTTAAAAGCGATAGGATGGAAGAGTGGAAGACAATTTGAAACAAAGATCGAGACTACCGATGAAGCGTATCAGATCGTTGCAACGCCCGACAGGACAAGTATTGCAGCCGATGGCAAAGATGTGGCGGTATTTAATATTACGGTGGTTGATAAAAAAGGAAGGGAAGTACCTGATGCGATGAACATGTTACGGTTTAATGTTTCCAATGCAATGATCATTGGTGTGGGCAATGGCGATCCGAGCAGTCATGAACCCGATAAATATTGGGATGGAAAATATCAACGCAGTTTATTTAATGGCAAATGCCAGGTGATCGTTCAATCATTCAAATCGAAAGGTGACATTAATTTTGAAGCAACCGGTAATGGATTAGTTGTGGGAAAAGTTGCGATCAAAGCGGAATAATTTTATATTTTAAATAAACAAATGTCCGAGGTTATAGAAATCTCGGACATTTTTATTGCCATGAAAACAGAACGTACAAGTGAGTGACACAACAGGCGATGACATAAAATACAAAAGCTCGCAACATAATTATCTTAATCCAATTATATTTGCTGCATGACACAAGAACAGATCAAGATTATGAGGGACAGAGTTATTGTCCTGAGGAGGTTTCTTTGACGTTGAGAACCGCGAATATAAAATAGAAACCGACCGTCAACTTTCTTTATCGCCGGGCTTTTGGGATGATAACAAAAGAGCCACCGGCATCATGAAAGAAATTAAAGTAAACGAGTATTGGTTGAAGTTGTATCAACAGGTGCAAACATCTGTAGAAGACTTTGCTGTGTTATTTGATTTCTGGAAAGCAGGTGATGCTACCGAAGAAGAAACCAAGCAAGCTTATGAAACTGCATTGAAAGAAATTGAAGATGCAGAATTTAAAAGTACACTCAACCAACCCGAAGATGAATTACCTGCGGTGCTGCAAATTAATCCCGGTGCCGGTGGAACTGAAAGTCAGGATTGGGCCGAAATGTTGTTGCGCATGTACCGCATGTATGGCGATAAACAAGGCTGGAAAGTATTAGAATTAGATTTTCAGGAAGGTGATGGTGCCGGAATTAAAAGTGCCACCCTTCAATTCGATGGATCATTTGCTTATGGATTTTTAAAAGCAGAAAGTGGTGTACACAGATTAGTCAGGATTTCTCCTTTTGATAGTAATGCAAGACGCCACACTTCCTTTGCATCGGTATATGTGTATCCGTTGATCGATGATAGTATTGAAATAACTGTAAACCCTGCCGATGTGGAATGGGCATTTTACCGCAGTGGTGGCAGCGGCGGACAAAATGTAAATAAAGTAGAAACAGCTGTTAGGCTGAAACATGCACCCAGCGGTATTATTGTTGAATGCCAGCAAGCCAGAACACAGGGAGAAAACCGCGAACTCGCCATGAAAATGTTGAAGAGCCGTTTGTATGAAGAAGAATTAAGAAAGCGTCAGGAAGTATTGAATGCAACCAATGCCGGTAAGAAGAAAATAGAGTGGGGGAGCCAGATAAGAAGTTATGTTTTTCATCCGTATAAAATGATCAAAGATCACAGAACCGATTATGAAGTGGGTAATGTGCAACCGGTGATGGATGGAGAATTGGATGGTTTTATAAAAGCTTATCTGATGATGGAAAAAGAAACGGAATAATGATTGGAACACGGATGACACTGAAGATACGGATGATAACAGATTTTATTCTGCTGCGCAGAATGTAGTTTATAAATGGTTTTTAAGAACTAAAATTTTTTCAATAAAATAAGGTTGATAGAATGAAGATGTAATTTCCTTCTCCTGCAGGAGAGGGACTAAGGGTGAGGTCATTTTGTTTTCACTTCTCCTTCTTTGATCATCTTATAAATAGTTGACTTGCCGATATCTAATTTCTTCGCAACCAATAAAACATCCGAATCGTATTTATCCAGAAAATATTGAATGATCTGCTGCTCGTATTCTTTTAAAGTAATTTCTTTGGTGAGCAGGTTATTAAAATTATCAGCAGTTTCTATCATGATATCTTTTTCTTCGATCGTATCTCCATCCGACATAACTGCAGCCAATTCGATCAATGATTTTAGTTCACGCACATTACCCGGGAAATGATAGGATGATAATTTTTTTTGTGCAGCAGTCGAAAGAGATTTTACCGGTAATTTATTTTCATCGCAAAATGATTTGATAAATTGTTTGGCAAGAATTAAAACATCGTTGCCCCGGTCTTTCAGCGGTGGCAATTCGATAGGTAATCCCAGCAAGCGATAATATAGATCCTGGCGGAATGCGCCGGATTTTACAAGCTCCTGTAAATTATGATGCGTAGCAACAATAATGCGTACATCTATTGGTACCACTGCATTTCCGCCTACTTTCGTAATTTCTCTTTCCTGTAAAACACGTAATAATTTTGCCTGCAAATGGATATCCATTTCGCCTATTTCATCTAAAAAAATGGTCCCTTTATTGGCTTCCTCAAATTTACCTTTCCGCACACCAACAGCGCCGGTGAAAGCACCTTTTTCGTGACCAAATAATTCGCTCTCCAATAAATCTTTCGGAATAGCAGCAACATTGATCGCCACAAAAGGTTGTTTGGACCTGTTGGAATGATAATGAATTGCTTTTGCTACAAGTTCTTTACCTGTGCCTGTTTCGCCGGTTATGGAAACTGTGATATTTGTTTGTGCGGCCTTCTCAATCAGGACAAAAGTTTTTTTAATAGCATCGCTTTGCCCGAGAATTGTTTTCGAAAAATCGTATTGCTTTTTAAGTTCGCCTCTTAAATTTTCGACTTCATTTTTTAATTCTTTTATTTCATCCAAATGCTGTAATGCATTCCATAAACGGTCGTTGGTTTCATTATCTTTTACAATATAATCGAATGCCCCTGCTTTTAATAGTTTAATTGCAGTGCCTACATCTTCCTGTCCCGAAACAATAATAACTTTTGTATCGGGTGCAATTGATTTTATTTTTTTTAAAACCTGTTCGCCATCGGTATCGGCTAAATTATAATCAAGCGTAATGACGTCGGGATTCTCGTGAAGTGCATTGAAAAAATCCTTTGCGGTTTCAAATCTTTTTACAGAATAATCGGGGTTGAGCGAAATAAAATGATCGAGCATTGTTCCATACCAACGGTCATCTTCCAAAATAAAGACCTTTAAACTTTTCTGGGTTTTCATATTCACTTTTTATAAAGTAACGATCAGGAATTTAAAACGATGATTAAAGTTAATCAATATTCCGAAACATGGAAAATCAATCTTTGCTCCTGAAAAAAGATGAGAATTCCATATTTAAGACTTTGTGGTTTGTCCGAATTCAAATTACAGGCTGATTATCAGTGATTTATTTTTTGGCATGAAATTGACAATCTATTGTTCAGACAAAACAATTGACACAAAAAACAGAATAATTAAAGTTATAAATAGCAATCAGGAAAAGGTCTAGCAGTAAGATTTTCTAGGTTTTATAGAGGTATAGGATTTTAAATTACCCGATATGTTTCTACATTGTCGGGCTTTTTTTTAGTACCTGCAATGTGCTTTCAGTTGGACTAAAAATACTTTGATAGGATAGGGTTGATGTTTGTCTTCAAATTAATTTGCCAGAATATCCAATTTGGTTTTCGGCCGTTTGTCATCCAGCCATTTAAATTTACGGACTCTGATCTCATTATGGTCAACCTGCCGCATAGGATACATTGTTCCGGTCAGGTTATTTACAAAAACAACTTTCTGAGGTTTACCGTCTTCAAAATAAACTTCTATCAGGCTCGAAGTAGACCTGTTTACACCTACAAATTTTTTATTATCGTCAACGGCATAATAAACATTATCGGCCGGGCTTCCCTTGGTCCGCATATAATTTATTTTACCATTTTTAAAATAAGCATTCATGGTTGTGCCACGCACCTGATTAAAATAATCTTTACTTTCTTTACTTATTGCCATTGCATTTTCGAAAACATATAAGCGCTGTGGTTTTCTGTTTTCAAGAAACATATAAATGGTATCGCCTGTAATTTGATTGTCCTGTGTCCATGCCACCGGATCTCTGAATAACCTGAAAGTAGAATCTTCGAGCGAATAAAATAAACTATCGCCTAATGCCTGTAATGAATCGGAAAATATTTTTACATGATAATAGGCTTCAAAGAAACGGTCGGTTGAACTATCAACAGGTTCTTTGATCTTCTTTCTCGCCACTTGCAAACTTGTATCTCGTAATCTTCTTATTTGTTTACTTGTATCTTGTAAACTTATTACTTGTTTACTTGAATCTTGTAGCCTTGTTCCTTGTTTACCTGTATCTTTTTTTAAAGTGTCTCTTACAACAGGAACTGTTCGTGTTTTTTTAAGATCAGAAACTTTTCCTGCATATAAAGTATCGGCTGAAATATAGATAGTGTCTTTATCCTGTTTTAAAAATAAGATTGGTTTCTGCGTGGCTAAAAACGAATTCTTCTTTTTGTTTGTCTTGATATTATTAGCAATAATATCATAACCACCGGTAGAATCCTTGCTTCTGTACACCGCATTTCCCTGCGCTTCGCCATAACCGGTACTGTCGTCAAAAGCCATCTGATCGGCAACAAAAGTATAAGTGCTGTCATCAATAAACGGCCGTTGAAAAAAGTTACCCTTCTTATTTTTCACATCATAATAACCATCTTTTGTTTTAATGATCCTTTTGCCGCTGGTGATGATGGAAGGTGCAACAATATTGGTGATCTCGGTATTGATATTGTACAACAAAGTATCGGTAGTTATTCTGTATTCGGGATCGATCAACAAAACTTTTTTCTTAAAATAAACATCCCGGGTATCGCCGTAATAAACGCCTTCAATACTTGTTAAAACAGTTTTTTTATTGATAACTTTTCCGCCGTTGAAATATTTACCGATCTTAAATTGAGTATCATATTCCAATTCATTGGTGGTTAAAATTCCTTTACCATCGGTTAGTTTCACTTTTTGTTTGAGGAACGATTGTTTTTCTTTACCCAAGTATTTCAAGTATTGCGAATATACCTGCACGCTATCGGCATCATTGATATGAATATTACCAAAAGCTTCGAGGATATTTTCTTTTTGATTGATGACAATACTATCGGCAAAGAATAAAGTTTTTTCCTGTTGCACTTCTGCATTGCCTACCAATGAAATAAATTTCCCCAAAGTATCCTTGTCCTGAAAATTATATTTATCGGCTTTAATAACGCGGATAATTTTACCGGTTGCAGCACTATCGGCTACTCTTTGTGCAAAAGAAATATTGACCGAAAAAAGAAACAATAAAAAATAAAATACTGTTTGTTTCATTAATGTTTGGTTGAATCTGACAGGGGAGCTTTAAGTGGTCCGGTTTTATCTTTCTTTCCAAACACAGAAATATTTACATAGCGTTTTGGATGGGCACGCAGGTCATCCATTAAAATATTGGCGCTGCGAACAGTATTGGTAAGATTATTATACAACACTTTATCATTCACCAATAAACCTAAAGAACCTTCTTTGGAATTAAGTTTGTCTAAAACAATGTTCAGGTTTTCGACAGCAGTTTTTAAACTGGCAACAGAGCCTGCGATATCGGCCTTAGATAAATGGTTGGTAGTTGTTTCCACATTACTCAGCACCTGTGTTACTTTGGCATTGTTATCGGCCAGATTTTTTGTAAAACTATTTACGTTATTCAGCGATTGGGTAATGGAACCGTTTTCCTGATTCAACATTACTTCAAGCGAAGCTGAAGACTTTACCAAACTTGCTGTTGTTTTATTGATGTTTGCAATGACCTGTTGAATATTATTTTTTGTGTTGGGATCAAAAACAGAATTTATATTTTTTAAAACACCGTTGATGGTTTCGATGGTTGCTTTCAGATCATCTACCGCAGGCATGATACGGCTGGTAAACGAATTAAATAAACCGGGTGATGATCTTGTATTGATGGTATCGCCCGACGATAAATATTTTTTGCTGTCGCCTAAACTGATTTCTACACTTGGTGTACCCAAGGGATCTTTCATGATTTCGGCAACAGAATTTTCGGGGATATTATAGCTGTCTTTTAATTTGACTGCAACACTGATATTCCGCAGGTTTTGATCTATATTTTCTATTTCATAAACACTGCCAACCTGAAACCCATTTACATAAACGGGATTCGACACCATCAATCCTTTTGCATCGGGATATTTGGCATAAATAAAATTTCCGGTTTTAAATAAACTGCGTCCTTTTAAATAATTAAAACCCAATATCATTAAAGTAATAGCAACTGCTGTTAAAGCACCTACTTTGGTTTCGTTTGATATTTTCATAGAACAAATCTAAGGCTTCTTGGTTTGTACTTGATAACCGGTCTTAAAAATTATGATTTTAAAAATTGATACTTGCGTATTTATTTCTGCGATGATAATTTAGGATTCGGATTCTGTTTGTTTTCTAAAGAATAGCGGTAACGTTTCAATGCTTTTACAATTGTTTCGGCGGTTTCCTGTTGTCCCTGTTCACTGATCAAATATGCTTCTTCTTCAGGATAAGAAAGAAATCCAACTTCAATTAAAATGGCGGGCATGGCAACAGCCTGCAAAACCCAAATACCTTTTTCGTCTCTTTGTTTGGCACCGCGGCTTAATCGGCCTGCTTTCTCAAATTCTTCTTCTACTGTGTATGCCAGATTACGACTGCGTTCGGCGTATTGCTGTGTTTTTAAAGATAATGCAATTAGTCTTGTTGGATCGCTTTCGTCATAACTTTTAATAAGTGTTGTATCAACAAAATCGTTTTCGCTTAAAGCTTCTTCTTTTTCATTCGTTTTACCAACACCCCATAAATAAGTTTCGGTTCCGTGTGCAGGATTGGGGGTGGTCCAGTAATGATATTGCGGAATTTTTTTTGTTATTTTTTTCCCTTTTCGTTTTATTGTTTTGGTAGTGTATCCAACAATTTCTTTATGAGGGAGACGGTTAACATCATTGCAGTGAATGGAAATAAACAGATCGCCTTTGGCAGCATTTGCTTTATTGGCTTTTACTATGGGGCTGTCGAAAATATCAGTAGTACGTGTCATTACCACTTCAACATCGGGCATTTCGAGATTAATTTCTTTTTCTAATTTTAATGCAATTTGTAAGGTGATATCCTTTTCTTCGGCATGGGGTCCCGATGCACCATAAAATTTTCCCGCCAGATAACTTGGCCCGCCATGACCCGCATCGATCACAATTCTTTTTAAAGTTTGCTTTTGCGGCAATGGTTGGCCTTTTCTGCCGGTAAAAGAAAGCGACAGAATTGTTATAAAACTTAAAAATATTACTAATCCTATCTTATTAAACTTCATATCAATTCGTTAAAGGGTGATACTTAAAAATAGTTTTTAAAACTTAGCACCTATTTTTGTGCACAGCAATATGATTCATTCCGGTAAAATTAACGTAAAAACCTTTGCAGGTATTATAACATTCGGCTGTTTGTTGTTTATTTCTGTGCAAGTAAGTGCATGGAAAAATTCGGGACAAACATCTGTTGCATCATTAACAATAATTTCAGATACTGTTCCAAAGATCAAAAAAAATATTAAAATTGATTCTTTAAACAATCATGATACTACCGGCAAGAAGGCCGACAGTGCTTCTTTAGCCAATAAGATCGATACATTAACTATTTCAAAAGATTCGTTAGATGCACCTGTAAATTATACTGCCCGGGATTCGGGTGTATTGATCATTCCCACAAAAGAATTTATCCTCTACGGTAAATCCAATGTGAAATATACAGATATGGACCTGAAAGCGTCTGTGATTCATTACAATTCGCAAACCGAATTAATTAAAGCTTATGGGGTAGCGGACAGTTCCGACACTTCTAAAAATTTTGAAAATAAACCAACATTGAAACAGGGTGAGATGAAATCGATCAACGATTCCATTTTATTCAACATGAAAACAATGAAAGGGCTTACTCAAAATACATATTATAACGAAGGGGAATTATTTGTTAACGCCCATGTTTTGAAGAAAGTAGATAAAGATGTTTTTTATGGTCACGGTGTTCTTTTCACCACCTGTAATTTAGATACACCGCATTTTGCTTTTCGTACACGAAGAATAAAATTAATTAATAACAAACTGGCCATCAGTGGGCCTGCTTCGCCCGAATTTGAAGGGGTACCAATACCCATTGGAATTCCGTTTGGCATTTTTCCCATGCAACGTGGGCGTCATTCGGGTATTCTATTTCCTGCGTTTGCAGTTAATGAAAGCATGGGTTTTGGATTAGAAGGTTTGGGCTATTATAAAGTAGTAAACGATAATCTGGATGTAACGATACGAAGTAATTTATATGCTTATGGCGGATGGAGTGTAAATATAAGTCCGAAATATATTAAGCGATATCATTACACCGGAAGTTTAAATTTAACGCTTCAGAATAACAGGTCGTTAAACTTAACAGGAACATCGCAGGATGAGTTTACCAATTCAAAAACTTTCATGCTTAGCTGGAGCCATGCAAGGGATAACAAAGCAAGACCGGGAACAACTTTTAATGCGAATGTGAATTTTGGAAGCACAAAGTTCAATCAATCCATAGTAAATAATCCTGTACAGAATTTTCAAAACCAATTAAGTTCTTCTATCAGTTATACAAAATCGTTTGGGAGCAAAGCAAACTTATCACTCAACTTAAATCACAATCAGAATAATAATACAAGATTGGTTAATCTTAGTTTCCCCAATGCAAGTTTTAATGTGGTTACCATGTATCCTTTTCAGAAAAAAGATCAAGTAGGTACACCAAAATGGTACGAAAGTATTGGTATTGGTTATAGCGGAAATATGCAAAACCAACTTTCGTTTTATGATACTGCAGGAATGAGTTTTAAAAGATTGTTAGATACATTGCAATGGGGTATCACACACAGTATCCCCATCTCTTTAACCTTACCGCAGATAGGCGCAGTAACGATTTCACCATCGGTTAGTTATCAGGAACATTGGTATGCACAAAAGATCATCAGAACATGGGATGCAGTAAACGCTAAACTTGATACATCCATAACGAAAGGATTATTTACAGCCCGTCAAATGTCGTTCGGCATCAGTGCCAGCACCAGGATTTTTGGAACATACATGTTCAAAAAATCAAGTTCGGTAAAAGCAATCCGGCACGAGGTAAGACCAACAATCAGTTTAAACTATCAGCCCGATATGGCCGGAAAATATTTTTACTCGGTACAGGTTGATACTACTAAAAAACATTTTTTCAGGTACTCGCAATTTGACGGTGTAATACCAGGCGCATTTTCGGAAGGAGCATTTGGCGGTGTAAGTTTTGGGATAGATAATTTATTGGAGATGAAAGTAAAAGATAAAAAAGATACTGCCGTTAATGCAACAAAAAAAGTTAAGTTGCTTGATGGGTTTGGTTTTTCTTCTTCTTATAATTTATTGGCAGATAGTTTTGCTTTATCGCCTGTTAGTATTTATGCACGCAGTACTTTGTTCGAAAAAGTAAATATTAATGCAAGTGCAACGATGGATCCGTATCAGGTAGATAATTTTGGTATCAGAAAAAATGTTTTAATGTGGAAGGATGGAAAGATAGGCCGCATAACAGGTGGCAATATTTCGCTTTCAACATCTTTTAAAAGTAAACCGAAAGATGGAAAGTCTGATAAAGAGCGGACCCCTGTTGATCCGTTTATGACACCCGATGAACAGCAACGGCAAATACAATATGCCAGATCGAACCCTGCAGAATTTGTAGATTTTAATATTCCGTGGAGTCTTAATTTATCTTATTCATTAACTTATTCAAAGAATTCGCAATCAACAGGATTGGGCGGAATGGTTTATGTTACAAATATTATTTCGAGTTTAAATTTAGGTGGTGAATTTAGTTTAACGCCAAAATGGAAAGCAGGCGGTAATACTTCGTTCGATTTCAATGCAGGAAAAATACAAATGTTCATGATGTATCTTACACGTGAGATGCATTGCTGGCAATTGGCTATAAACGTTACCCCAATTGGGCCCTGGCGTTCGTTCAGCATCGTACTCAATCCCAAATCGGGCATGTTACGCGATCTGAAAATTAACCGTACAAGAAGTTATTCGAGCTATTGATTCAATTCGTAATAATCCCACATAATTTTAAACACTTTATCTTTTAATTCATCGGCCGAAATATTTGTTGCATCAACAGGTTCAAGAAAGTGTAATCGTAACCGGTGCGGCCATAAATAAAATGCTTTATGAATAGGCATTGCTTTTCTTGTATTAAAAATAATAGCCGGCATTACTTGTGTTTGCGTATCGACAGCTAATTTAAACGCGCCGGAATAAAATTTTTTCAAAGGATCATTTGTTCTGTTGCGGGTACCTTCGGGATAGATACACATGTGGATACCCTGCTTTAAAACATTTTTCATCTCTTCAAAACTTTTGCGGCGGCTTGCATCGCTGTTTCTGTCAACAATCACCGAACCTTTTCTGTAATACCATCCAAACAAAGGAACTTTTGTAAAAGTACTTTTGGCAATTGTTTTATTTGCTGCAGGGATACTTGGCGCAGAAAGTGGTACATCCAATAATGCATTATGATTATAGGTTACGATGTATGCTTTATTTTTTGCAAAATGTTCTTTGCCTGTAACTTTTACCGGACAGCCAACTAATCGTAACCACACGAACATCCAAATCCTCGAAATAGTGATAAAAATTTCCTGACCTTTTTTTCCGGGAATCAAATAACAACACATCGATGGAATAAAAATGATAAAGAAAGTTGTTACAAAACTTACCAATCCCCATAATGCCCAGATGCGTGCTAATATTTCTTTTATAATTTTCATTTCATAATTTTTTATATTGACCAATCGATCGGATCCAATCCTTGTTTCATTAATAATTCGTTTGTTTTGCTAAAATGTTTGCAACCAAAAAAACCATTGTATGCGCTGAAAGGCGAGGGGTGTGCTGCTTTCAAAACATAGTGTTTGGTTTCATCTATCAACACTTGTTTGTCTTGTGCAAATCTTCCCCACAACAAAAAAACAACAGCTTTTTTTTCTTCCGAAATTTTTTTGATGACTGCATTGGTGAAATCCATCCATCCAATTTTTGAATGACTGGCAGGATCGTTTGCCCTAACAGTTAGAACAGCATTCAGTAATAAAACACCTTGCTCTGCCCATTTTGTGAGATCACCTGTTGAAGGAATGGGCATACCCGTGTCAGCATTTAATTCTTTATAAATATTGACGAGTGATGGCGGTGGCGGGATCCCGTCGGGTACGCTGAAACTTAATCCCATTGCCTGTTTGGGGCCGTGATAAGGGTCTTGTCCCAAGATCACAACTTTAACTTTATCGAAAGGCGTTTTATTGAATGCATTAAAAATCAAGGATCCCGGCGGATAAATAACCATCCCTGATTCTCTTTCTGTTTTCAGGTGTAATACCAATTGCAAAAAGTATGGTTTTGTAAATTCGTGCTGTAATACTTCTTTCCAGCTTGCTTCTATTTTTACATCCATAACAATTTGATAGTTTGAGTAACGAATGTACAGAAAACAAAAAATTAAGGAGAATGAGTTTCTTAATTTTTGTTGTGTTGAATTTAAAACAGGAGTGAAGGCGAAATAAAAAGAAATATATCAATCAAAAAACCGGATGATCTCTTCAATTTTTTCGGTAATAACCGGCAGCTGTGTTTCATCTTCCATTATTAAAAAGTAGCCGTCCTTTCTTACAATCCTTTTCGCCAGGTGTATGTTGCAAGTACCGGTATAATTGACCACCCCTGAGATGATTTGGCAGACCGATGCAATCCGATTCAAATTGACCACCTCCGTCCGGAGCAAATTGACCACTTGAGAAGAAAATAAAGTTCATGTTGTTAG
>MLJW01000086.1_pt1 | contig 106755 bp, 87 predicted proteins | sample 888231 | NCBI WGS metagenome assembly MLJW01 (sample SAMN05788063, study PRJNA343431) | mine drainage metagenome | isolation source: sample collected from the inflow into an acid mine drainage treatment plant... | place: Germany: Lusatia, lignite mining district | reverse complement strand
CTATCTTGGAAGTAAAAAGCAGTGAAACTGAGCTACACTTATCCGCAGCCGTCACCCAAAACGGCGGCTAAAGTACCTGGGTAAAATTCAATGCGCAGGGCTGGGTAATTTTAAACGCGCGCCAACACGCCTACGTCGAGAGGCAGTCGATGAGCGCGAAAACCCAGGTAAGAGCCACCATTTCAACAATCTTTGGTCGCCAGCACGCGAAACGGTAGTCTATGTTGGGACCGTTGCAATTGGTTTGACAATTATCGAGTTGTCGGAGGAAGTGGAGGTTCGCTACGTCAATGGCGAGTATGTGCGGGAGAAGGATTATGTCCCGCCAAAACGTAGTAATCATCACACTTGGACGACCAGGAAAGATCTTCCAACTGGCAGATTATGCTTACAAGCCTATTCGCCCTATCCAGTGGCCAGTTGGAAGAAACAATGGAAAGAAACGACAACAGCTCGCAGTCTTGATAGGCAGATAAAGGGAATTGTGAAGGAACTAGAAGGTGCAGCGGTTGAAATTGCCCAGCTGGTCGAGGAAGGAATGCGCCAAGCGGAAATTGAGCGACAGCACTGGAAAGCTCAACAGGAAGTGTGGAGACGTAAGGAGGAGGAACGCCGAGCAGCCGAAGCACTCAAGAATAGCAAAGAAGATATACATCGCATTATTGATCATTGGGCGGAATCAAACCGTATAGAGCAGTTTTTTTCGGAGGTGGAGAGGCGCGCATCTGATTTGGAGGAAAGCGAAAGACTCAAGCTGCTTGAGCGACTCAGACTTGCACGCAAGCTCATTGGCAGCGTCGATGCTCTCGATCATTTTCTGATTTGGAAGTCGCCGGACGAGCGGTGATTCACAGGTGCAAATAGCGTCCATCGGGGTGGAAAGCAATTTAGATTAGAAGTCGCCCATCAAAGCCGCCGGCTGCGTGGACTTTTGTAGGTTTCAATCTATAACTCACTTAACGAAACTTGATGTGGCCGCGCCCTTCACACTTCTTACAATCAACCCGAATCTTTCCTTTTCCACTGCATTTTCGACACTCAACGGTAAAGGTACCTCGTCCGTCGCACTTGCGGCAGCTAACTGATCTAGCTGCACGCCGACCAGACCCACCGCATTGGTGGCACTCAAGAACTTTCTTCGAAGCATATTGACCGGTGCCTCCGCATGATCGACAAGGTTGCGAGTTTCGTTTGCCAAGGCCAGAGCAGTCCCTGCAAGCCTTGGGCTTAAGCTGAAATTTGCCTGACCCAGCACAAGAATGGCACGTTTGTTCAGGGTAATGATGATGCCCAGTTCCTTGGCATGGCGTGCAAACTAGCGTGCGTGAACCGCTGCCGTTACAGTTTCGACAGGAAAACTCACGCGTGCCCGCACCGTTACAGGAAAAACATGTACCCACGTGTGAATTACTAAATAGTAAGTACTGCCGCCGGTATGTGTCAGATGCTGCGCGACGTTTCCGTTGCTGGCTTGGCCTAACTAAATCGCTACCCATGCAAAGCAAGCTAAAAAGGAATCCCATACATATTGGCCTATAGAGCAACCGGATTCCAGCTGGCAATTAATTCGGTCTGCAAGTGTTCGGGCCGCTATTTATTGCAAGCCGGGCCAGTTCCAGAGTTGATTATCCACGGACCGGCTAGCACCATCTCGATACGACGCTCAGTGTTGGCTATCGACGCATCCAGCAATTTGATGGTGCCTGCACAACGTCTGTCCCTATTGACACCGAACAGGTCAGCGTGATCGAGCAAATACACACCGAAGGCAGTCACCACAGCTGTTAGCGCACCGACAATCGCGGCGGAAGCGATGCCGGCCATGCTCGAAAGTAGTGGAACTAAAGCCAGCTGTTTTTCCATCCAATCTTCTAAGGGAATTGCGCCGATCACTAGGCCACCCGCAAGCAATATCTTAGACGCTTCATGGGCAGCCTCCCGGAACGACATGCCATCTGGAGGGAAAAGCAGCATTTCGATGCCGCGCATTAAGGAGAAGAAGCCCTCGCGAATCATCCGCACTAGGCGCTTGCCGGTAGTAGCGAAGGCGTTGATCAGGGTTGTCACCAAGTTGGAAAAAAAGCCGGACAGGAAGCCTTGCTTGAATGCCGCCAGCGCAGCCTCAAGTTTCTTCTCACAGCGCCTCGCGATCTTTAGCAGCCTGGCCTTAATTTCCTTGAGTAGAGAGCCGTCCTCGCGACCGTTCTTGAACCAGTCGTTGATCTCGTCGAATACGGCAACAAAGAACTCCACGAGTACCTCTCCAAATGCCTGTTGAACGCCCATTTTGACGCCTTCGGTTGCGCTAGTACGAGCCAGGTTATTGGCGAACTTGGAACTTGTGTAATACGTCCAGTTGATCTTTTTATCAATCGCAGCCAACGCTGCTGCTTCCTTTTGGTTGAGGCGCTTCGGGTCTACCTTTTCGAGTTTCTGTAGCATGGAGAGTTGCTTTCGTTCCTGATCTGTCAGCGCTAGTCCCTTCGCTTCGAACTCCTTAATGCGCGCTTTTCGCTCAGACGAAGTGGATTCAAGGTATTGAATAAAGTCTTTTGCGGTCTTCGCCTTTTTTGACTTGTTGACGCTGGCGCTTGTCGCATTCAAGTTTACGTCCATATTGGCGAGAGTCGGCCCGTCCAGGTCCGCCAAGTTGCGGCCTGCGTCGTCATGGATATTTTTGGCCGCCACGGTGTGATCGAGATTTGGCTTACTCTGCTCGTCATTCTTGTCCGAGGGATGGAACGATTCACCGGTATATGCATCAACCAAAGAGCCTTTCTCCAGTTTTGATGAATTGCGTTCGTTTGCGGCGATGTAGTTCTTGTTAGCATGATAGGAGGTCGCATCGTATTCGACGCGATTCGCATGCTTCAGACGTTCATTTTCCGTAGCATAGATGCCACTACGGGCATTGTGCACCGTGTCGACGTTGCCGCCGGTTTTGTCGAAGGCGCTAACAATCTTGCCTACTCCAAACGGACCCGCGATGGACAGTAGTACATCGCGGCGGCAGTCGTCCCACATTGCCTCGGTACGCTCACGGTCGAATCGTGTGCCCAATTCAGCAATCCGCGAATTCACCTCGCTGCGCGAGACATTGCGATCCCAGTCTAATTCATTCACTTTCAGGATCGCGTTAATACGCTCGTGGTCGACTTCCCGTTTTCTTGGTGCATCACTGTTTGTCAAAGCCGGGACAAGTGCTAGGCGAGGACGAATAGCCAATTTGGCTTGGATTGCGCGGCGAGTCTTGAAGCGTTTGATTGCCGAATCTGTCATGGTAATTTCCTTAGATTAGGCCGCAGCCTTCAATTGATTCCAGTTCGACACGAACTCTTGCGCCGTTAGCGAGGTTGATCCTTCAAATCTCTCCGCCAACAACTCGATTATCGTGTTGCAGTGCACGATTGCGTTGGGTGCGAGGGCCATAGCACTCGCATATGCGAGCTCCACGTTTGGCGGGCTTGTTAACAATTCATTCAAGCCCTGACGAAATCCTGGCGGGAGATGCTCCGCGCCTTGACCTGCGACAAAATCGTCGATGTAATTTCGCATGTCGTCGGATACTTCGCCGTAGCTGGCGGCGTAGGCGTACCCGACAGTCGCCACTGCGAGAATCACGTTGAAATACATATTTTCATCGGCGCGCAGTTCCTTCACGGCCTTTTCAAACTGACTGAGCTGAAAATCGGCTGCAGCCTTAGCCCGCGATTCGCCCTGCCTTTCAAAACCGCCATCGCGATCTGAGGCTGAGTCATAGGCTGTCTTGGCGACATATCCAGACGCCACAAGTATGGTTGAATAACCCAGGGCCTCAGCAATGGTGATGGTGAGGGCGGGAACAGCGAACAGAAATAGCATGTCATCTCCTAGTGGTTGTTTGTTTACGGGGCTAAGTACAGCTGTGTGAATTAGTACATTTCAATTCGCATACTGTTTACTGCTCCATGGTATATGCAATAGGTGTGCCACATTAGAAAAAATACAATTAATCATATATATATTGCTTAATCTAAAATGTCGCCGCCCCCGCTCAACAAAAAATAATAATTAAAATTACTTTCAAGTAAATAATGTTACGTTGAATATGACGATTTTGATCTGTTGGTTGGTAAATATGATTTGCTGTGATGAATAGTTCTGAAAGTCCTTGGCCCAATTGCACAAGCATTAGATTGGGGCGGCTTCTAGCAAGCTGTGGTATCACAAAATACAAGTTCGTTGAGGCTCTCAAGGTTGCCAATTGATGCATTCATCGTGAGCGTCCTGCTTACGTCTATGTAGCCCCTAATTTCACAGAATCTGCGCGAAAGACCGCCCAGGAAGGTGAAACCAGATGTTCGGCGTCATGAGCTTTGCGCTAACCATGCGATGCTTTTCCAACCAAATGTAAGTTCTGACCTAGAGCCTCCATTGAAGATAGATTCAATGAATCAGACTGAGATAGCGCATCGTTCTTGTTAAAGACCAGTCTCTAGGTGAAGAGAGTTTTTCCCCGACATTGTTTTCAATTGAATTGATGGACGTTACATAAGCTACATCTCTATCTCTTAAAGTGATGCAATCCCTCTGAATTTCAATGATTGGTAGTTGAGTGAGTCGTCCATCATTCATCTCGCTAAATGGGGCCAGATTCTTATCTACTCCAATCAGAATCAGTACCCCTGACTTTTCAAACAGATCCATTACCTTCATGCGAACAGCAGACTTTTTGTTCCACCCGAACATCTCAACGTTTGGCAGAACGATGGAGCCGCATATTTCACAGCTGATCCGCTGGTCATTCGTCCCAAACCCGGGCCAAGTGGCAAACTCGTGCCCATTGTCATGACAAATTGCTTGAAATACATTTCCGTAGAGTTCGTATGCATTGTCAAAACCATTCATATTCATAACTCCATCTACGCACTGTGTAGCTATTTTGAATTTGGGGTCCGCTTTCTGCATCCTGAGTAGAACTTGGATGGGCTCGAACTGTATGGCGGAGACCACGATTGTTTGCCTGCGCCACTCAAACCAATTCATAACCATACGGTAATCACTAGCTGAAGTGAATGGATTAAACGGCGGTTTTGTCGAAGTTTCAGACCAAACACCTTTTAGGATGTCATTGAAATGGGGCAGATGCGATTCCCATGAAAACTCATATCCGACAATGCAGAATTTCCGGCTGCATTTAAGCAACTCGGCCAGGCGTTTAAAGGGGAAGTCTTTTGTTGCCGTTTTTTCTCTGGACATGATTAGCTCGATCCAATAACTCATCAGTTGATAAGTTGATAGAATCGCACTCGTTCGCGTCACAATGTGTCGCGGTAGGCATGTATGTTTGATTTTCTGCGAGCCTGAGCAGGCAGCATCAATAAGCTACGGAACCTGTCGAGTATCACCACACTTGATCGCGACAAACTCGACACTTTAGGAGTTCATTATGAGAATTTGTACCGATTCAAAACAGCTCAGAAAGGCAATTAAGGAAGTTGCGCCGTCGAAAATTGCAGTTGCATTTGTGGGGGGCGGATGGAAGCGATATGTCTCATCCGCTCGACTTAAAGAAATAATCATATCCCCAACAATTGGCTCGAATCCGAAAGCAATTGAGGAAATTATGGATTTCATTGGGGCAAAAAATGTACATTTTTTGGACAATTTGCATTCAAAAATATACCTAGGCTCCGAATCCGCTCTTCTTGGTAGCGTCAACTTATCCGACAACGGTTTCGCAGATTCCCATAATTTCGAGTCTGGAGTTGTGCTGAATGATGCTGCGAACCTTGAGTTGCTGAACGATGTTTTCGAAGCTTACAAAGCTAGCGCTAAACGCCTTTATCCAACGGAAAAAAGCAAGAAGGACAAACTTCAGCAGCTGATGAAACAATGGCAAATAATGGAGTGGAATAATCTCAATACTGAGCGTGATAGCAATACATCACCATCCATTACTGAATACAAAAGCGATCTTGATCGGATCCATCTCGCATGGTACCAACCTGCTGAACTTAACTACAACAAAAAGTCGATTAATGGTGCTATTCCTGATGCCATTGGATTGGAGCCGGATGACTATTTCGAAGATGCGCTGATGTTTCACGAAGAAGATTCAGTTCAGAAAGGAGACTGGGTACTGTGTTGGCAATGCCGAAATGATGGCCTTCCTTATGAGAATGGGCCTATGTATTGGATGCCAGTTCACCATGTCGTGCCGAATGGCTTCTGCGATGACACCTACACTAAGCTCGTCGGGAAAGAGAAGAATCTAACCCCTCTCGCTGATCCATTTCGCTTGGACAAGACAACAAAAAAGGCGATTCGTGCCGCCCTATGCTCTGGCAAGTTCCCGGCGTTAGTTTCACGAAATGCTGATGTATGGCGCCTTACGCCTGCAGACAAAGTGGTGCCGAAATTTTTGGATCACGTGCGCTCAATAATTAAGGGTGGGAACCAAGATATATAGCGCGTCACATATTGACGCTCTTGATCGTACACTCATTGCCGTTGCGACTGGCAACTTATCCCACAGGGGTTGAGGTTATGAAGATTTCACTATCTATTGATTCAAAAGAATCGATTGAACTTAGTCTTATGGATGCAGAAAATGTTGCCGGTTTGTTGGATGATGAGAAATACACAAAGTTCTTTACGTTGTTGGCGGAGCACCCATCTAGCGAAGTGCGAAGCGCGATAGCTTTCAAGTCCAATTGGCCTCAAATAACGTATAGACAACTTGCTCGTGATCCGAGTATTGAAGTGGTCAGGAATATCGCATTCAATGAGGACGCAATGAGTCAATTCAAGCTTCCGCTGATTCTGGAGATGGTTGATCGCGATGTAAGCGTGGCCACAAATATTGCCGAATGGCTGCACCTGGTGAACGAAGAAGTACGTGATGAGGTTATTCAAGCTTTGTTGCAGCACGAGGATCCGAAGGTGGTAGAGACTGCGTTATTTTTCAAGCGTGGGCACTAAGTCAAAAAGGTGATTGTTGGGGGGGGATTGCGTCTCTGAGATACCCACTTTACTAGAAAGCAATATTCACAGAACTTTGTTGCAAGGTGATTTTTGGGCAGCAACGGAAGCGCAATGTGCTACCAGCTTGGTTTTCCAAGGATGCAAAATAAGGAGGTAAGCAATGCCCAGCAATGACAAACCATCCGTAATTAGGCGGCAGTGGGAGTTGATGAAGCTATTGCCTGCAGCGGGCGCCGGCAAGTCGGCAAGCGAACTCACTAAATTGCTGAATGACTCTGGCTATGCAATTTCCAAACGTCAGGTTGAGCGTGATCTGAATGAGCTAATGGAGGCGTTTAGATTGGATTTTGATGAAGGTGCAAATCCTCGTAGATGGCACTGGCCAAGAGGTGCTTCAGCCAATCTTCCGGCAATGACAATATCAGAGGCATTGTCGCTCCGCTTGGTCGAAGACTCGCTCAAGTCGATCATGCCCGTTTCAATGCTGGATGGTCTTGAGTCTCGCTTTAGACAGGCGAGAAATGATCTGGCCAAGTTGGGCAAAGGAAACCGTAAAGCGAAATGGGCAAGTAAGGTCCGAGTAGTTTCACCAACGATGCCCATGATTCCACCAGTGATTGATTCCGAGGTGCTAGCAAGTGTGCAAGAGGCATTGTTAGCAGATGAACAGATCGAGGTGGAATACCGGTCTGTGAATGCCGAGAAAGCGAAGACGATTCTGTTATCGCCGCTTGCTATTGTGGTTCGTGGTCTAGTTTCGTACTTGGTGGCAACGGCATATGAGTATGAGGATGCGTGGTTGTTTGCCATGCATCGTATACACAAGGTGACACGATCTGTTCAGCCAGTAAATCGTCCCACTGATTTTGATTTGGATGAATACATCCGATCTGGCGAACTTCACTTTGGCAATGGTGGAACATTGAGGTTTAGTGCATGGATCAGGCTCCCCCTTGCCAAGATACTTGCCGAATCGCCTTTATCTGAAGATCAAAAATTGGCGGTTGGTGACAACCGGATGAAACTCACCGCTACAGTAGCTGACACTTGGCAGTTGCATTGGTGGCTATTATCCCAAGGTGCAAACATAGAGGTGATTTCGCCCATTGCGTTACGCAAGAAGATCAGCGGAATGCTGACTGATGCGGCTGCGCAATATGGGAAGCCTAAGTAGGCGTAGTAAAAGGACTTATGGAGAGCAGTCTAGCGAAATTCATTGACCCAGCACCAACTAAATACGTAAACTTACTTACCTTGACGTAAATATATACACTATTGCCTATGAAGATTTTGGTCTGCTGGATTGGCAAATATGACCTAGATGCAATCAATAGCAAAGAAGGTCAGTGGGATGGTCCGATAGCGCAAGCAGTTGGTTGGGGAGATTTCGAACAGGTAGTGTTGCTAAGTAGTTGGGATAAAGCCAAATCTAACCAATATGTTGGTTGGCTTAAAGGGAGATATTTGGGGCGGGTTTTGCTAAGACTGCAAATACTTTCTAAACCTACCGCATTTGGCGAGATATACCAGGCAGTAGTAGCTGAGGTCGGTGCCCTGCAAGAGGAACTTGGAAAGAACATTGAATTAGTATTTCATCTAACAGGTTGTACGCCAGCCATGTCAGCAGTTTGGATTATCGCTGCCAAAACGCGATTCCCCGCTCAACTCATTGAGTCTTCCGAACAAGGGGTCCAGTCGGTATCTATTCCATTTGATATTTCGGCGGACTTCATTCCCGACTTGATGCGCCGATCCGACAGCAAGCTGGAGAAGATGGCCGAGGGGCGACCTGATGAAGCCGCGCAATTCAAGGATATTCTTTACCGAAGCAATCAAATGAAAAGAGTTGTGGATCACGCGAAGCGCATTGCCTTGCGTTCTATCCCGGTACTGATCGAAGGTGAAAGTGGTACTGGCAAAGAGCTAATGGCGCGAGCTATACACCATGCCAGCCCACGAAGGGATAAGCTCTTCACACCGATTAATTGTGGCGCCATCCCCGAGAACCTTCTTGAGTCAGAATTATTTGGACACAAAAAAGGCTCATTTACAGGCGCACAATCGGATCACAAAGGCTATTTCGAGCAATCAGACGGGGGTACCATCTTTCTGGATGAAATTGGGGAGTTACCGAAGTCCGCTCAAGTAAAATTACTTCGCGTGTTGCAGGAGAAAGAAGTGCAGCGCATTGGTGATAGCACACCTATCAAGATTGATGTACGTATAATTTCGGCAACCAATCGCAGCCTTATTGATGAGGTTAAAGTTGGGAGTTTTCGTGAAGATTTGTTTTATCGCATTGCAGTCGCAATTGTCAGATTACCTGCGCTAAGAGATCGGGAAGGTGACATGTCGATGCTGGTTGAGCATTTGTTGAAAAAAATAAATGAGGAAGTAGCTAGAGAACAGCCGGGGTTTATTCAAAAAACAATCTCAGCAACTGCAAGAAATATTATCCTTCAACACCAATGGCCAGGCAACGTTCGTGAGCTAAACAATACACTTCAGCGTGCGGTGGTATGGAATGATGATAGCGTGATAGATGAAGAAACAATTAGGAATTCCATTCTAAATCTAATGACAAGCAATGTGCCCCATGACTCCGTCCTTGATCGCTCTATTGATCAAGGAATACAACTTCAAGACATATTGAATGAGGTGGGGAGGCACTATATTAAACGCGCACTTGATTTCGCGCATGGCAACAAGACCAAAACGGCCAGTTTGCTCGGATTATCAAACCATCAAACGTTGTCGGGCTGGATGAAGCGATGTGGCGTTGACTGATCATGGCTCGTTTATTGCAGTGGTAATATGCAAAGCACTACATTTGAGTTGCACATAAATAACAAAAGGGGATGGTCATGGCAGTAACTGAAGTAAAAGATGCGTTACGTTCTTTTGCATTTATTAAGGATTTCCACTCGATAGCAACAAGATTAAATGCAATATGTGGATCTGCCAATATTACGACGGCCCAAATTATCAACTCATTTAAGTTAGATAAATTGACCTACCACAGCAAAGCGGGAAATATTGTTGCGAGCGAATCAGCTGAATATGCTCGTTATGATTCAGGATTCGTGGATAAAAGTGGCAATAAAATATTCGGACATTTCACAAAAAAAGCAAAAGGCCAATGGATTGGCATTGAATTTGGATATTTGAACTATATTAAAAGTAAATTCGACACTTTTGATTGTGGATTTATCAAAATAACGCCCTTCAAAAGTGCGAATATTTTTTTTAATGGGTTGAGTGAAATGGCTATTCCTGAAAGTTGGGAATACAGCAAAACAAAATCTACAGTCGCACATCCTATATTAAAGTCATATATTGAAAATACATTTCACAGGTTGGTTCAAGAACAAAAGAATGGGGCCGGAAAAATAATACTGAATAATACGCATTTGCTATTTAATACTGGACTGCTGGATAAGTTTTTCCATGCTATTTACATCATTGCCGAGCGATCAAAACAAGACGATACCTTCCACTGCTGTAATCCTGTAATCACAACTAGTCTTGCCAAATTAAAGGAATTCGGAGGTTTTCAAGTCGATGGCAAATCAATTAACAAAAAAGAAATGCTGCCGAAACCAGCAGAATTCTTTAAGAATTTGAATGAAGTTGTCTTTAATATCGACTTGGAGGTTGATAAAGATTTCCATAAATTTGAACACATGATTCAAGAAAACAGAATCAGGTTTGAAAAATATCCAAATGACACAACTGAGCAACTTGCGCGACGTGTAGACAGCGCTATTGATTCAGCCATATTGATGGCAGAAAGGAATTATAAATTCATTGTTCCTCAATATAGGCCAACTGAAAACAAAATCCAGTTTCTAATGCCTTTGTATTTGGACGGCCAATTCGATGATGCACCCGATTTAGCGCTTGTTTTGGATTTTATTGAAGATCTCTATGTTCCCGAGACTGTCCTTTCATTAGACTCTGCATATCAAAATGCTCGCCTTATTGCTAAGCCTGACACCCAGTGGCTGGACCCTTATAAAATCCAAACATTTGAGGATGGCGAATAGATTCAATTTTTCGAGGGCAATATTTCCAAAAGGATCTGATTACTGGCTGGTCAGGTCGATGTCCATTTTATCCAACCAATAAATCTGAAAGATAATTCACTTTTCCCGATGATTAGTCGCTGAAATCGCCCGTGGTTATTGGCTCCGACAGACTATATTCCCAGAGCAGCTCAAGATTTTGCGTTTACCAAAGTCTCCGACAGACTTTGCCTCAATTTTGCTAATTTTCGTTAATAATATAATCAAGGTGTTAACTTGGCTGTTCCGACAGACTTTATTCCTCGCTATCAACGTTACCGATGGGAAGCAATAGCATCTGTCTGGATAAGCTGTCAGTTTCAACCGAATATTGCGAAATACATTCGCTTCGATAATCGGGAATATGGAGATACACAATGAGCGGTTACCTTGGATTGGTATTGTTATGGGTTTGGGTGATAGGATTTCTCGGCACGCTGATCTACCTGCACAAGAAGAAATATTTCCCCGGATGACGAACCATGCATCCGGCCGAGCATAGGATTGCCGCATTTCTCTGCAACCTGCCTGATTGTTCCTGCGCCTTCATCATCGTGCCAAATTGATCGACTTGGCACGATACCTTCGAACCGGGCATCCACTTGCAAGGTTGGCATCAACAGGTTCGAATGGCTGCCGGCTGGAATGACGATTAGTGCGCTTTTTCCTTTTCTTTAGGCTGGGGCGCGGGTTCAAGAGTTCTGGTGTCCAGAATCAATGGAAGGTTTCCTTTCCCGGCATCCAGGACGATTGTCTTGCTGTTGGGCGACTGGGCGAGTTTTTCGATGGCCTCGATCTGCTTCCACTGAAGGAGCGCATCAGTTAGCCCTTTGCCGATCAGTTGCTGATAATCGGCTATCCCCGCGGCTTCAATCTTCTTGCGTTCTGCTTCCTTTCTTTCCTTATCAAGTACAAATTGCATCGCGAGTGCCTTTTGCTCTTGCTGGAGTTTCAATTCGATGGCTTCCTGGACGACCTTGGGCAAGTGAACGTCGCGGATCAATATTCCGTCCACCTGGACATGTTTGGACTGAAGCTTCCTGTTGACCTCGGCAAATATTTCTCTTTCGACTTCTTCCCGTTTGGTTGAATAAATCTCTTCCGGGCTGTAACGCCCGACAACCTTGCGCGCACCGCTGCGGAGCAGCGGGCCAAGGAGAATACGATAGTAGTCCGGTCCGATCTCTGTCTGGAGAAGATAAAGTTCTGAGTCGACCGGTTTATAAAGGATCGAGGTATCCAGGATAATGGAAAGTCCATTGTTGGCCAGAACATCAAGGCTCTCCTGATGTTCCTGTTCCCTTAAATCGTATTCATAGATTTCGCTGAAAGGGGAGACGATGTGGAAACCTTCTCCGATGGGCTCTTTCAAAGTTCCGCTGCCGGGTGTCCATTCGATGGCTCCCATTCCGGATTTGACGGTCGTACAGGCTGACAATGAAAACACTGCAAAGCCCAAGACCGCTATAAGTAACGAGTTCTTCATATAACCTCCTGTCATTCTATGCAAATCGAGGTGTCGATTTGCGCGCTGCATTCATACACCGCGAATTCTCAAGTTGGCTACTGACAGACTGGCATTGATTATAGGGAATCACTACGACGACCTGGATGAATTAAATTTCATGGATCATGATCATTGCGATGCACATTCGATTTCATATCGTGTGGTCTTGAAGCGCATAAACTTGAACACACTACGCTGGTGGAACGACTCTATCAACTGAGCAAGTTGAAAAGACCGGCCGCTGGTGGAGAATAATCTGGTAAGTTAAGCGCATGCGCGTTGCGCGAGGGCGGTTGGCCGGGAAATTGATATCGAACTTGCCCATCGCAGCCAGGAGTTGCCGGTAGCCGCATGGCCCCATATAGACCGTGCATAGTTCCGTTCATACCAATCCGGAATGCAGTTGCACTGCCGGTCACACCCGGTCGTGGCTGACCTGAACGCATAGGGAGGTAAGTGGTGCGCAGCCCTTCGTCCACTGTCTGGACCATCATATTTGTCACTGTTGCCGGGTTCCTGCTGGAGATCGGCGCGGGTGATCCTGCCGTCAGCGGCTTTGCCCTGTGGCCTGTCGGAGCCGGCTTCATGCCCTGGCAGCTGCTGACCTATGCTTTCTTGCACGGCGGTATTGCCCATCTTGCCTTCAATATGTACGGTTTCTGGATGTTTGGCCGTGAGCTGGAATACTTGATGGGGCGACGGGCGTTCCTCCTGTTGTATTTCGCCAGCATCCTGTCCGCCGCGCTCATGCAGTTGTTCGTCACGAGTGTGACCGGTAATGTTTATCCGACGATAGGAGCATCCGGCGGTGTGTTTGGTTTGCTGCTTGCCTATGGAATGTTATTCCCGAACCGGATACTCATGCTCATATTCCCGCCCGTTGCACTCCCGGCATGGTTATTTGTCACCCTGTATGCAGGCATCGAACTGATTCTTGGTGCGACAGGAACCCAGGCCGGGGTTGCGCATTTTGCCCATTTGGGCGGGATGGTGGGCGGATATATCATTATCCGTCGCTGGCGCAGGCGAGGTCGCTGAACAGTTCATATGACCAGCTGATGTGTGTGCAGAAACCAGCGATCCAGAACCACATGGCGGGTGAACCATTTGTTTTTCAGCAATAGCCCGGCGAACAGTTTACCCGCGAACGATTGCCCGACGTTGCCTGGCGCGCGCACGGCGCCAAAGCGTGCAATCAAGCGAGAACTATAGGGAAGTAGCTGCTCGCGGCGGTAGTCACCCCGCGCTTCCAGGATGGTAGCAGCGGCCATGAGGCCTGACTCGACGGCCGGCCTGATTCCTTCGCCGCTTTGCGGGTAGGCCAGCCCCGCGGCATCGCCGACAAGCAGCATGCCATCGTCGATCTGGTTGCGAACGGAGTGTCCGTAAAGCAGGTACGCATGTCCGTGGAATCTGTCGGGAATCCCCTTCGGAATGCTGCCGCGTTCTTCGAGAAATTCGCAAAAACGCTCAAGCTGTTCAGAAAGCAGATGGTTGTCTTCGCGTCCAAGCCCGATGTTGAGGTAGCTGCCTTTGCGGAAGCACCAGCCGTATCCCTTCATATCCCTGCAAAAATAGAGTTCAGGCGTGTCGCCCCGCGCTCCACAGACGTCGCTCTGGTCCGGGCTCATTTGGAATTCGATCTCCTTCGCTGTGATTGCAGGTTCGCTACCGCCAAGTTGAGCTCCCATGAAACGTGCAACCGGGCAGAAGTGACCGCCTGCGCCGATGATCAGCGGAGCCGATAAGGCATCGTTGACAACGAACCGATTGCCGTCTCTTTGTATCGACTTCAACGCTTGACCAAGTTGCAGACGCGCACCCGAACGCCGCAGCAGATAGTCGTCGAACTCATAACGGCGTATGCCATAGCTGACCGTGGAAGGATATCTTGTTTCCACGTTCCCTCCCGCGATCAGGCCGGTACGAAACGCCGTGATCGGCTGGAACACATGTTGCCGGGCATAATCCTCGGTATCCAATTGCAGCGCTTGCACCACAGCCGGCGTGATCCAGCCGGCACAGACCTTTTCGCGGGGGAACATGGCCTTGTCCATTACCACGACGTCCATGCCGGAGCGACGCAACTGCCAGGCACAACTCGAACCTGCCGGTCCCCCGCCTACGATAAGCGCATCACATGTGTTCATCTGTCCCTCCGACAGGCTGGTATCCCGGCTCATACAGATATTGCCTGGTCCATGGTATCCGGTTGTTGCTTGCGCGGGAGAAGGTCACTTGGAACAGCTGCAGCGTCCCGGTCTTGAATGATGTAAGAGAACCTGCAAGATACAGGCGCCATGCCAGCACGAATTGCTCGTCAAACATCCTGGTTACTTGCTCGGCGTTATCCTCATACCGTTGCAACCAGTGTTCGAGCGTCTTGGCATAGTGCAGCCTCAAATTTTCCACATCCAGAACCGAGAAATCATGAGGCTCGAATATCTGCATCATCTGGGCAAGGCTGGGAGGGTTGGCACCGGGGAAGATGTGTCGTTCTGCCCAGGCATCCATGGGGCGCGGATAATTCAGGCCTATCGTGTGGATCAGGCCGCGGCCTTCATCCTTCAGGCTGCGATCGATGACGTCCCCGAGTTCCCGGTAATGATCAGTCCCGACATGTTCGAGCATGCCGACGGAAACGAAGGCATCGAACTTGCCCTTGACGTTGCGGTAGTCGTCTTCAATGAACTCGATCTTTCCGTCCAGCCCTTCAGCGTGCGCACGCTCACGCGCGTGGGTTATCTGCTCGCGGGAGATATTGTAGGCTCGCACCGTCACGCCATAGTATTTCGCCATGTGCATGGCCAGGGCGCCCCAGCCGCAGCCGGCTTCCACAACGCTATCTCCGGGCCTCAAGCCCAGCTTGCGGCACACGTGATCCATCTTGGCAATTTGCGCATCTTCCAGGCTCGCGCCCGGATGCGGGAAATACGCGCAAGTGTAGAGCATGCGCTCATCGAGCCACAGCTTGTAGAAGTCGTTGCCAATATCGTAGTGATGCTGGATGTTGTGGCGCGAACCGGTGATGGTGTTGTTCCGTATATCGATGAACGGGGCCAAAAGCCTGTCGATCGCCTTGTCCTGGGTAGGGAGCGGCCAGACCCTGAATACGGCTTCGAGGAAATCCAATAGATCGCCCTGTACCTCTATGCGTTTGGCCGAGTACAACTCCCCGAAATTGAGCTCATGGTTCAGAAACAGTTTGAATAATGCATCCCGGTCGCGTATGAGTATCCGCGCCACCGTATCGCCATTATGGTTCGGGATTTCAAGGCCATTCCACAGCACCACATGCACGGGAGGATTCCCGAACGCCTGCATTATCTTTGCCAGCAGGAATCTTTCTGCAGCGAAAAGCATTTTTCCGAGAGACGGGCGCTGTTCCCGAGCAGTCGCCAGATAACTGAAGTTACCGTTTATCGGTTCACTCGTAGGTTCGGATCGCTCGCGCTCCATGCTCGTCTCCCTGTGTGCTGCTAGTTCTGTCTGGTCAAACTCCAATTGCTCCCGTTAACGTAATAATAAAAATATGCAAAAAAACGGATTCGGTCAACCCATGGCATGTTGGGAGGATGGATACCTGGGATATTTCGAAGCTCGTCCTGCGGCAGTCCTTGAGCGCTTTAAACGATGGCGGGCTGACGAGTTCACATTACTTGCTACAAGCACGTGATCATGATGGTGATCCGCATTTGGATGCTTCAAAGCAGTCCTCACGCCAGATGCATCCTGTTTGATCGCATATTCCATTGTAGGCGGTCGCAAAGCAGTCGAAGTTGCCCTCGATCTTCTGAATCGCCCTGATGAGTTCGGTTTTGGAAAGCATGCCGGGATCGATACTTTGCAGCTTGGCCATCCGTTGTACATCTTTCAGAGTCATGACGGTTCTCCTTCACATTTTCATGTTGTACAGAAGCTTGCCATCACCCTCAGAGTCCGAATTTGTCTCACCATGAATTGGTGACAGGCTGGCCTACGGAAGCGTCATGCTGGCCAAGTGCCAGGCTGTTCTGGAATTGAATCCATTCCTGCGGTAATAACGATAGTTTCCGATGAAGCGGGTGATATTAGCCAGTTTGCGTGACATTTTTACTCCCTTCTCGACTCCAGAACAAATTCCTTAACCAATATTTGCCCCCGGAAAACAACTCGGCAGATGGCTTGTGCAAATCCAAAGCGGACGCCTTGTATTTCCCGGATACCAGACCGCCTCTAGGAATCCGGGTTGTGTGCCTTCCTGTATGCGGCACGGTACGCGGAAATGTCGCCGGTATTCCAGCCTTTCTGGGCAACTTCGGCGGAAATGCGTTTGTCCGTAAGCCGTGCATCAGCCGTTGCGGCGATTTTATCGAATGCGTCTGGCACACCGTCGAATTCATCATGCATTGCCGGATTTGTATCCATGACATTTCTTTCCAGTTGAATAGAAGAAACAGCCGAAAATACGGGAGGTACGAAGCTACAGGAGAACGACGATCAAATATATACGCAGAAGTACATATGTCGGGGTGAGTGACGCAAGGGGCGTCGGCCCAGGAAACTATTCGTCGCTGCGATGGGGAGGCATGTCTTCGGCGGGTTCTCCTGTTTCCGGATCGATCCAGTCGGCCATGCCGATTTCCGACTCCGCCTCTTCCAGCGATTCGCCTTCCTCGAAGCCATTGCCGTCGTGATCCTGCATGTCCTGCGCCGCTTCGAGGAGGGTTGCAAAGGGCCCGTAAAGTTCGCCGGTCAGTTTATCTTGCCAGTAGAAACCATCAGGCCTTTCGATCACTCGTGTACGGTCGAAGTCCGGCGAAGTCTCAGGGATGGAAATGTTCATGCTCATGATTGCCTCCATTTACCACATGGCGTAGCGGAATACCGGATAATGCCTGCATCGCATCCATCCCGGTGACTTGCCGACTCAGCTCATTCAGCGCGAATCAGCAGAACGGGAATCGATGCCAGGCGCACTACGCCTTCTGCAACGCTGCCCAAAAGAAGACGGTTCAAGCCGGAGCGCCCATGCGTTCCGATTACGATCAGGTCCGCATTCCATTGCTGCGCATCTTTCCCGATCACACTGGCTACGCGTTCTCCGATGGCTTCGATCAGCGCAGTTTCAACGGTCATTCCCGCCTTGCGTGCTTGTTCATTAGCCAGGGCGAGAGCACGCTCTCCGGTCTGTCGCATCGTTTTTTGAAGCTCGGCAATATCTATATAGGCATAACCTTCGGCATCGACAAATTGAATTTCCTCCAGCACATAGATCAGGCGCAGCCGAGCCTCCCGGTTCGCCACCTTGATCGCCTCCTGCAAAGCGCGCTCGGATGTTTTGCTGCCGTCAATCGGAACAAGAATGCGTTGATACATGATGACCTCCTCATTTTCAAATCGGCACACACACTGCCAACCATTCTATGCTTCTTTAAATACGATGTCGCATGCAGATGACGGTTGCCGCGAAACGACTTAAGGCGTTTAATCCGATTCACGCGAGATTGTTGGATACGCAAACATCGATACCCTTAACCAGCCAAGCCGCCATGAATCTGACGCCTGCCGAACTTCGCCTGACATACGATCCGGATACGCTCGGGTTCGCTAACACGACAGAAATGCTGGAGTATCCGCTGCCGTGGATCGGCCAGGAGCGCGCGGAAATGGCTGCCCGCTTCGGATTGGAGATGGACCAGCCGAACTACAACCTGTTCGTGCTGGGCGAAGTCGGCAGCGGGCGTTCTTCGTTGCTCCATCGCGCGATGCAGGCCGCCGCCGTGGGCAGGCCGGTGCCGCCCGACCTGTGCTATCTGCACAACTTCGACACTCCGGAACATCCGCGCGCGTTGCGCCTGCCCGCCGGGCAGGGGCGCTTGCTGCGCCAACTCATGGCGCAAATGTTGAAATCGCTGCAGAAGGAAATTCCGCAATGCCTGAACGGACAGGATTTCAAGGTGGAGAGCGAGCGCATCGAGAACACCTACAAGACGGAAGAAGCCAAAGCGTATGCCGAAATCGACGCGTTTGCCGAAGCGCGCCAGTTCACGCTGCACCGCGAAAGCGGGCATATGGTGTTCACCTATCGCGATGCGAAAGGCCACACCCTGACCGAAGAAGAGATGCTGGCATTGCCCAAGGAGCGCCGCGCCGAGATCGATCAGGCAGAACAGGAGTTGCGTACCGAGATCAGCCGCTATTTCGAAAAGACGGTAGCGAAGGAGCGTTTGAAGGATGAAGCCTTTGCGGCGTTGAGGCGGCATGCGGTCAAGCCGCTGCTCGAACGTGAATTGCAGCAGATACGCAACGGCCTGAAGAAGCAGATCAAGGACTCGGTCAAGCTCGGCGCCTATCTGGAGCAAGTCGTACATGACGTTCTCGGCAATCTGGAACTCTTCGAGGCACTGGATTCGGATGACGATGTCCGGCAGGAAGAGCTGCTCAAGGTGCTGTCGCGCTACCGTGTCAACCTGGTCGTCGATAACGACGGCCTGACCGGCGCACCGGTGATCGTTGAAGACAACCCTCTGTTCCGCTCGCTGTTCGGCAGCATCGAATACCAGTCCGAGAACGATGTGCTGGTGACGGACTTCTCGCGCATCCGCGCAGGCAGCCTGCACAAGGCGCATGGCGGCTTCCTGCTGCTGCATCTGCGCGATCTGCTGGCCGACGGACTGGTGTGGGAGAAGCTGCGGCGCCTGCTGCGCAGCGGCAGGCTGCAGATCGAGGAACCGGGTACGGCATTCACGCCGATTGCGACGGTCTCGCTCGAACCTGAAGCGGTGGACATCGAGGTCAAGATCGTGCTGATCGGCTCGCGCGAACAGTATTACGAATTGCAGGAGGAAGATCCGGAATTCGCGCGCCATTTTGGAGTCAAGGTGGATTTTGCCGAAAGTTTTTCGTCCAGCCCGGCGACTCGCCGCGCCATGGCCATTTTTGTTGCCCACACCTGCCGCCGGCTCGGACTTTCGCATTTCTCTGCCGGAGCCGTTGCACGCCTGCTGGAAGACGGGCACCGCCAGGTGGACGACCAATTGCGCCAGAGTGCGATCTTTGCCCGAACCGAGGCGCTGGTGATGGAGAGTGCAGTGTTGTGCCGGGCGCGCGCCGGACGTCTGGTCGAGGCTGCGGATGTCGATGCCGCACTGGCAGCCCGCACCAGACGCCACGATTACCCTGAACAGCGCTTGCAGGAAGCGATCGCCGAAGGCGATCTGCTGATCGCCGTGCAGGGCGAGAAGGTCGGTCAGGTCAACGGCCTGACCCAAGTGGATCTGGGAGATTATCGTTTCGGGTTCCCGATACGCATCACGGCACGCACTTACGCCGGAGAAGATGGCCTGCTCAACATCGAGCGCGAGGTGGAGATGTCCGGGCCCATCCATGACAAGGGCGTGCTGATCCTGCAGAACTACCTGTCCGCGCTGTTTGCCCACAACGCCCCGCTTGCCCTGAACGCGGCAGTCGTGTTCGAACAGGAATACGATGGTATCGAAGGCGATTCGGCATCCTGTGCCGAGCTGTATGCCCTGATCTCCGCATTGTCGGGCTTGCCGCTCAAGCAGGGCATCGGCGTCACCGGCGCGGTCAACCAATATGGCGAAGTGTTGCCGGTAGGCGGGATCAACGAGAAGATCGAAGGATACTTTCGCGTCTGTTCCGCCGCAGGCCTGGATGGCAGCCATGGCGTGCTGATCCCGCAGCGCAACCGCCGCCACCTGATGCTGGAGCGCAAGGTCGTCGAAGCAGTCGAGCGGGGCTTGTTCCATATCCATACGGCGGAGCATGCAAGCGAAGGGATAGAGTTGCTCACCGGCCGCCCGGCCGGCATTGCCAACGATACAGGAAACTATCCGAATGCCAGTGTACTGGGGCACGCCCAGAAGACTTTGCTGGCCTACCGCCGCGCGTGCCAGGCGTCGGAACATACGAAGTCGGCACGCAAACATATGCACCCGTAACCGGGTGTGTCCCGTGCCGTTTGATTATCGCCGACCGGCATCCTGCCCGTGCCGGTTCAAGAGGAGAAGAGCATGATGATATTTCGCGATCGCGAAGATGCTGCACGGCGTTTGTCCGAGGCGCTCATGCAATACCGGGGCCTCCACCCGCTGATATTGGCGATTCCGCGCGGTGCGGTGCCGATGGCCAAGACCATCGCCGATGCGCTGGACGGTGAAGTGGATGTCGTGCTGGTGCGCAAGCTGCGAGCGCCGGGCAATCCTGAGTTCGCCATCGGTTCGGTGGACGAGACCGGTTGGACCTATCTCGGCGACTATGCCGGACATGTGGCGGGCAGTCAGCGTTACATCGAGGACGAGAAGGAAACACAACTCAGGGTGATGCGCGAGCGACGCGCGAGCTATACGCCGATACGCCCGCCGCTCGATCCGGAGGGGCGCATCGTCATCGTGGTGGACGATGGTCTGGCCACCGGATCGACCATGATCGCCGCACTACATGCACTGCGCGCGAAACACCCCCGAAAACTGGTCTGTGCCGTGCCGGTGGCGCCACCCGATACGCTGGAAAAAGTGAAGCCCTATGCCGATGAAATGGTGTGCCTGAGTGCGCCCGAGGAGTTTTATGCCGTGGGACAGTTCTACCAGTCCTTTCCGCAGGTGAGTGACGACGAAGTGATCAGGTTGCTGGGCGCGGCCCCTGGCTCCTGAGGTGTTGCGCAAACCAGTCCGCGGCGGCGTTTGCCGCCTGTTCCAGCGTGCCTTCCTCCTCGAACAAATGGGTTGCGCCGGGAATTAGCTTGAGCGCCTTCGTGCAATGCATCAGCGCATAAGCCTGCCGGTTAAGTTCGACCACGTCGTAGTCGGCCGCGCCGACGATCAGCAGGGTTGGCGTGTTCACGCGTCGCAGCGCTAGTTCGCCTGCCAGGTCGGGACGCCCGCCACGCGAGACCACCGCTGCGATCTGGTTGCCGATCTCCGCCGCTGCGCGCAATGCAGCAGCTGCACCTGTGCTGGCCCCGAAATAGCCGAGTTTGAGCGCTTGCGTCTGGGGGCGGTCCTGTAGCCACGCGGTGGCGGACAGCAGGCGCTGCGTGAGCAGGGAGATATCGAAACGCGTCTCATAGTCCCGGTCTTCTTCGCGTGTCAGCAGATCGAACAGCAGTGTGCCGATACCGCGTTGCTGCAGGATTCCGGCGACATAGGTGTTGCGCGGACTGAGGCGGCTGCTGCCGCTTCCGTGAGCGAACAGCACCACACCGCCGGAGGAGGGCGGTAAGGCCAAGTCGCCGTCGAGTTCGACGGAGCCTGCCGGTATATGCACGGTATTCATCATATGCGGGAAGGTCGGCAGCGATCGGTAGCCTGCCTAATCTTCGCTTTCAACAGCGCGCTTTGGTTCATGCGTTTTGACATCGCCGTGCAACTTGTGCGCGTAATCTGCCACTTTGCGTTTGGCAGCATCGAAGGCATCGCGCAACGCCACGTAAACGTCTTCGGCATGATCGCGGTTAACCACGATCTCGCCGCCCGCGACACCGATGTCGATACGCACATTGAACTGTTTTCCTTGACGTTGGTGCTTGTGCGGCATCTCGACCACGACCCGGCAGGACATGATGTGATCGAAAAACTCGTCGAGTTTGCCGGCCTTCTCGCGGATGTGGGCCTCCAGTGCCTCGGAATGTTCGACGTCGCGAATGGTGATCTGCAGTGGTATTTGCATGAGTGTCTCCTGAAATTCGTATCGTTGTGCCGTACTAGTGCGACCAGCTTACCCGCAACAGGTTCTGTTCGGGGTTGTAGTGATAACTCAGCTCTCCCTGGTAGGCATGATGCAAGGCTTCGCCTATGCCGCGGGCAAGGTGGATATCGGTGGTTGTCACCACTGTAGCGCCGTCCTTTTCTTCCACATCCATGATGCGGTTGAGCGGGTGATTGGCCCGTTCGTCTGCCTCGTGGTTGCGTGCAAGGCGCATGATCTCGTCCCGATGTGCAAGAAAGAACGTTCCCTGCAAGGTAAGGAAGCCGGCAGGGTAATGGTCGTGTATCCGGTGGCAGGCGGGGCAGGTCACCTTGTGCGCATTGGCCGGGGCTTGCATCCATTGCCAGCGTCCCGCATGGAACACCGCGCCGCATTGCGGGCAAACGGTCGGCTCAAGCAGCTTGCCCTTGATCTTGTAGGCATCGTGCACGCGCTCCTGGAAGATGCCGTCGTGCCGCTCGATTTGATGGAAGCCAACTAGTGTCGTTGCATGTTTCATGCTGAACCCTCCTCTGGTTGATCACTCTGTTGCCCGCACAGTCTTTGCGTACATACTACTGAACGATCCAAGTTCACATTTGCAGTTGGTTGCGAGCAGCTTCAAAACAATCTTCACGCCAGCGGCAATCGAACTGATCGCATATTCCGCTGTAGGCGGTGCCATAACAATCGAAATTGCCTTCCTTGGTCTGGATAGTCCTGATCAACTCGGTCTTGAACGTGTTATCGGGTTGAATACCGTGCGATTTGGCAATGTCGCGTAATTCGCTGAGCTTCATAATAGCTCTCCTTGTCGAAAGAGGCTGGTTTTTGAAAATTTCACTCCATAAATCCGAACCATCCAGTTCAGGCTTCTCTAACGGCCGGAGTTCCTTCCTGGCAGTGAGGTGTCATGCCGGCGGGCACTGTGTAATAGTTGAAATTTTTCTGCCGCGCTCAATTAAGTTGCCTGAGAATGGAATGGCGATGATGTATAAAGTTACAGCAAACCCGTTGCTGAATATATAGGGACGAATACCTATTAATCTCGGGGACTTGATATGCCGCCGCTTGACTCAGGAGCGCCATTCTCGCCCGTATTTCCAAGGAAGAAGCAGCGCTGGTGCCGGATTCAATGGTGCTACACAAGCTCGGTCCGCGCCCCAGCCTCGTACACCGCTTCATTTAACTCATGATTCTTGGGCACAACTCATTCGCGCTGACCAACCTGCTCTGTTTCTGCAACTCCAACGGGGTTGCCAGCAACCTGAGATTGCGCGCAATCCATCGTATCTCACGATCGCGCACCACAGTCGCGGCAGGAGATGCTGCGCGATCAGGATCGTCACTGGCGGCAGGTTCTGTCGCGAATCCGGAACCGAATAAAGCTGAAATGACTTGCATTTGATTGAGGAATCCGAAGGCACAGCACCGGAAGTCGATAACATATTTCCGGATGGAAGTAGAATGATCTTGGTGTGCCTGGTACATATTGAACGGGGAAAATTAGCCATGCAAAAAAATGCGAACAGTCCGTTTTCGTTGCAACCGCAACAACTGTACCAATCTTGCGATCTCGATCAGTTCACGTTCCAGACAACTGATGATCTGGATGACCTGACCGGAATCATCGGCCAGATGCGAGCCATGGACGCGGTCCGTTTCGGTACCGGCATCCGTCATGATGGCTACAATCTTTTTGTGCTTGGTCCGTCCGGCACCGGCAAAAACAGCATGGTGCGACGATTCCTCGAGCAAAAGGCAGGCGGCGAATCCAAGCCCGACGACTGGTGCTATATCAACAACTTCGCGCAGCACCATCAACCCCTGATGCTCAGGTTGCCATCCGGCAGGGGAGAGGAATTGCGCTCGCGCATGGAGCAGTTGGTCGAATATCTGCGCACCGCGATCCCGGCTCTGTTCGAAGGGGATGAATACCGCGCCAAGGCAGGGGTGATCCAGGAGGAGTTCAGCAAACGGCAGGAGCAGGCATTCAACGAATTGGGCGAGGCTGCCGAAAAGCAACAGATCGCCCTCCTGCGCACTCCGGAGGGATTCGCCTTCGCACCGATGCGCGATCATGAAGTGATCCCGCCGGACGAATACGAGAAGTTGCCGGAGGATGAAAGGACTCAGGTGGAAACGGCGATCACCGGGTTGCAGGAAAAGCTGGAAAAGATCATGCGCCAGATGCCGCAATGGCGGAAGGAGCGGCATGAACGTGTCAAGCAACTTGACCGCGAAACCACGCTGTCTGCGGTCGACCACCTGGTGAACGAGATCAAGGAATCCTACGCCGAACTGCCGGAGGTGATGAATTATCTCGATCAGGTCAGACAGGTCATGGTCGACAATGCGGACGATTTTCGCAAGCAGGAAGAGTCCGCGACGGTCGGCGGCATGACTATGGTTACCCACCAGACTTTCCACCAATATAAAGTGAACGTGCTGGTGAGCAACGGCAAACAGCCGGGCGCGCCCATTGTCAGCGAAGACAACCCGAGTTATGCCAATCTGGTCGGACGAGTCGAGCATGTCTCCCAGTTCGGGGCGCTTGTCACGGACTTTACCCTGATCAAGCCGGGTGCACTGCACCGTGCGAACGGCGGCTATCTGTTGCTGGACATCCGTAAAGTGTTGAGTCAGCCCTTTGCCTGGGAAGGTCTGAAACGGGCACTGCAGTCGAAAGAGATACGCATTGAATCGCTGGGGCAGATGTACAGCCTGGTAAGCACCGTGTCGCTGGAGCCCCAGCCCATCCCGCTGGATACCAAGGTGATTCTGTTCGGTGACCGCATGTTCTATTATCTGCTGCAGGAATATGACACGGAGTTCGGCGAGCTGTTCAAGGTTGCAGCGGATTTCGAGGAACGCATTGAGCGCAATGCCGATACTCACCAGCTCTATGCACAGCTGATTGCCACGCTCGCACGCAAGGAGGAATTGCTGCCGTTCGACCGCAATGCAGTGTCAAGAGTGATCGAACACAGTGCGCGCCTGGTCGGCGATGCGGAACGACTGACCATGCACATGCGCAGTGTGGCGGACTTGTTGCGCGAGGCCGACTACTATTCACGCGAGGCAGGTTGCAAGGTGGTGGAAGCTACCAACGTACAATGTGCAATCGACGCCCAGATCCGGCGCCAGGACAGATTGCGTGACCGGCTGTACGAGGCGATCCTCCGCGACACGCTGGTGATCGACACACAGGGTGCAGTGACGGGGCAGATCAACGCGCTCTCCGTCATTTCCCTGGGCGACTTTTCTTTTGCGCAGCCGACGCGGATCACTGCGACCACACGGCTGGGCGATGGCGAGATGGTCAACATCGAACGCGAAGTGAAGCTCTCCGGCGCAATTCATTCCAAGGGGGTATTGATCCTTTCCTCATTCTTTGCGTCGCGTTATGCGAAGAATCAGCCGATGGCATTCTCCGCCAGCCTGGTGTTCGAGCAATCCTACGGCATGGTCGATGGCGATAGTGCATCGCTGGCCGAATTGTGCGTACTGCTTTCCAATCTGGCGACTGCGCCGATCAGGCAATCGCTGGCGATCACCGGGTCGGTGAACCAGCTCGGACTCGCGCAGGCAATCGGTGCGGTCAACGAAAAGATCGAGGGTTTCTTCGACATCTGCGTTGCGCGCGGGTTGACCGGAGATCAGGGCGTAGTGATCCCAGCAGCGAACATCAAACATCTGATGCTGCGCCGCGATGTGATTGCGGCTGTGGATGCCGGGAGATTCAACATATACGCTGTAGAGAGCGTTGATCAGGCCGTTTCCCTTCTTACGGGCTTGCCGGCCGGCGAAGCTAACGCCAAAGGCGTTTATCCGGCGGGCAGCATCAATCGCAAGGTTGCCGATCGACTGGTCGAACTGACTGAAATCAGAATGTCTTTCGCGCGTCGCATGGGGAAAAAGCCGGAGGCGAAGAAAAAGAGGATCGATCAGGTTTGAATTGATTGCCGTGAAGCTGAATTACGCTGCCAGGTGATCTGAAGCTATTCATCCATCACCAGTACTGCCGCACCGCGGATGCTGCCATTACGCAGCCGTTCGAGCGCTTCGTTCACCTGTTCCAGCCGGAAGGTTTCTACCTCGGTCCTGATGCCCGCCTTGGGAGCAAGCTCAAGGAATTCTTCACCGTCGCGACGGGTGAGGTTGGCGATGGAGCGGATGCTGCGCTCGCCCCACAGGATGGAATACGGGAATGCAGGCACATCGCTCATGTGGATGCCGGCGCACACGACGCTCCCGCCTTTGGCGGTATGGCGCAGCGCCTGCGGTATCAGTGCGCCGACCGGCGCGAACAGGATCGCGGCATCCATCTCTTCCGGTGGCGCCGAGTCAGAATCGCCGGCCCATGTCGCGCCCAGCCCCATGGCGAAACGCTGTCCCGGCAGGTCGCCTGGCCTGGTGAAAGCGAACACCCTGCGACCTTGCCATCGGGCTACTTGGGCGATGATGTGTGCCGCCGCACCGAAACCGTATATACCGATACGCTCGGCATCGCCCGCGGCAACCAGCGCACGATAACCGATCAGTCCGGCACACAGCAGCGGTGCGGCTTCCGCATCGCCATAACCTTCGGGCAGCGGAAAGCAATAGCGCTGGTCGGCCACCGCGTATTCCGCGTAGCCGCCGTTCAGCGTATAACCGGTAAAACGCGCGTCGTCGCACAGGTTCTCGCGCCCGGTCGCGCAATAGCGGCAATGGCCGCAGGTGTGACCCAGCCACGGTACGCCCACTCTCTGCCCGAGGGTGAAGCGCTCGACATGCGGGCCCTTGGCGATCACGGTGCCGACGACCTCGTGGCCGGGTATCAGGGGCAGCTTGGGTTGGGAAAGTTCGCCGTCCAGTATGTGCAGGTCGGTGCGGCATACGCCACAGGCGCCGACTTTGAGCAGCACCTCGTCGGCACCGCATTCTGGCCGTGGCAGTTCGGTCAGTCGCAGCGGAGAGCCGGGTGAGTCCAGAACCATCGCACGCATTTTGTGTCCCTGGTTTTTTCGTGATCTATTTAAAACCTGTCTAGTTACCTGGAGGGAGATTAAGTTGAGGGTTCGATGTTGGCGCGTACAACAATCGGACGACTGCGGCCAAAAATTAAAACGGGCCAAATTGGCAGGAATAGCCGTCCGCGGCCCGAGCCCGCACAGCAGGGAGATTGTCGATTCTTGCCAAGGAGCGCGAATGAATAACTGCGCCTCGGTGTCGAGCAGCTTCTGCGTTGCTCTTCCGCAACTCGATTATCGACATCCGGTTCGCGGCGAGCATACGCTTTCGTATCTGGTGCCACAAGGTGCAGACACGCGGATTCGAGCATCCAGAATCGAAGCATCTGCTATTGAATTTTCCGAAATAAATGCATGACAGGTTTTCCGTGTCACGTGATTTCACCCACATTTGGCTTCTCTTTCGGAGGGGGTGCATACCCATTCTTATAGAGTGGTTGAGATGAAGGGGGGCGCGTGTCATGCTTTAAAGAATATCAATAGGTGGTTCTACATATAGAAAAAATGACCGTTGTTGCATAGCCTTATGAAACGGCAGTGACATTCGCGTGCAGGCTGAAAGAATGGCTGCGATTACGAATCGTTGTAGCCTCGGGCCGCACGCAATTGTGCGTTGGATTTGAATCCGCCTGTTTGATATCGAAATGGACCTGGATTAGAAAATTGAAATATCCAAAAAGCAAGCAGACAACCAGTGGTTCCCATCTTGATGAGCAAGTTCTGCAACGTTCGCAAACTGCAGTTCAGCTTCCGCATTCTCAATCAATGGATGCACAGGCACGCCCCGTAGCGGAACTTCTGCACGAACTCCAAATGCACCAGCTTGAATTGGAAAAGCAAAAAGACGAGCTGAAAAGGGCGCAGATTTCTCTGCAGGAAGCACGCGACCGCTATATCGATTTATATGATTTCGCGCCAGCCGGTTGCATCACTTTCGCAAACAATGAACTGATCGAGGATATCAATATCACCGGGGCCGCACTCCTTGGTGAGGAGCGGGGCAGGCTGGCGAATTGTCGGTTCGACTCGTTCGTTGCGCCTGCGGATGTCGACAAATGGCATCGCCATTTCATGAGCGTCACGCAAGGCGACGATAAGCAAAGTTGCGAATTGACCCTCTTGCGCAATGATGGGTCTTGCCTGGACGTGCAGCTCAATTCGATACGTCTGGTCAGGGACGACAATCAACTGCTGGTGCGTATCGCGTTGACAGACATCACGGCGCTGAAACGTATGGAAGCCGCGTTGCGGGAAAGCGAAATGCGCAGGCGTATTCTGGAACAGCAGGAGATCGTGCAGACATCGCTGGATGGATTTTGGGTGGTGAATTCCACCAATGGGCGGATCATCGAGGTGAACGACAAATATTGCGCCATGATCGGCTTTTCGCGGGAGGAGATGCTCAATATGAACGTTCGCGATCTGGAGGCAAACGAGACGCCCGAGGATACGGAGAAGCATCTGGAAAAAGTAAGGGAAATAGGCTACGACCGCTTTGAAACCCGGCATCGCCACAAACTAGGAACGCTGGTCGATCTCGAAGTATCGGTCAGCCGCTCGGATCTGAATGCAGATGTGAATTTCGCGTTCTTTCGTGACATCACTAGGCGCAAGCGGGACGAAGAGGCTCTGAATAGATCCCATGCGCAATTGAAAGCGTTCATTCAGCAGGCGCCCATCGGCATTGCCATGTTCGATCGGGAGATGAATTATCTTGCCACCAGCGGGCGCTGGATAAGCCAATACGGGCGAGGTCACGCCGACTTGACAGGACTCAATCATTACAAATTGTATCCGGATATTTCGGCTGACAGGAAATCCATCCATCGGCAGGCGCTCGCAGGAGCAACACTGGAGAAAAACGAAGACACATGGTACAAGAGCGATGGCACCAGGCAATGGGCTCGCTGGGCAGTGCAGCCTTGGGTCGACGAGAGTGGATCGATCGGAGGCATCATCATGTATGCGGAAGATATCACTGCGCAGAAGCTTCTCGAACTGGAAATCCAGGCGCAACGCAAGGATATGGAACATCTGCACAAGATTCAAATAGCGACTCAGACCACTGCCGCCATCGCACACGAATTGAATCAGCCTTTGCTGTCCATCGCATCCTATAGCGGGGCTGCGCTGATGCTGATGCAGGCGGAAGCACCCAACCTGGAAAGGCTCCGGAAGATAATCGAGAAGAACGAGAAAGAGGCGCTTCGTGCCGGACGTTCGATTCGCGAATTGATGGATTACTTGAACCAGAAGGAATATCCGGCTCAGGACGTCGATCTTAATGATGAGATATTGAATGTCCTGAATATAGCCAGATCTGAACACGACCTGTCATTCGAGACAATACTTCGGCTGAATGATGGACTTCCCAAGGTGCGGATTAACAGTATGCACTTGCAGAAGGTCCTTCTGAACTTATTGAGCAATGGCATCGAGGCCATGGAGCAAGCCAGTGTGCCACTGCCGTCCCTGATCGTGACGGTGCGCACGAAAAAAGATGAGAATGTCGCTCATTTGACCTTGCAGGATAATGGCCCCGGCATCAGGCAGGAAGACATGCACAGATTATTTGAACCCTTCTTCACGACCAAAGCCAAGGGTATCGGCATGGGGTTGGTAATCAGCCGCTCCCTGATAGAAGGATATGGCGGGCAACTCTGGGTTGACCCGCAACCCGGTGCCGGCGCCACTTTCCATCTTACGTTACCTTTCGCGACATGAACGAGGCCAAAGTATTCGTCGTGGACGACGACCTGTCGGTATGCGATTCGATCTCCGAACTGCTAGAGATCGCCGGCTACACTGTCGAAACTTTTCAGAGTGCCGAAGAGTTTCTGGAAATCTGTACTCCCGATACCTATGGCTGCATCATACTTGACGTGAATATGCCGGGCATGGACGGGCCCAAACTGCAAATGGAATTGGCGCGTCGCAAGCTGCTACTGCCAATTATCTTTCTTTCCGGACAAGGAACCATACCGTTGACGGTTCGCACTATCAAGGCGGGTGCGATGGATTTTTTGACCAAGCCGGTAAAAAGTTCGATCTTGCTGACCCGCGTTCAGGAGGCCATGGAACAATTGTCCGTTTTACGCAAACGGACCGAAGTCTCTCAATTTATTGCCGGGCGCATGGCATTGCTGACAGAACGGGAAAGTGATGTGATGCAGCTTGCTGTCGCGGGGTATACCAACAAGGAGATCGCACAACGCCTGGGCATAAGTCATCGGACGGTGGAAATTCATCGATCTCGTATCATGCAGAAGACCGGTGCTCCAAACGTGCTGGAACTTGCGCGCCTTTGCTCCAGTTACGTAAAAAATAAATAGGCGCTAGCACGGATTCCGTTTGAAGATTGCCGTGCGTATTGTCAGGCCGGTTCAGATGGAGCGCGCGCAATCGCCGCCCCTGCAATAAACGGGGACCCTTGCCGGCTGCATATTTTTCTCCTGCCTTGCTTTGCCAATCATCGACCGTACCGACTACAATTTCTTCATGCATCTCCGGCGTGAACACTGCATTTCATGCCGCCACGAACAAGGAGCAGATATATGCGGCAGCTGATAATTCTTTGGTGTTTTTCACTTCTGGCGAATGCGGCCTTTGCGGAGGGGATTGTTGAGGCTCCGCTACCGCCGGCAGGTGATGACAAGGTCATTCAGTCTGCCAGTTCTGTGTCCAGGGCCGAGACGCTGCCCACTATTGTCATACCGGACAATCCGGTTCCGGTCACGGTAGATTGTCCACCGCCACAGACTGTTCCCGAGAGCGATACCGACAGATTGCGCAAGCAGAGGGCACAGCTTGCTGCAAAATGGATCGAGTCGTTGCGCAGCACGATCAAGGACACAGCCCGCAGCGGCAGTTTTTTTTCCACACTCTTCACTTCTTCAAAGCAGCCCGTCGATACCGAGTTGCTGGGAGAGATGGACCGGTTCATTGTGCTTCACCCGGATATGCCGGAGGCTGCCGACGTGTACCTGCTCAAGTCACAAGTGCATATGCGCATGGAATCATATGACGCTGCGGCACTGGATCTGCTGATGTTGATGGCCGCTTACCCCGATTCGCCATTGGCCGGTGAAGCTTCGAAGCGGCTGAACGAGTTGAGCGGGGACCAGTTGAAAAAGCAGGCATCCACCATTGGCTTGCTTGCGCAAAAGGCAAAAGCCCTGAGCGGCGATCGCGACCAGCGTGTGGCCTCCTATCTGGCGGACATCGGTACTACATTGAATGATGCAGATTTTGCACAGCCGATCGCATCCGAATGCGCGTCATTCCTGCAAAGCAACCGTTCATTCCTGAATGAGGATATTGTGGAGCACGCGCTCGCCCGTCAATCGATGCTGATCGATGACCGGATCGCCCTGTATCACTTCAATAAATTGCTCGCCTTGTATCCCTCCAGCCCGACACTTCCGGACAGCCTGTTGTCGATGGGCAACGTGCAGCGCAAAGGCTTGAAGCTATACACCCAAGCGGCTCAGAGCTATTCCAAACTGATCGGGCAATATCCGGAAGCGCCGGAGACGAAACCAGGGTATCTGTCCCTCGCGAGCATGTACGACGAGGACATGGGTGACTACCCGGATGCGCTCAAGACCTATGCGGCGGTCGTGGAAAAATACAAGGACGATCCTGTCGTACTGCAAAGTCTGCGCAACATGGCGCTGATATACCAGAACAAGACCGGTCAGCCGGCCAAGGCCATCGAGACGTACCTCAAGTTGTCGGAAACATTCAAGGGCGCCGATGCGCTGGATGCGCTCAACAAGGCCGAGAACATTGCGACATCCTCCACGCGCGACTGGAATGTGGCAATGAATATCAACGACCGCATCGTTGCCCTGGTGCCCCAAACGGATGCTGCAGCCAACGCCGCGTTTGCCAATGCGGAAATCGCTGAATTGAACTTGAGGGATATGGCACAGGCGAGGAAGCTATATTCGGCGGTGATCGATGGTTATCCCGCCAATGCGCTTGCGAAGGAGGCACAGAGACGCATCGCGGCGATAGACAGGCAAACGCAGAATTGAGGAAGTGAGTGATGCGGTGGCGGCAGTCTGCCGATTATTTTGGCAGCGATCTCATCCCGCTGGCCGGGGCCCATTGAGAATGACGGTAGGGCGATGCCAGCGGTTCGCCGATGAATACCCCCTGGGATGGCCATGCAACGCTTTTCCAGTATGCTTCGATGGCGCTTTCACCGGATAAATAGTGTTCGAGCAAGACCATGGCATTGGGAAATTTCTGCGGATAGTTGCACGGCTCGGACACCGTGCCGTAGCTCGCCGTTGCGCCAGCCTCCAGCCAACGCAGGCTGCTCATCTGGCCTGTTCCAAGCAAGTCGCCCCCCGATGAGGTCAGGTGGTCGGCCAGCGCTCCAGGCAGAAAATGCAGCGTATCCAGGCCGGGCACACTGGACAATCCCGTCAGATAAAACATGATGTCGTTCACACCCTCAATGCTGTTTGCCTTGATCGTCTTGATGTCGAGTTTGAACTGCGGGAGGTGGGCGGATTTTGGAAAAAATGACGCGCGCGAGTCGCGGCTTGCATCCGAAGTGACCAGAAAATACGCGCTTGCAGCAGGCACGCTGAATCCACTGAGTTTTCCCCGGTCGATCAGGGATTTTGCCTGTATGACCGAATCGGTAGGCAGCAGCATGGAGATGCGGATGCCGAAGTCGGTGTAGGGGTGCGCTGAACTTGAATTGAAATATGGACTGGGCTTGCCCGGCGCGCAGGTCTTCCTGCATTGCGCAGCATCAAACCCCAGGGTCATGGCTGAAGTGATCGAGTTGCACTCGACTGCGTAGGGTGCGGTCCAGACCATGACGATGGCCTGAATATCCTTGTCCAAGTGCATTTCGATCTGCCGCTTGAGCCTGTTGAATTCTGCAACCGGAATATTGTGCCGACTTTCCGGAATGCGTACATGTACCACGTTCTTAGCGGGGATGTTCCTGGCATTCCGGTAGTACTCTCCCACCTCGACGCTATGTGCGTCGTCGTCATTGATTACCACGGCCACATTTGCCGGTTGCAGGCCGTCGCTTGTCTGCCTTGCTGCTGCAGCAAAGTAAGGTGACTCACCCGCGAGCGCGAGTGCACAGTGGCATGCCATGCAAATCATAAGCAGATAATGGCGAATCAACATATTCCCCCGATCCATAAAGTGTTGTTACCGGTTGCCGTCGTCGCTTATCTTGCCCGAATATCCGCCTCCGTAAAACTTGCGGTCAAGGGCGCTGGCCGAAGCATATTACGCCCAGGATATTGTCTGCCATCTGCAGAACGACCGGCATGGACCGGGATGGAGGGTAAGCCCGGTGGGAAAAGTTTGCTGATGGAATAGTTCTGTGCGCCGCTCGGACCTGCCATGCTGATCTATCCTGTCGCGCGGCAGTTTCTCTTCAACTTCGATCATGAAGATGAAACGTGGTTTTGGTATTCCGGAGACGTTGATTCAAACGCCAAGACAAATGAGATAGGCTTCACTACCGGAGATTTCATCGGTCGCAATACCTGCGCCGCCAATCTGACTGGACGCCATCATCGTGCCGGAACCGGTATTCCCGTCATCCATCACAAAATCGAGTCTCTTTGCCAGCGTACCCGCAATGTTGTTTGTGCAAATGATGTAGTTTCCATTTATGCCCGCAATTGGCGGATTGGATGCTTCGGAGGCGTCAATCGAGTCGCCGGACATTTTGAGCGGGGCATAGGCATTATTGACAGCATCCTTTCCCAAACCCGCCGGCCTGATCCTCTTCCAGAGGCTGAAGTTTTCACCCGATGCCGATCTCCAGCCTCCGCCGATAATTGCATTCAAGTTATTGCTATCGCCAGGCCCCGCCGAATCTGCGATACGCGACGGTAATTTGCGCATATTGCCGCTCGTTGCCGGACTTGACTTGTCTTGCGCGTCATAAATGGCTGACCGAATGCTGTTCAAATCACGATCCAGGCGATTTACCTTGGTGTTGATGGTGACTGTATGTCCGATCATCAGCATAAATGAGGCCAGCAAACAAATTGTCGCTATTGAGATTGCGAGTTCAAACAAAGTGAATCCCGCCTGGTTTATTCGTTGCATGATCTGTTCTCAGCGTGAAATTGATTTCTGCAATGAAAGGCAATATCTGTGCCAGATTGGTAATCGGTTCAGTTCTCCATATGAACAATGCCAATAACCACTATGTGGTAGTGGAATACGGCGTGAAGTGACGAACTTCAGTCATGAAGTGACGGATAAGCAGAAGAGCGGGAAGCAATCAACGGTGTGGCATATCGCAGGAATTGGGCGAAAAAAAAGCCCGGCGGATAATGCCATGGGAGGCATATAGTTGCACCCGACAGGAGGCATATCCTTGCACTAAGCCAGTAAAAACCGTCATTGACTCTCTTTTCCATATTCCTTCGTGAGACGTCGTTTTTTGGAAATACAGCAAACTGTTTTTCTTTTGGCTCGTGCTATGTGGGTTATTCCCTGATTCTGTATCCCATCGCCCGGTATCCCCGTTGGCGCTTATCCCACATCCGCAGCAGTGCTGGATGGCCAGTGTCTACGAAGTCGATCACCCTCACATCAGTTTTTGTCGCATGTTCGCGGTGCAAGCGCCCTGCGTATTGCTGCAGCGTCCCCGACCATGAAATCGGCATGGCCAGTACCAGCGTATCGAGCGGAGGGTGGTCAAATCCCTCACCCACCAATTTTCCGGTGGCGAGTAATACACGGGGTTCGTCTGGCGGCAGTGCGCTGAGTTCAGCGATCGACGTAGTTCGTAACTTCTTCGACATCCGCCCGTGCAGCACGAAAAGTGAATGAATCTTTCCGGTCAAAGCGGTTTGGAGGGCATCCAGATGTTCGGTGCGCTCGGTTAGCACGAGCACCTTCCGGCCCTGGTTGAACGCACTTACGATTTGAGCAGCAATTGCGGCAGTACGGTTCTCATCTATAGCAAGGTGGCGGAATACCTCCTGAATCCCGGCATCCTGCGGCAGATTGATTCGTGTGTGCAGCAGTTGCGGAACGACTTCCAGATCGTGCGGCGCACTGGCTGGTTTGGCCGCCGTGTAACGGATTGGCCCGCACTGCATGAAGATGATTGGCTGCTGACCATCGCGGCGGATCGGAGTGGCTGTCAGTCCGAGAACGAACTTCGCCCTGACCTGCTTCAGGATCGCGTCGAACGAAACCGCCCCGACGTGATGGCATTCATCAACGATAACGTGCCCGTAGTTCTCGACTAGCGGATTGATCTCGCCCTGCCGCGATACGGATTGCATCACCGCGATGTCGATTATGCCGGACGGCTTGGCTTTGCCGCCCCCAATTGTACCCACTACACCCTTGCCGACACCAAGGAACGATTGCAGACGCTCCTGCCATTGCTTGAGCAGCTCAGTGCGATGCACCAGCACCAGCGTATTGACGCCACGCGCGGCGATCATGGCGGCCGCGGACACGGTTTTGCCGAAAGCAGTCGGTGCGCACAATACGCCGGCATCGTGATGCAACATCGCGGCCACAGCCGCTTCCTGATCGATGCGCAGTGTTCCGGCAAAGGCGACATCAATAGCTTCACCTTCGTATCTCTCGTCGTGTAAGTCGCAGCGGATACTGTTATCCCGCAGCAAATCCTGCGCGGCATCCAGACACCCGCGAGGTAGCGCAATGTGATTTGGATAATTTTCCGCGCAGCCAATCACTCGCGGCTTGTCCCAAACCGACATTCGCATTGCCTGCGCCTTGTAGAACTCCGGATTCTGGAATGCAGCAAGGCGAATCAGACGATTGGCCAATGCTTGCGGCAGTTGCTCTTTCTCGAAGTAAACAAGATTGCCCAGCGTTAATGTAAGCGATTCAGGCATGGCGCCTGCAAGCTTCCTGGTTGCCGGTGCAGAACGCTTCCATGGTTCCTTGAGGTCCTCGTCATCTATAAACGTCACGTCCAGCGGATGAGTACTACCGGTAGCTCTCAGGACGGTCGGCTCAATGTCGTTTGCAGGCATTGGTTGGATAGAGGCCAAGTACGCCCACTGATCCGGATAAGGATGCAAGGCTGCATCCACGAACACACTGCAACCGTTCTCACGCGGCTTCTTCTGTAAGGGCAACGCAATCAGGTTGCCGAAGCCGCCCTTGGGCATTGTGTCCTGATTGGGGAAAAGCCGGTCATACGATTCGAGCTTGAGTTGCCGGGTGCGGGCGCAGGTATGACTGATGATTGCAGTGCCCAGTCGACGGGCATCCCGGGCGGACACGCTGCCCGCGAAGAAAACCCAAGCGTGCGCGCCGTTTCCGGAGCGGGATATTTCGAGCGCGACCGGCACACCCAATTCATCGCACGAATGAACAAATGCCTTTGCGTCCTCTTTCCATTCGGCTTCGTCGAAATCGACAGCGAGAAAATGGCAGGTATCGTCTGTCAGCAGTGGATAAACGCCAACGGTATGATCGCCTGCGAGATGTTTATAGATGACAGCATCGGAAAGCGGGTTCAGCAGGCGATTGCTGCAATCAGAACACTTGATTCGCGGTTTATTGCATACGCCATGCCGCCATTCATTCGCGCACGCTGGCGCGTAACCCGATTTGCCAGTTTTCTGGCTTTCCCAACGCACCGGGTAAACATCGGTACGCCCCCGGAACAGGCGGCGAAAGACAGCCACTTTTTCATCGGTGTTCAAACTTGACTGGGCGGGTTCCGGGGCTGGAGGTGCAACTGCTGCGGGAGTCGGGGGAATGCGCCACTCAATATGGTGAGCATCGAGCAGCTTGATCAGGCGCTGATTTTCCGCCTGCAGATCGACAAGCGCCTTGGCGTCAGTCATCGAATCCATAGCTGTGCATGAGATCATCCAGATTGTCGCCCACACCATACCCAAAGTCGTGGCTGATCGCTCTCAGTGCATTCAGACGAGAGAGATAGGGTGCGCGTTGCGGCTCCGAAAAGTTGCTCAAGAGCTTTAATGTCTGCTCAAACATATTTATCAAGGCATCGTAGTAACCTTCGTCGTCCAGTCCCACATCATGGCTGAATCCGACAGCGCGCTCGCAATAGAACACCATCAATTCAGCCAGCGCATCCGGGTGGCCGAGGGCTTTTTTGTAGTCGGCGATAGCCTTTTTTGCCTTAGCGACAGACGTGTCCTGCTGTTTGAACATATCCGGCCATAGCCAGCGCTCGATGGTTGTCTTGTATGGTTTGAGGATGTTGTCGCCCAGCCCGAATCGGGCGTGCAGGAATGTTTGGTTATCTTTGCTGGCGGCATACAAATCCTGCACCAGGTTGAGCAAGCTGTTGCGGTCGAAGTCGTTTAGCTTCGCTTTGACATTGCCCCATGTGGGGATGTTTTTCTTGGCTGTCATGGTTCCTTGCTCTTTATTCTGACCTGCCCCAGATAACTGTGGTGTCTACCGGGAATATTTGGAGATATCGCCACAGATTACTGTTCTACGTTGCTCAAGACATAATGCGTGCTGCGGCCACCGGCTCCCGCGTTGACCAGCACGCCTCGATCAACCAATTCCTTGATGTCGCGCAACGCGGTATCCGGGGAGCAATCGTTCATCGATGCCCACTTCTTGTTGGTCAGATTGCCGTCGAATCCATCAAGCATTTTGTTGAGCATCTTCACCTGGCGATCATTCATTGATACGCCCGACCAGCGGTTCCAGAAGTTCGCCTTGAACATCACTCCCTGCGTTTGTTCGCCTGCTCTCTGTATAGCTCCAAGCAGACACACCAAGAACCAATCCAGCCATTGCGTGACATCGAGCGTGCTCTTCTGGGCAAATTCCAGCGCGTCGTAGTAATCCTTGCGCTCGCGCTGAATTTGCGCAGACAGGCTGTAAAAGCGCTGGCTGGATCCGTCCGCGCGCGCAAGCGCCATGTCGCACACTGCGCGCCCGATACGACCATTGCCGTCCTCGAACGGGTGGATGGTGACGAACCACAGGTGAGCGAGACCGGCCTTGATGGTTGGGTCTATCCCCTGAGCATGGTTGAACCAGTCGATGAAGCGAGCCATTTCCTGCTCCAGGCGCTCTGCTGGAGGCGCTTCAAAGTGAACCTTTTCTCTGCCGACACCGCCGGACACGACTTGCATCGGGCCTTCAGCGTCCTTTCGGTACGCACCGACGGTGATTTTTGTCAGTCCGCTGTATCCGGTTGGAAATAGTGCCGCATGCCAACCGAACAGACGATGCTTGGTCAAGGGCTTGTCATGTCGCTGTGTAGCATCGAGCACCATTTCCACTACACCATCGACATGCCTGTCGGCTGGCGCCAATGCACCGATATCCATGCCTAACCGTCTGGCCAGAGAAGAACGCACTGACTCGGGGTTCAGTTTCTCACCCTCGATCTCACTCGATTTGATGACGTCATCCGTCAGCGCCCGTAGCGTCGCCTCTTCCGCCAGTTTGAACCCGAGTGTCTGCATGCTGCCCAGCAATCGTCCGCGTTCCAACGTGACTTTGGAAAGTAATTCGGAGAGATGGCCGGAAGCGAATTGCCACTCGGGCCATTCAGGACGTTGCCAGATGTATTTTGTATAATTGCCGCTATTCATGCGGCGAATATAGCACAAATTCGCCGCACCTCCATGCATTGAACGCATTTTCTGCGGCGAATAAGCTGCATATTCGCCGCAGCATCGTAAGTGCGTGGATCATGCATTGGGTTAAATTGGCTAAACCAGAAAAATAAAGCATATCTCTGCACTTGGTGCAGAGATATGCTTCCCATCACAGCGTTGAACCCCGTTGGGGGTATTATTGGTGGAGGCGGCGGGAATTGAACCCGCGTCCGCAAGCCCTCTACAGGCAGTTCTACATACTTAGTCTGGTTATTTAATTTTATCCTGCAGACGCCAACCGACAGGCTGCTACAGGACGAGTCACCTTGGTTTTAGCTTCGTGCAAAGTAACCCTGCACGACACGATTCCGTGTAAATGACCTCACTCATCGCGGCCTTGCGGCCTTGAGCCCCTCCACGGACAGCAGGGTGTGAGGTCTAACCGGTTAAGCGGCTAGAGCGTACTTTTCGTCGTTTGCGACTATTGGTTTTCCAGCTGATTTACGAGGTGGCGGGTCCTCGGTATGCCCTACACTGCTTTGTAACCCACGTCGAAGCCAGGTCGCCCCCGGTTCGTTGTGCTACTAACTGCGGGCATTATAGCAGTTTTACTTCGGCTTGTTCTGTAGCAGGGAGCGGGAGAAGTGGCGGTCGGCCTTGGTGGCATGCGAGGTGAACCAGTCGAGCAGCAGCAGTTCGGTGCGGAAGGCGAGATAGCGCGGGTCTTCCTTGCCGATCCTGGCTTTCTTTTCCAGTTCGGTAAAGTTCTCGATGAAGCGTCTGTGCTCCTGGGCATGGCCTTCGGCAAAGGGATAATTGCTCTCGCGCATCATTTTTTCTTCGATGGGGAAGAGATGCCGGGTGTGGCTGGCGAGGAAGGGGAAGATGGCGGAGAAATCGCCGCAGTCGTTTTGATCGATCTGCGCGGAGAGGATGTTGATGTGTTCCATTAAGACACGATGCGCCTCGTCGACTTCCGGCAAGCCGGTATGCTGTTCATCTTTCCAGGCCAACCCGGTCTGCAGTTCCCCGGTTCCCAGGTGCTGTCCGGTGGCCTGGTATTCGTAGCAGCGCTCCAGATAAAACAGCGCCGGAAAATCTTCCGGAGCAATGTCGATGCACTGCTTGAATAGCGGAACGGCCTTGCTGGTGTCTTTCAGGTGGTAGTAGGCGACTGCCTTTTCGAATGTCTCCAGGGTCTCCCGTTTGCTGTTGCGCAATTCTTCGGGGTTGTTGTCGAAGACTTCATAGATGGAAAGCGGCTGCGATTTGCCTTTGACGCGAATGCGGTCCAGGAATCGGATGTCGAATTTCTTCGGTTCGACAAGATCATATAAAGTGTTCTGGCTGATGATGAGGGGGGCGTGGTAGGTCTTGGTGGCTTCTTCGATGCGTGACGTCAGGTTCACCGCATCGCCGATCACGGTGCTGTCCATGCGGTTGATGCCGCCCACCGTACCGATCATCACCACGCCCGTGTTCAGGCCGATGCCGACATTGATCGGCTCGTAGCCCGCCCGGATGCGTCCGGCATTGTAATAACCCAGCCGTTCCAGCATGGCGATGGCTCCGCTTACCGCGTCGTCCGCGCCTTTTTCGAACAGGGCCATGATGGTGTCGCCGATGTATTTGTCGATGATGCCGTGATGGCGGCTGATGACGGGTTCCATCTGGCCGAGATACGAATTGATGAACTCGAAGTTCTCGGTCGGGGTCATGGATTCCGAAAGCGGGGTGAAATCGCGGATATCGGAGAACAGGATGGTCATTTTGCGCTCGACCTGGTCGCCGAGCTTCACGTCCACGATACTTTTGGCTTCGAGCAGGTGGAGCAATTGGTGCGGGATCAGCCGGCTATACGCGGCTTCGGTCTGTTGCAGCAGAGTCAGCGCCTGTTGATGGGCGATGATGACCTTGTGCAATATCTCCTGGATACTGTCTTGCGTCGGGTTGTCGGGGACGTCCTCTCCCCCGGTTTTTTCGCTCATGCTCCCCTGCCCGGATTTCTTGTTATATGGGGCATCATACCGCCGTTCAGTTCTGGATGTAACGCAGCAAGGCGAAGGGAGTTAGCACACTGCCGGAGGAGGGCCAGGCAGCCAGATCGGCGGCCGGATCGATATAGCCGTATGCCGCGATGATGCCGGTCATGCCTGCAGCTTGCGCTGCCTGCATGTCGCGCAGATCGTCTCCCAGGTAGAGGCAAGGCTCCGGCGCCACACCCATCAATTCGGCCGCATGCAGCAACGGCATCGGGTGCGGCTTGGCGCGTGCGCAGGTATCGCCGCTGACCAGGCAGGCGGCGCGTTTGGCATAGCCGAGCTTTTCCATCAGCGGTACGGTGTAGCGGTGCGGCTTGTTGGTGACTATGCCCCAGGGCAGGTCGTGCCGTTCCAGTTCCGCGATCAATGCCGCCATGCCGGGAAACAGGACGGTGTTGTCGCAGATATGGCTTTCATAATGCTCAAGGAATGCGTCGCGCAATGCTTCGTAATTGGGCGCATCCGGCTCGACGTTCATGCCCAGCTTGAGCAATCCGCGCGAACCATGGGAAGCCTGCAGGCGGAGGACTTCGATGGGTAGCGGCGGCATGTCGTGCAGTGCGCGTACATGATTGAGTGCCGCACCCAGGTCCGGGGCGGAATCAGCGAAGGTGCCGTCGAGATCGAAGAGAACTGCCTGGATCACGTTAGTCTTTGCGGCAGGCGGCCATGTAATTGACGCTGGTATCGTGCCCGAGGGAGTAGATCTTGTTCAGTGGGTTATAGCTCATGCCCGTGACGTCGGAAACATTCAGTCCGGCATCGCGGCACCATTGTGCGAGTTCGGAAGGTTTGATGAATTTGGCGAAGTCGTGCGTGCCGCGCGGCAACAGATTGAGTACATATTCCGCTCCCAGGATGGCGAACAGGTAGGACTTCGGGTTGCGGTTGAGTGTGGAGAAGAACACATGTCCGTTCGGTTTTACCAGCGCGGCGCAAGCTGCGACCACGGCAGCCGGATCGGGCACATGCTCCAACATCTCCATGCAGGTCACCACATCGTAATGCGCTGGGCGTTCGGCAGCCAGTTCTTCCACGGCCACCTTGCGGTATTCCACCTGTCTGCCGCTCTCCAGTAAGTGCAGTTTGGCGACTTGCAGCGACTTGTCGGCAAGGTCGATGCCCGTCACCTTTGCGCCCGATGCCGCCAGACTCTCCGACAGAATGCCGCCGCCGCAGCCCACATCGAGCACCGTCTTGCCGGAAATCCCGGCTATGCGGTCGATATACCCCAGACGCAGAGGGTTAATCTCGTGCAGGGGCTTGAATTCGCTGTTTTTGTCCCACCACTTGTGGGCCAGTTGCGAGAATTTTTCCAGTTCGATGGGATCGGCGTTGGGCATGGTGTAGACCTTTGTTGACAGGTAAGCGACTTTAACAAAACTACCGGCCAATAGCCAAACTATGAAGAGGGGTGGTCGGATAGTCGGTGAGGGAAGGGCGGTCGCTCCCGCAATCGGCTGCTGCGCAGTAACGTGTCAGGGCTGCTGTGCTAGAATGCGGACTTCGTTTTAATGCCCCGCAAGCACTTTTTTCGGGGTTCATTTATAGGTCGCTCATGGAACAACAATTCGCCAAAGAAACCCTGCCAGTCAGCCTAGAAGAAGAGATGCGCAAGTCCTATCTGGACTACGCGATGAGCGTCATCGTTGGCCGTGCGTTGCCCGATGTGCGCGACGGTCTGAAACCGGTGCACAGGCGCGTGCTGTTCGCGATGCACGAGCTCAATAACGACTGGAACCGCGCCTACAAGAAATCGGCGCGTATCGTCGGCGATGTCATCGGTAAATACCACCCGCACGGCGACACGGCGGTGTACGACACCATCGTGCGCATGGCGCAGGATTTCTCCCTGCGCTATACGCTGGTGGACGGCCAAGGCAACTTCGGTTCGGTGGACGGCGATAACGCGGCGGCGATGCGTTATACCGAGATCCGCATGGCGAAGATAGCGCACGAACTGCTGGCCGATCTGGATAAGGAGACAGTGGACTTCGGGCCGAACTACGACGGTTCCGAGCATGAGCCGCTGGTATTCCCGGCCCGCTTCCCCAACCTGCTGGTAAACGGCTCCTCCGGTATCGCGGTGGGCATGGCGACCAACATTCCGCCGCACAACATGAGCGAGGTGGTCGATGCGTGTCTGGCGCTGCTGAAAGAGCCGGACATGGACATTGAACAGCTGATCGAACTGGTGCCGGCCCCCGACTTCCCGACGGCCGGTTTCATCTACGGCCTGGCCGGGGTGAAGGAAGGCTACCGCACGGGCCGCGGCCGCGTGGTGATGCGCGCCCGCACTCATTTCGAGGACATCGGCAAGGGCGACCGTCAGGCCATCATCATCGACGAACTCCCGTATCAGGTGAACAAGGCCACCCTGCTGATGAAGATCGGAGAGATGGTGCGCGAAAAGCGCATTGAAGGCATCTCCGAGATACGCGACGAATCGGACAAATCCGGCATGCGCGCGGTGATCGAGCTGAAACGCGGCGAGAACGCCGACGTGATCCTGAACCAGCTCTACAAAGACACGCAGATGCAGGACAGCTTCGGCATCAACATGGTCGCGATCATCGACGGCCAGCCCAAGCTGCTGAACCTGAAGCAGGTGATCGAGGCGTTCCTGCGCCACCGCCGCGAAGTCGTGACGCGCCGCACCATATTCGAACTGCGCAAGGCGCGCGAACGCGGACATATTCTGGAAGGCCTGGCGGTCGCGCTATCCAACGTGGACGAGATCATCGCGCTGATCAAGGCGGCACCGACACCGCCGGATGCCAAGCGGGAATTGATGGCGCGCGGCTGGCGCTCGTCGCTGGTGGAAGACATGCTTTCCCGCGTCAGCGACGCATCGCGCCCGGAAGGACTGGCGCCCGAGTTCGGGCTGGTAAAGGGCAACGGGTATTTCCTCTCCGATGCGCAGGCACAGGCCATCCTCGAGCTGCGCCTGCAACGCCTGACCGGATTGGAGCAGGACAAGATCGTCGGCGAATACCGCGAAGTGATGGACAAGATCACCGACCTGCTCGACATCCTGGCGAAACCTGCGCGCGTGACGCAGATCATAGGCGACGAGCTGGTGACCATACGCTCGCAGTTCGGCGACAAGCGCCGCAGCGAGATCGTCACACACACACAAGACATGAGCATGGAAGACCTGATCGCGCCGGAAGACGTGGTGGTCACCATGTCGCACGGCGGCTACATGAAGGCGCAGAAGCTGGACGAATACCGCGCGCAGAAGCGCGGCGGGCGCGGTAAGCAGGCCACGGCGACCAAGGAAGACGATTTCGTGGACAACTTGTTCATCGCCAACACCCACGATTACATCCTGTGCTTCTCCAACCGGGGTCGCGTGTACTGGCTCAAGGTCTATGACGTGCCGCAGGGTACGCGCATCAGCCGCGGCAAACCTATCGTCAACCTGTTGCCGCTTGAAACGGACGAAAAGATCAATGCCATCCTGCCGGTGAAGCAATTTACCGAGGATCAATTCATTTTCTTTGCCACTACCGACGGTACGGTGAAAAAGACCCCGCTGTCCGACTTCGCCAACCCCCGCCGTGCCGGCATCATCGCCATCAACCTGGACGAGGGCGACTTCCTGATCGGTGTGGCGATCACCGACGGCAAGCACGACGTGATGCTGTTCTCGGATGAAGGCAAGGCGGTGCGCTTCGACGAGAACGATGTGCGCTCGATGGGCCGTGTGACGCGCGGTGTGCGCGGCATGAACCTCGCCAAGGGCGGCAAGGTGATCGCTTTGCTGGTGGCCGAGAACGAGCAACAGAGCGTGCTGACCGCGACCGAGAACGGTTACGGCAAGCGCACCCCGATCGCCGAATACACCCGTCATGGACGCGGCACGCAGGGCATGATCGCGATCCAGACCTCAGAGCGCAACGGCAAGGTGGTTGCGGCGACGCTGGTGCATCCGGACGACGAGATCATGCTGATCGGCACCAGCGGCGTGCTGATCCGCACCCGCGTCAACGAAATTCGCGAGATGGGACGCGCCACTCAGGGCGTGACGCTGATGAACATGGGTGAAGGCGAAAAACTGGCCGGACTGAGCCGCATCGCCGAGACGGAAGAAGAGGCGGAAGAACAGTAATATTTGAGAAGGGGGGAAGAGGAAGGGCAAAGGCAGAGGCGGCGGCGCTTCGGTTGTCCCCTTGACCCTTCTCCCTTTACCCTTCCCCGTACAAATATTTTTTTCAGGAGGGAATGAAATGACCATCTACAACTTCAGCGCGGGCCCTGCAGTGTTGCCCAGAGAGGTGCTGCAGCAGGCACAGGCAGAACTCATCGACTGGCATGGCAGCGGCATGTCGGTGATGGAGATGTCGCATCGCGGCAAGGAATACATGGGCATCCACGCCCAGGCTGAAGCCGATCTGCGCGAATTGATGGGCATTCCCGCCAACTACAAGGTGCTGTTCCTGCAGGGCGGCGCACACCAGCAGTTCTCCATGATCCCGTTGAACCTGCTGCGCGGCAAGCTTTCGGCCGACTATGTGAACACCGGCGAGTGGTCGAAGAAGGCCATCGCCGAAGCGAAGAAGTTCAGCTACGTGAATGTGGCGGCGGACAATAACGACAAGAAATGCACCTATGTGCCGGCATTCGATACCTGGAAGCTGGACAAGGACGCGGCCTATGTGCACTACACGCCGAACGAGACCATCGGCGGCGTCGAGTTCAACTGGATTCCCAATGTGGGCGACGTGCCGCTGGTGGCGGACATGTCCTCCAACATACTGTCGCGCCCCGTGGATGTCTGGAAGTTCGGCCTGATCTATGCCGGTGCGCAGAAGAACATCGGCCCGGCTGGCCTGACTATCGTGATCGTGCGCGAAGACCTGGTGGGGCATGCTCCGTCAGGATTGCCGACCATGCTGGATTACAAGACGCACGCCGATAACGACTCGATGTACAACACACCACCCACGTTTGCCATCTACATGGCCGGGCTGGTATTCCAATGGCTGAAGAAGAACGGCGGCATCGGCGCCATGGAGCGGGCCAACATGGCCAAGGCAGAGCTGTTGTACTCCGCCATCGATGCCAGCAACGGCTTCTACAATTGCCCGGTGCACAAGGCTGACCGGTCGCGCATGAACGTGCCGTTCACGCTGAAGGATGCGAACATGGACGGCGATTTCCTGAAGCAGGCGGATGCGCGCGGCTTGCTGCAACTGAAGGGACACCGTTCCGTCGGCGGCATGCGTGCATCGATCTATAACGCGATGCCGCTGGAAGGTGTGCAGGCGCTGGTGGACTTCATGAACGAGTTTGCCAGCAAGCATGGCTAAGGCTTTCAATGTCCTTACGCTGAACAAGATTTCGCCGGCAGGCCTGAAGCGCCTGCCGGCGGGTCGCTATCACGCGGGAGACAAGGTCGCACATCCGGACGCAATCTTGGTGCGTTCGCACAATATGCTGGAGATGGACATTCCTTCCAGCGTGCTGGCCGTTGCGCGTGCCGGGGCTGGAACGAACAATGTGCCCGTGAAGAAGATGAGCGAACGAGGCGTGCCGGTGTTCATCGCGCCGGGCGCGAACGCGAACGCCGTGAAAGAGCTGGTCATCACCGGCATGCTGCTGGCGTCGCGCAATATCGTGCCTGCGTTGCGTTTTACATCCGGGCTGAAGGGCGACGATGCGACCATGCACAAGCTGGTCGAGGACGGGAAGAAAGACTACGCCGGGACCGAACTGCAGGGACGCACGCTGGGCATCGTCGGCCTGGGCGCGATCGGACGCCTGGTGGCGAACGCGGCCATCGGACTCGGCATGAAAGTCATCGGCTACGATCCGGAGATCACAGTGGATGCGGCATGGAGCCTGTCTTCGCAGGTGAAGAAGGCGTCCGGCATCGAGGACCTGCTCAAGCATAGCGATTTCGTCACGCTGCACGTGCCGTTGCTGGATGCGACGCGCAACCTGATCGACGACAAGCGCGTGGCGGCGATGAAGTCGGGCGCGGTGCTGCTGAACTTCTCGCGCGATGCCATTGTCAACGAGGATGCGGTCATTGCCGGGCTGGCAAGCAAGCATCTGCGCGGTTATGTGTGCGATTTCCCAAGCAACAAATCGCTGTCGAACGACAAGATCATCGCTCTGCCGCACCTGGGCGCTTCAACCGAAGAGGCGGAAGAGAACTGTGCGGTGATGGTGGTGGAGCAACTGCGCGAATACCTTGAACACGGCAATATCGCCAACACGGTGAACTTTCCGAATGTTTCCATGCCGCGCGAATCGGCGTTCCGCGTGGCCATTGCCAACAGCAATGTGCCGAACATGCTGGGGCAGATATCCACTGCGCTGGCAAAAGCAAGCATCAATATTCATAACATGACCAATAAATCGCGCGGAGACATGGCTTACACACTTGTTGATACCGATACCGCGCTGCCCGACAACGTGATTGCGCAGATCGCTGCCATTCCCGGTGTACTGATGGTGCGGGCGTTGCCGCTGGAGGCGGACGAATGAGCGAAGAGTTGAAAAAATACCGGGAAAAGATCGACCGTATCGACGACGAGTTGCTGAAACTCTTCAATCAGCGTGCTGGACTGGCGCAGCAGATCGGCCATGCCAAGGGAAACGGCGCGGTGCTGCGTCCCGAGCGCGAGGCGCAGGTGCTGCAGCGCATGGTTCAGGCGAATACCGGACCCTTGTCCAATCAGGGGGTGACGCAGTTGTTCACCGAGGTCATGTCGCAATGCCGCGCGCTGGAGGCACCGTTGCGCGTGGCTTATCTTGGCCCGCACGGGACATTCAGCGAGGCTGCCGTGTTCCAGAGGTTTGGGCAGGCGACCGAAGGGCTGCCTGTCGATTCGATAGATGGCGTGTTCAGTGCCGTGGAAAGCGGCGCGGCCAACTACGGCCTCGTGCCGGTGGAGAATTCCACCGAAGGCGCGATCGGGCGCACGCTCGATCTGCTGCTGAACAGCAACCTCAAGATCTGCGGCGAGGTCCTGCTGCAGGTGCATCAATGCGTGCTGTCGAACGAGAATGATCTTTCGCTGATCCGCAAAATCTATTCGCATCCGCAATCTTTCGGGCAATGCCAGGGCTGGTTGAATGCGCACCTGCCGCACGCCGAGCGCATCACCGCGTCCAGCAACGCCGATGCGGCGCGCCTGGCGGCGGAAGAATCGTTCGCCGCGGCCATTGCCGGGGAGCAGGCTGCGGAGCATTTCAAGTTGAAAGTGCTGGTGCCTAACATCGAGGACGATGCACGCAACACCACGCGCTTCCTCGTCATCGGCAAGCAGGAAGTAGCACCATCCGGCCGCGACAAGACCTCGCTCGCGATGTCCGCCGCGAATCGTCCGGGTGCGATGCACGACCTGCTCACGCCCTTTGCAAGCAACGGCGTGTCGATGACCAAGATGGAGTCGCGGCCGTCGCGCACCGGCTTGTGGGAATATGTGTTCTATGTCGATATCGAAGGTCATCAATCCGATGCCAAAGTGGCGGCTTCATTGGCACAACTCAAGCAGATCGCTTCTTTTGTCAAGGTGCTGGGTTCTTACCCGGTCGCCGGCTAATCGTTTCAACAAGCAAGGTATCAAATGAATTACTGTGATTTAGCACCTTCCTATATTCGCTCCATTGCGCCATACCAGCCGGGCAAGCCGATCTCCGAGCTGGAGCGCGAGCTGGGCATCACCGGCATCGTCAAGCTGGCCTCGAACGAGAACCCGCTGGGTGCAAGCCCGGCTGCGGTTGCCGCGATGCAGGAGGCGATCAAGACCATCGCGCTGTATCCGGACGGCAATGGTTTCGACCTGAAGGATGCGCTGGTGAAACGCTACGGCGTAACCCATGCCAACGTGACCCTGGGCAACGGAAGCAACGACCTGCTGGAACTCGCGGCGCGTGCTTTCCTGACACCCGGGGATAAAGTCGTCTATTCGGCCCATGCCTTTGCGGTGTACGCGCTGGCATCGCAGGCCGTCGGTGCAACCGGCATCAGCGTCCCGGCCGCCAAAGGTTACGGGCATGATCTTCCGGCGATGCTGAAAGCGGCCAAGGACAACAAGGCGAAGATCGTGTTCATCGCCAATCCGAACAACCCGACCGGCACCTTCCTGAGTGCCGACGAGTTAGAGGTATTCCTGCGCGGCCTTCCGCCCGAGATTCTGGTGGTGCTGGATGAGGCATACAACGAATATCTGCCGGAAGACAAGCGCTACGACAGCGTGAGCTGGTTGAAGGAATTCCCCAACCTGATCATTTCGCGCACTTTTTCCAAGGCGTATGGCCTGGCGGGCTTGCGCGTCGGTTATGCGCTGGCGCATGAACAGGTAACGGACATGATGAATCGTGTACGCCAGCCGTTCAATGTGAACAGCGTCGCGCAGGCGGCAGCCGTGGCGGCCTTGCGCGACGTATCCTTCGTGAAGAAGACCTTCGAACTGAACCGGCGCGGTATGCTGCAGATCACCGAAGGCCTGACCAAACTCGGCCTGGAGTACATCCCGTCGTTCGGCAACTTTGTGGCATTCCGCATCGGAAATGCAACGGCGATGTACCGACGCTTACTTGAGCTGGGTGTGATCGTACGCCCGATAGCAAACTACGATATGCCGGACTGGTTGCGCGTGAGCATCGGTCTGGAAAGTGAAAATGCAAAGTTTTTGTCTGCGCTTGAAAAGTGCATCAATCAGCAAGTTAATGGAGAAATCAAATGATCATCGTAATGGGCAATGAAACCACCGACGCACAAATCGAAACAGTGGTAAAGAAACTCGAAACGGCCGGCCTCAAGGCCAATATCTCGCGCGGTGTGGAGCGCACCGTCATCGGCGCCATCGGCGACGAACGCAAGCTGGATCCGGAAATGTTCACCTCGCTGCCGGGCGTGGAATCGGCGATGCACATCACCAAGCAATACAAGATCGTGTCGCGTGAGTCGCACAAGCAGGATACCGTCATCGACATCTCCGGCATACCGCTGGGCGGCAACCAGATCCAGATCATCGGTGGTCCTTGCTCGGTCGAGACCCAGGAGCAGATGGACTTGTCTGCAAAGTTCGTGAAAGAAGCCGGTTGCCGTCTGATGCGCGGCGGTGCATTCAAGCCGCGCACAAGCCCGTATGCCTTCCAGGGGCACGGAGTGGAAGGGCTGGACATGTTCCGCAAGGCGGCAGACAAATTCAAGCTCCCCATCGTCACCGAACTGATGGACGTGCGCCAGATCGACGCCTTCCTTGAGTACGACGTGGACGTGATCCAGATCGGCACGCGCAACATGCAGAACTTCGACCTGTTGAAAGAAGTCGGTCGCGTCAATAAACCCGTCATCCTCAAGCGCGGCATGTCGGCGACGATTTCGGAATGGCTGATGGCGGCCGAGTACATCGCCGCACGCGGCAATCACAACATCATTTTCTGCGAGCGCGGCATCCGCACGTTCGAAACTGCATACCGCAACGTGCTGGACGTGACGGCTATCCCTGTCTTGAAGAAAGAGACCCACTTGCCGGTGATCGTCGATCCTTCGCATGCGGGCGGCAAGGCGTGGATGGTTCCGGCGCTGTCGCAGGCCGCCATCGCCGCCGGGGCGGACGGTCTGCTGGTCGAGATGCACCCCAGCCCGTGCGACGCATGGTGCGATGCCGACCAGGCACTGACACCGAGCGAGCTGAAGAAGCTGATGGGGACGCTGGGTGCGATCGCCGGGGCGATTGGGCGGACGCTGTAAGTCATGCAGCCCGCTTTTCGAAAGGTCGTCATCTTTGGCGCAGGATTGATTGGTGGGTCATTCTCCCTGGCGTTGCGCAAGGCAGGGGCTGTAGGCGAAGTGGTTGGTTTCGGGCGCAGCTCAGCGACGCTGGAAGAAGCCAGGCAACTCGGCATCCTTGATCGCATCGGCAGAGATGTGTCACAAGAAGTGTGCGATGCCGACATTGTTTTGCTCGCAACTCCCGTGGCGCAGATGGCGGATATCTTTGTCCGTATCGCGCCATATCTTGGGGCCGATACGCTGGTCACCGATGGCGGCAGCACCAAGAGCGATGTGGTGGCCGCGGCCCGCGCCAATCTGGGCAAAAGGATTTCGCAATTCATTCCCGCACATCCCATCGCCGGAGCCGAGAAAAGCGGTGCTTCCGCGGCGCAGACCGACCTGTATCAGGGCAGGAAGGTCGTGTTGACGCCGTTGCCGGAGAATTCGAAAGATGCGGTGGCGCGCATCCGCAAAGCCTGGCAATCCTGCGGGGCGGTGGTGAGCGAGCTGACGCCGCAACAGCACGACGAAGTATTCGCCGCGGTAAGCCATCTGCCGCACCTGCTGTCGTTTGCGCTGGTGCATGACCTGGCGCAACGCGACAACCGCGACCAATTGCTGTCCTTTGCCGCCAGTGGCTTTCGCGACTTCACCCGCATCGCGGCCAGCAGCCCCGAGATGTGGCGCGACATCAGCCTGGCCAATCGGGAGGCTTTGCTGAAAGAAGTGAAACGCTATGCGGATGAGCTTTATGTCGTATATCAGGCGCTGGAAAACAACGATGCTGCCAAGCTGGAAGAGATTTTCAGCGAGGCGCGCAAGGTGCGCAGCGCCTGGACGCAACAATAATTGCGTCGTTGCGGCGAAGGCCGGAATCCAGCAGGTTTATTAAATATGCTTTTGACTTTCGTCCCGCGTTGCGGGAAATGATTTTAATGTCTGGATTCCGGCCTACGCCGGATAACCAGCGACTTGGCTGGCGTTCTTCGCCAGCTTAGTCGAATGGCTAGTAGTTCCACCAATGACGGAATTTTGAAAGTGCAACATGACTCACTCTGAATTTCTTGATCTCCCCCCTTTGTTGTCTGCGCACGGCACCGTGCGTTTGCCCGGCTCCAAGAGCATCTCCAATCGCGTGTTGTTGCTGGCGGCGCTGGCCGACGGCACGACGACAGTGCGCGACCTGCTGCATTCCGACGATACCGAGCGCATGCTGGATGCCTTGCGCATATTGGGCGTGCAGGTGGAGTCGCTCGGCGATAACGCCTATCGCATCACGGGTTGCGGCGGGAATTTTCCGAACAAGGAAGCCAAGTTGTTCCTTGGCAACGCGGGCACGGCCTTCCGCCCACTGACGGCGGCGTTGGCGTTGGCTGGCGGCAGCTATGAATTGTCCGGTGTGCCGCGCATGCACGAGCGTCCCATCGGCGACTTGGTCGATGCCTTGCGCCAACTCGGGGCGGACATTCGCTATCTGGGCAACGAGGGTTTTCCGCCATTGCAGATTTCTCCTGCGAAATTGGCTGGCGATATTGTGGAGGTACGCGGCGATGTATCGAGCCAGTTCCTGACGGGTTTGTTGATGGCGTTGCCATTGGCAGGACAGACAGTAAGAGTCGAGGTGGTCGGAGAACTGATTTCCAAGCCGTACATCGAGATCACGCTGGCGATGATGGCGCGTTTTGGTGTGCGAGTGGAGCGGCAGGAGTGGCGCAGCTTTGTGGTGTTTGGCAGCCAGCATTATGCGTCGCCCAAAGAGATATATGTTGAGGGCGATGCTTCGTCCGCCTCGTATTTTCTCGCGGCAGGTGCAATCGGCGGCGGGCCGCTTCGCGTCGAAGGGGTGGGCAAGAACAGCGTACAGGGCGATGTGCGCTTTGCTGAAGAACTGGCCAAGATGGGCGTGCGCGTCAGCATGGGCGAGAACTGGATGGAAGCCAGGGGGCCAGCCGATGGCATGCTCAAGGCCATCGACCTCGACTGCAACCATATCCCCGATGCAGCAATGACACTAGCTGTGGCTGCACTGTTCGCCGACGGCACGACCACGCTGCGCAACATCGCCAGCTGGCGTGTGAAAGAAACAGACCGCATCGCGGCGATGGCGACCGAACTGCGCAAGGTGGGTGCGACGGTTGAAGAGGGCGCAGACTATATCCGCATCACGCCACCCGCTTCTCGATCCTCGATCCTCAATCCTCAATCCGGTATCGACACCTACGACGACCACCGCATGGCGATGTGTTTCTCGCTGGCGGCATTCGGCGGAGCAGGAGTGCGCATCAACGATCCGAAGTGCGTCGCCAAGACCTTCCCTGAATATTTCGCCGAGTTTGCCAAAGTGACGCAGGCTGTGCCGGTGATCGCCATAGACGGCCCCTCCGCTTCCGGCAAGGGCACCGTGGCGCAGCGCGTGGCGACGGCGCTGGGCATGCATTATCTCGACAGCGGAGCCTTGTACCGTTTATTGGGCCTGGCCGCCCAAAAACGCGGCATCGGCCTGGATGAGGAAACCAGACTGGCAGAACTGGCCGGACAGGTCGATATCCACTTTGAGGGTGAGGATATTTGGCTGGATGGAGCAAAAGTGGGTGACGAATTGCGCACCGAGGAAGCTGGTTCTGCGGCCTCCAGAATCGCGGCCTTGCCCAAGGTGCGCGCGGCTTTGCTGGACAAGCAGCGCGCCTTCCGGCGTGCGCCAGGGCTGGTGGCTGACGGACGCGACATGGCGTCAGTGGTATTCCCGGATTCGGCGTTGAAGATATTTCTGACCGCGAGTGCCGAAGCGCGGGCCGAACGCAGATATAAACAGTTGAAAGAAAAAGGGATGAGTGCTAATATCGCCGCCCTTTTGCAAGATATACAGGCGCGCGACGAGCGAGATACACAGCGTAGCGTGGCTCCTTTGCAACAGGCGCAAGGTGCGAGCTTGCTGGATACGACCTCTCTGAACATCGAGCAGGCGGTTCAGGAAGTGCTAAGTCGCTACCAAGCGTTGGAGTCCAAATAGAGCCTTTCTGTTTGGGTTGATTAACTAACCCCCGCTCATCACGGGATTGTCCTCAAGGTATACCAAAATGACTGCAGTTGCTGAAATGGAAAATTTTGCATCAATGTTTGAAGAGAGCCTGAACCGCAAAGAAATGCGCGCAGGTGAATTGATTACGGCCCAAGTCGTTCGCGTCGAGCAGAACGTGGTTGTGGTTAATGCCGGATTGAAGTCCGAAAGTTTTATACCCGTTGAAGAATTCAAAGACGCATCGGGCGCAATCGAAGTTAAGGCCGGTGATTTCGTTACTGTCGCCATCGAATCCCTGGAAAACGGTTACGGCGAAACGCGCTTGTCGCGCGAGAAGGCTAAACGCCTGGCTGCCTGGATCGATCTGGAACAGGCAATGGAAGAAGGCCGTATCGTTGAAGGTTATGTCAGCGGCAAGGTCAAGGGCGGTCTGACTGCCATGGTGAACGGCATCCGTGCATTCCTGCCCGGTTCACTGGTGGATACACGTCCGGTCAAGGACACCACACCGTACGAAAACAAGACCATGGAACTCAAGGTCATCAAGCTGGATCGCAAGCGCAACAACGTGGTGGTTTCCCGCCGCGCCGTGCTGGAAGCGTCGCAAGGTGCCGATCGCGAGTCCTTGCTGGAAAACCTGAAGGAAGGTGCGATCGTCAAGGGTATCGTCAAGAACATCACCGACTACGGTGCATTCGTTGACCTGGGCGGTATCGACGGCCTGTTGCACATCACCGATCTGGCATGGCGCCGCGTGAAGCATCCGTCCGAAGTCCTGACGGTCGGCGACGAAGTCGAAGCCAAGATCCTGAAGTTCGACCAGGAAAAGAACCGCGTTTCGCTGGGCATCAAGCAAATGGGCGACGATCCGTGGAATGGTCTGGCACGTCGTTACCCGCAAGGCACACGCCTGTTCGGCAAGGTGACCAACCTGACCGACTACGGTGCATTCGTGGAGATCGAACAGGGTATCGAAGGCCTGGTACACGTGTCCGAAATGGACTGGACCAACAAGAACGTGCATCCGTCCAAGGTTGTAGCGCTGGGCGACGAAGTGGAAGTCATGATCCTCGAGATCGACGAAGCACGCCGCCGCATTTCCCTCGGCATGAAGCAGTGCAAGTCCAATCCTTGGGACGACTTCGCGCTCAACCACAAGAAGGGCGACAAAGTTAAGGGCGCGATCAAGTCCATCACCGACTTCGGCGTGTTCATCGGTCTGGAAGGCGGCATCGACGGTCTGGTGCACCTGTCCGACCTGTCCTGGTCCATCCCCGGCGAAGAAGCAGTGCGCAACTACAAGAAGGGCGACGAACTGGAAGCCTTGGTTCTTGCCATCGACGTCGAGCGCGAGCGCATCTCCCTGGGCGTGAAGCAACTGGAAGGTGATCCATTCGGCGGCTTCGTGTCTTCCGGACATGACAAGGGTGCAGTGGTTACCGGCGTGGTCAAGTCGCTGGATGCCAAGGGTGCCGTAGTGATGCTGGAAGGTGACGTTGAAGCCTACCTGAAGGCTTCCGAGGTTTCCGCCGACCGCGTGGAAGACATCCGCAACCACCTGAAGGAAGGCGATACCGTCAAGGCCGTCATCATCAACGTGGATCGCAAGAACCGCGGCATCAACCTGTCGATCAAGGCGCTGGACAAGGCCGACACGGCAGCTGCGATGCAGAAGTTCGCTGCGGAGAACACCAGTACTGCCGGCACGACCAATCTGGGTGCGCTGCTGAAGGCGAAACTGGATTCCAGCAAGGCTGAAGCTCAATAAGGAGGAGCGATGACACGTTCTGACCTTATCGCCAAGCTTGCGGAGCGTTACACACAGCTGCTCGGCAAAGATGCCGAGCTGGCTGTCAAAGTGATCCTGGACAGCATGTCGGCGACTTTGTCGCGCGGCGGCCGTATCGAGATTCGCGGTTTCGGCAGTTTCGCATTGAACTATCGTCCGCCGCGTTTGGGGCGTAACCCAAAGTCTGGCGACAAGGTCCAGGTTCCTGCCAAGTACGTGCCTCACTTTAAAGCAGGGAAGGAATTGCGCGAACGGGTGGATTATCTTTCTGCCTGACGCTGTTCTGAAATGATTCGATTGGCGGCCTGTCGCAAGATGTGCCGCCAATTTTTTATCTGTTCATGCTATCGTTGCGCACCGAATTGGAAGCGATAAAGTCATCATGCGATACTTGATCTGGTCACTGCGTGCCGTATTGTTCCTGCTGTTGCTGGGCTTTGCGGTGAAGAACGACCAACCCGTTGTACTCCGATATTTCTTCGGCTACGAATGGCAGACTTCCCTTGTCGTCGTGCTGCTGTGTTTTTTTGCGCTCGGTGTGGTGATCGGTCTCGTGGCCATGCTGGCCACGTTGCTTCGACAACGCCGCGAACTCTCTGTGGTTAAACGTGAACTGCAGTTGAAAAACAAATTGTCCGAGATCGATGCTCAGCGTTACCCAATACAACCTCCCGAGATATTGAACTGATGGATTTTGAACCCTGGATGTTGCTGGTGTTCCCCCTGTTTTTCGGCATGGGATGGTTGGCGGCGCGTATCGATATCAAGGAATTGATCACGGAATCCAGCGCCTTGCCCCGCTCGTATTTCCAGGGGCTGAACTTCCTCCTCAACGAACAGCAGGATCAGGCCATCGAGGCCTTCATCGAGGTGGTCAAGGTCGATCCGCAAACTGTCGAGCTGCACTTCGCGCTGGGAAGCCTGTTCCGCCGCCGCGGAGAAGTGGATCGGGCCATCCGCATGCACCTCAATCTGGTGGAGCGCGCCGATCTAAGCGAGGACAAGAAGCAGCAAGCCCTGTTCGAATTGGCACAGGACTATCTGAAAGCGGGGATTCTGGACAGGGCGGAAGACGCTTTCCACAGCCTGCATGGCACACCGTACGAGAAGGAAGCGCTGGATTTCCTGCTGGAGATATACCAGAAAGAAAAGGACTGGCTCAAGTCCATCGACATCAGTCAACGCCTGACTGCGCTGACCGGAGAACCCCACGGCAAAGAAGCGGCCTTCTTCTATTGCGAGCTTGCGGCAAGCGAACTGGCCGGAAAACAGACCGATGCTGCGGTGGTGCATCTGGAGCAGGCGCTCAGCGTCAACCCGCAGAGCGTGCGGGCCAGCATCATGCTGGGCGACATCGAGTTGGCGGCAGGCAATGTCTCGCGCGCTATCGATATATGGAAGCACGTCGAGCAACAGGACGCGCAATATTTGCCCCTGGTGGCAGAACACTTGCTGCAGGCCTATCGCCAGATCGGCGATGAAGCCGCCGGTGTGGCCTTGTTGCAGGTCTGGTTGCAAAAATATCCTTCGCTGGACCTGATGAACGTATTGTTCAGCGTCCTCGTGCAGCGCGACGGGGCGGAAGCGGCTTATCTCATGGTGCGCAACGAGTTGAAACGAAATCCGACGCTGCTGGGGTTGGATAAGTTGCTCGAAGCAAGATTGCTGGATATCGCCGGCGAACGCCGTGCCGACCTTGTGCTGGTGAAGGATCTTATTTTCCAGCGCACGCGAGGGCTAGCCATGTATCGCTGCAAGCATTGCGGTTTCAAGGCGCGCCAATTCTATTGGCATTGCCCGGCCTGTCACAGCTGGGAGAGTTACTCGCCGAAGAGAAGCGAGGAGAATGGGGTCGCAATATGAGCGATGCGAAAGTCATCGTTGCACTGGATTATTCACAGGCCGCACCCGCACTGGCTTTGGTAAAACGTCTCGAGCCGGAGTTGTGCCGCCTTAAAGTGGGCAAGGAATTGTTTACTGCCGCCGGGCCGCAATTGGTCGAAAAACTGCAGAAGCGCGGCTTCGATGTGTTCCTCGACCTGAAATTCCACGACATTCCCAACACCACCGCGCAGGCCTGCAAAGCGGCTGCGGCATTGGGGGTGTGGATGGTGAACGTGCATGCGCTGGGTGGCAAGCGCATGCTGGAAGCGGCGCGCGAAGCGCTGGAGAATGTCGAGCATCGACCAAAACTGATCGCTGTCACCATACTTACCAGCATGGCGCAAGAAGACCTGCACGGCATCGGCATCAACGCCAGTGCTGCGCAAATGGTGCCGCTTCTGGCCGGCCTGGCCCGCGACAGCGGCCTGGATGGCGTGGTGTGTTCCGCCCTCGAAGCGCCGATGCTGCGTCAGCAATATGGCAAGGATTTCTGCCTGGTCACGCCTGGCATCCGCCCGGCCAACGCGGCAGCGGACGATCAGTCGCGTATCATGACGCCGCGCTCGGCGCTGGAAAACGGTGCGAGCTACCTGGTCATCGGGCGCCCGATCACACAGGCACCCGATCCGTCGCAGGCATTGCGGGACATTTTGGATGAGATAGGAGATATGGCATGAAGCTGCCGTCTTTCGGTAAGGCGCGCATATTGGTGGTCGGCGATGTGATGCTGGACCGCTACTGGTTCGGCGACGTGACACGTATCTCGCCCGAAGCGCCGGTACCGGTGCTGAAAGTGAACCGTGTGGAAGAGCGCCCCGGCGGCGCAGCCAATGTGGCGCGCAACATCGCATCGCTGGGCGCGCATTGCACGCTGCTGTCCGTAGTGGGCGCAGACGAGGCAGGAGATTGCCTGCAGCGATTGCTCACCGAGCAGGGCGGGGTCGAGGCAATGCTGCATCGCGACACCAGTATTTCCACCATCGTGAAGCTGCGTGCCATCGCCCGGCAGCAGCAATTGCTGCGCATCGACTTCGAAACGCCGCCCAGCCACGAGGTGCTGAATGCGAAGCTGGCGGATTTCCACAGCAAGCTGCCCCTGGCCGATGTGGTGATCCTGTCGGATTACGGCAAGGGCGGACTCGCGCATATCGCCGTGATGATCCAGTCGGCGCGCGCTGCCGGCAAACCGGTGCTCGTCGACCCCAAGGGAGACGACTATGCACGTTACCGGGGGGCAACCCTACTGACGCCGAACCGCAGCGAGTTCAGGGAAGTGGCCGGAAACTGGAAGAGCGAAGACGAGCTGAGCGCGAAGGCTCAAAAGCTGCGTAAGGAATTGAACCTGGACGCACTGCTGGTCACGCGCAGCGAGGAAGGCATGTCGCTGTTCCGCGAGCAGGACGTGTTGCACGAGCCGACTCATGCGCGCGAAGTGTTCGACGTCAGCGGTGCGGGCGATACCGTCATCGCCACGCTGGCGGTGATGCTGGCGAGCGGGGCCGATATGCCAGATGCCGTGCGCATCGCGAACCGTGCGGCAGGCGTTGTGGTGGGCAAGCTGGGCACGGCCGTTGTGTCGCGCGAAGAAATACTGCAGGATATGAAGAACTAGGATACGGGATTCAGGATACGGGATTCAGGAGAATCAGCGGCACTGTATTTACTGAATCCTGTATCCAAATTAAGGAGAAACACATGTACTACGTAGTCACAGGCGCCGCTGGATTCATCGGTTCCAACCTGGTCAAGGCGCTGAACGAGCGCGGCGAGAACAACATCATCGCTGTCGATAACTTGGGGAACAATTCCGACAAGTTCAGGAATCTTGCCGATTGCGAAATCGCCGATTACCTGGACAAGGAAGACTTCGTCGGCCTGCTGCAAGACGGATCCTTTGACGGAACCATTGCGGCGGTGTTGCATGAAGGCGCCTGCTCCGACACCATGGAACTCAACGGCCGCTACATGATGGAGAACAACTACCGCTATTCCCTGGAAGTGCTGAACCACTGCCAGAACGAGGACGTTCCGTTTCTGTATGCCTCATCCGCTTCCGTGTATGGCGGCGGCGGAGTATTCAAGGAGAGTCGGGAATACGAATCCCCGCTCAACGTCTATGCCTACTCCAAATTCCTGTTCGACCAGGTCGTGCGCCGCCGCTGGCAGCACCGCACATCCCAGATCGCCGGATTTCGTTACTTCAACGTGTATGGCCAGCGTGAACAGCACAAGGGGCGCATGGCGTCGGTGGCTTATCACTTCTTCAACCAATACCGTGCAGAAGGATTCGTGAAACTGTTCGAAGGCTGCGACGGTTATGTGAACGGCGGACAGTTGCGCGATTTCGTCTCGGTGGAGGATGTGGTCAAGGTCAACATGTTCTTTCTCGACCACCCCGGCAAATCCGGCATTTTCAATCTCGGCACGGGCAATGCGCAGAGCTTCAACGACGTGGCGGTGGCGGTTATCAACACATTGCGAGCAGAGAACAATGAAGCCGCGCTGACACTGGAGCAGATGCTCCAGCAGCAACTCATTCGTTACATTCCCTTTCCGGACGCTTTGCGCGGCAAGTATCAAAGCTACACACAGGCGGACATCTCCAGCCTGCGCGGAATCGGGTACGTGCAACCTTTCCTGACCGTAGAACAAGGTACGGAACGCTATGTGAAGCAACTCTTGAAGCAGTCGGCCTGATCGGCCAAACTTTGTATGGCCTGAAGTATTTTTCGTTTACTTGAAAATGGAGAAAAGCATGAAGAAGATTCTGTCATTACTGGTTTTGTTCTTTGCATTTGCCAACATGGCATTCGCGGCGGTCAACCTGAATACGGCAACCAAGGAAGAACTGGATTCGGTCAAGGGCATAGGTCCGGCCAAAGCTCAGGCGATCATCGACTACCGCAACAAGAACGGTTCATTCAAGAGCGTGGATGATCTGAAGAACGTCAAAGGATTTGGCGACAAGACGGTGGCAAAGATGCGCTCTGAACTTTCAGTGAGCGGCGCGACGACAGTGAGCAAGGAAGAAAAGCCTGCGAAGTCTGACGACAAGATGACCAAGGATGACAAGAAAGCCGACAAGAAGGCCGGCAAGAAAGCTGTAAAGGAAACCAAGGCGGCCGAAGCCGGCGAAGACAAGAAAGCTGATACAAAGGCTGCCAAGGAAACCAAGGATTCCACAACAAAGGACGGCAAGAAATCCGATAAGAAAGCCGACAAGAAAGCGGCTGCAGAAGCCAAAAAGGCCGAAAAGGCAGCCAAGAAGGCAAAAAAGAAGGCAGACAAGGAAGCCAAGGAAGCCGATAAGAAGTAAGCGACAGGCTGCCGTATCTCAAGGCGACCCGTTCGGTGAAGAGCCGGGCGGGTTTGTTTATTTTTGCATACCCTATCAGGGCTCCCGCGTAGCCGCTCGGATCCGGGCGTCGTGCCATGCCGTACATCGCAAATGTTCCGGGGCGGTCGCTTGTACCCCGGATGCATTCATTCCGGGCAACGGACCCGAACGTTTTTTTTTTGAGCGATTTCCAGTGCGCGCCGCGATTTTTTGTATCTCCTTTTGTACAAAGATGAAATTATGTCGATACAACCCAAGGCGACTATGGGAGCATCCTGTCGGACAGTTCTGTTGCTAAAATCCAGCACGTAAAATCTGCACGATCATCAGGCTGAACAGACAGGGAATACCCTGTTTACTATAAACGCATCACGGATATGGATCCTATGGTCTCAGTTCTAATTGTTGATGATGATGAACAAATCCGCCAGCTCTTGCGGGAATACCTGGCGGGATTTGGCATGACCGTCACGGGTGTGACCGACGGCGTTGCGATGGAAGAGGCTCTGGAAAAAAGTCCTTTCGATCTGGTCATTCTCGATCTGATGCTCCCCGGAGAAGATGGGCTGACGCTGTGCCGCAACTTGCGCGTCAAATCGGACATCCCGATATTGATGCTGACCGCGCGCGGCGAGGCGATGGACCGGGTTGTCGGGCTTGAAGTGGGGGCTGACGATTACATCGTGAAGCCGTTCGAGCCGCGCGAACTGGTGGCCCGCATACAGTCGATACTGCGCCGGTCGCGCGCAGGACGGGAAAGTCCGAGGGGGAAAAAGGAGGCGGAGTTCATGGGGTGGCGGCTGGATCTGATCCTGCGCCAGCTTGTCTCTCCCGAGCAGATCGTGATTCCGCTGTCCAATGCAGAATTCCGTTTGCTTGCCGTGCTGGTCGAGCATCCCAACCGGGTGCTGACCAGGGAATTCCTGCTCGACGAGGCAAGGGGCAGGGGCATGGAGCTTTTTGACCGCAGCATCGATATCCTGATTTCCCGGGTGAGACAGAAGCTCAACGATGATCCCCGCACGCCGTCACTGATCAAGACTGTCCGGGGCGAAGGCTACTTGTTCGACACGAAGGAGTCCCGGTGAAATCTGTCATTCCGGACTCGCTGTTTGTACGGCTTTTTCTGCTCCTGTTCGTCATCCTTTCCGTCAGTATTTTTGCCGGCAGGGAAATTTTCATCATGATGGGGCTGGAACATGCTGTTCCTTCCGCGCATCGGGACCCCTTCAGGTTGTATGTCATTCTTGCCATCAGGCTGGGTGCAGTCGCATTGACGGCCTGGGTTGCAGCCCGCTGGCTCTCATCGCCCATCAAGCGCATGGCAAATGCGGCAGAGGAGCTGGGCAAGAACCTGAACAGTCCGAACATCGAAGAGACATCCGGTCCTTGCGAAGTCAGGCAGGCGTCGAAGGTGTTCAATCAGATGAAGACGCGCATCAATCTGCAGATGGAGGAACGCAACCGGTTCCTGGCTGCCGTTTCGCACGACCTGCGTACGCCACTGACACGCCTCAAATTAAAGGCTGAAAAGATAGATCAGCAAAAGTTGCAGGCCGATATTCAGGAAGACATCAATGAGATGGCAAGCATCATCGATACGACACTGGACTATCTGCGCGGCGACGAGAGGCCGGAAACGGAATGCATGCTTGATATCGGAGCGCTGGTACATTCGATGGTGGAGGATGCGGAGGAATGCGGAGAGTCGGTCACGGTGTCGGGCAACGCCAGTCCGATCAAACTGCAGCCGCTCGCCATTCGCCGCTGCCTGGGCAATCTGATCGACAATGCCCTGCGTTACGGCGGAAACGCCAGCATTGTTCTTGGGGAGACCGATAGCACGGTCGTGATCACTATTCAGGACTCCGGCCCCGGTATTCCCGACGATCAACTGGAATCGGTCTTTGCCCCTTTCTATCGTCTGGACACCTCCCGCAACCGGAATCACGGCGGTGTCGGTCTTGGCCTTTCCATCGCGAGAGACATGGCCAGGAAGCAGGGAGGCGACATTGCTTTGAAAAACGCGCAGGGCGGCGGCCTGATCGCCACCCTGAGTTTGCCGAAACATCATTGATGATCGCGGTTCTTAGGAAGTTCCATATCAAAAGTCTGGCCAATCTGAAATATTCCCCATACTTGATCAGTATTAGTTCATGTCTGATCTCATAGTCTAACTTCAAAAAATTTCCATGGAATTGTTGAAATATCCATGGAAGTCCTTCTCCCTGATCGCTTGCCCATGGGGTGACGAATTGGTGTCATACCGCACATACATCCCTTCTAACTTGGCGGACACTGAAGGCTCATGAAAAAAATATTGTGCCTCCATATGTAATTCAATAGTGGGCGGTGGAGATGTCGCGCCAATGATATATACCGCTGACACATATAGACAGGCAACCTCATGGCATTCGAATTCAAAGATGGGTAAACACATGAAGGAAAGACCTGTCTCATACAGTCGATTTTTCAGTTTGACTTTGCTCTCTGGTATCGCAGGTTTGGCCAGTGTCGTTGCCATACTGGTGACAAGCCTTGCCAACGAATACCGGGAGGCGGACAAGAATGTCCGGACCGAAGTGGAAAATATCTCACGGTTGCTGGAGGATCACACACTGGGAGATATCGAAAAAGTTGACCTGATGTTGCGCGACTTGCAGGGGCATATACGCCCCGGCGATATGCGGCTGACACGCAATTCAGGCAGTCTGCGTGCAACAGATCTGCATGCGTTGCTTAAATCCCACCTTGAAACCGTGCCGGAAGTCAGCGTATTGAACCTCACCAATGCAAAAGGCGAGCACATCCACAGTTCTGTTTCCCCGTTGCCGCATATCGATATTTCAGACCGTTCCCATTTCATTCGCCAGAGAGATAATCCGAACGAGGGGTTGGTGATTTCTCCTCCTCTCGTTTCGCGCACGACCGGTAAATGGACATTGGCTCTGACACGGCGGCTGAATTTCGAGGATGGCAGTTTTGCGGGTGTCGCAGTTGCGATGATGGATATGGAGCACTTCCAGAATCTTTTCCATTCCCTTGATCTGGGACCACATGGGTCGGTGGCGCTGTATGACAAAGAGTTTCATCTTGCCGCCCGATTTCCGCCGAGCGAAAAAGATGTCGGTAAAACAATCCATAGACTCACTGTCCAAAATTATCTGGACAAGGGTTTGAAGCAGGGTATTTATCACGCCAAATCATCTGTGGATGGCATCGATCGCATATACAGCTTCCGGCAGGTAAGGGATCTGCCGCTGCTCGTTAGCGTGGGCATTGCCGAGGAGGACTATCTGGCCACTTGGTATCGCCATATCTGGCAATACAGCCTTGGAGCGATCATTTTTAGTCTGGTGGTGATCGTTTTCTGGTTGCGGCAGCGGCGAGTAGAGGAAGCGCTCCGCCAGGACGAGGAAAGATTTCGCCATATGCTGGAGACCAGCCCGATTGCCGTGCGTATCGCCAGTTCGGCGGGTCGAAAGGTGCTTTTTTCCAATCGACGCTATGCCGAACTGATCGAATCTCCCCCGGATCAGATCGCAGGAGTTGAGCCCAGACTCTATTACTCGCATCCACAGGATTTCGACGATGTTCTGCAGAGCCTGTCCCGAAATGAAAGCATCACCAATAAGCAGGTGGAACTGCTCATTCCGGGAGGCAAGTTGAAATGGACGCTCGCGTCCTACAGTAACGTGAAATACGGGAACGACTCAGCCATTCTGGGTTGGTTTTACGATATCACCGAGCGGAAGGCGGCAGAAGATGCCATGCACAAATCGAATATCGAGCTCAGCCTCTTCCGAAAATTGCTCGATAACTCCAATGATGCCATTGAAGTATTAGAACCCGGCACAATGCGTTTTTTGGATATGAACGAAACCGAATGCCGCGAATTGGGGTACAGCCGGGAAGAGCTGCTCTCGATGTGCGTTTACGACGTAGATATCGGATTCACACTGGACACTGCCCAACTGATTGAGCAGCAGGTTCGGCAAACCGGCAGCGTTCGTTTCGATAGCATACACCGGCGCAAAGACGGCTCGACGTTCCCCGTGGAAATCAGCGTGAAATTGATTGAAGTCGACAAGCCCTATCTGCTGAGCATCGCGCGCGACATCACCGAGCGCAAGCGACTGGAACTGGAAAAGGAGCAGTATTTCAAGTTCTTCAATCTTTCAATCAACCCGATGTGTATTGCTGATCCGTACGGCTGTTTCAAGCAGGTAAATCCGGCTTTCGTAAAGCTGACCGGTTATTCCGAGAATGAGCTTATAGCAAAGCCGTTCCTCGATTTTGTTCTGCAGGAGGATAGGCAAAAGACTGCGGATGAGATGAAGCTGCAGGTAGGCGTTCGGCCAACAATGCAGTTCGATAACCGCTACAGATGCAAAGACGGCAAAGTGATCCATTTGTCGTGGATGGCTTACTACGACAGGAATGATGACATCACCTATGCCACAGCGATTGACATCACCGAACGCAGGAAGGTGGAGGCTGAACTGCGCATCGCCGCGACCGCCTTCGAATCCCAGGAAGGCATGCAGATCAGCGACGCGCAGAACACGATCCTTCGCGTAAACAATGCTTTCACCGAGATCACTGGATATAACGCAGCAGATGCTATTGGCAAAAACCCGCGCTTTCTTGATTCGGGCAAACACGATGCGGCTTTTTTCGCCGCGGTACGGGAGTGTATCGACAGTACCGGCACTTGGGATGGCGAAATCAAATACAAACGAAAAAATGGAGAAATATTTCCGGCGTATATCAATATCACCTCGGTAAAGGATAACAATGGCACAATTGCCAATTATGTCACCACGTTCACCGATATTTCGATAAAAAGTGAAGCGGCAGAAAAGATCAAGAACCTGGCCTTCTATGATCCCCTTACCAACCTGCCCAACCGCCGACTTCTGATCGACCGGCTCCATCAGGCATTCGCTTCCAGCGCGCGCAGCAGCCTGGAAGGAGCAGTGCTCTTCATCGACCTGGACAACTTCAAGGACATCAACGACACCCTCGGTCATGACATCGGGGACTTGCTGCTACAACAAACGGCGCAGCGCCTGAAGTCCTGCATACGCGAAGGCGACACCGTGGCGCGTCTGGGTGGTGACGAGTTCGTGGTGATGCTGGAAGAGTTGAGCGAGCAACCGATTGAAGCTGCAACACAGACCAAAGCTGTCGGCGACAAGATTCTTGCCGTGCTCAACCAGCCTTACCAGCTTGCCACGCACGAATACCGCTCTACCTCGAGTATCGGCGCAACCCTTTTCAGCGATCACCACCAGTCCAGCGAGGAGCTGCTTAAACGCGCCGACATCGCCATGTACCATGCCAAGAAATCAGGCCGCAACGTTATGAGATTCTTTAACCAGAAGATGCAGGATGTCATTAACGCTCGCACGGCGCTCGAAAGCGAATTGCGCAAAGCGCTTGAAAACGGGCAATTCCGGTTGTATTACCAGATTCAGGTGGACAGTTCTGACCATCCGTTCGGTGCAGAGGCATTGATACGCTGGGTACACCCAGAGCGCGGGCTAATATCGCCTGACCAATTCATTCAGCATGCGGAAGAAACGGGACTGATCCTGCCCATCGGCCAGTGGGTACTGGAGACTGCTTGCATTCAGCTCAAGGCCTGGGAGCAAGATGCGCTTACCCGCGATCTTGTCCTGTCAGTGAATGTCAGTGCCAGGCAATTTCACCAGATGGACTTCGTCGCCCAGGTGCGAGCCACCGTTAGCCGCCACGCAATCATTCCGGCACGGCTGAAGCTGGAGCTCACTGAAAGTATGTTGCTTGAAAAAGTCGAAGAGATCATTGCAAACATGAATGCATTAAAAACGATGGGTATCCGATTCTCGTTGGATGACTTCGGCACCGGCTATTCATCCCTGCAGTACCTCAAACAGCTGCCACTCAACCAACTCAAAATCGATCAGTCATTTGTACGCGACATAGCCACCAACGATAGCGATAAAGCGATTGTGCGCACCATTATCGCCATGGCTAACAGTTTCAAGCTGGATGTTATTGCCGAAGGGGTAGAGACTGAAGAGCAACAACAAGTTCTCATGGGCAAGGGCTGTACCCACTATCAGGGGTATCTTTTTGGAAAGCCGCTACCCCTTGAGCAGTTTGAGGCTTTGCTGAAGCTGGGTACTCTGAAATAGTTACTTTTTTCCCCTTCACGAGCGTCATTAATGATCGGGATTTTCATGAAGCTCAGTATCGGAAGACTTTTCCGGCCGCTTGGCACCATCTCCTGAACCAGCAGGCTGCGCCTCGTCTTCCCAGCCTCCGCCCAAGGCCTGGATCAATGCCACGTTAGCCGTGAGCTGCTGTCCCGCGATCAGCAGATTCTGGTTGTTCGCCGTATAGGCGGTGGTCTGGGCAGTGATCACATTCAGGTAGGACACGGTGCCGGATTTGTACTGGTTGGTTGCAAGACGCAGCGATTCTTCCGCCGCCGCGACAGCGTCCTGCTGCAATTTCGCTTCTTCGAAGAGCGCGCTCAGCGCGGCGAGCTGATCCTCGACTTGCTGAAACGCCTGCAGGCTGAGCTGTCGGTATTGCGCGACCGCCTGCTGGTATGCATTCTCGCTCTGCGCGACTTGAGCCCTGCGCAAGCCGCCTTCGAACAGGGTTTCCGCCAATGACGGTCCGACCGACCAGAAGGCGTTCGGCGCCGAGATCAGGTTGGAAAAAGTGGAAGAGCTGGTCCAGCCGCGTTGCGCCGAGAGTGTCAGGCTGGGGAAGTAGGCCGATTTGGCCACACCGATCAACGCGTTGGCTGCTGCCACCTGCCGCTCGGAGGCCCCCAGGTCGGGGCGCCGCAGCAGCAATTGTGACGGCAGTCCTGCGGGTATGGCCTGGGGCGGCGGCAGGCTCGGCATGGGCGGCAGGCTGAAGTTGGCCGGCGCTTCTCCGACGAGTACGGCGATCGCGTGTTCCAGTTGCGGGCGTTGCACGTTGAAAGAGGCGAGCTGTACCCGTGCGTTGGCCAATTGCGACTGCGCCTGGGCAACGTCGGCCTTGGTGGCTACGCCCGCAACGTAACGGTTCTGGGTCAGCTGCAGGAATTTCTCGTAAGCCGACACGGTGCTTTGCGCCAGCGCCATCTGGCTGTCGACCTGGCGTATCTGGAAATAGGTTTGCGCCAGCGTGGTCTGCAGGCTGAGCTGTGCAGCCAGGAGATTGTCATGGCTGGCCTCGGCATTGGCCTCGTTACTTTCGACCTGGCGACGCACCTTGCCCCAGAAGTCGGGCACCCAGCTGGCGCTGAAAGCCACGGATTTGCCTTCCACGACAGTGGAGGGGCCGGTTGTGCCTACCGTGGTAGCGGTGCCTCCGCCGAAGGATGTACGGGTAGAGGAAACTGCCACGCCTACCGTGGGATATTCGGCCGCACGCGCCACATCGGTGAGCGCCAGCGCTTGCTGATAGGCGTAATACGAAGCGCGCAGGCTTTGGTTGGCCTGGACCACTTTCGGTTCCAGCGCATTCAGCGTCTCGTCGCCGAAGATCGTCCACCACGCGCCCTGTGCCGACACCGCGTGCGGCGCGGCCTGCACCCATCCCTTGTTTTCCTTGAACTGGGCCGGAGATTCCACTTTGGGCCGTTCGTAATCCGGGCCGACCGCGCAGGCCGACAGCAGCAGGCCGACGCCGAGGATGAGCGCTTGCCGTGATTCAAGCAGGTTGATCGCCGGTCGCCATTGGGATGAATGGAGGGGGAATATCTTGAGCGGACTCATGCCGGGTTCCTGTACTGGTTAGTGTTGTGCTGCATGACGATTGCGGCGCGCCCAGCGGCGGCGGCTCCAGTGGCGAAACTTGTCGAGTTGCAGGTAGATCACCGGGGTAGTGTACAGCGTGATCAGCTGGCTGACGATCAGCCCGCCGGCGATCGAGATGCCCAGCGGCTGGCGCAGTTCCGCGCCGTTGCCGCTGATCAGGGCCAGCGGCAACGCGGTGAACAGGGCGGCGAGCGTGGTCATCAGGATAGGGCGCAGGCGCAGCAGGCACGCTTCGTGGATGGCATCGCGCGGGCTCGCCCCCGTCTCGCGCTCTATCTGCAGCGCAAAATCCACCATCAGAATGGCGTTCTTCTTGACGATGCCGATCAGCAGGAACACCCCGATCAGCGCGATGATGGAGAAATCGGTATGGAACAGCATCAGCGCCATGACCGCGCCTACCCCGGCCGAAGGCAAGGTCGACAGGATCGTCAACGGATGGATGGTGCTTTCATACAGCATCCCCAGCACGATATAGATGACGAGTAGCGCGGTCAGGATGAACAGGGGCTGGTTGCTGAGCGTGTCCTGGAACAGTTTTGCCGTACCCTGGAAGCCGCCCTGGATCGTGCCGGGCAGGCCGATCTTGGCCATCTCCACCGCGATGGCCTGCTGCGCCTGGCCGAGCGAGGCTCCCGGGGCAAGATTGAACGAGATCGTCGACGCGGCGAACAATCCCTGGTGGTTGACCTGCAGCGGTGTGGTGTCCGGTTCGTAATGAGCCAGCGCCCCCAGCGGGACGGGCTGGCCGGCGGCGCTGATCAGGTAGATGTCATTCAGCGCATCCGGGCGCTGCTGGTATTTCGCATCGGCTTCCATCACGACGTAGTACTGATTCAGCGGCGCATAAATGGTCGAGACCAGGCGCTGGCCGAAAGCATCGTTGAGCGTTTGGTCGATGGTGCTCACCGGAATTCCGTATTGGGCCGCCGCGTCGCGGTTGATTACCAGTTCGATCTGCAACCCCTTGCTCTGCTGGTCGGTGTTCACCTCGGTCAGGATGGGGATGCGATTGAAGGCGGCCAGCACCCGCGGCTCCCATTCGCGCAGCTCGTTCAGGTCGCTGGTTTGCAGCGTGTACTGGTACAGCGCCGGCGAAGGACGGCCTCCCGCCCGTATGTCCTGCACGGGGGCCATGAACACCTGTGCCCCCGATATGTCGCCCAGCTTGTGTCGCAATCGTCCGATCACCGCGGTCGCATCCGGGCGCTTGTTGTAGGGTGCCAGGGTGATGAAGATGAAGCCGCCGTTGGTGCTCCCCCCGCCGGTGAAAGCCACGACGTTCTCGATCGCCGGATCGTGCCTGATGATCTCGACGATGCGCTGGAGTTTTTGCGACATGGCCTGGAACGAGATCGCCTGGTCGGCCTGGATGGTGCCGATCATGACGCCGGTGTCCTGCGTGGGAAAGAAGCCCTTGGGCACGATCTTGTACAGATAGACGTTCAGCGCGATCGTGCCGAAAAACACCACCAGCATCACGCGGTGGTGTTTCAGCGCCCAGGTCAGGCTGCGGTCGTAACCGTGCAGCAACCTTGCATAACCGCGCTCTCCCCATGCCGCGATGCGCCCCGGCTTGTATCCGGCGCGTTGCTTCAGGAAGCGGGAGGCCAGCATTGGGGTCAGCGTGAGCGAGACCAGCAGCGAGATGAAGATCGCGATGGACAGCGTTGCCGCGAATTCGCGGAACAGGCGGCCGATGATGCCACCCATGAGCAGCACGGGCAGGAACACCGCCGCCAGCGACAGCGTCATCGACACCACCGTGAAGCCGACTTCGCGCGCACCGCGCAGCGCCGCCTGCATCGGCGGGACGCCTTCCTCGACGTGGCGCATGATGTTCTCCAGCACCACCACGGCATCGTCGACCACGAAACCGGTGGCGACGATCAGCGCCATCAGCGACAGATTGTCCAGGCTGTAATTCATCAGGTACATCACGGCGAAGGTGCCGACCAGCGAGATGGGCACGGCGATGGCCGGGATCAGCGTGGCGCGCCAGTCACGCAGGAAAACGAACACCACCATCGCGACCAGTATCACCGACAGGATCAGCGTGCTTTCGGAATCGTGCAGCGAGGCACGTATGGTGATGGTGCGGTCCGACATCATGTGCACCTCGACCGCCTTAGGCATCGAGGCCTCGAACTCCGGAAGTGCAGCCTTGATCGACTCGACCGCATCAATGATGTTGGCGCCCGGCTGGCGGAAAATGATCAATTGTATCGAAGGCTCGCCGTTGGCCATCCCCATGTTGCGCACGTTCTGGCTGTCGATGCTGACATGCGCAACCTGGTCGAGCCGCACCGGTATGCCGTTGCGATAGGCCACGATCACGCGGTCGTATTGTTCGGGGAGCGAAAGCTGGTCGTTGGCCTGTATCTGCCAGCGATGCAGCGCGTCCTCGACCGCGCCCTTGGGGGCATTGACGTTGGCGGTGGCGATAGCCTGCCGGACCTGTTCCATGCTCAAGCGCATATTGTTGAGCTGGTCCACGTCCAGGTCGACGCGCACGGAGGGTAGCGCTCCACCCCCCACGTTCACGAGCCCGATCCCGGGCAACTGCGAGATCTTCTGCGCCAGTATGGTCGAAGCGGCATCGTAAAGCTGGCTTCGCGACATGCTTTTCGAGGTCAGCGACAGGATCATGATCGGCGCATCGGCAGGATTCACCTTGCGGTAGGTTGGATTGCCCGGCATGCCGCTGGGCAGCATGGGCTGCGCCGTATTGATGGCGGCCTGCACTTCGCGCGCCGCATCGTTGATGCCCTTCGACAGGTCGAACTGTATGGTGATGCTGGTCGAGCCCAGCGAGCTCGACGAGGTCATTTCGGTGATGCCGGCGATGCGTCCGAGCGCGCGCTCCAGCGGCGTCGCCACGGTTGCCGCCATCACGTCGGGGCTCGCGCCGGGCAGGTTGGCATACACGTTGATGGTGGGAAAATCCACCTGTGGCAGTGGCGACACCGGCAGCAGCTTGAAAGCGATGGCCCCGAGCAGGACCACCGCCACCGCCAGCAGCGTCGTCCCTACGGGGCGGCGGATGAATATGGCGGAGAAGTTCACGGCTTGGTCTCTTGTGCGGAGGCCGCGCCGCTGAAGCGCGCCTTCCACCGGGTGGCCAGCCGGTCGAATGCCAGGTAGATGACCGGTGTGGTGAACAGCGTGAGCAGTTGCGACAGCAACAGTCCGCCGACCAGCGTGATGCCCAGAGGCTGGCGCAGTTCCGCGCCCATGCCGCCGCCGACGATCAGCGGTATCGCGCCGAACAGCGCGGCGAACGTGGTCATCAGGATCGGCCGGAGCCGCAACTGCGCCGCCTGCAGGATGGCTTGGTCAGGAGGCAGCCCCTGCTGGCGCTGGGCATCCAGCGCGAAGTCCACCATCATGATGGCGTTCTTCTGCACGATGCCGATCAGCAGGATGATGCCGATGATCGCGATCACCGTCAGGCTGTTGCCCGTCAGCATCAGCGCCAGCAGTGCGCCGATGCCGGCCGACGGCAGGGTGGAGAGGATGGTGACGGGATGCACGAAGCTTTCGTACAGCACGCCGAGCACAATGTACATGGTCGCCACGGCCGCCAGCAGCAGCCAGAGCTGGTTGCTGAGCGCCGCTTCGAAAGCCGCCGCCGTGCCTTGCAACTTCAATGGCACCGAGGCGGGCAGATTCAGTTGTTGCTGCGCTTCGCGTATCGCCTGCACGGCCGCACCGATCGAGACGCCGTGCGCCAGGTCGAACGAGATCATCGCGGCGGGGAACTGGCCGAGATGGCCGATCTCCAGCGGCCCCGTTCTCTGGCTGATGCGCACGATCTGCGACAGCGGTACGGCTTGTCCGCTGCTCGACAGCAGGTAGATATTGTTGAAGCCGTCCAGTCCCTGCCTGTCCTTCGGATCGAGCTGCAGCACCACGCGGTATTGCGTAGACTGCGTGAAGATGATCGAGATCAGGCGCTGGCCGAAGGCGCTGTACAGCGCGCCGTCGATGGCGGCCACGCTGATTCCCAGGCGCGAGGCGGTATCGCGGTCTATATCCACGAATGCCTGCAGGCCGTTGTTCTGCAGGCTGCTGGTCACGCCGGTGAATTGCGGCATCGCGCTCAGCTTGTCGATCAGTGCATTGTTCGATTTCTCCAGCTCTTCCATGGTGGTCGCGCTGACGCTGAACTGGTAGGGGCTGCGGCTGACGATGTCATCCACGGTCAGGTCCTGCACCGGTTGCAGGAAGGTCTCTATGCCGGACACACCGGCCGCCAGTTGCTTCAGGCGCGCGATGACAACCGGCACGCGGTCGCCGCGCTGCTCCAGCAGCTTGAGGCTGATCAGCATGCGCCCGTTATTCAGCGTGGCGTTGCTGCCGTCCACGCCGATAAAGGACGAGATGCTCTGCACGGCGGGGTCCTTGAGCAGCGCATCGACCAGGGCCTGCTGGCGCTGGTTCATTTCCTGGAACGAGGTGCTTTGCGACGCAACGGTAATGCCGCGGATCAGCCCGGTGTCCTCCACCGGGAAGAAACCCTTGGGGATCGCGATATATAACAGCACCGTCAACACCAGCGTGCCGAACGCGACCCAGAGCGTCAGCCGCTGATGTTGCAGCACCCAGCGCAGGGCATCGCCGTAAGCGGCGATCAGCCGGTCGAACAGGTGCTGGCTCCAGCGCAGGAATCGCCCCTGCCGCTCTTCGGGCACATGGCTCAGCAGGCGTGCGCTGAGCATGGGCGTGAACGACAGCGACACCGCCGCGGAGATCAGGATCGCCACCGCAAGGGTGATGGCAAATTCGCGGAACAGCCGGCCGACCACGTCGCCCATGAACAACAGGGGGATCAGCACGGCGATCAGCGAGAAGGTCAGCGAGATGATGGTAAAGCCGATCTGTTTCGCGCCCTTGAGCGCGGCTTGCATGGGCGGCTCGCCCTGCTCGATGTAGCGCGCGATGTTCTCGATCATCACGATCGCGTCGTCGACCACGAAGCCGGTGGCGATGGTCATCGCCATCAGCGTAAGGTTGTTGATGGAGAAGCCGACGAGGTACATCACGCCGAAGGTGCCGATCAGCGACAGCGGCACGGCCATGGCCGGAATGAAAGTGGCGCGCGCGTTGCGCAGGAACAGGAAGATCACCAGCACCACCAGCACAACCGACAGCATGAGTTCGAACTTCACATCGGCGATCGCCGAACGTATGGTCACGGTGCGGTCGGAGAGCACCGTCAGCTCGGTGGACCCGGGCAGGTTTTGCCGCAGCTGGGGCAGTATCTTCTGGATGTGGTCGACCACCGCGATCACGTTGGCGCCCGGCTGGCGCTGCACATTGATGACGATGCCCGGCTTCCGGTTGACCCACGCGGCCAGCAGCGAATTCTCCGGGCCCTGCACCACGGTCGCGACATCGCTCAGCCGCACCGGGGCGCCCTTGTTATAGGAAATGATGAGATCGCGATAGTCCTGTGCCGATTGCAGCTGATCGTTGGCATTGATGGTCATCGAACGAGTCGGCCCGTCGAAGCTGCCCTTGGGCGTATTGACGTTGCCGGCGACGATCGCCGCCTGCACGCTGGCCAGGCTCAATCCCTGTGCAGCCAGCATGCTGCCGTTGGCCTGGACCTGTATGGCTGGCCGCTGGCCGCCGCTCAGCGTCACCAGCCCCACACCCGTCACTTGCGAGAGCTTCTGTGCAAGCCGGGTATCGGCGAGATCCTGCAATTGGGTGAGCGCCAGCGTGTCGGAGGTCAAGCCCAGCGTGATGACGGGCGCATCGGCCGGATTGACCTTGGCATAGATCGGCGGCCAGGGCAGGTCAGTCGGCAAGAACGTGGTTGCGGCATTGATGGCCGCCTGCACTTCCTGCTCGGCGACATCGAGCGGGAGATTGAGATCGAATCGCAGGTTGATGACCGACGCACCTCCCGAACTGCTGGACCACATCTGCGACAGCCCCGGCATCTGGCCGAACTGGCGCTCCAGTGGCGAGGTGATGGAAGAGGTGATCACATCCGGGCTGGCTCCGGGGTAGAGCGTGGAGACCTGGATGGTCGGATAGTCCACCTCGGGCAGTGCGGACTGGGGCAATAAACGGTAACCGACAAAACCGGCCAGCAGCACCGCCACCATCAGCAATGTCGTGGCAATGGGGCGCAGTATGAAAATCCGCGACGGGCTGGGTTCGCTGCCTGTCAGGTCCCCGGCCGATCCATCGACGGGTAGTGCCGGTGTTTCGTTTGCGGGGTGCCCGGGCTCATCGCCGCGTGTCGTTCCGGATGCGCCGGAATCATCCGGCGTGTTCGAGCCAGTCATCGGCTGGTTCCCCGGTCTGGCTGGCTGTTGCGCATTCCTTCGGGTTTGCCGTCTTTTGCACGGCTCTTTGGGTCGGCGGGAGCGGCGCTGGCATCATGCTGAGCCACGACCTGAACGGCGCTGCCCGCCTTGAGCCGGTCGAGCCCGTCGGTGACGACGCGCTCGCCGGCCTTGAGCCCCGAGCTGACCGCGGTGTAGTCCTGATTGGTTACGCCTGCAGTGACGGGGCGCACCGACACTTTATTGGCCTCGTCGATGACATAGACGAAATTGCCGGATGCCCCCGACGCGATGGCTGCCGAAGGGACGACGATCGCATTGGCCAGCGTGTCGACGAGCAGGCGCACGTTGACAAACTGGTTGGGGAACAACGACAGCCGGGAATTGGCAAACTGGGCCTTGATCATCACCGTGCCGGTGGCGGTATTGATCTGATTGTCCACCGCAATGACCTTGCCGGTGTCGAGCAGTTTCGTGCGGCGCTGGTCCCAGGCCTGCACGGGCAATGTCGCGCCGCGCATACGGTCGAGCACCGCTGGCAACTGATTTTGGGCAATCGCAAATGTCGCCGTGATCGGCTGTACCTGGGCGATCGTGACGATAGGAGGCGAAGCTGACGCCGTGCCCGAAAGCGCGCTGCCGCCGCCACCGATCGCCCCGGATGTGCCGACCATGTTGCCCACATCGACCAGGCGCAATCCGACGATGCCCGCCCTGGGCGAAGTAATGCGCGTCCATTCGAGCTGCAACTGCGCATTTTCAAGCGCTGCCTTGTCGGACGCCACGGTACCTTTGAGTTGCGCCACGGTGGCACGCTGGTCCACGACCTGTTGCACCGCGATGGAATCCTGGGTCAGCAGCGTTTCATAGCGCTCCAGATCGGATTGCGCGCCGGAGAGTTGGGCCTCATCCCGCAACAGCTGCGCTTGCGCCTGGTCGACCTGGATGCGGAAAGGCCGCGGGTCTATGGTCGCCAGCACCTGCCCCTCCTTGACCGTCTGCCCTTCGCGAAAATCGATGCTTTGCAGCAGCCCGGCCACACGCGGCATGACGTTGACGTAATTGAGCGGTATGACCGTGCCCTGAATGTCTATCCATACCGGCATGGATTCCTGTTTTGCGGTCGCCGCCGTAACCGGGACGGGGGGGATATTCGCACCCGGAGCACTCTCGCCCTCTTTTGCGAAACTGTAGATCGACGTACCCAGTACCAGGACGATACTGGCGGCACCGAGCGCCCAATAGCGATTGAAAATTCCGGTCAGTCCATGCAAAGATTGATGCGATTCAGCGCGTCTGGATTTGAGTGGCATAAGTAGATTCTGAATATGAAAGTGGGTGTGGCGCAGTAGTGCTTATTGTACCGAAGGCGGCCATGACGGTGGCGGATTGTATGCCCGGAAGGACGGTGGCGAAACGTGGCGTGTCCGCGGCTGACAGGCATGCGCCACGGGGCGCCGGTTTCCTGTCGCCGCGGTAATGCTCCCTGCCTTCGAAATGCCTTTTATCGTGTTCGGCATGCGCGCGCAAAGCCACGGCGATCAGACCGCCGGCGGTAATTCCGGAGACATGCTTGTTCATGAATTCCCCTCTGGTCGATTTTCTGTTTCCATTCCCTGTGATCCAGCCGCGCGGGACCGAAGGTCGGGTAACTCCGCGATTTTGCATGATGCATAATCTAGTCCGGACGAGTAACCGCCGTGTGTCCGCTCTGTATGCATCGGCATCCCTTTGTAACCCGGTTGATACAAAAGCGACTGTCGTGAAACAGTCCGACCGGGCCTGCCGGTGCCGTTTCGTGCAAGGCCGCGATTGAAGCGAAAATAAGGCACCGAGCGATATATAATTCAGCCCATGATTTCGGTGGATACAAATGAAAAATAAATTGATGTGGATGTTCCTTGCGTTTGCGATCGCGACGCAAGCGGTTGCACTCGATGCATCGCAGACAACTTTGCCGCTTCAGCCCCTGCAGGAGGAATCCCAGGCTGCGCATTTGTCCGCCGAGATCCTGACCCGCTACCAGTACAGGCGCGTGCCGCTTGACGACGCGGCTTCGTCGAAGATATTCGACAACTACCTGAAGTCGCTCGATGGCGAAAAGATATATTTTCTGCAGGCCGACATCGAACGATTTGCGTATGCCCGATCCAAGCTTGATGACGCGATTCTCGATGAAGACCTCAGCATCCCTTTCGAGATCTTCAATGTCTACCGGCAGCGCATTACTGCACGCATCGCTTATGCCCGTTCGCTACTCAAGAAGGGATTTGATTTCGAGCGCAAGGAAAGCTACCAGTACATGAGGGAAAAGGCACCCTGGCCCAAGTCTGAAGACGAGATGAACGACCTGTGGCGCAAACGCGTCAAGAACGACTGGCTGCGGCTCAAGCTGGCCGGAAAGGATCCCCGGAGCATTGCGGACACGCTGGACAAGCGTTACGAAAATATCCTGAACAGTATCGCCAAGGTCAAAAGCGAGGATGTGTTCCAGATATTCATGAACGCCTATGCCATGTCGGTCGACCCCCACACCAATTACTTTGGGGTTCGCGCGTCGGAAGATTTCGATATTTCGATGAGCCTGTCGCTTGTGGGCATAGGAGCCGTGCTTCAGACCAAGGACGAATACACGACCATACGGGAACTGCTGGCGGGCAGTCCGGCAGCCTTGTCGGGAAAACTGAAGATCGGCGACCGCATCGTGGGCGTCGGACAGGGGGATGACGGCCCGATCACCGACGTGATGGGGTGGCGCATCGATGACGCGGTGGCATTGATACGCGGCGCGGAAGATTCGGTAGTGGTGCTGGATGTGCTCCCGGCTTCAGCCGGTCCCGATGGCAAGCATAATCTCATTCGGCTGGTCCGGAAGAAGATCAGCCTCGACAAGCAGGCGGCAAAAAAATCCGTCATGGAGGTGAAAGACGGCACCGCAACTCGCCGCATCGGGGTGATCACCCTGCCCGGGTTCTATCAGGATATCGCCGCCCGCCAGCGAGGCGACAAGGATTTCAAGAGCGCAAGCAGGGATGTGTCGCGCCTGTTGGCGGAACTCAAGAAGGACAAGGTGGACAGCGTGCTGGTGGACCTGCGCAACAACGGCGGAGGTTCGCTGGACGAGGCGATCGAGTTGACGGGACTGTTCATCGACAAGGGGCCCGTGTTGCAGCAGCGCGACTCCAAAGGCGAGGTGACGGTCAACAATGACACTCACCCGGGCGTGGCCTGGGATGGTCCACTCGGCGTCCTGATCAATCGCGGGTCGGCGTCGGCCTCCGAGATCTTCGCTGCCGCGATACAGGATTACGGCCGCGGCATCGTGATCGGCGAGACCAGTTTCGGCAAAGGAACGGTGCAGACCGTTCTGGACCTGGACAGGCTCGAAAAAAGCGACAAGCCGAAATTCGGCGAACTCAAGATGACGATCGCCCAGTTCTTCCGCATCAATGGCGGAACCACCCAGTTGCGCGGGGTGATACCGGATATCGGCCTTCCGATGATCAGTGATGCGGAGGACTTCGGCGAATCCACCTATGACAATGCCTTGCCGTGGTCGCAGATCCCGCCGGCTGCGTATACGCCGGCCGGAAGCCTGACTGCCATCGTGCCGCAACTGAAAGCCATCCACGACGCGCGGATAAGCAAGGACAAGGATTTCCAGGCCTTAAGGGAAGACATCGCCGAGTTCGATGCCCAGCGCAAGAAGAACCTGATTTCGCTGAATGAAGCTGACAGGAGGAAGGAGCGCGAAGTGCAGGAGGCCCGGATACAGGCAAGAGAAAAGGACAGTGCGGCATTCGAGGACGACGGCTTGCAGTCCAACGAACGCAACCTCGCGGCCGATCTGGCAATGGAAAAGGCCAGAAAGAACGCAAAGGATATCCTGCTCAACGAAGCGGCGCACATACTCGGTGATGAAGTTGGTCTGCTGAAAGCCGATGCCAAGCTTGCCTCGACCGTGCTCCCGAAACAAGAAATGCATTGATGTCGATAGGCGGCTCCATTGCGAGCCGCAGATCTGAAGCTTGTCGTGGTCGTTCCGCCGTTTTGCCTGACCCTGTCCGGCCAGGCAATTTCATTCACGTGACCGCGGCCCGGTCCGGCGAGTCGAGCCATTCCTTGACCTGTTGCGCCACCCAGTATCCGTCATCCAATGGCAAGTCATGCCCCGCGGCCGGATGCAACCGGATCGGACAGCCCCATTGCCTGGCAAGCGTTTGCGAGCATTTCACATTGACCAGCCGATCTTGTTGCGCAGCCAGGAATAATATCGGCACGGGCGGTTTTGTCTGCGCGGCACGATATGAAATGGCGGCCTGCAACTGGCGCAGGACATTGGACCGGGTGACCGGACATTCGCGCGCATAGGTTATCCACTGTTCCAGCAGTTCGACCCGCTGAGGTTCGCTGCGCTTCAGCGTGCTGGTGAGGCGCAGTATCAGCGCTTCGCGCCGGGATACCGAGCCCGAGATCAGGAAGCGCAACAAGGCCGGGTAATTCGCCGGGCGCAACCGTTGATAGAAGGGATTGTGCGGCGCCAGACTGGTATTGACCAAAACCAGCCTGTCGATTTCCGCCGGATGCCGGGCACTCCATTCCACTGCCGCCATTGCGCCCAGGGATAAGGCAAGCACGCGGTAAGGCGGCGGATAGCCGAGTTGCTTGAGCTGCAATCGACAGTGGTCCGCCATTTCCGCCACATTGCCGGGGCTGGCCTGCATATGCAATTTTCCGTTGCCCGGAAAGTCCAGAGTCACCACGTTTTGGGCACCGGTGGCGTTCTGGAACAGCATGGGAAATTCGCCCCAGTGGCGCGTCTCCCGCATCAGGCCGCGCAACAGTACCCATGTACTCATGGTCTGTACCAGCGCGCCACGGCGCGTTCCTGCAGGCGGAGGCGGGTGGGGCCCTTCGCCAGCCATTTGTCGTGGCCGCTGGTGGCGCGCATCAGAAAATCCAGCCAGACGGTATGCCTGCGCAATACCCGGTGCAAACGATGCTCGACGGAGGGATTAAACATGCCGTGCCGGGAAAACAGCTGGAGCGGGTTTTTCCTCACCCACAGCCAGGAGCCCATCTCCAGCGTCAAAGGCAGAAAGGTCTTGGTCCTGTCCTGTTGCGCTTGCAGGTACAGGTAATCCCATACATCGCCATGGGTGCGGTACTGGATGCTTTGCGGTTCGAACAGGTATCGGTTGTTCGGGTAGGTTTCCTCGAAGAGTTCTTCCAGCCTGAGGATGTCGGCGAGATGATCGATGGGGTGCACGCTGTGTGCAAGGGGAAACCAAATCCGGTCGCGCGCGCCGAATCCGGAATGACAGTCCACGGCAATGCTGAATGGACGCGTCAGCAATTCCTCGGTCACAGTCCGGCATAACGCCAGATTCTCTATCTCCATCCCCGCGCCCGCCGCGCCGCGGTACCAGGGCAAGTGGGGGCTGATCCGGTGTCCTCCCAGCAGAAAAGGAACGTTCTCTGTCGCCTCTATCGGCGCATTGCGCATCAGGTCCACGCCGCGCGGATTACAGCGGGTGGATTGCCACATGCCACCGGGATTCACCAGGGGCATGAATACCAGCCGTACTTCCTGTAACAAATGATGCAGGCTGTTGTCCCATTCCAGGCGGGCAAGCAAGCTGCGCAAAAAGTACAGCAACACTTGTGTGCCGATGCGCTCCAGTCCATGGACGCCGCCAAAGAAGCCGATTGACGGCAACTTGGGATCGGGATTGCCCAGGGTGAGCTGGTAAACCGGAAATCGCTTGTCTCCCGCGCTGACCTCGCACGCAACTTGCGCTTCCAGACGGCCCCGGCCACGTTCCAGAATGCGTTCAAGCTCGTTCAGTTCGGGCAGGGTGGACATGGTTTTCGAATCCGTACTTGGTGTTGTAGGCGCTGGCGCTAGTGTACCGGAATGTACCCGGCCCGAATTGTTTTGCGTATCCGGACACAGCTTGTTCCCAGTCGGCCGTTTTTGTATTCCCTGATCTGCGCAGGAATTCTGATCGTTCGCAAAAACCTTGTTTGCCGTTTTTCAAAGAATCGGATAGCGTTCGTCAATTCCGAAAAATGCTGATATGAACTCGCGTCCATTGTAGGAAGCGGCCAGCGTTCCATCTATGCGCTGACGAACCCGGAATGGACTTCAGATCTTCAAATGCAGACCACAATTCCCGCGAGAGCATGCTGTACCGGCGGTCTTTGTGGCTATCGAACGATGATATTGCGCTGGACAGGATTGGAGGGCCAGGACACGGTCAAGTCGTCCTCTTCTCAGGGAAGTATTCTGGCTACGCGAAAGCCGACAAAGCTGAAGCGTTCGTCGGGCCTGTTGACGCATCTCCTGGCAGCGCGCACAAGGTTCGGACTGCTGTTCCAGGAGCCGCCGCGAAGTACCCGCCCGGAGGTGTTGCCTTGCCACGCACTACCGTCAAGCGGAGCGTTTTGATAGCTGTCGTGATAACTGTCCTCGGTCCATTCCGTCACATTCCCCAGCATGTCGTACAGCCCGAACGCATTTGGCTTGAAGCTCCCTACCGGGGCGGAATAGGCAAATCCATCGGTGCATTGATGCAACAACCAAAATGAGGCTCCGGGCACCTTCGTTTGTGCTGTGAAATCGGCAACATTCGCAAATCCGCACGCCTCATCCGGATTGTCGCCCCAGTAACGCGCAGAGGCGGAATTTCCACGAGCGGCGTATTCCCATTCAGCTTCTGACGACAACCGGTAAGGCTTTCCCGTCTTGTGTGTCAACCAATTCGCATAGGCTTTGGCGTCGTTCCAGCTGACACAAGAGGCAGGATGTTCGGTGGTTTGCAAAAAGCCGATATCGCGCCAGTTTCGTCCACTTTGCTCTTCAAATCTGCTGCCGTTGAGCGTCACGCATTTGTCTCCGGTGATGTATTTTGATCTTCTGACGAATGCTGAAAACTGCCCCCGTGTGACCTCGGTTTTTCCCAATGCAAAAGCGGTCAATTTGACGCGGTGTACGGGGCCTTCGTCGTCATTCCTGGAGTTCTCGGAATCGGGCGAGCCCATGTCGAAACTTCCCGCAGGGATGACCACCATATCCGGGCAGTCCGGACAGTCGTGAAAGATCGAGCCTGTTTCAGGTATGCGCAAGGATCTCGCTGTCGCTGCACGATGCGTATCGGCAGACCAGGCAAGACCGGGCATCAGCACCAAACAGCAGGCAGTGAAGATGAGACCGGTTAGTGTGCGCATTTTGGGTGCCTTGTTGGCAGGTGTTCAACTTTGGACCAAATCTTGAAGCGTTGCTTCGAATCGGGATGGATACAATGCTATGAAATAGTCATCGATAATTCTGTGCGGTGACGCACGTATGAGTGATGCAGACTGGTCATCTCCACCTGCCCGAACTGTGTCCTGGCCGCGGCGGCACTTCGACGGCGCAGATGGCCGGCATCATGGAATCATTCAGTGAGGAATGGCGGGAGCGGGAATCCGGGGAAAAAATGAAGCAGGAGCGAATGCAGGTGCGGCCTCATGCATTAACTGATCCCGCGCGACGAACAGTCGATCGCGGGGCAGGGGTCGCCCCGATGATCGCCTGCACAGGTCCGGTTGTCCGGGATGCCCTCAGGCCTTCCTAGTGTTTTTCGTGATGACCTCCAAATTCGTAGCGCAGGGCGGACAGCAATTTGTCGCCGTAGTCGGCTTCGCCGCGCGACGTGAAACGATTGAATAGCGCGGCGGTCAGCACCGGCGCAGGCGTGCCGGATTCGATCGCGGCGATGCTGGTCCAGCGACCTTCTCCGGAATCGGAAACGCGTCCGCCGAATTGCTTGAGATCGGCGTCGCTGTGCAGCGCGTGAGCGGTCAGATCGAGCAACCATGAGCTGACCACGCTGCCGCGCCGCCACAACTCGGCCACTTCGGCGACATCGATGTCGTAACGGAATACGTCCGGATCGCGCAACGGAGTCGTTTCCGCATCCGCCTGCCGCGACACGCCGCCCACGTTGGCGTGGCGCAGCAGATTGAAACCCTCGGCGTAGGCGGCCATCATTCCGTATTCGATGCCGTTGTGCACCATCTTGACGAAGTGCCCTGCACCTTCCGGTCCGCAGTGCAGGTAGCCGGTCTCTGCCGGGCCGGGTTGGCCTGTGCGGCCTTCGGTGCGCGGCGCGGTTTCCACGCCCGGCGCCAGCGAGGAAAAGATGGGTTGCAGATGCGCAACCGTTTCTTTCTGGCCGCCTATCATCAGGCAATAGCCGCGTTCCAGCCCCCAGGTGCCGCCGCTGACGCCGACATCGACGTAATGAATCGACCTGGAGTGCAGGCTCCTGGCGCGGGCGATGTCGTCCTTGTAATACGAGTTGCCACCATCGATGATGATGTCCTCCGCATCCAGCAATGCGGCCAGTTCGGCGATGCCGGCATCCACGGCAGCTGCCGGCAGCATCAGCCAAATGGCGCGCGGCGAACCCAATTTCCCGACCATGTCCTGCATGCTGGTGGAGGGGGTGGCCCCTTCCTGTGCCAATGCCTGCACGGCCTCGCTGCTGAGGTCGAACACCACGCATTGATGGCCGGCCTTTTGCAAACGACGCACCATATTTGCGCCCATGCGTCCCAACCCTATCATTCCGATCTGCATATTTCCTCCAAATGAAATCAACAAACTTCCGGCATGGCAGCCCGGTCGACATGCCATTCGGATGGACCGACCCGCGCGGCGGGCAACTGTGCCCCGTCGATGATCGCCTGCAGCGCGACGCGCTTGCCGGCGCCCGTGACCAGGAATATACGATGCCGGGCCTGCCCCAGCGCAGGTAATCCAAGCGAAACGCGCTGCGGCGGGGGCTTGGGCGCATCGAGGACAGCCACAACTGCGTCGTTCAGTTCGGTTGCCGGATTCCCCGGAAACAGGCTGGCGGTGTGGCCGTCCTCACCCAGACCGAGCAGTACAAGGTCCAGCGGGGCGTAATCGTTCAGCAGCATGGCATAGTTTCGCGCCGCATCATATGCGCCGTATTCGGCGGCGATGGTATGGATATTCGCCGGCGGAATGGCCACATGGTCGAGCAGGGTGGCATAGGCCATCGTGTCGTTGCGCTGCTTGTCGCCGCGGGGCAGGCAACGTTCATCGCCAAAAAAAACCTGAACACGGGCCCAGTTCACCGGCAGGTGGCGCAACTGCTCGTAACAACGGCGCGGCGTTTCGCCGCCTGCCAGTGCGAGCCGGAATTCGCCCCTGTTACCGATGGCCTGCGCCGCAAGGTCGGCAACGCGTTGTGCCACGCAGGTTGCCAGAGCGGTAGTGTTTTCATGCAGCACAAGCTGTGCGGGCTGGAACGTCATTTTCCTCGCGTCATTCTCCGGTTCATGCATCAGTAGGCCTGAGTATCCGATCCGCCCGCGTCCAGGGAGTGACGCCAGAACTGGTCTTCGCGATCAAACAGGCAATACGTGCCGCGCGGTCCCCAGCTGCCGGCAGGATAGGTATTGATGAACTCGCGTTCCATCGACCAGACCTTGAGAACCGGATCGACCACATGCCAGGCCGCCTCGACCTCGTCTATGCGCAGGAACAGGGAATGGTCGCCCATGATCACATCGAGCAACAAGCCTTCGTACGCATCGTAATCCTGTTCGCCGTCCTTGCGGTATGTGGCATCCAGACTGATGGTACGCGTATGCAGGTCCAGCCCGGGCACTTTCACCTGCATTTCCATCTTCAGGCAATCGTCGGGCTGGATGCCCAGCATGATCCAGTTGGGCTGTGGAGGTCCCTGCCTTGTGTGCCGCAGCAGATCCTGCGGCGGATTCTTGAAGCGGATGCAGATTGCCGAGCTGTTCTGGGCGAGCCGCTTCCCGGTACGCAGATAGAACGGGACGCCGGCCCAGCGCCAGTTATCGATGAACAATTTCATGGCGGCGTAGGTTTCGGTCGTGCTGTCCGGAGCCACGTTTTTCTCTTCCAGATAACCCGGAACCGCTTTGCCGTCGATGCTGCCCCCGGCATACTGGCCGCGAAACGCATGTGCGTGCACCGCATTCTGGGTGATTGGCCGTATGGCCTTGAACACCTTGACCTTCTCGTCGCGCAGATGCTCGGCCTCCATGGACAGCGGCGGCTCCATCGCCACCAGCGCCATGAGCTGCAGCAAGTGGCTCTGGATCATATCGCGCAATGCGCCCGAGCCCTCGTAATAATCCGCGCGGCCGTCCACACCCAGCGTTTCGGAATGGGTGATCTGCACATGATCGATGTAGTGATTGTTCCACAAGGGTTCAAGCAGCAGGTTTGCAAACCGGAACACCATGACGTTCTGCACGGTGCCTTTGCCCAGATAGTGATCGATGCGGAAAATCTGCGGCTCGTTAAGATGCCGATACAGGCTGGCCTGCAGAGTTTGTGCGCTCTGCAAGTCGTAGCCGAACGGTTTTTCGATGACCACGCGCCGCCAGCCGTTCTTCTGCTGGAGCAGGCCGACGCTGCCAAGCTTCTCGACGATGCCGGGATAGTCTGTCGGCCGCACGGCCATGTAATAGACGATGTTGGGCGGCAGATCGGGACCGTCATCCAGCAATTTCTGCAGGCGCGAGTAGGCCGTATCGTCATCCGGTGGAATGGCAAAATAATTCAAGCGCCCGCAAAAGCGCTGGAGCGCAACCTCGTCAAGGTCCTGCCCGTGTTGTCCGCGCAATATGCCGCAGACAAACTCCAGCCAATCTGCGCGCTCGCGTTGCGTGATGTCGCACCCGAGTATGACCACGTGATCAGGCAAGCGGTTTGCCGTTTCCAGATGAAACAGCGCAGGTATCAGTTTGCGGCGGCTCAAATTGCCCCCGGCCCCGAATATGGCCAATGTACAGGGATCCAGTGTTTTCATGCAGAACGTCCTTTCAGTTCATGCGACCGATCTGGCTTGTTCATGTGGGTGTTCCTTTTCATTCATCGATTGGGCACGACGAAGCTTCAGCCAGGCATCCAGCACGCACGCGACTGACCATGCCTGGGCCGGGCTCCCACGGGCCGTGTGGGGAGCCTCTCCGTCGAATATCTCGCTCACTGTGCCCAGACCGGCTTTATTGAGATGGCTCTGCATCCCCTCCAGTCGCGACAAGGCGCGTTCCGCATTGCCGCTGACGCGGTATTCCGCCATGGCATAATGGCCCAGCAGCCACGCCCATGCCGTGCCCTGGTGGTATGCACTGTCGCGCGACCAGACATCGCCTTGATAGTTTGCGCGGTAATCGGGACTGGCAGGGTCCAGCGAGCGCAAGCCGCAGGGAGTCAGCAGGTGTCGCGCACAGATGGCAACGACATCCTGCCGGACGTCGGGGCGCAGCGGAGTGAACGGCAGGCTGACGGCAAAAATCTGGTTGGGGCGGATGTCATCGTTGTTGCCATCGGGTGAGTCGAGGACATCGAACAGTCCATTGTGTTTCGGTCGGACAAATCGCTGGAATCCAACCCGGGTCCTTGCTGCCATCGCCGAGTATTTATTCGCGCGCGCTTCATCGTTCAGGATATGGGCGAAATACTCCATCGTCTGCAGGGCGTTGTACCAGAGGGCATTTATTTCCACGGGCTTGCCGATCCGCGGGGTGATGACGTTGTCGCCCACCCTCGCATCCATCCAGGTAAGCTGCAGGCCGGTCTCGCCGGCGCGCAACAGGCCGTCCGATGCATCCATGCCGATGCCGTGGCGCGTGCCGTTGCGATAATGCTTCACGATCTGCTGCAATACCGGCCATGCATAAGCCAGCGACGGCAAATCCTTGATGACCGAAAAATACTCGCACCAGGCCTCGATGTACCACAGCGCGGCATCCACCGTGTTGTATCGGGCTGCCTCGCCGTTACCCGGAAAGAAGTTTGGCAGCATGCCGCGGTCCACCAGCGGCAGGTATTCCAGCAACAGGCTGCGTGCCTGCTGGTAACGTCCGGTCGCCAGTAACAGTCCCGGCAGTGCGATCATGCTGTCGCGTCCCCATTCGCCGAACCAGGGGTATCCGGCCACGATGGCATCGCGCCGCCCGGCCTCATTTTGCTCGTGATGGATCACAAAACTGTCCGCTGCCAGTATCAGCTGGTCTATCCAGGCGGGTGCCTGTATCAGTTCCGGCACGGTGATCTTCGCACTGGTCAGCATGGCCAGGTCGCGCGCCTGGAAGCGCCGCATCGCGTCTTCCATGTAGTAGGCCGGTTCATCCTCCTCGATGGAAGCGGTCAGCCCTACCCAGTGCCCGGCATGTATGGGAAACGTCATGAAGCCGACGCACAAATGGCGATCGAGATTGGACAGGCCGCGGTCGCGTTCGGCGGGCAGATCGAAATCGTCCACCCAGTAGTCTGCGCTCCGCACCTCGCCGCAACGGGAATGAAAATGCAGGGTTGGGCAATCCGGATAAGCGATATCCAATTCGTGGTCGCTGGTCTGGAAAGAGGGCGAATTGTTTTCAAACCCGGTGATGCCGTGATGATCCCGGACATTGGTCAGCAGTCTCACACGCAAGCCCACTTTGCGTTCCGCCGGGTTTTCCAGCAAGCGCCAGGCCAGGCTGGTGCTGTGCCTGCCGTACTCCATCCAGATGCGCGCCTCGATCAGCAAGTCATCCAGACGGTAGCGCCAGACCGGCATGCGCCCGTCCAGCCGGAACGATTCTATGCAAAGGTGTCCCAGCGGCTCCACGGTGCCGCTGCCCCAGCGATTGGTATGCAAGGGAATGACGCGGTCGCCGTCCAGCAACTCGGCGTCGGCCTTGGCAAACAACAAGTGTCGTTGCAGATGCGATTGCAACGGGGCGATCAGCAAGCCGTGGTAACGCCGGGTCAGCGTGCCGGCAACCGTGCCTCCGGCGTAACCGCCTTTTCCGTTGGCCAGCCACCATTCATGATGTTCCGCCAGTTCGAGACTGCTGCAGACTTCGCGATCCAGATGTACCAGCTGTGGAAGTGATTGTTTCACGATTGACTCCTTGCCTTGTTAGTGCCGGTTCCATATGGCTTGGCGCCTGAGCGACAGAAACCGCCATGAACACGTTATCCAGTCCCGGATTGTTTCCGGGAGCCGCAACCGGATGCCGGCATGCTCCTAGAATTTCTCGATCAGCATTTTTTCCAGCTTGACCTGGTCCACGGTGAAGCCGCGTATGCCCTCGGCGAGTTTTTCGGTGGCCATGGCATCCTCGTTCATTGCCCAGCGAAATTCGGCTTCGGTCATCGGCATCGGCCGCACTTCGGTCACGCCCGTGTCGGTCAGCTTGCGCGGCAGCGAACCTTGTGTGGCTTCCAGTTTTTGCAGAAAAACCGGTGCGATGGTGAGACGGTCGCATCCGGCCAGGGCCAGAATTTCGTCCATGTTGCGGAACGAGGCGCCCATGACGATGGTCTGGTAGCCGTGCGCCTTGTAATACGCGTAGATCTTGCGCACCGAGAGCACGCCGGGGTCGGCTTCCGCCGCGAAATCCTGGCCGGTATGCGCCTTGTGCCAGTCAAGGATGCGCCCGACGAAAGGAGAGACCAGTGTGACGTTGGCTTCCGCACAGCAACGCGCCTGGGCAAAGCCGAACAGCAGCGTAAGATTGCAGTTGATACCCTCGCGCTCCAGGATTTCAGCCGCGCGTATGCCTTCCCAGGTGGAAGCGATCTTGACCAGCACGCGGTTGCTCGCTATTCCGGCGGCGCTGTAGAGGCCGATCAGTTTGCGCGCCTTGCTCACTGTGGCGGCCGTATCGAAGGAAAGCCGCGCATCCACTTCGGTCGAGATGCGCCCCGGAACGTACTTGAGTATTTCCAGCCCGACATCCACCGCCAGTTTGTCCATGGCGTCGCGCGCCTGTTGTACCGGGTCGTCGCTTTGCGATTTTCCCCATGCGACCGCATCGGTGATCAGCGGAACATATTCCGGCAGGGTTGCCGCCTTGAGCAGCAGGGAAGGGTTGGTCGTGGCATCCTGCGGCCGGTGATGGCTGATCGCGCCGATATCGCCCGTGTCCGCCACGATGACGGTCATGGATTCAAGTTGTTCCAGCAGGTTGGCCATGTCGATTCCTGAAATGTCGGGGTAATGACTGTTAATTGATTTTCCGTGCCGGTCGCTGAAGGCCGGTTTCAGGCAACGGCCAGATGCTTTTCCGATGCCATGCCCAAGTGGCCTGGTTGCCGGGTGGTTCGCCTTTTCGGGAGCGGTTCAATGTGCCAGATCTTTTCGGCGTACTCGCCGATGCTCCTGTCGCTGGAGAACGTGCCCATATGCGCCACGTTCAGGATTGCCTTGCGCGCCCATTCCTCAGGCTTGCTGTAGAGCGCGTCGACTTTTAGCTGGCAATCGACGTAAGCGGCATAATCTGCGAGTAGCAGGAAGCGGTCGCCGCCATGCGTGAGGCCGTCCACGATCGCGCGGAAGCGATCCGGCTCTTCCGGCGAAAAATAACCGGAGTTGATCATGTCCAGTGCCTGGCGCAATTCGCTGTTGGCATGGTAATGATCCCCGGGGTTGTATCCATTTCGATGCAGGTTGGCCGCTTCCTCGATGTTCAGTCCGAAGATGAAGATGTTGTCCCATCCCACTGCGGCACCGATCTCGACGTTGGCTCCATCCATCGTGCCGATGGTCAGTGCCCCGTTCAGCGCCATCTTCATGTTGCCGGTTCCGGATGCCTCGGTTCCCGCAGTCGATATCTGCTCGGACAAATCGGTGGCGGGAACGATGTCTGTCGCGATCGCAACGTTATAGTTGGGTATGAACACCACTTTCAGCAGATCGTGCATGGCGGGGTCGTTGTTGACGAAGTCGGCCACATCGTTGATCAGTTTGATGATGAGCTTGGCCGCAGCATAGCCCGGTGCGGCCTTGCCGCTGAAGATGACCGTGCGCGGCACCAGTCCCTCGGTCTTTCCGGCGCGGATGCGGTTGTAACGGGTGATGACATGCAGCAGGTTGAGCAATTGGCGTTTATATTCGTGAATGCGCTTGATCTGCACGTCGAACAGCGAATCGGGATTGATCTCGATTTTCAGGTGTTCGCGGATATAGGCTGCAAGTTTCGCCTTGTTGGCTTGCTTGACGGACATGAATGCCAGCTTGAAGGCTTCGTTTTCCGCGAGAGGCGCGAGTCGTTCCAGTTCCTCCAGTCCGGTTTTCCATCCCTCCCCGATGTGCCGGGATATCAAGGCAGACAACGCCGGGTTAGCCTGGTTGATCCAGCGGCGGGGAGTGATGCCGTTCGTGATATTGATGATCTTGCCCGGATAGATCCGCTCGAAATCGGCAAAGGTGGTGTTTTTCATCAGCTCGGTGTGTATCCTGGCCACGCCATTCACCTTGTGGCTGCCAACGATGGCCAAGTGCGCCATTCTGATCCGTTTCCCCATGTCCTCGTCTATGATCGAGACGCGCCGCAGCAACTCGGCGTCGCCGGGATTCCGGTGCATGACATCGTGCAGGAACCGGTGGTTGATTTCGTAAATGATCTGCATATGGCGGGGCAGCACCCTTTCGAACATTTCCAGCGGCCAGGTTTCCAGGGCTTCCGGCATCAAGGTATGGTTGGTGTAGGAAAAAATCCGCGTCGTGATGGCCCATGCCCTGTCCCAGTCCAGATGGTGGATATCCATCAGCAGGCGCATGAGTTCGGGGATGGAGACGGAAGGATGCGTGTCGTTCAACTGGATAGCGGCCTTGTCCGGTAGAAGGTCGAAATCCTGGTGGTATTTCTGGAAGCGGAAAAGGATGTCCTGCAGGGAAGCGGTAACGAAAAAATACTGCTGCTTCAGCCTGAGTTCCTTCCCCATCAGAGTCGTGTCGTCCGGGTAGAGCACTTTGGACAGGCTCTCCGATTCGCTTTTGTCCCCGACCGCCTTGATGTAGTCGCCGTTGTTGAAGTAGCGCAGGTCAAAATCGCGCGTCGCCTTGGCGGACCACAGGCGCATGTTGTTGACCGTATTGTTGCCGAAGCCCGGGACCGGAGTGTCGTACGCCATGGCCATCACTTCCGTGGTATCCAGCCAGTGGTAGCGGTAGGTGCCGTCATCATCCTTGCAGTGCATGACTCTGCCGTAAAAATTCACCTTGTACAGGAGATCCGGGCGGGGGAATTCCCACGGATTGCCGTAGCGCAGCCAGTTGTCCGGGCGCTCTACCTGGTATCCGTTTTCGATATCCTGATGGAACATGCCATATTCGTAGCGTATGCCGTACCCGTAACTGGGTATGCCGAGTGTGGCCAGCGAATCCAGGAAGCAGGCTGCCAGGCGTCCCAGGCCGCCGTTGCCGAGCGCCGCATCTTCCTCGATTTCGCGGACGGCATCGAAATCCACTCCCAGCTCATGCAGCACCTCGCAGCAGTTTTCGAAGAACCCCATGTTCAGCAGGCTGTTGGCAAGCATCCGGCCGGTCAGGAATTCGAGCGAAAGGTAATAGACCCGCTTGACGTCTTCCCGATAGTATCTGCGCTGGGTCTCCATGCAGTGCTCTATCAGGCGGTCGCGCGCTGCAAATGCAACGGCGTGGAACCAGTCGCGTACCGAAGCGTTGAGGGACTCTTTTCCGACGGCGTAGGTGAGGCGGTTGACCAGGGAATGTCTCAGCGATTGCTTGTCCAGTCCGAGAAATTCATGCTGCGTTGCACCGTATTCTTTCTTGTCAGCCATGGTTGCCTCCATTATGGTCGAGCGCATCAACGCCGGATTGCCGCCTGACAGCCTGTCGTCAGGGAATGAAACATTTCGTTCGATAATGCTGGCCGCTGCGGGAAAACAGTTTTGCCGGGTGTCGCTCGGCAGGGAGTTGCTGAACCGGGATTTGACCGGGCCAAGTCGCGCCGAGGTTCGAATCAATTCGGGACTGCGAGCGACACACATGAGTAATATAAGCATTGCCGCGCAGCTGCGTAATTAATAAAAATTCATATTGCAGGGGATTGCGGGTGGGTAAGCGCGGCGAATATTGCGGACGACCTGACGCCGGTCGGATATTCACCCGACGCGGGATTGTTGTGACCGGGATTTTCAAATCTCCGTAAGCTCTGTCAGTGCTTACGGCGTCAATCGGATCGGGCGGCGGCTCAGAAATTGTAAGCGCCGCCGATGGAAATCATCCGCATTCCTATACCCGGAACGAGCTCTCCCAGGTCTTCATACTGCAGGCGTATGACGATCCCGCTTCCCACGTTGTACTGGCCGCCGATGCCGTACATCCGGTTGGACTTGGAGCCGCTAATCGAGGGCAGCGGATTTCCGGAATTGTCCGTTGACGAGTAGTCCATCGAGTTCCTGTCCAGTCCGAGCTTGAGGGAAACTGAGGCTGCATCGTTGATTGGATACGAGCCTACTGCGGCAATCTGCAACGAGTTCGTATCGAAGGAGTACGAAGCCAGCGTTGGCGGATACGGGTAGCCGTATCCATATCCGTAGCCATACCCGTAGCCGTAACCATATCCCCCATAGCCGCAACTGTAGTCGCAGTTGTTGCTCGAACTCGACAGCATGGCGTAGCCGGCCTCAACTGCAAACATTGAATTGATGTTGTACCCCGCCACAACACGGAGACCGGCCGTGCTGGGATAGCTCGAACCGCCAAACGTGGCGGAAGCAAAATCTATCCCGACATAATACTTTCCGGATATATCGGTCGAGACCGGGGAGCCGTCAAAGTCATCAAACTCGTCGGCGATGGCGGGGCAGCTTATCAGTCCGGACAGCAGCGCGATAGTCAGAACGTTTCTCATGATGCACCTGTTTTTTTCCATTGCCGTAAAAGGATCGCTCACGAAAAGAGTACGCGCCCGGTAGTTGTATCAACGAGCACTTCCTTGATCGCATCGCCATGCCTGATTTCGATCAGATAGGCCGTTCTGCCCGGACTCAATACAGGTTTGCCGCTACTCAGGGCGTTCCCCGTAGCCATTTGTTCCGCGCCGGTCACGAGCGCAATCCTGTTCCTGGAAAAAATGGTGTCTTCGATCTTGAAGTTCCCGTCAACAAAACCGATTGCGGCAGTCAAGGCGATAATTCGCGCTGCGTCCAACGAGATTCTCAGTGCTGTCATGATTTGCCTCCAGGCTCAGGAATAAATGCCGTTGCGATGCGACGACGCATGTCGGCAATTCGGAGTGGTGCATTCTCGGCGGCGTTTTCATCTGATTTTGCTGGATTGGTGCATTGCATTACTGAACGTATAGTCGGATGAAACTGTTAATCTTTTGTTCGGGATGCCACCTCCAAAGGGCGGCCACATCCCAGCCTCAGTTCATTTAAACATGAGCGCGCAAGCGAAATGCATTAATTAAAATTCATTTTCAAAAGCCGTTCCATGGGCGGGGCAGGAGCAACACATCCGCGCTGACTTGCATGCGCAGTACCTGAAACCGGAAGCCGCAGGGCATTGCGTTCTTGTGAATAAGGGCTCCCCGTTGCCTTGCTAACGGCGGCGTGCTGCATTGAAGTAGAATCGCAACCGACTCCGACGTGAACAATTTGCCATGACTATCGCCAATCTCGCCCCTGCCTATACCGATCCATTCCATCTTGCCGATGCCGTGCAGAGCCAGGGTTTTGGGGTGCTGAGTCCGTCAGGTCTGGCAACTTTCCTGGATTTTCCATTGACGGCGCTGGATGCGCTGAAAGCGGACTGGGACGATCTGCCGCCCGACAACTTTCTCAAGGACGGCGGGCATTATCGCCGTCGCAGGCATTCCAGTTTCATCGTGAACGGCCGGGAGATAAAACAGGTCGCGCATCGGGCGCATTATCAGCCGCTGGAATACAACGCGCTGCACGGCGGCATGCTGCGCATGTTCGAGCCGGTGAAAGCCGGTTTTGTGGCACAACCGGTGATATCGAAATTGTTGCTGGCTATCGCGCAAGTCTGCACTGCTGTCAAAGGCGAACATCCCTGGCATGTGGAGCTGCACCAGTTTCGCATCGACACCAGCAATGGCATCGGACGACCGACGCCGGAAGGCGCGCACCGGGACGGCACGGATTTTGTGGCCATCCTGTTTGCGGGACGCGAGAACATACGCGGCGGAGAAAGCCGCATCTTCGAATTCAACGGGCGCCACGGGCAGCGTTTCACCCTGAGCGAGAAGTGGACGTTGCTCCTGCTCGACGATCAGCGTGTCATACATGAATCGACACCCATCCAGCCTGTGGGCGAAGGCGGGCATCGTGATACGCTGGTGCTGACGTTCCGGGCGGGAGGATTTCTGGAGCCTGGCAATCTACCTGGATAGGAGGGCGGTGATGAAGATCGGGGTTCCCAAGGAAGTGAAGCCGGATGAGTACCGGGTCGCGCTGGTGCCGGCCGGCGCTGCCGCGCTGGTGGCGGAAGGACATTCGGTCTACGTCGAGCGCGGTGCCGGGCTGGGCAGCTCTTTCAGCGACGAACAGTATTCGGCCGCGGGAGCGGATGTCGTCGCGGATGCGGCGGCTGTCTGGGCGGCAGCGGATATCGTCGTCAAGGTAAAGGAGCCTATACGCGCGGAGTGGCAACACATCCGTGCGGGACAAACGATATTCGCCTATTTCCATTTCGCCGCCGATCGCGAACTGACGCAGGCGCACCTCGATTCCGGCGCGACCTGCATCGCATATGAAACGGTGCAGTTGTCCGACGGCGAGCTGCCTTTGCTCACGCCGATGTCGGAAGTGGCCGGCTGCATGGCGGTGCAGGAAGGGGCCAAATATCTGGAGAAGTTCTACGGCGGGCGCGGTGTCCTTCTTGGCGGCGTCCCCGGCGTGCCGCCCGCGCACGTGGTGGTGATCGGCGGCGGCGTGGTGGGCAGCAATGCCGCAAGAACGGCAGCCGGTCTCGGCGCCCAGGTCACGATTCTGGATCTGTCGCTGGAGCGACTGCGGTATCTCAGCGAAGTGTTGCCTGCCAACGTGCAGACGCTGTATTCGAATCGCCACAATCTGCTGGAGCAGATCGCCACGGCCGACCTGGTCATCGGCGGCGTGCTCATCCCCGGAGCGGCTGCGCCGAAATTGATACTCCGCGAAGACCTGAAGACGATGCGCGAAGGTTCGGTCATCGTGGATGTGGCGGTGGATCAGGGCGGCTGCGTCGAGACGACGCGCCCCACCACGCATCATGACCCGATCTATATCGTTGACGGTGTGGTGCATTATGCGGTGGCGAACATGCCGGGCGGGGTGCCGCGCACTTCCACGCTCGCGCTCACCAACTCGACATTCCCCTACCTGAGGCAACTTGCCGGGAAAGGCTGGCAGCAGGCGCTGCGCGACAGCGTCCCTTTGCGCCGCGGATTGAATATCGTGGATGGCAAGATAAGTTATCGGGCGGTGGCCGACTCTTTCGGCATGCCTTACGCTACCGCGGACGGTTTTCTCTAGCGCGTATGCGCGAAGCCCCCGGGATGCAGGCAGTCAAACCTGCCGGTACCATTTCAAGTTCAGGGTCCGGGCCAATAGAGAAGCCGGTTCTAAGCTTATAACAATAGACCAGTTCATAAACCGGCGGGGCTTGGTTAGACTTCAGGCATCGAAAATCATCCCGGGTGAAGAATCATGACGAACAATTTTGCAGATAACTCATTGTCCATCGGCCATACACCGCTCGTCCGGCTGAATCGTGTCGGCGACGGAGCCGGGGCGACCATTCTGGCCAAGATCGAAGGGCGTAATCCGGCATATTCCGTCAAGGATCGTATCGGCGTGGCCATGATCGACGATGCCGCGAAGCGCGGCCTGCTGGGCCCCGGCAAGGAGCTTGTGGAACCCACCAGCGGCAACACCGGTATCGCGCTCGCCTTTGTGGCGGCCGCGAGGGGAATACCGCTCACACTGACCATGCCGGAGACCATGAGCATAGAACGGCGCAAGTTGCTGGTCGCCTATGGGGCGAAACTGGTGCTGACCGAAGGTGCCAAGGGCATGAGCGGCGCGGTCGCAAAAGCCAAGGAGATCGCGGCCTCCGATTCGAAGTATGTACTGCTGCAGCAGTTCGAGAATCCGGCCAACCCGGCCATTCATGAAGCGACGACCGGTCCCGAAATTTGGAACGACACCGCCGGCAAGGTCGATATCTTCATTTCAGGTGTCGGCACGGGCGGGACTATCACCGGCGTATCGCGTTACATCAAACAGACGCGCGGCAAGGCGATCAGGTCGGTTGCGGTGGAACCTTCGGCCAGCCCGATACTTACGCAGAAACGCGCGGGTCAGGAACTCAAACCCGGACCGCACAAGATACAGGGCATCGGCGCGGGCTTTGTGCCGGGCGCACTGGACCTGTCGCTGGTGGATGACATCGAGCAGGTGAGCAATGAAGACGCGGTGCTGTACGCACGCCGCCTGGCACGCGAGGAAGGCATCATCTCCGGCATCTCAAGCGGCGCGGCGGTGGCAGTTGCTGTGCGTCTGGCCCGGAAGACCGAGAATGCAGGCAAGACCATCGTCGTGATGCTGCCCGATTCGGGTGAGCGCTACCTGAGTTCCATTCTGTTTGAAGGACTATTTGACGCGTCCGGCATCGCGATCTAGCTGGATATTGCAGTGCAAAAGGGAACGCCAGCATTTATCATGCGGGCGTTCCCTTTTTTTCAGGATCGAACATGTACAAGACGCTGGACGACCATGTAGGCAATACGCCGCTCGTCAGACTCAAACGCATTCCGGGCGATACCTCGAATATCGTGCTCGCAAAGCTGGAAGGGAACAACCCGGCCGGTTCGGTGAAGGACAGGCCCGCGCTGTCCATGATCCGACATGCCGAAGAACGCGGGGACATCAAACCGGGCGATACGCTGATCGAAGCGACCAGCGGCAATACCGGCATCGCGCTGGCGATGGCAGCGGCCATGCGCGGATACAAGATGATCCTGGTAATGCCGGAGAACCAGACCGTGGAGCGTCGCCAGACCATGCGCGCGTTCGGCGCAGAACTGGTCCTTACGCCGAAAGCGGGCAGCATGGAACTGGCGCGCGACACGGCGGAAAAACTTCGCGACTCTGGCAAGGGCATCATCCTCGACCAGTTTGCCAATCCGGACAATCCGCTGGCGCATTACGAAGGTACCGCGCCGGAGATATGGCGCGATACGCAGGGCGGCATCACGCATTTCGTGAGCAGTATGGGCACGACCGGCACCATCATGGGGTGCTCGCGATTCTTCAAGGAAAAGAATCCCGCCATCCAGGTCATCGGCGCGCAACCGGAGGAGGGGGCGCAGATCCCCGGCATCCGCAAATGGCCGGAGGCTTACCTGCCCAGGATATATAACCCGAAAAACGTGGACAGGCTGGAGTATGTCGGGCAGCGCGATGCCGAAGAGATGACACGCCGCCTGGCGCGCGAAGAGGGCATCTTCTGTGGCATATCGTCGGGTGGCGCGTTGAGCGTGGCAATGCGTCTCTCGCAACAGGTGCGGAATGCAACGATCGTGTTCATCGTCTGCGATCGCGGTGACCGTTATCTTTCCACCGGGGTATTTCCTGCCTGAGGCGCATGACGTTCCTGTCCGCACGAACTTCAAGAACATTGGCGTGCATTCTATTGGCCGCCGCTCTCTGGGCTCCGCCGGTCGCATTTGGCGAGGAGATGGCAGCGTTACCGGAAATGGTCGGGCCACCGCCGGAGATGGCCGGTCCCCCAAGACCGCCAGCGGACAGGGAGGATGCAGCGAACATGCTGGATACCCCGCGCAACTATCTGTCGGGGAAGCTGGTCGGGCTGGTCAGCGGCGTCGATCGCTTCTTTGGTGACGATCGCCATTATCAGGAGACCAACGACAGCACATTCCTGCTGAATGTCGATCGGGTGGTGGGATACAGCCTCCAGCAGCCATCCCCTATGTCGTTCATGGCCAACGTGCATTTGCCCATTGCGGAACGGAGACTGCACCTGCTGCTGGAAACGAATCCTGACAAGAACGCCGTCGTCGATCCGACCCAGATATTGCAGCAACCGCAGCAACCGAACCAGCCTGCATCTCAACAGCAGAGTTTCGGTGCAGCGTTGCGGTTCATGCGGCAGGAAGCCGAGCATTGGCATCTGAGCGCGGATGGGGGACTCAAATTCCAGGGATTGGGTACGACCCCTTTCGCGCGCGCACGCGGCAGCTGGGAAGGGTCACCGCTGGAGCAATGGCACGCGAAGCTGGCGGAGACCACATTCTGGTTCAACACCATCGGGGCCGGCGAGACGACGCAGCTGGATATCGAGCATACCGTCAGCGAGAGCATCCTGTTTCGTGCCACCAGCGTTGCCAATTGGCTCAAGAACACGCAGAACTTCGACCTGCGGCAGGACCTTTCGGTATTTGATACCCTGGACGAGCGTACCGCCGTGATGTACCAGGCAAGTGCGATCGGCGTAAGCCAGCCGATAACGCAGGTCGTGGACTACGTCGTCCTGATGCAGTACCGCTACAGACTGCATCGAAACTGGATGTTCCTGGATGTGAGCCCGCAACTGCATTTCCCGCGCGAAAGGGAGTTCCGGCTCAGTCCGCAGTTGGCATTGCGGCTGGAGATCATGTTCGACGAAGCAAAGTGAGATTGCGTTATTGATTGGTCGCGCGCGCCTGTCAACGCGCGAACAACTCTGCCGAGGCTGGCTGCCGGGCCATGACCTGTTCGATATCGGCTTGCGTCAGCGGCCCGTCGTGGTGGCCGACGAGTTTGCCTGAGGGAGAGTAGAGGAAACTGGTGGGCATGCCTTTCATTTCGCCGAAGTCGCTGGCGATGTCCTCGTTGCCGAGGACGATGGGATAGGAAACGGACGTTGAACGAACAGCATCCATGACTTCCTGGTTCTTCCGGTACAGCACCGCGACCCCGATCACCAGCAAGTCCTTATGCAGTTTCTGCAAGGCATCAAGGCTGGGCATTTCCTGAAGGCAGGGCTCACACCACGGCGCCCAGAAATTGACCAGCACCCATTTGCCCTTTTGCTCGGAGAGCCTGTAATGCACGCCGTCCTTGTCCTTCAGGCTCCAGTCATCCGCCAGGGCAACATGGGTCGCGCACAGCGAAAGAAAGAGCGCAAACAGCACCTCTTTATATCCGATCGGAGATTTTCGTTTTGCTTGCATGTTCACTTGTGGCGCCGCCATTTGATTGCACTGTGGTCAGAATGATTGTCGCACACCCGCCGTCAGGGTGTAGCCCGGCGTCAATTGCAGCGAATTGACGTTCTGGTAAACCGGGATCTGGACAAATCCGTAGACCGAGGCCCCGCCGCCGACACGCACCGACACGCCGGGTGCCAGATACGCCAGCGTACCGCCCGTGACAGGAACGCCAGTGACGGGGTCGATCGGTACGGTGACGGGCGTTCCGGTATCTGCCTGACGCTTGATGATATTCAGTTGCAGCATGGGCGAGACCTTTGCGCCGAATGCGGCATAGCGGATACCGGTATTCAGCAGATAGGCATCGCCGGGGCGATAGTCCTGGTTGCCCAGCGCCTGTTTGGTTGCGACCGCGTGCTGTACGGTCCCCTGCAGGAACCAGCCGTAGGTATCGATGGTGCCGGTGGTATAGCCCCCCAGGATGATGTCCGTGGAACCGGTACCGATCTGCAGTGCCGCATCGAGCGGCGTGCCGGCCGCGGTTCCCGTATCGAAGTTCTTGTTGATGCTCCCGGTGGGCAGTTTGATGCCGGCGATGATGCCGGAGGAGCGCTCACTGGAGAGCCCGGTATAACGGCCGACCACCCTGATATCGCCGATGTTGGCATCCGAAGAAGTGGAATAACTCGACCCCAAAGGCGCGGTCGTACCAAAAGTGCCATGCGAGCGCATCACATAGGGAAGCATGACGCCCATCCCCCAGGTATCCTCGTTGTAGATCAGCGAGGCCGTCACTGTCTGCGTCCGGGTGTAGTCCTCGACTTCTTCGCCCGCTGCCAGCTGGTGATTGATCAGCGCGGGTGAGGCGGTACTCGTGCCGTAACGCTGCCTGTTCTGGTTGAGATAGTCGTATGACACGTCGGCGGTGAAGCCGGGCTTGCTCGAGATGCCCTGGGATTCCCAGTCTTTGGACAGGGTGCAGCCACAGGCAGCGCAGGCGAACACATCCGCGCTCGACAACAGGGCGCAAATCCCAAGCACGATTCCGGCCGCCGACCGTAACTCGCCTGGAAACGATTTTCTCGTTGCGGTGATGTGCAACTGTCGCATGCTGAACTCCCTTGTTTTTATTTTATAGATTGAGTGAGGTTTCTCACTCGGGGAATTATAGAAGTTCATTTTCCGGCGGAGGTGCGACATATTGTCGCAGGGGGATATCGTGCCCGGATCGGATTGGTGCCGGAAGCAGTTCTGACCGGCTCTGAATGAATATCTCGCGATCGATGCAGCCGGAACGCCAATCGCACCTTGAATAAATGCGGAGACTCAAATCCCACTCTGCGCTTCAGGTTTCTGGCTTGGCATCGCGACATCGCGGATTGTTAAAAAAGCGTTAACAAGATGCATGCAAACATCCTGGGCATGATGGGCAGGGCTGTCGCGATGGCATATTCTGCTGCATGGTCTTCCGCCGGGAATGCCGTCTGCAGAGGCGCATCGAAGCCTCGCGCCGAAAGCGTCTGCCGTGTTGTCTTTCAAGTCACCTGAATCACCTGCAGCCAAGATATCCCATCAGAAGAGTCACGCGGCGTTATCTTCAGGACAAGGCGGTGAATAGCGTATGTGGGAAATATTTTTGTATTAATATTGGCGGGTCCTAAAGGGGGATGGTTAAGTCGAAATAAAACTCGACATTGGGGAGACTCATGGGAATCCGTTTCAAATTCAATTTCGTTTTGATCGCAGTCTTCATTGTTGGCTTCGCTACCGCTGGAGCGATTTCATTTCAGTTGTTGCAGGATAATGCACGCGACGAGGTTCTCAGGAATGCCTCGCTGATGATGGAATCCGCCTATTCGGTGCGTACCTATACGGTTGAACAGATTCAGCCCAAGTTGATCGGTCAGCTGGATAAGGTTTTCATGCCACAGACAGTGCCTGCATACGCCGCAACCGAGACTTTCATCGAACTGAAAAAGAAATATCCTGACTTCAGTTATAAGGAAGCGACCCTCAATCCGACCAATCTCCGTGACAGGGCCAGCGATTGGGAGGCGGACATGATCAACCAGTTCCGCCAGCGCGACGACATCAAGGAAATCGTCGCAGAACGGGATACGCCAACGGGGCGCCAGCTTTACATTGCCAAACCGATCCGGATCACCAATCCTGCCTGCCTTCAGTGCCATACTTCTGCCGAGACTTCTCCTCCCAGCATGGTTAAGGTCTATGGGGTGGCCAACGGATTCGGCTGGCAACTGAACGACATCGTAGGCGCCCAGGTCGTGACTGTTCCGATGGATGTGCCTATGAAAAAGGCAAAAAAGACATTTGAGACTTTCATTGCTTCCCTGTTTGCAGTCTTCATCGTGATTTTTGTCATCCTGAACTTGATGATCAGCTACCTGATCATCAACCCTATCCGTCAGATATCGCGCTCGGCGGACAAGATCAGCAACGGCGAGTTTGGCGAGCCGGAACTGTCTGAATCGGGCAAAGATGAAATGGCGGTTCTGTCGAGTTCATTTAACCGTATGCGCCGCAGCCTTGAAAAAGCCATACAGATGATTGAAGAATGATTTTGAGCATCATTTTCTGAATATGGAGACGACAGAACCCGGCATGAAGAAAGCAGGCAGCGCATCTGTCAGTGCGTTGGCTCTTCCGGAGAATCATCAAATCCATGAATACCTGATCCAGAAGACGCTTGGGGGCGGTGCATTCGGCATTACTTATCTTGCCAAAGATGTAAACCTGAATTTGCCGGTTGCCATCAAGGAGTATATGCCCGTTGATCTCTCGATCAGGGATAGCGATCTCCAGGTCAAACCCAACAGCGAAAAATCCACTGAACTGTTTCAGTGGGGCCTCGAGAGATTCATTGAGGAGGCCAGGGCTTTGGCGAATTTTCGCCATCCCAACATCGTTCGAGTACTTCGTTACTTCAAGTCGTATGGAACCGCCTATATTGTGATGGAGTACGAATCGGGCGAGTCCCTGAAACAATGGATGCCGGCACATTACCCTGTACAACCACGCGACCTTCTCGCCATCGTCAATCCGTTGCTGGACGGACTTGAACTGATCCACCAGGGTGATTTCCTTCACAGGGATATCAAGCCGGACAATATCTATATTCGTCACGATGGAACGCCGGTCCTGCTGGACTTCGGGGCAGCGAGACAGGTGAACACGGGCCGGGATCTGACCGCGATATTCAGTCCCGGCTTTGCACCTTTCGAGCAATACCATTCCCATGGCAACCAGGGACCCTGGACCGACATCTACTCCCTTGCAGCCGTGATGTACTGGATGATCGGGGGCGAAAAACCCACGGAAGCTGCGGCTCGTTACAAGAATCACGCGATGATTCCCGCAGTTGACATTGATCGTCACAAACTTTTTACGACCTCGTTTCTGGCTGCAATTGACTGGGCACTCGAGTCGGAAGAGAGTCTGAGGCCGCAAACCATAGCTGACTTCAAGGCGCGTCTCAATGAGGCCTTGATTGAGCCGGAAACATCCGTTGCGGCAAATGCCGACAAGAACCCGCTCAATCTGCAGACAAACCAATACATCAAATTCAATTCCAGTTTCCCGAATGGCGAAAACGGCCGGCGCAACTTCATCTGCTCATTGATGTTCCTCGATATCGTTGCCTATTCGAAATGTTCGGTGGACGAGCAGTTTTCGCTGAAATCGGAATTCAATCAGATCATCTCCTCGAAACTGTCCCACATCCCTCAGGACTCCCGCATCACGCTGGATACGGGTGATGGCGCTGCGATCTGCTTCATGGGTGATCCCGAAGAGGTCCTGCATGCCGCCGAAGAGATACAGGGAATGCTATTGGCCCAGCAGCGTCTGCAAGTCCGCATGGGCCTGCATATCGGGCCGATACGCGTGCTTAACGATCTGAATAACCGGAGCAACCTGATCGGCGACGGAATCAACGTGGCTCAACGGGTGATGAGCTTTGCCGACAATAACCGGCTGGTGGTTTCGCGTGCGTTCTATGACGTGGTCTCGTGCCTGACCGATGATGCGGCTAAACGTTTCCGCCATTTGGGCGAGCACCTTGATAAGCACGAACGTGCCCACGATCTATATGAGGTCATTTCCGGCATCGCGGAACCTGAGCCGGTTGACAAAACCATTGTGCTCAATCCGCGCGGACCCGCAGTGCTGGATCCGATCGATGCCCAAGACATTGAGATGGTGGAAACTGAATTGTGCCGGCTGATCGGCCCCCTGGCATCGGTCCTGGTCAAAAAGGCATCCGCCAGAGCGAGATCCCTTGAGGATCTGCGCGAGATCATCAGCCAAAGCATCACCGATCCGATTTTGAAGCAGTCGTTTATATCGACTTCAGGCCGCCCGTCTGATTCCCGCGTATCGCGATCTCAGGGGGAAGAGTCGCCATCGTCAAGGAGCAAAAGCAACACCACCGTAAAGAACATTCAGTCAGAGACCAATTTGAGCAGCTCGGACAAGAATGCGATCAGTGAAGACAAGATCGCCAGGCTTGAACAGCTGTTTGTCCAGGTGATCGGTCCCGTTGGACGTATCCTGATGAAAAGTGAAATGCGAAAAACGGGTGATTATGTCCATCTGTGCGAAAGACTCGCACTTCATATTGATAATCCGGAGCTCAGGGCTTCATTCGTGAGAAAAGTATCGTTCTGATGTCGCCGTCTTCCGGTCGTTGGCATGTTCAGTCGGTCTGCGCCATGCGCGGCTTGGAGAGTGCGGGGTTCTGCGAGAAGTAGCGCTTGACTCCGCCCAGGATCGCGTGCGCGATCCTTTCCTGGTAGGCGTCGTCCTTCAATCGTTGTTCTTCGGTCGGATTGCTGATGAACGCGGTCTCCACCAAAATCGAAGGGGTATCCGGCGATTTCAACACGGCGAAACCGGCCTGTTCGACATGACCGCGATGCAGGGTGTTGACGTCGCCGAGTTCCCTGAGCACATGTTTGGCAAGCTTCAGACTGTCGCTGATCGTGGCAGTTTGCGACAGGTCGAGCAATGTGCGCGCAAGGTAGGGGTCCTTGACGGCAAGGTTCACGCCGCCGATAAGGTCAGCCTCGTTTTCTTTCTTGGCCAGCCAGCGCGCGCTGGCACTCGTCGCACCGTGTTCGGACAGTGCAAATACAGACGAACCGCGCGCGGTCGATTTGACAAAAGCATCCGCGTGGATGGAGACGAACAGGTCGGCGTGCGCCTTGCGTGCCTTTTCCACGCGCCCCCCGAGCGGGATGAAGTAATCGCCGTCTCGGATCAGGATGGCACGCATGCCCGGCGTGTCGTCGATCTGGGCTTTCAATCTGCGCGCGATGGCAAGCGTCACGTCCTTTTCGTGCGTGCCGCGCCGGCCGCGTGCGCCGGGATCCTCGCCCCCATGTCCGGCGTCCACGGCGATAAGCAGCACACGGTTGCGGAGTTCGGTTCGAGCCGGAGGGGCGGGCGTGGCGACGGGCTCTGAAGCTTGCGCGACGACCGGCTTGGCTGGCACGTCGGCAACCGCGCTGGCGGCATTGGGTTCGCTTGCCGCGAGTTTGGTCTCGCCCTGCTGGGCGAGCGCCATCAGCGGATCGATGGGAACCAACGGATACACGTCCAGCACGAGGCGGTGGCCGTATTCGGCAACGGGCATCAGGCTGAACAGCTGCGGTTTGACCTGCGCCTTGAGGTCGAGCACCAGGCGCACCGTGCCGGGTTTGAAGCGACCGATACGCACGCTTTTGATATAGGGATCGTCATTGCCGATCTTGCCGGCCAGGTCGTTCAACGCGGCGTTGAGCTCAATGTCTTCAAGGTCGATCACCAGGCGTTCCGGATTCTTGAGCGTGAACAGGTTGTAGCGTATCGGCTCCTTTGATTCGAGCGTCAGGCGCGTGTAATCCTGCGCCGGCCAGATACGTGCCGACGTCACCGCGACTTCGGCGAAGGCCGAGGGCAGCCACAACATGAACAACAAAGCGGAGAGTCTTAAAGCGCGTTCAAGCATTTTTGTCCTGCGTCGGAGTAGGCATGGAGCAGGACTTCGCGTCCATCTTGAAGTATCTCGAAAGTGAGGCTGATATCTGCAGGGGGCAGTAGCCCCGCGGCTTGTTCCGGCCATTCCACAAGGCAGATGTTGCGTCCGTCGAAATCGTCACGAAATCCGGAACCCTCCCACTCTTCGGCATCGCGGAAGCGATACAGATCGAAGTGGCGCAAGTGTAACCCAGCTACTTCGTACTGCTCAATCAGGGTGTAAGTAGGGCTTTTTACGCGGCCTGTGTAGCCCAGCGCCTGCAGCAGCGCCCTGACCAGCGTCGTCTTGCCCGCCCCGAGGTTGCCGCGCAGATAGATCACCAGGCCCGGTTGCAATGCGTGCGCGAGGCGCGCCGCAAAGGCCGTCGTGGCGGCTTCGTCGGGCAGGCTTATCGTGAGCTTCCGCCCTTCGGCGGAATGCCCGCTTACACCACTTCGGCTATGATTCGGTTCATGCAAAACAGGGTTCCTCAAACGGATTACAACGCACTTGCCGCGCGCATCAAGGCGTGGGGCAAAGCGCTCGGGTTTCAGGCGGTGGGCATCAGCGATACGCACCTCGACGCAGCCGAAGCGCATCTGCTGCAATGGCTGGCGGACGGCCATCACGGCGCGATGGATTATATGGCAAAACATGGCGCCAAACGCGCACGTCCGGCGGAGCTGGTGCCCGGCACCTTGCGCATCGTCTCGGTACGCATGGACTATTACCCGCAACACGCCAAAGATACGCACGAAGTGCTGGCGGACGGCAGCCGCGCCTTCATTTCGCGCTATGCATTGGGGCGCGATTACCACAAGGTCTTGCGCAATCGCCTGGAGAAGCTGGCACGCCAGATACGCGACGAGATCGAGTGCCAGTGCCGGGTGTATACCGACTCCGCGCCCGTGCTGGAAGTGGAGCTGGCGCAGAAGGCGCGCCTGGGCTGGCGCGGCAAGCACACGCTATTGCTGTCGCGCGAGCAGGGCTCATGGTTCTTTCTGGGCGAGATATACATCGATCTTCCGCTGCCCGTGGATGTGCCGCAAGACAACCATTGCGGAACCTGCAATGCCTGCATGACCATCTGCCCCACGCAAGCCATCACTGCACCATACCAGCTGGACGCGCGACGCTGTATCTCGTACCTCACCATCGAGTTGAAAGACAGCATTCCCGTCGAGCTCCGTCCCCTCATTGGCAACCGGGTCTACGGCTGCGACGACTGCCAACTGGTCTGCCCCTGGAACCGCTTTGCACAAAAGACGACGGAGCCTGACTTTGCGGTGCGGAACGGCCTGGATGATGCATCGCTCGCCGAACTGTTCGCATGGGATGAGACGACGTTTCACAGCAGGCTGGCAGGCAGCGCCATCCATCGTATCGGCTACGAACAATGGCTGCGCAATATCGCCGTGGCATTGGGCAACGCCCCCGCAACGCCGGAAGTGCTGGCCGCATTGCGGACTCGCTCGCAACACCCGTCCGGCTTGGTGCGCGAGCATGTCGAATGGGCATTGCAGCGCCATTCGATTGGGTGATGCCAGGCACAATAACCTTGACAATTTCGGCCGCTCGCATAAAATGCGCGCCTCTTCCGGGTCGTTAGCTCAGCTGGTAGAGCAGCGGACTCTTAATCCGTTTGTCGCAGGTTCGATCCCCGCACGACCCACCAAAGATACAAGAGGTTAGCTAGAAATGGCTGACCTCTTTTTATTCGAGGTGTGCCATATTTGTGCCATTGAGCATGGTGGCTATTTTCTCCGAATGCTCGATCAATTGAGCTGGAGCTAGATGGGCATACCTTCTGACCATCGTTTCACACTCCCAACCACCAAGTGTTGGTACGCGATGAATATTACCCAGAAAACATAGCCTCTGCGCGCTGAAAATTACCCAGGTGATTAACCTCCTCCATTCCGATTTTCGGAATGGAGAAACCAAGGAGATGATCACCATGAAACT
>MLJW01000085.1_pt1 | contig 108013 bp, 116 predicted proteins | sample 888231 | NCBI WGS metagenome assembly MLJW01 (sample SAMN05788063, study PRJNA343431) | mine drainage metagenome | isolation source: sample collected from the inflow into an acid mine drainage treatment plant... | place: Germany: Lusatia, lignite mining district | reverse complement strand
GTGCAAATTAAAAGTGGGTGAGGGTAGCTTGTATGATTGTAATCATAACTAACAATATACTTTCCCTTTTTCAATTACCAGTTCGCCTTTGTCGTGCATGCTGCGCATCGCACGGATAACGGTTTCCACACGTAGCCCAGTCATGTCGGCAATCTGTTGCCTTGTAAGTTTTAGCTGATTGCATTTAGGGCAAAAATTTTTATTTTCTTTTTTAAGATAATTAAGTAATGCAGCTATTCTTGCTTCGGGGGCATTGTATGCAATTGATTTTAAGATAAGGAATTTGAATCTGACACGTGCGGCCAATAATTTACTGAAGGCGAGATGTATGTGATGATTTTCTTTTAATAATTGCAAAAATGTAGGCTTGCTTAATCTGATGATGATAGAATCTTCTTCGGCAATACCCGCTGCTGCATAAGGTCCATCATCAAAAAGCGGTAATTCTCCAAAACATTCACCGGGCTCAATAATTGTTTGAATAAATTCTTTTCCTTCTTCATCAATATTCACCCACTTTACCGAGCCACTCACCAACTGATAGTAAAACGAACATGATGTCCCTTCTTTAAAAATGATTTCGCCTGCATTCACTTTTTTGTAAGTGGCACCCCAGGCAAGTAAGGTATCGATGTCTATTGTCACCATGCTGTTGTGAAGTTAATTAAACAGGGCGAAAATATTTTCAAAATTATTTATAAATAATGATAAGGATCAGCTTTAGCATTATTTACAATTCTATGAATAAGGTTGAACAGCTTTCTTAGCAAAAAAATCTTTTTTATTTATCAATATGATTACACGCATAAAAGTGGAAAAAAGCCTTGAGTAATCTTGTGCTATCAATTACTAAAAAATATAAGTACTATGAAAAAAATGTTGGCAATTATAATGATAATAGTTGCAGGTTATGCTTGCGGTAATCAAAATAGTAACTCCGCAAAAGCTCCCGGGAGTGAATCGGCTGCAACTGGTAATCCCGATTATGATCCACACAGAGGTGAAGGAAAATTTAAAAAAGTTGATATCGGTGCAACCATAGATACAAAAATGGTTGATGCAGGAAGCAAGATATATACTGTTAAATGCAGTGCATGTCATAAACTGACAAATGAAAAATTAGTTGGTCCGGGTTGGAAAGGAGTTACTAAAAAATTAACAGCCGAATGGATCATGAATTTTGTAACCAATACCGATGCCATGCTGAATAAGGACCCCGAAGCACAAGCGCAACTGGAAATTTGTTTGGTACGCATGCCCAATCAAAATGTGAGTGATGAAGATGCAAGAAATATTTATGAGTTTATGCGCAATAATGATGCAGCAAAATAAATACAACTAAAACTATTTTCATTATTCACAATCAACTAAAATTAACAATATGAAAAATTTAAAAAACATTGTACTGAGCTCGATAGCAGCTACATTGTTATTAGGCATCAATGCCTGTAAACCCAAAAATGCAGGTAATGCCGTAAGTGCCGATGCTGCTATAAAGACTTATGTGGCACCGGGAAAATATGATGAATTTTACAATTTTGTTTCAGGAGGTTTCAGCGGACAAATGAGTGTGTATGGTTTGCCATCAGGACGTTTGCTTAAGGTGATGCCCGTATTTTCTGTTGATCCCGAAAAAGGTTACGGTTTCAGCGAAGAAACAAAACCAATGTTGAATACTTCTCATGGATTTATTCCTTGGGATGATCTGCATCATGTTCAGCTTTCTAAAACAAATGGCGAATACGACGGTCGTTGGGTTTTTGGAAATGCAAACAACACACCACGTGTGGCTCGTATTGATCTAAAGACTTTCAGAACTGCCGAAATCATTGAATTACCTAACAGTGCAGGTAACCATTCTTCTCCATTCATTACAGAAAATACCGAATATGTTGTTGCAGGAACACGTTTTAGTGTGCCTCCCGATGATAAAAATGGTGATGTGCCCATTAATACATACAAACAAAATTTTAAAGGCACCATAAGTTTTATAAGTGTTGCAAAGGAAGATGGTAAAATGGAACTTGCCTTTCAGATCCAATGTCCAGGCTTTAATTTCGATTTAAGCCGTGCGGGTAAAGGCGTTTCGAATGGCTGGTTTTTCTTTTCTTGTTATAATACCGAACAGGCCAATACTTTGTTGGAAGTAAATGCTTCACAAAGAGATAAAGATTTTATTATGGCTGTTAACTGGAAGAAAGCAGAAGAATATTTGAAAGCAGGTAAAGGAAGAAAACAAGCGGTAAAATACGCACATAATGTTTATAATGAAAAAACACATACTGCCACTTCAGAAATTAAAACAGAAGTCACTGTGCTTGATTCCAAAGAGTTAAAAGATATGTGTTATTTTTTCCCTTGTCCGAAATCGCCACATGGGTGTGATGTTAGTCCAACAGGCGAATACATTGTAGGCAGCGGAAAATTAGCAGCATTAATTCCTGTATTCAGTTTCGATAAAATGATAAAAGCCATTGCTGCAAAGGATTATATCGGAGAGTTTGAAGGCATTCCTATTTTAAAATACGAATCGGTTTTGTATGGTGAAGTTAAAAAACCCGGCTTAGGTCCATTGCATACCGAATTCGATAATAAAGGAAATGCTTATACTTCTATGTTCGTTTCATCCGAAGTGGTGAAGTGGAATATCAAAGATTTAAAAGTATTGGACCGTGCTCCTACATATTATTCAGTTGGACATTTATGTGTTGCCGGTGGCGATACAAAAACACCTAATGCAAAATATTTGGTGGCGTATAATAAAATTACCAAAGACCGTTATCTGCCCACAGGTCCTGAATTATCTCAAAGTGCACAGTTGTATGATATTACCGGAGATAAGATGCAATTGATCTTAGATTTTCCAACTATTGGCGAACCGCATTATGCGCAAATTGTTCCGGCCGATCTCATAAAAAATAATTCATTAAAATTTTATAAGATCGATTCTAACGAAAATAAATATGTTTCAAAAGGTGAGAGTACAACAAAAGTGGTAAGAGATGGAAAGGTCGTTCATATCTACATTACTGCAATCAGATCACATTTTGCACCTGATAATATTGAAGGAATTAAAATGGGCGATGAAGTTTATTTTCATGTTACAAACCTTGAACAGGATTGGGATGTGCCGCATGGCTTTGCAGTGAAAGGTTCTTTAAATGCTGAATTATTGATTATGCCCGGAGAAACACAAACATTAAAATGGACACCTGACCGTGTTGGTATGTTCCCGTTTTATTGCACCGATTTTTGTAGTGCGTTACATCAGGAAATGTCGGGCTATGTAAGAGTATCGCCGGCAGGAAGTAATGTACCAATCAGTTATAGTTTAGGTACAAATTTGCCAAAGGACGAAGGTTTGAAGAAATAACAATATTCTAAAGAGAGGTGTGTGAAAATTATTTTACACATACCTCTCTTGTTTTTTAATGAAGTGTTTTATGAAGACGAATAAATTAAAAACAGTATCAAGAATTATTTTATTTATCTGCGGTATTTCTTTGATCGCTGTTTTATATGTGCCGATGTGGAATATTGATTTGAATGCACCGCAATATCCCGAAGGATTAAGTTTATCTATTTATGCAAATAAGTTAGGTGGTAATGTTGATATTATTAATGGACTGAATCATTATATCGGCATGAAAACCTTGCACGATAAGGATTTCATTGAGTTTAAAGTGTTGCCATATTGCATTATTTTTTTTGTAGCTGCATTTTTATTAACTGCATTAATTGCAAATCGGAAATTATTATATACACTGTTTGCACTTTTTGTATGTTTTGGAATTGTTGCTATGATTGATTTCTGGCGATGGGAATATAATTATGGCCATGATTTGAATCCGGAAGCTGCTATAAAAGTTCCCGGTATGACGTATCAGCCACCACTGATTGGCTACAAACAATTATTAAATTTTAGTGCGTATTCATTGCCCGATATCGGCGGATGGATCTTTATTGGTGCAGGCGCATTGCTTTTAGGAATTGTTTTTTTGGAAATAAAAAATTATAAAAAATTAAAACAGTTCAACGCAAATTTAAAATTGATGATCCCATTATTTTTTATTGTTGGCTTAAGCAGTTGTACTGTTAAACCGGAAGCGATAAATATTGGGAAAGACGATTGTTGCTTCTGTAAAATGACTATTTCGGATAACCGGTTTGGTGGTGAAATAATTTCTAAAAAAGGAAAAATATTTAAGTTTGATGACGGTCATTGTTTACTGTCATTCCTTCAATCAAAAACTTTAGAACCAAATGAGATCGCCGATGTTTACTTGGTTGATTTTAGCGGCGATCATCAGCTTTTAAAAGCCGACAATGCTTTTATTTTCAAGAGCGACTTATTAAGAAGCCCGATGGATGGCAACATTGCTGCATTTGCAAATGAAGACAGTATGAAAAAATTAATGCAACAATATTCGGGCAATAAACTTAGCTGGAATCAATTAAAACAATGAAAACCATTTTCATTATAGTAATTATTTTTTTTTGCTGCATTGCTGTTGCTGCAAAAACCATACATGTTGGTAAATCTCAAACTTTTAAGACGATTACAAGTGGCGTTGCAGCTGCATTTGCAGGCGATACGGTTTTAGTAGATGCAGGTTTGTACCGCGAACACAATTTAATTATTGATAAAAGGATTGTACTTAAAGGAATTAATTTTCCGATCCTTGATGGCGAAAATAAATACGAGATCATTTCGGTAAAAGCTAATGCGGTTGTGGTAAACGGATTTAAAATTATTCGTTCGGGCATTTCAAGCATTGTTGATTATGCAGGAATAAAAATTTATAATTGCAGAGATGTAATTATTGAAAATAATATTTTGGATGCCACTTTTTTTGGCATCTATACACAGTATGGAAAAAACTGCATCATTAAGAATAATTTTATTACAGCGCATCAAGTTGAAGAACAGCAAAGCGGTAATGGTATCCATTGCTGGAAATGCGACAGTATGCAAATTATAGCTAACACTGTCAGCGGACAAAGAGACGGCATTTATTTTGAGTTTGTTACCAACTCCGTCATCTGGCGCAATACTTCTTTTAAAAATATCCGTTACGGATTGCATTTCATGTTTTCGAGCAATGATGCATATATAACCAACAGTTTCGAAAACAATGGATCGGGTGTGTCGGTGATGTTTTCGCATGGTGTAAAAATGTTCAACAATAATTTTAAAGAAAACTGGGGCGATGCGGCGTATGGTTTGTTGTTGAAAGAAATTTCCGACAGTTACATTGAGGGCAATCATTTTGAAAAAAATACAAGCGGCATTTATATGGAAGGTGCCAGCCGAATTCACATGCAGAAAAATACTTTTAAAAATAACGGTTGGGGAATGAAAATACAGGCGAGTTGCATGGATATCGTTGTGGAGAAAAATAATTTTATTGGAAATACTTTCGATGTAGGAACCAATGGTAGTCTGGTTTTAAACATTTTCAAGAATAATTACTGGGATAAATATGATGGATACGATCTGAACAAAGATAATGTTGGTGATGTGCCCTACAGGCCGGTAAGCATGTACTCGATGATCGTTGAAAAAAATCCGCCGGCGATGATGTTGTTCAGAAGTTTTATGACATCGTTACTGGATAAAACAGAAAAAGTGTTGCCAAGTTTAACACCCGAAAATTTGAAAGATAATTTTCCGATGATGAAAAAATTATTTTAGGTGTTTATGCCAAGAATGCACGAATTATATTTTTTACTTTTTTATTCGTGCATTCGTGGCAAATAAAAAAGTTGAGTAAAGAACAAAGCGTTGAAGAGTGCGACGCAAGCCTCATCTGCCTTTCAGGCATCTTCTCCAAAGGAGAAGAGAAATGGATGTGGTTTGTTTATAAGTTGAAATACAAAAGTTGGTTCAATAAAAATAAACGATCATGATTATTGCAAGCAATGTTTCGAAGCAGTTTGGAAAATTAAAAGCGTTGGATAACGTTTCGGTTACCTGCAAAAAAGGTGAGTGCATTGCATTGATTGGTCCGAACGGAAGCGGCAAAACAACTTTAATAAAATCGATTTTGGGAATGGTTGTACCAGACAGCGGTTTTATAACTTTTAATGAGAAAAATATTTTGCACGATTGGAAATATCGTGAACAAATTGGTTACATGCCACAGATCGGAAGATATCCTGATAACATGACGATCGGACATATATTAGATATGATGAAAGATATACGCAGCAAGGGCTCTGCTTTGGATGAAGATTTAATAAAAGCTTTTGATCTGAATAATCTATTGCATAAAAGAATGCGAACATTATCGGGAGGCACCACACAAAAAGTAAGTGCTGCGTTGGCATTTTTATTTAATCCGGATGTATTGATCTTAGATGAACCAACAGCAGGATTAGATCCGGTGGCATCAGAAATTTTTAAAGAAAAAATTATTGCCGAAAAACAAAAAGGGAAATTGGTTTTAATTACATCGCATGTGCTGAGTGAGCTGGATGATCTAATCACGCAGGTAATTTATATGCAGGACGGACAATTAAAATTTCATAAAACCATTGAAGCATTGCGAAAAGATACGGGCGAAGAAAAATTATCGAAAGCTATTGCCAATGTGATGATAAAAAATTAAGCATGAAAAAAATTATAAAATATGTGATGACCGATATCCTGCGCAACAGGATCGTATTGGTTTATACTGTTTTTTTATTGATAACATCTTTCAGCGTGTTTAGTCTGGAAGATAACAATAGCAAAGGTTTGCTGAGTTTGCTGAATATTATTTTAATTATTGTGCCGTTGGTGAGTATTATTTTTTCAACCATTTATGTGTACAACAGCGCCGAGTTTATCGAGTTGCTGGTGAGTCAGCCTTTGAAAAGAAAATCTATTTGGTTGAGTTTGTTTACGGGATTGGCATCGTCATTATCATTTGCGTTTTTTATTGGTGCAGGCATTCCGGTTTTAATTTATCAGGCAAACACAATTGGATTTATGATGATTGCTGTAGGTATTTTACTGAGCATCATTTTTGTTGCCATTGCTATGCTGGCTGCGGTGCAAACAAGAGATAAAGCAAAAGGCATCGGTATTGCAATTTTGTTATGGTTATATTTTTCGTTGTTGTTTGATGGATTGGTTTTATTTATGTTGTTTCAGTTTGCAGATTATCCGTTAGAGAAACCAATGATTGCAGTGAGCGCACTGAATCCTATTGATCTGGGCAGGATATTAATTTTATTGCAATTAGATGTGTCGGCAATGATGGGATATACCGGTGCCATATTTAAAGATTTTTTTGGAACAGTAACAGGAGCTGTATTTTCTTTTACGATCCTTTTATTTTGGATCGGGATACCTGTGTTTTTTTCAACAAGAAAATTTAATCGTAAAGATCTATAGGCGCATAAGCCGGTCTAAATATTTTTTATGAAAAGAGATATAGAAAACAGGGAAGATATTAAGTTGATCGTTGACAGGTTTTACGATAAAATAAAAACCGATGAAGTGATCGGATTTATTTTCAATGATATTGCAAAAGTGAATTGGGAAAAACATTTGCCTGTGATGTATGATTTTTGGGAGAATGCGATTTTTTATTCGGGAACCTATTCAGGTAATCCAATGAATTTACATAATCACCTGCATCACATACGTCCTTTAAGCAGCAAGCATTTTGACCAATGGAATAAATTATTTAATGAAACGGTTGATGAACATTTTAATGGCGAGAAAGCGAAATTGATTAAACAAAGGGCATTAAGTATTTCAACAGTGATGCAGCAAAAAATATTTCACGTAAACAAAGATGTTGGCCATTTGTAAATAAAAAATAAAAAGAAAAGCATGAATATTATTTCATGCTTTCTTTTTTTATGGGGGGGCTTATTTTTTGGGAGGCAATAAAACACCATCTATTACATGAATGATCCCGTTTGATGCGGGAATGGAAGCAATGATGGTTGCAGTTCCGTTAACTAAAACCTTTCCATCCTTTTTAGAAATAGTAATATTATCGCCGTTCACCTGACCAATAGTTTGTCCGTCCTGAAATGATTCGGGTTTATAGACTCCAACAGAAACATGGTATTGTAAAATGTCGATTAAAGCTTCTTTCTTTTCGGGTTTTAATAAACCGTCAACAGTTCCTGCGGGTAATTTATCAAATGCAGCATTGGTTGGTGCAAAAACGGTAAATGGGCCGGCGTTGCTTAACGCATCCACTAATTCTGCTGCTTTTATAGCAGTTGCCAACGTGGTATGATCCTTACTGCCGATAGCAATCTGAACAACATTTTTTTGAGAGGCATCATCTTTAACACCCGACTGACCAACAGTTTTATTATCAGCAGATGTGACAGTACTGCTGTTTGTTACAGCATTGTCGCTGCTGTTACATGCTGCAATTGCAAACGAAGTTGCCGCAATTAATAGCAAACTCATTTTTTTCATATTAAATTGTTTAAAAGGATTATGAAATAAAACTACTGCCTATGCGCAACGGATATTATGCGTACAATCATAAATTAGAAGGAATGTGGCATTAGAAGTGAAAGGGTACAAATTTGTAGTTTATAAATAAGTTTTTCAGTCTAGCAAAACAGCCTATTGTTTGAGAATATTGTTCTTTTATAATAAAAATTATCTCCATCAAAGAATAAGACTAACAGGTCATCTTCAGAATCTGAACAGGATCTCTACAGAATCCATACAAGATCAACTAATATTTTTGTATCTCATCAAAAAAAAATGTATGAAAAAAATTATGTTATCAGCGCTATTATTAGCCGGAATCATTACTACTAAAGTTGTTGCGCAAGACTTAAAAGAAAAAGATGTGCCAACTGCAGTTAAGGAAGCTTTTGTAAAAAAATACCCGGATGCAAAAAAGGTGAGCTGGGAAAAAGAGAAAGAGAATTTCGAAGCCAATTGGGGAGGAAAATCGGGAGAAGACAATTCGGCTGTTTTCACCCCTGCTGCTGTTTTTGTTGAAATTGTTGTAGCTATTCCTGTCAATCAAATACCCGCCGGCATTATGCCTTATGTTGCAAAGCATTATAATAATGCCAAAATAAAAGAGGCAGGTAAGGTAACAGATGCATCAGGTAAACATATGTTTGAAGTAGAAATAAAAGGGAAAGACCTGATTTTTGATGAAGAAGGTGTTTTTATTAAAGAAGATTAAAGTTAATCTCATGAAATTGGGCTATAAACAGTCTCATCGTATAATGATGAGACTGTTTTATTTTGTGATGTGAATATTCTTGAAATCAGGGTTAAATAGGTTCATCTTGTGTATTCTTATTTTCTTCAACAGGAATGCTTCATCTTATTAAACAACCATTATTAGGAGTTGTTATTAATCTCGAATTGCCCTGAAAACATTTCAACACATCATTTCTTCTCCGCAGAGAAATGATGCGACACAAGCTCTAATGCAGGCACTTATTTAGCTCTCATTGTAAGGAAACGCAAAAAATAAAGTCTTTAAAAACATAAGACTAATTAAAAAGATGAGAAGATTGTTTTTTTTGTTTTTTATTATATCGGCAATAAATGTCGGGGCAGGATTTAACGGGGTAGTATATCATTATAAAATCAATTCAATTATTATGACTGACACAAGTTTGCTTAAACTTTCGGAAGAATTATTATATCATGTTAAAACAGAAAAATCAACCCAAGAAATTGAGTTGGTTTTAGCAACAAAAGATATGATAGTATTAAAAGACGGGTTGAATAATGATGAAGCTAAAAAAGCATTTTGGATAAATATTTATAATGCCTGGTTTCAGATACTAAAAACAAGAGAGAAAAAGAAAAGTTCTGCGATTTTTACACAGAGGCTTATTTTAATTGCCGGAAAGAAGTTTAGCTTAGATGATATTGAACACGGTATCCTGAGAAAATACAGATGGAAATACAGTAAAGGATATTTCTCGAATATTTTTGCAAATAAGATCATAAGGGAATTAGCCGTTTCGAGAATTGATTATCGTATTCATTTTGCTTTAAACTGTGGTGCAAAAAGTTGCCCGCCAATTGCTTTTTATTCGTACGAAAAAATTAATCATCAATTAGATATTGCAGCAAAATCTTTTCTTATTTCCGAAACAGAAATAGATGATATTAAAAAGGAAGTAAAGGTTAATAGAATTATGGATTGGTTTATAGGCGATTTTGATGGCAAAAAAGGAATAAAAAAAATTATTGCAACTATTTTACAGAAGGATGTTACAAACTACCGAATAAAATTTAAGCCATACAATTGGGATGAATCGCTGCACAATTTTAAGGCAGAATAATTTATTGTGTTCTTAATTTATAGATATGAGATAGGGTGTTAATTGTAATGATTTTTCATTTTTCTATTATGAAAGCATTAGTTATATCAGGTGGCGGCAGTAAAGGTGCATTTGCGGGTGGCATTGCAGAATATCTTGTTAAAGATTGCGGTAAAAATTATGACATTTTAGTTGGTTGTTCTACCGGCAGTTTATTATTAACACATCTTGCAATTGGAAAGATCGATAAAATAAAAGAAATATTTACATCGGTAACTCAGAAAGATATATTCAGTATTTCTCCATTCAAAATCAGGAAAACGAATAAAGGATTTGAGACAAGTATTAATCACTTTAATACACTTAAAACTTTTTTAAAAGGATGTCCAACTTTTGGTGAAAGTGAAAATCTGAGAAGACTAATAAAAAACAATATCAGCAAAGAGGATTTTGCAGCTATTAAAGAATCGGGCCGTAATGTGATTTTTACTGTATCGAATCTTACTGAACAAACTGTTGAATATATATCATCGAATGATTGCAGTCATGAAGAATTTTGTAACTGGGCCTGGGCATCGACCAATCTTGTTCCTTTTATGAGTGTATTTGAAAAAAACGGGAACCAATATGCTGATGGCGGCTTTGGCAATCATATCCCTATATATTGTGCGTTGGAAAATAATGCTTGTGAAGTAGATGTTATCATACTTGAAAATGAACATCCGATCCGTAAACAAGCTTTGGGCAGGAATGCTTTCGCGATATTATTAAATACGTTTCGGTTTATGTCGACTCAAATAAGTATAAAGGATATCATGATTGGTAAATTGATGGGGCTGAACAGGAAAGTGGATATTCGAATTTATTATACACCCCGGCAGTTGACTGAGAATTCGCTGATTTTCGACACTGATCAAATGAAGCAATGGTGGCAGGAGGGATATGACTATGCTAAAAACATTAAACCGATTTGTTATTGCCATCAGCCGGTTGAATAAAAAAATAAACAGGCAAGTTCTTAATTAAAAGCAGCCCTCAGAAATGAAGGCTGCTTAACTAATGCAACATTACCAACAAAAAACATTTATACGTTCTTAAATCTGAGCGGCTGTAATTTCTTTCATAATTTCATCAGCAGGCGTTTTTACACTGATTTGCTTAATAATTTTTTTGGTTTTTGCATCTACTAATAGAATAAGACCTGTTGATTGTATATCTTTTACTGAATTAAAGATATCGTTCTTGTTGAGTTCGATATCAGATGCAGCAATTGTACGTTTGTTTGTTAAATCATTTGCTACAACTTTTACATTCAGATTTTTACAGGCAGGAATTATTTCATTTATTATTTTTTCTTTGTTTGCCTGGCAGGTAGGGCACCAATTAGCTTTGTTGATGACAACATACACTTTAGGCGACGGAGTTACTGATCTTGTTTTGGCAAAAAGCGAAACAGATAAGCCTGCAATTGAAAAAAGAATTAAAAACATTGATTTGATTGCAACATGTTTCATACTTGTATTTTTAATTGTTATAAATATTTATTGAATTGTTCCAAATCTGGTTCCAAAATAAAGCGCAAAACCATTCACATTGCCACCCTGAATCGTTGCAGGGGAAGAAAAATAAGAAGCATCCAGATAAATTGTTTGAAAAAATTTTGATTTTGTGATATAGGCCAGCCGTACCCCACTTCTTGCAAATACACTGCTTTTTCTTACGGTTTCCTGAATGGCGATATGCGATGAATTATTTACGGTAACCCTTGGCTCTCCGATGTTTAAATATCCTCCCCCGGCATAAAGGGAAGTAAACCATTTAGGGTTTTTAAAATAAAAATTTTTGCCTCCGTTTAATCCCAACAATAATAAAGAGCTGTTTGTATTTTGGAATAAAAATGGAGAATTGGCATCTCCGATTTGTTGATCATATTTTAAAGCATTATAATCAAGTACAAACTGTCCATACCAATTATGCTTCATTGTTAATTCAACTCCTGAATTAAATGTTACGGTTGATTTAAAAGCATCAGCAAATCTTCCCTGTGCATCAATCAATCCGGCAGCAGTTGTGAAAAATACTTTTCCTGCCTTTTGTGCTGTTACAGGTAAATTCATCATTAATAATGCTGCAATGATTCCTAACTTAATTTTCTCAGCCATATTTTTACAGGTACTTAATTGAATCAAAATGAATAAAAAATTTTTCCGGGGGGATATTTTTAAATGATCTTATTTGTATTTGTTATTTTACTATACTGCATTGAATTAAAACTGCATGTTCGTATAAATCAAGGTCTGCATCATATCTGTTACCTGCGGTGATTGCCCCTTTGACTTTGATCATATCACCTGTTTTTAAAGAAGCTATATCAACAGTTGAAGCTTTATTAAAAGAGGCACTTACGCCAACTTTTGCAGTATCATCTTTTAATAGTATTACAGGCTCACCATTTTGATTTGTTGAAATATTATGAATTCGACCTTCGATAATTAATATTTTGGAATTGCCATCGCTTGACAAATATTTGGCATTTGCTTTAGCAGCATCAGCAGTAAATTCGTTTACAAGATCCTGAACTTTTAATTGTGCATAAGCACTTTCCCGGCTGACATTACGATGCGGTTTAAAAAATAAATAAAGCCCTGTGCTGATACCAATGATGGCCCCGATCAGTATTATTGACCCAATTATTTTTACGGTTTTCTTCTTCATTTCTTTTATTAATTAAGTTATTTTCAATTGATTTTTTATGTTGACGGGCAGATGAATAAATCCTTTCAGCTTATGCATTAAAATTTTAGAAATATCCTGTAAAGGGTATTTGGCTGATGTAATTCATATATTTACCTAATAAATAATCGAAGTGATCATGGATCAGGAAAGCAAAATAGCAAATCCGAAAAACTGGTTAACACTATATGGTGATTTACTTTATAATTATACCCTGATGCGGGTAAATGATCAGGCGATCGCTGAAGATCTGGTACAAGAAACATTTTTATCGGCTTTAAAAGCAATAGATACTTATAAAGGAATTGCGTCAGAAAAAAATTGGCTTTTTGCTATTTTAAAGAACAAGATCATTGATTTTTATAGAAAAAGAGCTACAGAACTTACCAGAACAGAAATGCCCGATTTGCAAAATGCAGATGATGATTGGTTTAATGCAGAAGGAAGCTGGAATGAAAAGGGAATGCCTAATGACTGGTCTGTGTCGGAGAATTTAATCGAAAGGAAGGAAGTTCAAAAAATAATTGATTGGTGCAGGAATAATTTAAAAGAATTACAGCAAAATGTATTCACGCTTAAGTATATGGAAGATTTAAATTCGGATGAAATTTGCAAGGTATTGAACATAAGCCCGTCTAACTATTGGACCATCATCCACAGGGCAAGGCTTCAGATGAGAAGCTGCGTGGAAAAACATTGGGTAAAAAGTTGAGGTCATGATGAAATTTATGATGAAATATTTGATGCTGAATTGTAAAGAAGCAACTTTTTTGGTATCTAAAAAGGAGGAAGGAAAATTGGCTTTTTTTGAAAAAATGAAGTTGCAGGTGCATTTACATTTTTGCAAATTCTGTAAAATGTTTGAACAGCAAACCAATTTTATAGGGCATAATGCCGGTCAATCACATCTTCATGATCACAGTACACTTTCGGATGCAACTAAAGAAAAAATATTTCGTTTTTTAAACGAAAATGAAACACTGAACTAATTTCTGTTTGTAAATATTGATACAGGAGATAACATTGGTGTTTTTAAAACTTCACAAAAACTCTGTTAAATAATAGCTGATGGAATGGTGGCATATTTTTAAAGACTGGTTTTTACAGCTTGGTGAAAAATACCATGTAAATCCATATATATTTGGCAGCATTTATGTTGGGGCCATCCCTTTCTTTTTTCTTTTTTTAGGATGGACGATTAAAAACATAAAGAACAGGAAGCCTGTTGTGTTGCCATTGTTGCTTACAGGTTTTTGTTTTATTTCGGCTTATTTATACCTCATTGTGGTTGGCAGAAATATTCCGGTATGGGTGTATGTTTTTATTGGAATAATGGTTGTTTATGGTGTTTATTCAACCTTTAAAAAAATTAAAATTAATACGGCGGAAAGTGAATTATAATTTATTCTGACTGATAAGCCTGCGATAAGTAGCTACTAGTTTTTTTTGCGAATAGCCCAGGCGGTACATGAAATAAATAATAAAAAATATAAGTTGAGTTTTATAGATACCATTATCGAGATACTTGCGGGCAGAAGTAAGTACCGGTTTCCTGATAATTATAAACCGGCCTATTTTCTTTAATTCTTTAATTATTTGTTGATCTTCCAATACAATATGATCTTCACGAAAACCATTTACTTTTTCGAAATTTATTTTTGTTACAAATAAGCTTTGGTCGCCGAAACGAATGGAGTTTATATCAAACCGCGTAAACCAACAATTGGCTTTTAAGAACCAATGGTTATGATCGAAGGAAAGCATAAAACAACCTGCACCATAATCTTGTTGTATTGATTGAATGATATGTTTTGTAAATTTTTTTGGCGGAATAGTATCGGCATGGAGAAAATATAAAATTTCGCCGGTTGCAGTGAAGGCGCCAAAATTCATTTGTGCTGCTCTGCCTTTTTTGGGGCTTATTACAGTAATTGCATTTTGTGATTTTGCAACAGCAACGGTGTTGTCGGTACTACCACCATCGGCAATGATTATTTCTTTTATAAAACCATTTTCATCGCATTGCCGCAACATTTTAATCGTTGTTGCAATATGCGCTTCTTCATTAAAAGTGGGAATTATAACACTAATCATACTTGAATTTCCTTATCAGAAAATAATGACTCTTTTACTTTATTCAAATCATTTTCATTATCTATATCGGATAGTTGAGGTAATAAATAGACCGAAAGATTTAAATTGTTGCAGACTGATAAAGTTTGTTTTAAAACTTCATCCGTACTCCAACTAATATTTTGAAAAAGTTGGGGATGTGTTTGTTTCATTCCTAATAAATAATATCCTCCATCTTGAGCAGGGCCGATCACTACATCATTATTTTTTAAATTTTCAAAAGCGTTGAGAATGATAGCAGATGTTAACTCAAGACAATCCGTTCCAATAATTGCAACTTCGCTATTCCCCTCTTTAAATGCCGAAAGAAAAGCATTTTGCATTCTTTCTCCTAAATCAATTCCTGATTGTAATTGTTTTTTGTAAACATCATTATTCCAGATGTCTTTTTCTACTAAGGAATTGGAGTAGAATATAATTTTATTTAAAGGAAGATGATGTGTTATTGCTGCTGTATGTTGCAAAAGCCTTTGATAAACAGTTAGAGCCATATCATTTCCAACAGTTGCGGCAAGTCGGGTTTTTACCTGGCCATAAATTAAATTCTTTGTAAAAATTATAAGCGCCTGCTTCATTATAAAGCTTTTATCGTTTCGTAAAAAAGTTTTGAAAGTTTTTCATCCGATCTACCTGCTACTTCAATTATTTCGGCAATGTTAACCGGTTTTAAATTATCGGGATCACATTCATCGGTAATAACAGAAACTGCAACACAAGGCAATTGCATGTGATTGGCTGCAATTACTTCGGGTACAGTTGACATGCCCACCATATCGGCACCAATAATTTTAAGATAACGATATTCGGCTCTTGTTTCGAGATTGGGGCCATTAACTGCTGCGTAAACGCCTTTGTTTAAATTGATATTTAATTTATGAGATTGCTTTAATAATTCATCCATTATTTCTTTATCGTACGGAGAACTCATATCGGGAAAACGGGAACCTATTTCTTCGAAATTTTTTCCGGTTAAAGGATTACCTGATTGTAAATTGATATGATCGTCAATTAAAACAAGGTCGCCTTTTTTAAAATTGAGATTAATACCACCGGCAGCATTTGATAAGAACAGTTTTTGAACACCTAATAATTTCATTACGCGGATAGGGAAAACAATTTCCTTCATACTGTAACCTTCATACGCATGAAAGCGCCCCTGCATCACCAATATTTTTTTACCGGCAATTTTTCCATAGATAAGATTGCCTTTGTGAAACTCGACAGTTGATACCGGAAAGTTTGGTATTTCGGAATAAGGTATTGTATCTATTATTTCGATAAGGTTGATGAATTGATGTAAGCCTGTACCTAAAACGATACCAATATCTGCCTGAGTTATGTTTTGTTTAATCAGAAAATCTTTTGCTTCGTTTAATTGAGTTAGTGTTTGCATAAGCTTAAAATTATTATTTAGCACACATAATTATTTATTAAAAATAAAAATTAACAGCAACCACCACCATCATAAAACCAAGTACTATCGGAGATAAAAATATCTTTTCTGTTTAATCGTTTTAATGCTGCCGCCGTTTTATCGCATACTGCTAAAGGTTGATTGGGCATGAGTACATGACCTTTTTCATCATCAAAAAATTTAGATGTGCCATAATAAATTGCCGTCTTGCCTGTAAACACACAAGGACCATCAACCGGCATGGGATCCTTTATAGCACAGACTTCTACACTTTCGATAAAAATCAATTCATCTGTATCGTAATTAACCGGGTCTAAAATCCTGTATGCACGTTTGGCCCTTATTTCTACAGTACCAAAACCGATGTCGGTTATTAATTTAATGTATTCTTTTAAGGGAAGTGAACCGCTTAAACATAAAGCCCTTAATTTTTCGTCCTCTCTTAAATTATCGGGTATTTGTTGTTCGCAAATCGGATCGGATAAAACTAATCTTCCACGGGGTTTTAATACGCGATACATTTCCTGCAAAGCTTTTTTTAAATCATCGTGTTTAAAAATATTAAACAAACAATTTTGTGCAGCAATATCAACAGAATTATTTTCGATGGGCAAGTGCAAAGCATCAGCTTTGATCAGTTTAATAAATTCGGACCGAAACCATTCGTTTTGATTTTCAGCATCTGCAAAATTTTCTTTACATGCCTGTAACATTTCATCAACTATATCAATGCCTATAACATTACCCGCTTGTCGGCTGAAATAAGAAAATTGCAATAACTCCATTCCGCCGCCAATACCAACATATAAAATTTTAGGATTGTTTACAAGATCTCTCGGATTAACAGTACTACCGCAACCATAATTCATTGCAAGCATTTTTTGCGGAATGTTTAATCCGGGTAATTGCCAAACAGGAGTGGTAGTACAGCATAAACCTGGCTGCGGATTTTCGGCTGCTTCTTTATAAACATTTTTTGTTGTTTCTAAATAGTCTTGCATATTTTTTATTGTTTTGCGAATTTTAATAACATTACTCAGCACCTGTTGTGCCACTCAATTGTACTACATTTATTTATCAAATTACTGCACCACCGCAGCTGCTTCCTGCACCTGCAGTACAACCATAACAATGCTGACCAATAACAATATTTCTATTGTTCAACTTTTCTGTGTTGAATTGCGAAATGTGTTTAGCTGAACATGCCAGTTTTAAATCGAGCATTTGATTAAAATCGCAATCGTATAAATAACCATCCCATCCAACTGAAATAGTATTGCGGCACATTACATTGCCTGCTGCAACCGGATTATAAGCTTCGGCCAATTTTTCCATGTACATTTCATAGTTATTGCTTTGCAGCAGATAATCTAAGAAGCGACTGATTGGGAGATTGGTGATAGCAAATAAATTATTAAACCCGATTTGGAATTTGTCCATCAGTGCCTGCTTATATTCTTTTTCTAATGAATGTTGTGAAGGAGGTAAAAAAGCACCAGCAGGATTATACACTAAATTTAAAATCAAACCGGTTTCTTTTTTGCCATAACCAACTTCATTCAACATTTGCAGCGCTTTGATGCTGTCTTCAAAAACCCCATCACCGCGTTGCCTGTCTGTTCTCTGTTGTGTATAAAATGGAAGAGATGAAACAACTTCAATATTATGTTGTTTATAAAATTGAGGGAGGGTATGATATTTTTTATTGGAAAGAATGACAGTGAGATTGCATCGTACGATTATGTGACGGTTTAACTTTTTTATTTCTTCGACAAACCACCTGAAATCGGAATTCAATTCAGGGGCACCACCTGTAAGATCAACGGTTTTTAATTGAGGATTATTTTCCAATGCGATCAAACATTGTTGCATGGTTTCTTTGGTCATTATTTCTTTTCTATCGGGGCCTGCATCAACATGACAATGTTTACAAACCTGATTGCACATCTTTCCAATATTCACCTGAAATATTTCGAGCGGCAATGGCATCAATGGGTATAATCCGGTTTCTTCCAACTTTTGTTGAAAAGGGATCAGTAAAAAATCACCCGTTTTACCATGCTCTAATATATCAATTTGATGATGCGAATCTGCCAGAAGACTATGTTGGGCATTTAAAGATTTTATCATAAACTACATTGCAATTTCTTTTACCTTATTCATCATTTGCACACCATGTACTAAAGAAGCCCCGCCACGAATGGCACAAGCCACATGAACTGCTTCCATCATCTGTGCTTCGCTCCAGCCTTTTTCAAAAGCATCGCTGCTGTAGGCATCAATGCAATAAGGACATTGCACAGCGTGGGCAACAGCCAATGCAATCAATGATTTTTCACGGGCAGTTAATTCACTGTCTTTAAAAACTTCTCCATAATAATCAAAAAATTTTTCGCCTAATTTTTTCTGAAAGTCTGAAATATTTCCAAACTTTTTAAGATCGTCGGAATTGTAATAGCTGTTGTTCATTTTTTATTTTTTAAAACTAATGTACAATAGTTATTGACTTGATAATTTAAAACCAGATTCTTAATGAGGACGAAGCTGATACTGTTACCTTACAAAAGTTGGCATAAAAAAGTCTTTAGTTGGTGAAAGGAAAAGGATTTTCTTCCGTCGTTAGAAAAAAATCTATGATGTTGACGGGGATCACAGCTTTGTGAATGTGATAGCACAAAAAGCGATGATCAAATGGAAAAAAGGGTTTCATTACTATTAAGAGGGAATTAATTTTATTGTTAATTATTTAATTAGTTGCTTAAATAATAAATTTATGTTTACATTTGTTATTAAATAAACCAAAGTATGAACACTTGTATACGTTTATATGCCGATCCGGCTCAGATTAAAACTTGTAAGGAAAAAGTTGAAAGTACAGAAAATGCCTTTGCTCAAATGTCTGCCGTACTGTCGTTGGCAGGTAATGATGTGCGACTTAAAATTCTTTATCTGCTGGAAGAAGAGAAAGAACTCTGCCCTTGCGATTTAAGCGATATACTGGGCATGAGCATCCCTTCTATTTCCCAACATTTACGCAAAATGAAAGATGGAGGTATCATTCAGGCTCGTAAAGATGGGCAGACCATTTTTTATTCCTTAAAACCCGAGCATCTGAAAATGCTTCGGTCTTTATTCAGATATGTTAATGAATTAAATCTAAAATTTGAATTAATATGAGTACATCAAAATCAGGTAGTAAGACATGGGTAGCAGGTATTCTAGCTGCAGCCGCAGCTTCATTATGCTGTATTACACCTGTATTGGCTTTAATTAGCGGAACCAGTGGAATAGCCTCGACCTTTTCATGGATGGAACCTTATCGTCCTTATTTATTAGGAATTACTGTTGTTGTGTTGGGCTTTGCATGGTATCAAAAATTAAAGCCGGGAAAAAAGAATGAAGTTGCGTGTGACTGTGAAGAAGATAAACCATCTTTTTGGCAGGGGAAAATCTTCTTGGGAATAGTAACTGTTTTGGCGTTTATGCTGATGACATTTCCCAAGTATTCTTATGTCTTTTATCCTAAGATAGAAAAGAAAGATGTAATAGTGATTGATAAAAGTAATATCCGGGAAGTAAAATTAAATATCAATGGTATGGATTGCGAAGCTTGCACTCATTCAATTAATCATGCATTGTCAAAACTACCGGGCGTATTGGAATATAAAACTGAATATGAGAAAGGTACCAGTACAATAAAATTTGACAGCTCAAAAACCAAGCAAAAAGAAATTATAAGCGCTGTAAATGAAACAGGTTACGAAGCTTTATTATCAACACAAAAATAATTTTTATGAAAACGATTTTAATGTCAGTGATTACATGTCCTGTATGCGGACACAGTAAAGAAGAGGAAATGCCAACTGATGCCTGTCAGTTTTTTTATCAATGCGAAAATTGCAGAAATGTAATAAAACCAAAAGAAGGTGACTGTTGTGTATTTTGTTCTTATGGAACAGAGAAATGTCCGCCTATGCAGGAACAGAATAATAGCAAAGATTGTTGTTAATTTTATGGAATAAAACTAAACAGTACAATGGATGAATTTAAAATATTAGATGAAGTTTTCGAAAAAATAAAAAGTTATATCCAAAGCAATGATGATAATACAAAACCTGTTGTACAATTTTATAAACCTGGTGAACTTAAAGAACGCATTGATTTTACTGTTAAGAATACAGGTAGTACTGAAAACGAATTTCTTGAGCTTATAGATAAGTATCTTGAATATTCTGTGCGGACAGGGAATAAACAATTCTTAAATCAATTATATTCCGGATTTAATTTTCCAGCTTTTATTGGCGAAGTATTTACTGTATTAGCAAACACCTCAATGTACACTTATGAAGTAGCGCCTGTTGCCACAACTATAGAAACTGAAATGATAAAACTGATGAACAGTTATTCAGGCTATGCTTCAGGTGATGGCATTTTTGTTAGTGGTGGAAGCAATGCCAATTTAGTTGCCATGTTTTCGGCCCGTAATAATGTATTGCCTGAAAGTAGATTTGAAGGATATGATAAAAATAAAAACCTAAAGGCTTTTGTGAATGAATATGCGCATTATTCCTTTGAAACAGCAGCAAACATTTTAGGTATAGGCGCTAAAAATGTAATTAAAGTTAAGGCAGATAAAAACGGAAAATTAATTCCTGAGGAATTAGAAAAGGAAATTATTGCATCGATTAAAAGAAATGAAACCCCCTTTTTTGTTGCAGCTACCTGTGCCACAACATTGTTGGGTGCATACGATCCGATAGATGAAATGGCTGAAATTTGTAAGAAATATAATATATGGTTACATGCAGATGGTTCTTTTGGCGGTTCGATCATTTTAAGTGATGAACATCGGCATCTGATGAAAGGAATTGAAAAGACAGATTCATTTACATGGAATCCTCACAAACTAATGAACATACCTTTAATTTGTTCGGCTTTACTGGTTCAGAAAAGGGGAACACTACAGCATAATATTACCGACATTAATGCTGATTATATATTTCATGATATTGATGAAATAGAAGATTTAGGGAAGAAATCCATTCAGTGTGGACGGAGAGTAGATGCTGTTAAGTTATGGTTTGCCTGGAAGTATTTTGGGTTGGAAGGATATAAAAAACGCATTGATAGTTTGTATAAAGCAGCAGCTTATGCCGAATTGAAAGTTAAAGAGCATCCCCGCTTGGAATTACTTGCTCCGCGTCAATCATTTTCTATTTGTTTCAGATACATACCAAAAGAGAAAACAGATCTAAACCAATTTAATTTAAAACTAAGAGAGGCTTTAAGGAAAAGCGGAAAATCTATAGTTAACTATGGATATATCAATAAGACATTGGCAATACGATTGATCACTGCAAACAATGAATTGGCATTTTCGGATATTGACTTGTTCTTTAAAAATTTAATAGCGGAAGCGGAAAAACTTGACAATGATTTGTGATAAATTATTTCGAAATAATAATAACCTTTTGATATTAACGGGAAAGTTTAATCAGGAAAACAAATATGGTTATAGAACAAAAACAAATAAAATATAAAGGCAAAAGAGTGTTTGAAAAATTAGTTATGAAGGCTGATTTCAAGCGTATCCCAAAATATTTTTCGGAAGATGAGGCCTGTTTTTTATTTCTTACAAACGGTTCATTTCAATTTCGGACACCTACATCGCATCAAACATATAGTAGAAACGAAGCAATGCTGGCAAAATGCGGTAATTATTTCATTGAACGAATTTCAGCAAAGAAAAATGTAAAAGAAGAAACCTTTTCAGCCATTGGCGCATTTTTTTATCCCGAAATTGTAAAGGGATTATTTGATACTGATTTATCAATTCAGAATTTTCAGAAAAATTTTGATGTGATTAAAGTTGATATTGAACCATTAATGAAATCATTCATTGACAGTATTGATTTTTTGCTTGATAATCCTTCAATAGCTGACGAAAACATCATCATCCTTAAATTAAAAGAATTATTAGTGCTATTGAGTAAAAGCGAAAATGCAACATCTATCAATGCTTTTGTTGCCTCACTGTTTGTTCCGCATCAATACGATTTTAATGAAGTTGTACAAAACAATCTTTATTCGGATTTATCGCTTAAAGACTTTGCAAAACTCTGTAATTGCAGTGTGGCAACATTTAAAAGAAAATTTTTGGAATTGTATAAAGAAAGCCCGGCAAAATATATTTCAATCAAAAAATTAGAAAGGGCAAATCAGTTAATACACATAAAAAATAAACCCATTGCAGATATAGCTTACGAATGCGGATTTGAAACAGTGTCTAATTTCAACAGGGCTTTTAAACTGCATTTTGGTAAAACACCTTCGCAATTGCGATTGAGCTGATTTAAGAATTTAATGAGCCGATTCAGATAACTTAAATTTAAGACGGGAGCCATCTTCGCATTATCAATTAACAATTAAAAAATGCAAGATGAAAAAATTAAAATTAGAGAGTAAAAACATCCCTCAACTTTCACAGGAAATTTTTGAAAAAGTAAAAAAAGGTTTAGGCTTTGTTCCGAATATGTATGCGGCCATGGGAAATAATCCGGCATTGCTTGATGCATACACATACGCGTACAACAGTTTCAGGGCTAATTCGGGATTTACGCCGGTAGAACAAGAAGTTGTTTTTCTTTCGGTTGCCTATGAAAACAACTGCGAATATTGTATGGCTGCGCACAGTTTTGTTGCAGACATGATGAGCAAAGTACCGGTAGAGGTAACAAATGCCATTCGTGAGGGTAACCAAATTCCTGATGTGAAATTAGCAGCATTATCAAAACTTACCCGTTCTCTTACTGCAAACCGTGGTATGGTATCACAAAATGAGATCGATGAATTTTTAGCTGCAGGCTATTCAGAAATAAATGTTTTGGGAATCATTGCGGGTATAGGAGTAAAAACGCTGAGTAATTATTCGAACCACAATACATCTCCTGAAGTAGATGCTGCTTTTGCAGGCAGAGTATGGAAAAAATAAAAAAGAAAAACAATTATAAAATGCGAAAGAAACATTTTCTTACCGCACTTAAAATTGCATTAATCGTTGGAACTGTTTTAAATCTGATCAACAGTTTTGATTTGATCATGATTGATAATTGGAACATGAAATTAATGAGTAAAATATTTCTTACTTATTTAACTCCTTTTTTAGTATCACTATATTCAAGTTGGGCCGCATCCAAAAATTAATAATACAAAAAATAAAAATGAAAATCGAAAAAGAAATAACCATAAATAAAAACATTGAAAGCGCATGGAAAGTTTTAGGGCACGAATTCACTGACGTGTACAAATGGGCCTCAGCAGTAAATCATTCCGAAGGGAAAGGGAATGGGTTTAACGGAGCTACCTGTTCTGAAAGAGGTTGCAATATTGCCGGCATGGGAAAAACAAATGAAAAGTTGATTGAATTTTCGAACGACAAACATTTATTATCGTACATAGTACCCGAAGGAATGCCTTCAATGATAAAACGCGCAACCAATACATGGCAACTTACTTCATTTGGGGCCGATAAAGCAAAACTAAACATGGTAATGAATTTTACCTTTGGTGGAATTATGGGTACAATCATGCAACCCATGATGAAAATGATAATGTCGAAGATGGGTAATCAAATGGTTGAAGAATTTAAATATTATGTTGAAAACGGGGAAGCGCATCCAAGAAAAATAAAAGCAATGAAGAAACATAAACATGCTTAAATAAAAGTAGCGCTAGTGTAAAAGCGCTGTTATTTTTTCTTAAATATGCTCAATAAACTGCCACCTTTAAATCGGGTGGCAGTTTTATTTTAGTGCGGTAAAACCAAGTTGCGATGGGATAAAATATACAAAAGCAGGGATTTGTTTTCAAAATGTTAAGGTGTTAAAAGTTGTGCTGATCTGCAAAATTGATCTGTAAGGAAAAACAGGAATAACTGTCTTTAAAATAAAAAATTATGAGTAAGAAGATAATATTTTTTGGTTTGGCCACAGTTGCAGCCATTTTGATATTTTCATTTATTCCTGAAAAGCACAGTGACAAAAATGAAAAAAATAACAATGGAATCCAGTTTATAGAATCAGACTGGAATAAAGCATTACAAGAGGCCAAAAAACAAAACAAACTTGTTTTCTTAGATGCTTATGCATCATGGTGCGGCCCTTGTAAATTATTAAAATCAACAACTTTTAGAAATAAGGAAGCAGGCGAATTCTTCAATTCGAATTTTATTAATGTAGCAGTTGATATGGAAAAAGGCGATGGGCCGGCATTGTTAGAGAAATTTGGTGTAACAGCTTTCCCCACATTGATCATTGCAGATGCCGATGGCAATATTGTTACTTACACAATGGGTTATATGGGGCATAAAGAGTTAATTGATTTTGGTAAACACGGGCTTACTTTAAAAAGTAAATAAATTATGGCAACATTATTAACAGAACTTGGTTTATATAGTTATGAAAGTTATTTAAGAGCATTTGAACAATGGGTTCAAAACAAACAAAGCAGCAGTATTAATGCTTCTCAGGCATTAACAGAATATACAAAGCTGAATTGGGCAAGAACGCAACGGTTGCATAAAACTATATCATTGAACCCGGAACTTGTGAAAGCCGTTGAAAAGATCCGGCATCATTATACGTGGTTGGTGTTAACAGAAACATGGTGCGGAGATAGTGCCCAAAATTTACCTGTGATTGCAAAAATAGCAAAATTAAATACCGATAAAATAAAACTGTTCATTTTATTGCGAGACGAAAACCCAGAATTGATGAATAGTTATTTAACTAATGGTGCAAAAGCAATTCCTAAAATGATTGCAATCGATGAGACTTTGGGTAAAGAGGCTTTCATTTGGGGACCGAGACCATTACCGGCACAAGCATTACTTTTAGACTGGAAGAAAAACCCAGATGGGAAAAGCTGGGATGATTTTGAAAAAGACCTGCATGGTTGGTATGCAAAAGATAAGACAGCTACGTTGCAAACGGAGTTCATGGAATTATTATCAAAATTGGATTAAAGTATACTTATATCATCATTTCAATCAAAAAAATTAAGCAATATTTAAGATGTAATTGCGATGTAAAGAAAGAGAAGAATGTTTTCAAATCCCTCCTGACAGTATGTAACATAAAGGTTTTTATTATTCTGATAACACTTATTTATTGGATAATAAACGTAAATATGAAGTAACTGTTTTTGTGTTTTTTAAAGTTGAGGTTATTAAATATGCTGGATTGTTTAAAATAAAAAGGGACCCGGCTGTAAGGAATTCTTTTCTTAAATGTCACCAATAAAAAGAAAAAAATGAAAAAAATTATTTTATCACTTGTTATTGCTGTTATTGCAGTATTTAATGTTGCTGCACAAGCAAAGTATGTAACCAGGACCGGTCAGGCCATCATATACTCGCACACAGTTGCAGAAGATATTACGGCGACAAATAATACTGTTACCGGTATTATTAGTGTTAGCACAGGAGAGGTCGCTATTTCTGTTCCGGTACAAAGTTTTCAATTTGCGAAAGCTTTAATGCAGGAACATTTTAATAGTTCAAATTTTTTAGATTCAAAACAATTTCCCCGTATCACTCTTAAAGGCAAGATCACGAATTTTTCGGCTATTGATCTTTCGAAAAATAAGAAATATGAAGTTTCTGTTGAAGGAGAGTTAACTATAAAAGGAACAACAAAACCTGTAACGGAGAACGCAACACTTGAAATTGAAAATGGGAAAGCAAACGTTAGTACTAAATTTATTGTGAAAGATATTGGATCTTATGGTGTAGGAAAACCTAAAGGAAGTAAAAAGAATAATGTAGCAGATGATATTACTGTAACTTATACTGCTCTTTATGAAAAAGAATAAAAGTTGTTTTCAGCTTCTGTAATTATACGCAGTGTGTTATCATTACCGTTTATTTATTTTGAATGAACGGTAATTTATTTTTAAATAAAATTCACCATGAAACTTCAGATATTTATTACTGCATTAATAATAGCGCCCATATTTTCGATTGCACAGATCAGTGCCAAGGGGCTTCAAATAAATGATAAAGCACCCTTATTTGCTGCTACTGATCAAAATGGAAAGAAAATATCATTAAAAGATGAATTAAAGAAAGGTACGGCTGTGCTTGTATTTTATCGTGGACAATGGTGTCCTTATTGTAACAGGCAACTAAAAAAATTAGAAGATTCGCTGTCTTTTATAAAAAGTAAAGGAGCCACTTTAATTGCAATTACACCTGAAAAACCCGAGAACATAACGAAGACAATTGAAAAGACAAAAGCTTCCTATTCTGTTTTGTTTGATGATGGCTTGAAAATAATGAAGAGTTATGATGTAGCATTTACTGTTGACGATAACACTCTTAAGAATTATAAAAAATGGGGTATCGATCTGGCGGAAGCCAATGGTAATAATGGAAATGTATTACCTGTACCGGCAGTTTATATTATTAACAAAAACGGAATAATTACTTACAAGCATTTTGATCCTGATTATAAACAAAGAGCATCGGTGCAGGAAATACTAATGCATTTATAATTTGAATTATCAGTTTTTAAATAGATACAGGGTGGATATTAAAGACCGGGTACAACAAAAGCGAAGAAATGAAGCGTTAAAAAATAATCCTATATTTTTTATTTCTTTGAACAATCATAGAATTGCATATCGCCTAAATTAAAATACATATAATACCGGATAAAAATTTTTAGCCCACTTTCTGGTGACAATTTATAGTTTTTGGATATGTGACTTTTATACCGATTGCTGAAATGGCTGATAAATCTCTTTGCCATGTAATCTGGATTTGATGTTTGAAGGGTTGCAGAATTACATTATTTTTTCTCATGGCGGATCGGCAAACTGGCAATTTTAGTAAGCCTGTTACGCAATGCATGCAATAATAAACCAGCTTTTCCTCCTTTTATGTGTAGTTTATAATTTATGTTTTTAATGTGTGTTTCTATTGTACGTGGTGTAATATGCAGGATACTGTAAATCTCATTGTAATCCATATCTGATGCAATTAATTTAATAATTTCTATTTCACGGTTGGTCAATTTATATTGACTATACAATTCATAGTTTTCTTTTTTTCTTTCCATGATCAGTTGTTCGCGTAAACTGATGTCAAAACCAATACGGGGATCGACATAAGGCAAATTTTTTTCTATTTTTTTTAAAGCTTCCAGCAAGAAAGAAGAAAAATTTATTTTCCATACAAAGGCATAAGCACCCCCGGAGAACATATCTGCCACTAACTTGTTTTCCATGTAAGCAGAAAATGCAATTACTTTAATGTCGGGAAAGAAATCATGCAGATAGTCCATAGCAGTTACACCGTCCATTTTCCACATATTAATATCCAGCAAAACAAGATCAGGCAATTTTTTATTGTTCCTGAAAAAGTGGATCATTTCTTGTCCGTCAGTTAAACAGGTTAATACAGAATACCCCTCGGTTTGATTTATAAAGGTTACAATATTCCTTACGGTGGGTTCATAATCATCTACAATCATCACACGAATCATAAAAGGTGTTTAGAAACCGCTGTTACAAACAGCAGGCAGTAAGTATAAGCGTTAATCTTGCTAAATTACCAAGCTTTATAAATTCAAATAATTTATATTGGAAATTAATAAAAAATCAGGGCAAGCCCGTAGCTATTTAATTTTAAATTCTACAAGTAGATAAGAATAAAAATGTAGAAGAGCACAGTTCAAAGGAAGGCAAATTTGATATAAAAATGGATAAGTAACACAATATATCACTTTATCAATTCTTCTTTAACCATATCAATCTTCAATCGTGAAACCGGAATATGTGAACCATCTTTTAGTAGCAATTCGAAAATAGTATCTTCTTTCAACAGGCTCTTTATAAATATTCTGTTTACAAGGTGCGACTGATGGCAGCGTATAAAATGATAATCTTTCAACATTTCATCATAGGCATAAATACCCTTAGAAACCAATAGTTTTTCACCGTTCTGTAAATAAAATTGAGTATAGTTGTTGGCAGATTCGCATCGAATGATTTCATCAGGGCTGATGAAACGAATTTCTTTCATCATAGGGAGCGCAATGCGGTGCTCTGTTTTCCGGGAATTATTTACAACAGAAAGTAAATTGATAATCTGTTCATGCGTTTGCTTTTTTCTTTTCTTTGTTTCAGCTTTTGTAACTGCCTTTATTAATTCATCCGGTTTTACAGGTTTTAGTAAATAATCGAGAGCCGAAAACTTAATAGCTTGTACGCCATACTGATCATAACCAGTTACAAATATTACTTCAAAATTGTATTCTCCCAGTGCGGCCAGCATATCGAATCCTGATTGATGAGGCATTTGGATATCAAGAAAAATAAGGTCAGGATTAATTTCTTTGATCATTTTTATTCCCTCATCTGCATCTGCGGCCTCACCAATCAATCGAACTTGCTTGCAGTGCTTCACCAACAGGCTCTTTAATTGTACTCTATTTTTCTTCTCATCTTCTATGATTACAGCTTTCATGTATTTTTTAATTGAGTTTTTATGATTTTTTTTGTAGTGTATTATTATTCTATTCGAACGTCATTATCAGATAAAATCTTGCTTTGCATGTATGTATTACAGCCAATTCTCAAAAATGAAACGAACAATTGTGCTATTTTCATTATATACAATCCTGTATTCTATTTTTTCTTTCTGATATAATTTTTTCAGATGTTTTATGCGTTCTTTTGTAAACAAAATCCCATATCCGTGACCGTCCTTGATATTACCATTTTTCTCTTTGCCATTATCCTGAATGATAACGGTAAGATTTTTTTCGTTTTTAAGAAACAATATTCTGATTAATCCTTCTCTACCCAATCCTGAAACGCCATGCTTTACGGCATTTTCAACAGTGGGCTGCAAAAGCATCGGCGGAAACTCAATAGTATCAATATCCAGTTCTGTATCTATTTCCATTATATAATTAAATTCAAAACGCAATTGTTCAATGCTGATGTATTTTTCGAGCATCTCAATATCTTCCGATAAGCTGATAAGAAGTAATTCACTGTTTCGGAGTGTGTCGCGCATAATGTCTGAAAATGCAGAAAGGTATTCGTTAGCCCTGTCATTTTCCTTACCTGAAACCAATGCTTCAATTGAACTCAGTGCATTGTAAACAAAATGAGGGTTCAACTGACTTTGAACTGTTTTGAGCTGTTTCTGTATCTGTATCCTTTTCTGTTTTTCTTTTCTCAGTTTATATCTGTAGAAGATATAAGGCAATCCTGTTATAGAAAGGGCAAATGATATAATAAATAACAATCTAGCCCATGAAGTCTGATACCAAAAAGGAAGTACATCAATTCGGTAATTGTTGAATGCATCCATGCCCATATATTTTACTTCAAGGGTATAAGAGCTATTTGAATGAATCGTATTTAAAGTAAGTAAGTGCCCTGTTAAATGCCATGCTGTATTTTCTTTGTTCTCTATTTCCCGAAGCCTGAACAGAATGCAGGAGTCTGTATGGATAGAAATTTTCTTAAATAAAAATTCCAGTTGTTTGCCGGGTAGTACGATTAACCTGTTTTTCGTTAGCGTATCAAAGCCTTTCAATATATTTTTACTGTCTTCTACTGCTTTTGATTTAATCCGGCTATCAAGCGAATCAAATTGATTTTTCTGCCGGTAGCTGAAAATTGTAGGCAATAATTCAGGGCGGCTAAAAACATTTTGTTGTATGATTGTATGATTTTTTTTCCATCTGAATTGCAGTGTTATTTTTTCATTGATTCTGATAGAAGTATCAACAATGATTCCGTCATAAGGAAATTGGGATGCGTCCGTTTTCTGCAGCGGCAAAGAAAGCCAATGCTTCTTTGTTTGATTATTTATAAAATAGCAATACTCTATTTTTTGTAAGTCTCGGATATCGACAGGTTTCGCTATTTTGAAATATTGGTCGCTTTCAATAGCTCTATTCCTGTTCGCTAATGCAATTTTTATTTTGCCGGATATCGTCGTTAGGTTTTTTCCATTCGCCAATGTATCTATATAAATACCTGTTTCAATAACAAGTGGTACCTCAGCGATAAAAGTAATAACATGCCCATTGTTATTCTGGGCCTTTGTTGTGAGTACACAGCACAAAAGAATGTTACCATATAATAATAGTTTTTTCACACAGGATATTATAATTGAAATTACTAATTATAAAGAGAAATACAATTACAGGCATGCGATAATAAATAAATGTAAAACCGATTATTTATTATTCCCGACAGATACACAACAGTTTCGAACGCATTCACAACACTGTAGTTTTCAGCCTTTGAATTTGAACAGTTTTAAGTGCTATCCGGATTATCCGGAGACATTTTTAACCATTTAAAATTCAAACCATGAGAATCTTATTTATCGTTGCAGTCATGATAATGCTAGCTGCCTGCCACAAAGAAAACAATCCACCTTCCATGTCAAGAACTGACTTTTTTAATAACGAGTTGGAGGCAGCGCAAAAGGTTCAAAGCTTACTTGACCGACGTTCGAAAGGAGAGAAACTGGAAAGAATCGAAAACATTTCTTACATAGATTCCAAGAATAAAAGTTATGCTTTTGTTTTTTATCAATCCAATAAAGGGTTTAGCAATATAGTGCTGCAGCAGCAATATCTGAATGGTCAAAAATCAGCGATGACCAGTGTAACATGTGCAGGATCAAACTGCAGCTGCAAAGTCAGTACAACTATCAGTAATGCCGGTGATGTGACAGTAGGCTGCTCCTGTAGTTCCTGTACAATGATGGTCAATCAATAATTTATTTAAGTGAATGCGTACCTGATGCGACAAGTGTATATTGATAATCGTATGTATGATTTGAAAACATTGAACAATGTTCCTGAAGAATTCAGGCATCACCGGATTAAAGAAAGCATCATGTTGTATACACAGGGTTTTTTTGGTAAAATTTTTAGTCAGCATATCAATATAGATCAAACAGAAATACGATATACTGTTTATAAAAGTAAGTGTGATTACAAGTGCAGGGTTGCAGAAAAGGAGCAATATATGGGGATTTACATAACGCTTAAAAATGATTTTTCTTTTTCTGATGATACATTGGGAAATATTATTTTTAAAGAAACACAATGCAATCTTTTGTATTTGCCGTTTACAGATACATCTTTCCATTTTCAAAAAGATAAAGAGTATGTTACCCTCGAAGTTTTGTACAGTTTTGAGGATGTTAAACAACTTGCAATATTGTTTCCATCAACAAAAAGATTTATAGCAAAACTTAAATCAGGAATTGCATTCTCACTGTATTATAAATCGCATACTATTTCTTTTGCTGTCAGAGAAATTGTGAATAGCATACTGCATTCCGGTTTTCAGGGCGATTTACAGAAAGTGTATTTGAAAATGAAGGCAGAGGAATTGTTGTTACAAACATTGGCATTACCATCAGTGAAGAAGAATGTTTCTGAAAAATTAAACGAAAGCACTGTCGATCTATTGCATGAAGCAAAAAAATTTATTGAAGCAAATTATCAACAACACTACAGTATTGCTAAAATGGGAAGAAGATTTGGAATGAATACTACAAACTTTAAAAAAGGTTTCAAGCAAGAATTTGCCATGGGGCCATTTGAGTTCCTGATCAAGATCAGAATGTCCAAAGCTATTGAACTTGTAAAAGAAAAGAGGGTAGCTGTCAATCAAATTGCAGATGCTGCCGGATATAAAAGTGTCGGCAGTTTTATCAAAGCATTTAAGAAACAGTTTCATTATACACCGGGACAAATGCGCAAAACCTTTATATAATTTTTGATCTCATTTATTAAAATATTTCCTGTTGAACTGTTTATGTTACTTACCGAACAATTAATTATTGTTTTTCTTTTTGAATTTTAAATCCGCAAGTTTAAGTGTGTGTTTCTTCTACTGATAGGTATTCATTTCTGCCCGGATATATAACAGCACAGTTTAGTTTTTTTAAAGAGTATTAAAGCAATTTTCACGAAAACAGAGATTTATCATATATAAATTGAACGTCTTTTATTAAACAGGGAGTAAGCCGAAAACCTTTAAAAAGAGTAAGCAATATTCTTTAACCGGCCGAAGGGTTAAAATCAAACTCTTATGCCGACAGCAAAGCCGGAGTCTTTACTGCAATCGCAAAAGATTAGGGCTATAGAAAATTCATTAACCAAAAGCTTTTATTGTTTTTCGAGAATGCAAAAGCAAACAATATCATGAAAAGAGTAAAATTCGCATTGATCGCACTTGTATTGATCATGAGTGCCGGAGCAGCCGTGGCTTTTACAACAAACCAGGCAACTAAACCGGTGCTGAACCAGCACTGGCAATTCAACGGCACAACTGTTGCACAGGAAAGCGATCCTGCCAACTACAGTTTAATTACAGGATCTGATCCGGGTTGTTTAGGAACCGCATTAAACTGTGTTATTGATGCGCCGGCAGATCCTTTAAACCCGAGCCAACCTGATTTGAGCCAGATGACAGTTATTTCAACAAGAGATTAATTAATCCATAGAAAAATTACGAAGTATAAACCGCAAACAATTTGTTTGCGGTTTTATTTATCATCTTGGGTTTTGCATTATACCGGTAAGATTAATTACAGAAACAGGTATCTGAAAAACATAGCCTGGATCGTTGGGTGGCAAGGTATAAGTTGTTCCGTTTAAGATTCGCGTAACAGTCGTCGCAAACTTTGTTTCTTTGTTGAGTCTTCTTAAATCCGTCCATCGCAGCCCGCGCATTAATAATTCTTTTCTTCGTTCGGTCACTATTTTATTCAATGCATCATTGGCATCTGTTGCAGTGAATGCAATAAAAGTCCCCGCCTTCCATCTTTTAATTAGTAAAGTATTCAGATCATTCATAGCTGCATTTGTGTTACCCGCTCTTGCAAAACATTCCGCCCTTACCAAATACATTTCATCGGTTGAGAATCCGTTATAATTGAGCCCTGCTCCGTCGTAGCTTCCTTTAAAGGCAAAACTGCCATTTCCGTTATCTTTAAAAAATACAGCACGTCTTAAGTCATTCAATTGGTAAGTTTTATAAAGGGTACTGTCGGCTTTGGCTACCGACTGACCAACTGCAGTTGCATAAAAACCTGAATGAAACAGGTCTTCTGTATTAAATAATGGAATGGGTGCCGCAGCAGCAGCATTCAGTGTATTAAAATCCAGCAATCCATTATTCAATTGCAAAGCGCTGTCGGCATATAATAAAGCATTGCTGTAATCACTCATGGCCAAATAAGTTCTCGCCAGTAATGCATAAGCTGCAGGTTTGCCCGGCCTGGTTTTAAATAATTGTGTTACAGGCAAGAGGTTAATTGCTTTCTTAGCATCTGCGATTACCTGATCATAACATTGCTGTAAACCGGCCCTGGTTGTAGGTATGTTTAGATCGGCTGTTAAACGCAAAGGGATACCGATTGTAACTGCAGCATTGTTTTTATCGTAGGGCTGAGCAAACACCTGCAACAGTTCATAAAAAGCAAAAGACCTGAAAAATAAAGCCTGCCCTTTTACATTGTCTGCTCCGGCAACGGCATCCGCATTATCCAAAACCACGTTGGCATAATACACGACGATATAAGGTAATGACCAGTCGTTTTGATAACTATCATTAAATACATCTTTCCCCCATGTATATATATTGCGTTCGGTAGTGGTTCGGCCGTTAAAATCGGCAGTAGTGATATACATATTGTCCGCAGCCAATTCTGTTGAGTAAGGGTAACTGCGATTCATTTTGGTTGTATTGTCCAAAATAGCCTGAAAGTCCTGCACGGTAGCAGGCACTACCAATGTCTTGTCGGGCTTTGCATCAAGGTATTTATTACAACTGCATAATATAGCCGCAATTGTAAAGTAACCGATGAAGTTTATAATTTTCATGATCATATTTTTGTTGTTTTTAAAATGTTGCTTTTAATCCAAATGAAACGGTCAGGGGCAGCGGAAAACCGCCTGCATAATAATCGGGATCAAGACCCGCTTTATTTGCCTTCCAGAGAATACCGATATTGTTGATATAGCTGTATAGTTGCAGGCTTTTGAAAGGGAGATGTTGTTTCAGTTGATTTTGACTGAATGCATAAGAAAAAGAGATATCCTGCAAACGGATATGATCTCCTTTTTCAACCAATACAGAAGAACTGTTATAGAAAGCATCCCTGTTGGAATTGGTGATCGGATAAATGAAAGAAGGCACATTGGTTAGCTTTTCATCACCCGGATTTTGCCATCTTTTGGCATAATCAGAATGCCCGTTCCATTGTACCAGTAAGGATGCATAATTGATAGAATTTCTTGCAAAATAATAGCCCAGTTTATACGCAATATTTACGGTTAGGTAAAACTGTTTCCAGCTAAAAGTATTTCTCAGTGAACCGTAATAAACAGGAATAGCAGAGCCGTGATACTGCAACTGGTCAACAGGTACATTTACCAGCGAAGTATAGTCTTTACTTATCTGCCCGTTCAAATACCCGCGGGGATCACCGGTCAAAGAATCAAGCCCAGCCCATTTATAACTGTAAATGGTATAGAGGGGTTTACCCAAAACCGGGTTGATCAGGCGGCCGCCCCCCAGATAAGCCGAAGCCAAAGCCGAACTTGCATTGTACCTGGTTACTTTAACTGCCGTGTAATTAAACAATAAAGTGGTACTCCATTTAAAAATCCCGGTGAGGTTATTACTGGTAATATTTATATCAATACCCTGCCCCTGCATATCGGCAACATTGCCTTTAAAGCCAAAAGCATTTTGTGCGTTGTTCAGTACACCGGTTGTAGGATCAACAGGTGATTGTCCTGTGAGATCGGTGCCTTTTTTCAGGTAATAATCTATCGTACCCGTAATGCGGTTATTGCGGGTAGAAAAATCAATACCTGTATTCAATACTGCTGTTTTTTCCCATCTCAGTTCGGGATTGGGCGGATTGATCAAAATGCCATAAGCCTGCCCTGTATAAGGCGCACCGGTAAAATACCGCATAGTGGTAAATGCAGAGAGTGTATTATCTACATTACCGTTATAGCCGTAAGTAATACGGAGCTTTAATAAAGGAATGGTTTTAAAAGAATAAAATTTTTCATTATTCAGTTGCCATCCCAGTCCCGCTGACCACAAAGGAACACCCTTTTGGTTACTGCTTACCCCGAATAAATTGGATGCATCTTTTCTGGCACTGAGAGAAAATATATAACGCCGGTCGTAACTGTAAGATGCATTTGAATAAGCGGAAAGATAACGCAATAGGCCGTCGGCAAAAGAGGCAGGGTTGGGTATAAGCTGAGCCGCGCCAAGATTACCATAAACAGGTAAAAGATCGCTATAGTTTACATTACCGTAGGTAAGTATATCAGGATTGTATCCGTAAGTGCGGTAGCTGTTGGAAGCTGTATGTATTTGTTTTATTTCTGCACCTGCTATAACAGATATCTCCTGTTTGCCTGTCAATGTTTTCCGGTAATTTACCTGTCCCCTGGCTGTGTTAGACAAAAGTTCAGCAAAAGACAGGTCAACGATCGCACCCTGCGGAACAGCATATTTCAACTGTGTTCCGTTTAACTGTGTAAACAGGTTGATCAGGTTACGCGTAAGATAAGTACCTGCACCATAAAGATTGCTGGTATTGCCGTTTTGTTTTTCGAACTGGTAACGCAGCTCAACATTTAAGTTTTTATTACAACTGTAAACAGCACCGATATTGAATAATAAGTCTGTTTGCTTAAACCTGTTATCTGCCAGGTTCAGTTCGTCTAAGGGCCGGTATTTCCAGTCCAGCAATTTACCATTGCCCGCAGTATCCAGGTAGGCTTGCCTGTAATCTTTAGGTGTTGCGAGCGGGTTACCCTGATCGTCGGCTAACCTTGCATACGGATAAATAATTTTGCCTGTAGGATTTGCTATGATGGTACCGGGATTATTATTTGTTTTAGCTGTTTGCGTATAGGTGAACGCAGTGGTTATTTCCATTCCTTTAAAGGGGATAAAACCATTCTGCATGCGCAAATTCATTCTTGTATAACCATTGCGTACAAGATTATCGGCGTTATTGTCGTAGCCGCCAGAAAACAGGTAATTGAATTTTTCGCTGCCGCCGCTGTAATTAATTGCGTATTGCTGGTTTACCGATTGCCGGTACAGGTATTTTTGAAAATCCTTTCTTACATCACTATTCGTCATGGCATTGATCTGCGCATCTGCATCTACGGCAGCAATGGTGCCGGCTCTTTTTGCGGCCAACAATTCAACAACAGGTGAAAGTATGGGCCTGTTGGTGGTATTGCTGATGGAGGAGTTATAAAATCCTTTATCAAATAAAGTTTTCTCTACGCCAATAAAATCAGCAGCACTCATAGCAGGAGCATAATACAAATCGGGTTTGGCACCGATAGTTATATTAGCCGTACATTCTAATAAAGGTTCTTTACGGTAACGCCCTTTTTTGGTAGTAATGACAATAACACCGTTGCCCGCACGTACACCCCATATAGATGCTGCTGCCGCATCTTTTAAAATAGTGATGCTTTCAATATTGTTGGGGTTGATATTGTTGAGATCGCCGTCGTAAGGAAAATTGTCTATTACGATCAGCGGTGCGGTATTGGCATAAATAGTAGAAGCCCCGTGAATCGTAAGCGCCTGGTTATTATTTCTGCGGTCGAAGTAAACGCTGCTGCTGTTTTCCAGCTTACTCATTACATCAGTACTGATCCTGTTATTGAGCAGACGGTTGTCTATTTTTTCGAAACTGCCAGTAGCCCTTTCTTTGGGTAAACTCTGGTAGCCGGTATATACAACGGCGTTGTCGAGGGTGACTGTTTCGGGTGTTAAGGAAACATGTATTTCTTTTTCCCTGTTTAATGTTGCAGCAAGCAGGATCCTTTTTTTAAGATAGCCGCTGTAACTGATTATTAATGTATCCTGCGGTTCAGTAACGCGTATGCTGAATTGTCCTTTGCTGTTGCTGATAGCAGTGCTGTGGCTTCTTGTGAGTAATATAGTAGCACCCTGTAATGCTGCATGGCTGACAGCATCTTCGGCATACCCTTTTACCGTTACGGGTATCACCAGGGTATCGGTAAAATCATTTTTTATATATAAATAAAGGGGAATACCCGAAAGCCAGTTCTGTATATTTTGTGCTGTAATTTCTTCTGGACCGGTAATGGCTGTAACTTTTTTGTTTTGATCTATCCAAACATAATGGGGCAGCAGTTGATGCGGAAACAAAGTTTTGGCAACAGTATCACCCGCAATGGCAGGTAAACTAAAACCGGGATGGTTTGACAGGTAATTTGAAATGAAACCTGTTATCTTTTCTTTACTGTCAACCGAGTTTTTAGAGTTTACCAGCAATACCTGCAATTGTTCCGGATATTGTTTTTGCAGGCTGTCTAATTGCTGAAAATGATGGATACAACTGGTGCACCAGGTGGCCCAGAAATCTATAATGATATGTTTATTCTTAAACGAGGATAATCGGATCTCGGAAACGGGGTAGTTGATCGTGTTATTAAAAAACAGATCGGGCACAGTATCGCCGACGGTTAATGGTTTTGTTTGTTGAGCGAACAGGTTGAGTAATGGCAATAGAATGCACAGGAGGCTTATAAAGCGACTTCTCATGGTTTGAAATTTGGTTAGTGAAAAGAATGTATAAAAAAGAATGGGTGTACCAACCGGCAGCAACAGCCGCTACCAAAAACACATGAGAAAAACTAAAATCGAAAAAAACGATAGCCGGCTGTTGGTAAAAAGTTGATACAAATACTGTAAAAATTAAACCGGGTTTTTGGGCTTTTTGGCAAAGAGGATCTGGTATAAACAAAGACCCCTGCAACCGCTAAGAAGCAAGGGACCAGTATAAAACGGGGGATTTGCTGAATAAGATAAAAGAAACCTGTATAAATTAAAACTAACTGTAGTGAATAAATGTACCAATAATCTATAATAAAAAAAATATTTATTTATTGTTGAAACACCGATAACAAATGTTGCCTGCAAAGGATTGCAGCAGCATGAGATAGAAAGTGCGGGGCTCATTTGTTCATTACTGAGACCTGAGAAAATGTCCCGATAATAAAATGAGCACCCGCTCTTTAAAGCAGTATGATTTCTTGTATTCAGTCTCATTGTTGAATTTCTCAGGTTCAGCAGTAATGAGACTCAATATAAATGTTGCGTTAAAAGTAAATAAAATAGTTCAAAAATAAAACTATATATTTCTATTATTGAACTATATTAATTCAATAATGTTCATTTAAGTAATGTTATTAATAGAGGTTTATTACATTTCGGGCATAAAAAATATAGAATATTGAAAGATGTCAGATATAATGCAATAAAATCTCTAATTGAGTCTAAAGGAATTCAAGAGTTTAATCAAATTTTCACTATAATTCCTATCTCCATTGTTAAAGATGACATGAAAGTAAATTACAATACACTAAGGAGAAAAATTCAAAAGCCTGATCTACTAACTATTAAAGATGTAAAGGTGATGTCTCAATTATTTGGAGTCGGAGAATCCGCTTTGTTGCAGATAATACTTGAGGACATTAACAAACAACTTTCAGCAAAGAAAAGAACGAAGTAAAATAAATTAAAAAGATTATTAAGAAACTAATTCTAATTAATCGACTTAATCTTTTCCATGCATATTTTCTCAACCATTATTTTCATTTGATGGATACGTTCTAATAATAACGAAAGTTCCTCTCGTGTAATAATATAATCATCCTTGTAACGAGCATCTACGTACCCTCTCTTTAATAAATCAAATAAATATTTTTCGTTCTTACTTGTTTCTACTGCAAAAAGTAAAAATATTTCTTCAGATAAATGTTTGGCCTGCTTACGTAATTTTAAGAGATTATGAGTTTTAGGTTTATATCCAGTGAAAACTAATAAGGTTGTATAATAAAAACTTTCAGTTGCTTGATGTAATATAAATGCGCCAATTTTATATTCATTTTCTTTTAGATTAAAACTTACTGTATTTAGAAAACCACTTCCACTCTTAAACCAAATATCAAAATATCTTTGAGCAATTTCTTTTTCTTCTTCGGGAGTTAATTCTTTTGGTTCTGCAAAATGTACAATGTCGGTATCGTACAGCAGTACACCTTCGTTTACAATATCGGTAAAAAAATATTGTCCAAATTCAAGCCCTTCATTTATATAATCTATTTCGTGTATCTGCAGATTTACCGGCTGCCTGAAATGTTGTGTCCGGCTGTTTACAATATCTTCCAGTTCGTATTCTTTAACGGTGTTATTTTTTGTTACCACCAAAAAATCAAAGTCGCTTACATACTCATAAAATATTCCATCCTTACCCGTATATCTGTGCTGCACATATTTACCCTTGGCGTAGCTGCCAAACAGTATTATTTTTTCGGGTGCTACTACTTCTTTAATAATAGCCACAATATCTAATATCTGCTGCCGTTTTTCGCGTGGTAAAAAGTTTAATGAGGTTTTCATTAGGATAAAGATAAAAAATGTATTTGATTAGAATTATTGTAAAATTTAGTGTAAGACTTTTAGGATCGCTTTTTTTAGGAGCTGGTTTTTTTATTGAAATAATTATTAGATTTTGAGTTTGAAGAATGAGTTATTGTTAGTTAAGATATTTTTCTGTTGGTGTCAAAAGATATTCTTCCTTCTACTGTTATATTAACACTATAAAAATTCTTACAAAGAAATTGGTGTAACACATTTATTTTTTAATTTCAATCATCTTAGAAACGAGTATATTTCTATAATTGCATTTCACAATGAAAAATACTTGGAATAGCTTTTAAATAAATTATTATTAATCTATTTAAAAGAAATATATTAATCTTTCAAATTGCCATTCTTAAGTTTAAGAAAATTTAATTTTCCTCCTCGTGTGAGCAAATAATTTCCCATTTTTTGCCATTATGAAAAGTGAGTTTATTCATTGTCAAATCATAAATGATCAATCCCTTTGCAGGTTGAGAAATAGCCAATCTTTGTAATTTGCTCATTCTTGTGATTAAAACCCCTTTTGTTGTAGAACTTATTGAGAATATAGCCGATGGCTCATTTTCAATTGCACCTAGTGTGAAACTACCTGAAGGATTAAAACGAGCTACTTCAATTGAGTTAATACCAAACCTGATGGAGCCATACTCAGCATTTTTATCTGCTTTAGTACTTATCAATATCCCATTTGGGTTTTCACCTTCCATTACAAATGAACCTTGAAGGTAATAGTTAGAGTTTCCTGTTTCAGAATAAGTTCCCAAGCTGTTAGTCACACCTTGTTCTCTAAAAAGAACAGCCGCAAAAGCATTATTTCCTGAATTTTGATTTTCGATTAATATTCCGTTGCTACTATCACTGTTCGAAAGAAGATAAGCTTGAATATTTGAAGGAATCGTAATATTTGATAAATCGCCAGCATAAGAAAGAATACCCGAATGTGTTTTTATAGAAGCCCAATCTCTTATTTCAGCATTAGTGTTTATTATGCCGGCGTTAAATGTAAGTATTGTTCCAGGTGTCTTATCCCATCCCATATTTGCAGAACTCAAATTATTGGTACCAATTTGAAAATTATTTCCACTTCCCTGATCAATTACAAAACCAGCTTTATAATTATCAGGAGACAGATTTGCTGTTGTATATAAAGTATAAGTGCAGGCTGTTCCGGAAGAAGTAGGCGCTACAAGTTTTGCAAAAGCTTTATTATCAGAACCATAATATGTATCATTATATACTGCATATTTTTCTAAAGAAGCACCATTGCCTAATGCAGCACTAATACTAGACGATATATTACTACTTACATTTGCAGATAGGATATTATAAATTTCTCCTTTTGTTGTAACTAGCTGATCATGTGTTTCAAAACTATAAGATGCACCTCCTTTATAATTCGTTATCAGATTAGTTGAAAAACTTGCGTTCGATAAATACATGCTATTTCCCAATATTGGTTTCGATTCATTTGTTTGGTATATTAAATCAATGCCATTTTTTATTTTTTCTTTACACCAATTAATAAATGCTTCTGAAACTATGCTTCCGTTACTACAAGATGAGCTTATTATTGTTCCAATTGTTTTGTTGGCATCAACCCAATTGATATTCAAATAAGAAGAAACTGGTAAAACTACATTTGAAATAGAAGGACTTGATTTTATTGACGCTAATTCATATAAAGAAGAAATTGATGTCGGATAACTTCCAATAATTGTTGTATTAATGTCGTCAGTTATATTATATTTCTTTGCCATTAAGTTCCAGGCTGCAGCATCAGTAGCAATATTTAAGTATCCATTATCATTAGTGTTAGATTGATTGAATACAGATAAATTTTTCTCGGTATTACTTGGAAATTGAATTGTCTGTGCTTTTACAGAACAGTCAATTAACAAAAGAATGATAAATACTTTTCGCATTTTGAAATGATTTGAAAAACAGTTTGCCATAAATCTATTGTTGAGGGTTAACTATAATTTTAATTTGAGCTTTAGTTTGATAAAAAAATTTCTTAACAGTAATTTGCCCTTCTCCAAAATAATTTGATGAGTTAGAAACTTCTTCTTTAGAAAGATTACTAAAGCCAAGTTTTTCTAATGCATTAAATATTTGATTTCTAAAATCAGCATCGTCTTTACTATTTGAAATGCAGGCAACATTCACTTTTGTCTCCTTGGAAGGAATTGAATCTAATATTGCGTTTAAATCATTTTCATTTAAGATTCTTTGTGGCGGTCGCGTATTAATTATAAGATCACCATTAATACCTTTATTAATTCCGTTTACTATATGATTTTTATTATTTCTTCCACCTTGTACCCCTCCATTGTTATCACCTTGTATAGCATTATTATCTCCATCTTTATTTGTTTGAATTATTTTTTTTGGATAAATGAGATCTGAAGCAATTGGGCTGGCGTGATTTGGGGTCGTTGAATTAATTGCTGATGAATCAGGTTTCTTTATTATTGTTATCTTCTCAAGATTATTTCCTCTTGGAAAAATTATAAAAAGTAAAATCAATATTGTTGCAATTCCTAAATAAGAAAGGAGTTCAAATATTTTTGCCTTTGCTTTAAAATAAGTATGAATTTTAGGAACTGCAAAAGTCGTCGTTGTAAATAAAATCGATAGTATGAGATATTTAAAATAAGGATTGAATAATATATCTGATAGGTTAATGCCAGTCAATGAAAATACAAATAGTACTATTGTAATAATATCTGCAACAATCGCTAACCCGCGAAAAATATTTCTTAGAATAAATTTATTTAAAGGTTCTTTTTTATGCGTAATCATAATACTAACAAAATTAGCAATTTTATTTGCCATTACTTGTTTTATTTTTTGGTGGCAGCTTGCCATTATGATTATCGGCATATTGCTTTAATCTTTCAGTTTCCCATTTCTCTGCACCCTCTTTAGTAGTTGCATTTCCGATAATATTCATGTGCCCGAATCTTTTATCATTTTTATGCTCATCTTCCCTTCTTTCGGGATCATTTGTAATGCCAACATAGAGCAATTTGTTTCCTTTTTTTAATTCATACTTGTGATAATCTCTTTTTTGCATAATGTAGTTTTAATTTTTATTAATTGTTGGCCATATATCTGCAATTTCTGCACAAGCCATTTTTACATGTACTTTATTTATTTGCAAAAATTTGGGGGCATTATGTTTGCGTCTGTTAAAAACATCGATCACCAAACAGTTTTCTGGCTTTAATTTTATGACGAAAGTTTTTTCAACATGATTCCTTATTGCACCTGCGGAAATAGTAGCTTCGTTCCATTCAACATTTCTTGACTTTGAAAAAATCAGTTTAAAAAATCCTGTAATTTTTTTTGTTTTTTTATCTACTAATAAAGTGTCGGGTTTTAAATGTAATGTAACGCCACCTATTTCAGTATCATAATCGGTATTGGACAACCCTTTTTCTGCAACATATTTGAGATAGGGCACAAGAATGGTTTCGGAGCAGGCAATTAAATGGTCTATTGCTTCCAGACAACACTTTCGTTTATTTTTTTCCCAATCAGAAACTGCGGCTTTCGTTAAAAGCTGATGTCTTTTCTGTTCAAATGTTTCTTTATTGTGAGTGCTGTCTGCCATAAAGTGTAAGAAGGCACTTTTAGGCTCAGGGTAACGAGCATTTTTAAAAGTTGAAGGGAACTTAATTGTTTTAAGAATACTTCGTTTTTTTGCAGGTGTGGCAAAAATGTATTCGCCAAGTTTGTTTACTGAAATGTGGGGGGAAACATTCATTATAGTAAAGTTTAATCATTTAATAATGCACCTATAAATAGAATTGCTATCAGGCCTATTGCTGCCTTTTGCACTTGTTTACTGTGAGATATCCCTGTTCTTATTTCAGTTGTAAAGTGCTCGCAGTTATAATTTATTAGGTTATAAGGTTTACCGATTTTTGTTAATGCATTCCTCACCTTTATTTTTCTTTCATCATTACAGCCATCAAACCTATTTATTTTGTTTATAAAAGGATTGACAGTGAAAAATTCATCAGCAGTTATTAACCTTACACCTTGATTAAAATTATTTTCTATAATCCAATCAGTACCGGCATAGTCAAATCCCAGGTACATTACGTGATGTTGCACTATATTAAAACTGCTTTTGGGTACAATGATCTCGTCGCATGGTTTGATGTTATACCGGATAATGATTCTATTCATAATGGTTAGTTTTATAATTAAATTTTAGAATAATGTTCTTGAATCCATTCTTTGATCTTCGTATGTGTTCTGATAGAAGAAGGCACTTCTGTTCTGATTATTTTTTCTAAATGTTGAAAAGAACTTGTAGAAGATTCTTTCCAATTCCATGTTTTTGCCAAACTGTTAATGAAATAAAGCATTTCGTATCCTTCGGACCTGTTCAGCTCAGAATGCTCTTGCCCGTCGATGATTTTAGGGTTATCATGATCGGCTCCTGCAGTCCATTTATAATCCTGGTAAGCCATTTGTGATTTTGTGTATGACATAAATAATATAATTTTTGTTACAAGTTACAAATATAATACAAATCATTAAGTTTGTCAACTTATAGTGTCAATTATGTGTATTTGTCAGTCAATCTGCCACAAATTCACAAAACAATTAACATTAAGTCATTTATGAGGCAGACAATTTGACAAATATTCCATTTTTATTAATTAATAACAATACATTTGTAAACTATTACGTTTTTAAGACGTTATTATTCTAAACACTCATGATGAACGAACTTTTTGCAGATCGCTTCAGGTCTGCCCGTGTAATGAATGGATTATCATTACAGGATTTGGCCGATAAACTCAACAATAAAGTGAGCAGGCAGGCTCTGCATAAATACGAAAAAGGGGAAGTAGTACCCGACAGCGAGATGATGGCTTTGCTTTGCAATGCACTGAATGTGCGTACTGATTTTTTCTTCCGCAAAACCAAGGTTGAATTGGCCGAAATAGAGTTCAGGAAATTAAAAAAGCTGCCGGCAAAAGATGAAAATAAAATAATCGAGGAAGTGAGGGACCTGTTATCGCGTTATCTTGAACTGGAAGAAATACTTGCTATAGAATCAGGATTCGTTAACCCCTTGCAGGAAATTAAAACTATAGAAAGTTTTGAAGATATTGAAAATGCCGCAGCCCGTTTAAGAGAAGCATGGTGTTTGGGAAATGACCCTATTGCCAATTGTACCGATTTATTGGAAGACCATCATATTAAAGTGGTGGAAGTGGATGCCGGTGACAGCTATGATGGTATGCAAACATGGGCTAATAATAATAGCATACCTGTAATTGCCATTAATAAAGCAAAAGTAAAATCGGCCGACAGGGTGCGGTTTACTTTACTGCATGAGCTGGCACATTTGCTGTTATTGCCTTTAAAGGATATGTCTGAAAGTAAAAGAGAAAAATATTGCCACCAGTTTGCTGCAGCCATGCTGTTGCCTAAAACCGCAGCCGAAAACGAACTGGGTAAGTACAGGCATAAAATAATGATACAGGAACTAGGTGCTTTAAAAAATCAATACGGTATTTCTATACAAGCCATTATCATGCGGGCAAAAGATATGGGTATAGTTTCAGAATCCTATTGTAAGCAATTCTTTTTTTACATGAAACAGATGAATTGGAAAATTATTGAGCCATTTGAATATACAGGGATAGAAGGTTCGGGCAGGTTTGAACAGTTATTATTCAGGGCATTGGCCGAGGAATTGATTTCGGTAAGTAAGGCTGCTGCATTAAGTAATTTATCAGTTGCCGAATTCAGAGATAAAATTGCAAATATCAGTTGATAAAAAAATAATACCTGTTTAATAAAGTATTAACTTTCCTGAATATTTGTTACTAAAACAATTTTCGGGATGAAACTGGCAATCACCGATGCCTGTATTTTTATAGATGTTTACAACTTAGAATTAACGGCGCATTTTTTTAAACTTGGAATAGAGATCCATACATCATACGATGTATTTAATGAATTATATCCTCACCAGAAAGACGGGTTAGCGTCATACCTCAGCTCCGGCAAATTAACCTTACATAATTTAAATAATGATGACCGTGTTGTGATGTACACCGAAAACTACCCACTGTCTCTTTCGGATAATGATAAAACGGTATTGCATCTTGCCGGTAAGATTGGCGCAATGGTTTTAAGCAGTGATAAAAATGTAAGGACCTATGCCCGGAAAAAAGCAATCGAATACCATGGCATGTTATGGATATTTGACCGGTTAGTCGATACGGGTTTACTTGATGCTGCAACTGCGGCCGTAAAATTAAACAGTCTTATCAGCACTAACAGCATTTACAGGAATAATAAAGAATTGGTAAGAGAGATGAATATAAGATTGAAAGAGTGGTGTTGAGTTTTTATTAAAAATGGTTCAGTATTTTTTCTCTTCTGTTTACTTAACATATCTTTAGAATGAATATTTAGAATGAATAGTGACATTTTATTTATTACCGGAATATTTGACAATTTTATTTTGTTAAAAAATAGGAGGATAGTTTAAATAATTCTCTTCGCGAAGAATGGCAAGGCTATTCAAGAAACGCAATTACTTCCTTCGTGTTTTCTTGCTGTTTCCCTATTATATCCTTGCTGTTTTGTTCGGGGCATTACGAAGCAGTTACGAACAAACCTGCTGAAATGTAATAATGAAGTAATAACCTTATAATAAGATACTGAGTAGTTATTTCAAAATGGATAATACAAGGCAGATGCCAGTATGATGTGCCGGTAAAAGCTACTGAAGAGGCATTTATTATAAATTATAAAAATAAAACTACAGGAAGACTTGTCGGAGATACAAATTAGTTTTTCATTTAATTTTCTTATCTTGGATGGTCAAATAGTTTTTATTATCCTATATCTGTTAACATGAAAAATAATTTCAGATTTTCTAAATTATTTTTAAACCAATTCATTGAGAATTTTTCGGAAATACTGTATTGTTTTTCTGTCAGCGAGAATAAAATGATATACTTGTCTGAAGGCTGTAAAGAGATTACAGGATATAATGCCGAAGAACTGACCAATAATCCTGCACTTGATTTTTATGACTTAGTTCACCCGGAAGATAAAGCAAAACAAATAAACAATCAGGGCGTATCATTTAGAGCGAATGATTTTTATAAAAATGAATACCGGATAGTTAATAAGTGGGGCGGAGTACGATGGGTACAGGAAACTTCATGTCTGACAAAAGATGAAAAGCAGAATGAAATTATTGAAGGCTATATTATTGATATAACAGAGAAAAAAGCGCATCAGGAAGTTATAGAATTATTGCAGGCATATCAGAGATCTGTAAACGAAGGTTCAACTGTTTCTATCACTGATCTGAAAGGAAAGATTATTTATGTAAACGATAAATTTTGTGAAGTTTCGAAATACAGTAAGAAAGAATTAATTGGGAATACGCATCGTATCATAAGCAGCGGGTATCATGATAAACATTTTTATTCAGACTTGTGGCGAACCATCACTTCGGGGAAACCGTGGCGAGGCGAAATAAAAAACAAAGCTAAAGACGGAACTTATTATTGGTTGGATACTGTTATTACGCCCATATTCAACAGTCATCATCAAATTCATCAATACCTTTCTGTAAGAAATGTGATCACTAAACAAAAAGAACAGGAAGAGGAATTGCGCATCAGCGAAGAAAGGTATAGGGATATTGTTCAGAATACTTCAGACCTGATTCAAAGTGTGACACCAGACGGAAGGATCCTTTTTGTTAATGATACATGGCTTTCTAAATTAGGTTATACTGAAGAAAATGTAATTGGACAAAACATTTTTTTATTTATTCATCCCAAAAGCAAGGAAACCTGCAAACTCATTTTAGAAGGATTGATTAATAACCAAACCTTCCCTACAACAGAAATTTCATTTATTACAAAGGCCTGTAAAGAATTAATATGCGAAGGCAATATCAATGCAATATATAACAACAATAAAATGTTGCATTCAACAAGTATGCTCAGAGATATTACTGAGATAAAAAGAAACAGGAACGAGCTTGCTGAAAAACGAAATCTTTTATTGAATGCAGAGAAAATTGCCAAAGCCGGAAGTTGGTGTTTTGATTTTAAGAATGAAAGAGCAGTTTGGTCAAAAGGATTTTATAACATATTTGGTATTAAGGAAGGAACTTTTATAACGTTCGAAAAATTAATTTCATGTATTTATGACGATGACAAAGATTTTGTAAGCGGTTCATGGGACGATGTATTGAAAGGCAAAAAACACAATATTGAGTTTAGAATAAAGGGTGAACAGCCGGAAAAATGGGTGAGATCGATTGTTAAGATAGAATTTGATCATTTAAATAATCCCTTAACTGCTACAGGCTTTATTCAGGATATTATGGAATCGAAAAACAGTTTAAAAAAACTGGAACGTAAACAACAGCAATTAAAAAGTGCCCAAAAGATTGCGCACATGGGAAGCTGGTTACTGGACATTGTTAAAGATGAATTGGAATGGTCTACTGAAATGTATCACATTTTCGAAATTCCATTAGGTACTCCAATGAATCTTACTGCATTTCGTAATATGGTTCATCCGAAAGATAAACAGCTAGTTGCAGACGCATGGAATACAGCCTTAGCCGGGAAAGAATATGATATTGAACATAGGATTATTGTTAACGGACAAGAAAAGTGGGTGAGGGAGAAGGCAAAAGTGGAATTTAATGATGTAAATCGCCAACCATTAACAGGTATTGGTATAGTGCAGGATATTACGAAACTCAAGTTACTTGAAAAAACTTTGTTTAATTCTATTATCGAAACAGAAGAAAAGGAAAGAGAAAGAATATCAGCAGAATTGCATGATGGCGTGTGCCAACAACTTTCCGGAGCAGTTATGTTATTAAAAATAGGAATTAAATCGTTAGAAGCAAAAGATGAAAAGGGATTCACTCTTCTAAAGGATTGTGGTGAGATACTTCATGACTCAGTAAATACCATCAGAAACGTTTCACATCAATTAACGCCAAAATCATTTAAAGAAGAAAGTTTAGTTGAGGCTCTACGTAACTTATTACTAGAATTTTCAAGAACCGACAAATCTACTCAATATACTTTTCACTCAGCCGACAATGTGAAAGAACCCGAAAGCCATATTGCAATAAATATTTACAGGGTAGTACAGGAATTTGTCAATAACAGTCAAAAACATTCTGAGGCTAAGAAGATAGAGCTTAATTTATTTTTTGAAGATGCAACATTCTTGATTGCAATTAAAGATAATGGGAAGGGGTTTGATATTTCACGAACTAACACAACGGGTGGGGGAATCGGAATTCTAAATATGATTAAAAGAATTGAAAGTATTGGAGGGAAGCACAAATTGGAAACTGCGGTTTCTAAGGGTGTTACTCTTACGATCAGAATACCTTATTCAATTTAAGTTGTGCCATTATTTAAAAGTTGAAGATTATATATTCGAAGATCAGTTTATTGATAAAAAGAAGAATCCTTATCACTGGTAGGGTAATCTTTACTTTTGAAATATCTGCTGCATTGCAATTTTCCAAAGAAGTAAAAAGGTTCCTGTTCCCGGGGATTTTAATAATTGGGATCCGGAAGTTGCAGGCTTTGAATTAATTTTCTCAAAGAATAATTTATATCAATTAACTTTTAAAAAAGAATTGTTAGGTAAAGCAAGAGAAAGAAGAGGATTTAAATTGTTGTAAATGGCTATTTAGGGGTAGCTATCTCATGAAGAACTTTACTTAAAATTTCTTATGAATCAATAAAACTTAATGCAACTCTGAGTGTGTACAATGAAACAACATTTCCTAATAGTATTTATTTTATCATATTTAGCTCTGATAGATAAGTGTTATTCTTTTTAGTAGTTATCTGATAGGTTTTATATATCAACAATTATCTATTCAATTATTTTATTGAATAGTTGAATAATTATTATATTTGCACTCTTAAAGTACCTTTTCTATGGCAACTGCTTCTATAAAAGAACAAATTTATCAGGAACTATCCCGGGTTACACATGCTATTTCCAATCCTAAAAGAATGGAGTTGATCGATGTGCTTTCTCAAAAAAGTTATTCGGTGGAAGAACTTTCTAAAGAGATTTCCATGTCCATTGCCAGTACCTCACAGCATTTGCAGGTATTGAAATTATTGAAGCTGGTAGAAACCAAACGACAGGGCAATTTTATAATTTATAGTATTACCGACGACAGCGTACTTAGACTTGTCTCTGCTGTTAAAGAATTAGGATTCCGCAAGATCGCAGAAGTAGAACGCCTTATCAGTGATTTTAAGGCAGATAAAAACATATTGGAATCCATTACGGTTGACGATTTGCTGGCAAGATCAAAAAAAGAAAAATTAATGCTGATCGATGTTAGACCGGAAGAAGAATATTTAACAGGTCACATACCAAATGCAGTTTCTATTCCGCTTGCCCAACTCAAAAACAGGCTGAATGAATTACCTAAAAACAAAACCATTATAGCTTATTGCCGCGGGCCTTTATGTGTAATGGCGGTTGATGCCATAAAACTGCTGAGTAAAAAGAAATTCAAAGCGATCAGAATGGAAGATGGTTATGTGGAATGGAAATTAAAACAACAGGAAATCAGTAAACATTAAATCTCTGAAAAAAATAAACATAACAATTATATGATCAATACAAAAATGGTACGCTTATTACTTACAGGCTTATTAATAGTGCTAATATCTTTCACCGGTATCGGGCAAAGTAGCAATACTGAGCCATGGAAAGAAAACCAATTAATGCCACCGGCAGAATTGGCAAAAATAATCAACGATAAAAACGCACATCAGCCGATTGTATTGAGCATCGGGCCCGGTGCAATAATAAAAGGCTCCATCGATATCGGGCCTGCTCATGAAAAGGAAAGTTTAACTAACCTCAAAGAGAAACTTTCAAAACTTCCCAAAGATGCAAATATTGTAATTTATTGTGGTTGCTGTCCTTTCGAACATTGCCCTAATATTCGCCCGGCATTTCTATTATTAAAGGAAATGAAGTTCACCAATCCAAAATTGCTGAACCTTCAAAACAATATTAAAGTAGATTGGATTGATAAAGGATATCCTTTATCAAAATAAAAACTGCGGTGAATGGATCGGGCGATAGCTGCAATCAATTCTCTTATAAAATAATAATCGGATTCAAAGTCATAATACTTTTATCCGGGAAGTAAGTGTATATAAAAATGAATGATCACTTATGAAAGTAAGACAGAGCGGAATGCCGGACGAAAAAATGTGGAATGATTTTTTTGATATTGATTTAATTCTATCTGAATTAGAGATCAATCATACAGTGAAGGATGTGGTTGAACTTGGTTGCGGTTACGGCACGTTTACTATTCCCGCAGCAAAGCGAATAAAAGGCAGATTATTTGCTTTTGATATTGAAAAGGAGATGATCGATATTTTAGAACAAAAAGTAAAGCAAGAACAAATTCGAAATATAATACCTGAACAAAGAGACATATTATCCGAAACAACAGGGCTACCCGATAAGTCAAAGGATTATGTCATGTTGTTTAACATTTTGCATCATGAAACTCCAAATGATTTTTTAAATGAAGCATACCGGATATTAAAACCGAAAGGGAAAATTGGGATAATTCATTGGCGAAGTGATATCCTAACGCCTCGTGGGCCGGAATTGGATATAAGACCTAAACCTGATCAGATCTTACAGTGGATAGACATACAACAATTTTCGGTCTATAAAGAGCCATTTATAATTAAACCCTATCACTTCGGATTAATTATTTCTAAACTTTAAATATGATGATCAGAAAAATATAAATCAAGTTGCAAAAGCAATATTCACAAGATATGCGGAGAAAAGTTTTACCTGATAAAGGGAAATATGATTATTAAAAACTAAAAAATATATAATGAAACAAGAAATTATGCACGCGGGTGCAATGATTGAAATGTTTACTTTAAAAATGACAAGTAATCAATCGATCGAAAAAATTGCACAAAATGTTCCGATAGAATGCGAAAAAAATAATTTCGCTTTATTACAAACTTTTATTTATCATGAAATTGTTGAAAGCAAAGGGTTTCCCATAAAAAGGAAAGTTTTTATATACGAAATATGCCAGGCAAAGGTTGCCGCTAAAATGCTGACTACAAACCCTGAGTTTTCTATTTTCATGCCCTGCAAAATAGCCATATACGAAAATGATGCTCAAACCATAATTTCTACTATGAATATGGAAATAATGCTAAAGGCTGTTGAGGATAATAAAGAATTATATAATGAAGCAACGACTCTTTTCAATACGCTTAAATCTCTGTTAACCTCATTAAAAAACACAAAATAATCGTAATCAATCATTTTAAAACACCCAAATATGAAAGTCCTTTTTATTATCAACGATGCTCCTTATGGAAGCGAAAAAGCTTACAATGCGCTGCGGATAGCAAATCAAATGAATAAAGAACATACCGATGTAGAGGTAAGGATCTTTTTAATGGCAGATGCGGCAAATTGTGCCATTGCCGGCCAAACTACTCCAAATGGATATTACAACATTGAAAGAATGTTAAAACTATCGCTGAACAAAGGTGCAAAAGTAAAGATCTGTGGAAGTTGTGCTGAAGCAAGGGGATTAAAAAGCTTACCATTGGTAGAAGGCGCAGAGATCAGTACCCTTGCCGAACTTACAAATTGGGTGGTAGATAGTGACAAGGTTCTCACTTTCTGATAAAGTTGTAAACAGATTCATTGATGCTTAATTGTAAGCAAGAAGTGAATTATCTAATTACTTGATACATTAATTTGTTGATGGCATTGGAAGTGTAATATCCGATATTGGATCATGAACGGGAAAGAGATTAATAAGATAAGTATTCAAGAATTGTAGAAACGGGATCGCTGTTAAAATAAAATTGTGGAGACAATTATCTCCACAATTTTTGATATAATTTCGAGTAATTATATTATATAAAAAGTTTTATTCAAATTTCCTATGATGCCTTTAATGCCATTCCGCAGATTTTACATTTACCCGGCTTGTTACTTTTTTCATCCGGATGCATAGGGCAGGTAAAAAGCTTTATAGACTGATATTTAGCTTTTTCTTTTGGTGACAAGTTTAGTTTTAACGTTTCACCACAAATTTTACAAGAACCTGCACTGGCACTTATCATATCCGGATGATTTGGACAATAGTAGGTTTGAGCACTTGCTTTCATATCCATATCACATTTAATACATCGACCAGGTTTATTGCTTGTTATTTCAGGGTGCATAGGACAGGAGTAAAGTTTCATTGATGCCCATTTAGCTTTCTCTTTTGGTGATAAGTTTAATATCATATCATTGCCGCATTTAGAACATTTACCTGGTTCATTACTAACCATATCGGGATGTATAGGGCAAGAATAAGCAAGTGCTTCTGCCTGCATTGCAGAACCACATTTATTACATATACCGGGTCTATCACTTCTTATTTCCGGATGCATAGGGCATGAATAAAGTTTCATTGATGCCCAATTAGCTTTTTCTTTGGGAGAAAGATTAAGTGGCATACCGCATTTAGAACATTTACCGGGTTCATTACTTATCATATCAGGATGCATCTGACAAGTATAGATTGCTTTAACTAAAACTGTTTCTTTTTTTACAGTTTCTTGTGCATAAGCGGATGCAAAAAAGATGACTAATATTGCCATCATCAATATTTTTATATTTTTCATTTTATATTTTTTTAATTGTAAAACAGAATTTAAGCATTTAACAAATGCTGTCATCAAAAACGGGGAAATTGAAATATATAAATGTATCAAATACGAAATACACAATTGTAGAGGTAAATGGGAATGTTTAATCCTTTAACCGGATCATATAAACCAATATATACTTTATTTAAAGACGAAGAATTAAACAGGACATCGTATTTAATAAAATTAGAAGTAAGAGCAGACTGAGTTAATTTAATTGACTGAGTATTGTCTGTAATTACATTTTGGTCTTTTTCTATTTTAAGTTTTTGGTGTTCATCCCTGCAACAACTTTTTCCGTTATCTTTTTTAGGCATTCCACACTTGTTGCATTTGTCAAATGCAGAAAAATCATGAACTAAACTACTGCTCACTAATCTACCCATGCAGTAATGAAGATGTATTGTTGTTCCCGACGATAAGCCGAGATACAAAACAGCTAATATGAATACAATAATCTTTCTCATGATTCAGGTTTAAAGGTAGAACATTGGTTTTTTTAAATCCTGCGATTTGTCATAATCTAAGTTTATTAAGTGTTAAATGTTTAGATCCTGCATTAAATTTTATCCTCAAAGTATGCTTGGATTTACATGAAAGTTAGCTTAGTTAAAGGCGTATTGCTACAATTATTTTTTTAAACCACTATTTTAGTGTGTGAGCCATTATTATATGAACCAACATTGTATTGCTTAAATATTTAATGTCTTCTCTTGAAATCACTTCCTTTAGTTTTCTTCCTGTTTGCTTATTATATCCATGCCGTTTTTGGGGCATTACTGCGTACACAAAGATTCAAAGAATTTTAGGAAAACACAGATATTGCTTTCTCTGGCATGTTAGTTTCATTATTAACGAAATTCATGGTATATGTAAAAGTCACACACAAAATATCTGATAGGACGGTAATCAATTATTTGATTCTTATCTGAACAATTTTTAATCAAACTATATCTGAAAATATTGTTGACAGAAAATATTATCCATTCGACAAAACCAAAATCTTATCAAGTTCCCTGACTCATTAAAAGTTGGATTGTCACCTGAAGAAGTAAAAGATATTGAAGGTTTAGATTTATCAAACAATCCATTACTTAATCACACCCGTAACTTATGGTTATTCTTTTTCTATTTTGCAGGGATGCGTATACCGGATGTACTTCGTTTAAAATGGCCTGCTTTTCAAAATAACAGCTTACATTATTATTACTATAGGTAAGAATGATAATGGAGGATCATTGAAAGTACCAGAAAAAGCAATCAAGATTATACAGTAATATAAAAGGAATAAACCAATTCATAATCTTGTTTTTCCTGATCTAGAAAATCTTGAAGATTTAAGTAATCTATATGCTGTACAAAGACGAATTAATCAATGGGTAAAGAGAATAAATGAATAGTTGGAAAAGGTTGCGATAGAAGCAAAAATTGATAAGAAGCTGACAAGATATATATTCCGTCATACATTTGATAATATTTCAGGAGATAGAATTCCAATTCAAATGTTACAGAAACTTTACAGACATTCTTCTGTAATCACATCTATTGGTTACCCAACAGATTTTATTCATAAAGATGCAGATGATGCGTTAAAGGTAATGATAGGAGATTAAATTTCTATTCATGACAATTGAAGAAGAGTAATAAATTTTTGCGTGCTTCATTTGCTGATGATTAGTTTATGTCTTAAAGTAGTAATTGCATTAAAATTCCATTCTTCACCTTAATGAAAATTCAATATTTCGGATATCGATAATCGATTTCCTGATTTCGTTAATTGATACAATTTTTAATCCATCCTTTTGCAATGATTTAAAAGAATGCGGTCGGAAATGTTTAAAGCAATTAAAATTGTAAGAGAGTCAATAGTCTGTTTATTTACATTTGGTTATAGTATTACTAATCTATCTGCTCAATCAAATAGCAATAATAAAGAAAGTAACTGGACAAATCATTTTCAATTAACTGTTATCTCTCAAAGTCATTCCGGATTTAAGTCAAATTATACGGGTAATAATAGCTTAGCCGACACTGTTGAAGTTGGTGCTACAAGTGTTACTTCTACTATATTTCTGGGAAGAAAATTATGGAAAGGAGCAGCTATATATTTTAATCCTGAAATTGCCGGTGGCAAAGGATTGAATTGTGCATTGGGTGTTGCAGGAGCATTAAATGGTGAAACTTATAGAGTTGGCAATCCTGAACCAAGAGTGTTTATTGCCAGAGGATATCTGCAACAATTTATTCCATTAAAGAGATGTAGCTATGTAAAAGTTGATGATGATTTGAATCAAGTAAAAGATTTGATACCTGATAAAAGAATTGTTATTTCAGCAGGTAAATTTGCTATAAGCGATTTCTATGATAATAACGCATATAGCCATGATCCAAGAACCCAATTTTTAAATTGGTCTATTATGGCCAATGGTGCATGGGATTATCCCGCCAATACAAGAGGCTATACATTTGGGGCGGTAATTGAGTTAATCCATCCTTTCTGGGCAATTAGGTTTTCAAGTGTTGCTGTGCCAACAATTGCCAATGCTTCTACTATGGAGTATAGAATTTCCAAAGCACGTTCAGAAACTATTGAATTTGAAAAAAGTATAAAAATTCATAACCATCCCGGTTCTTATAAATTTATTATTAGCAATACATTTTCAAAAGCACCTTCATATCAGGAAGGATTACAAGCAATTTGCAATAAGGATAGCTTCTTATTGAATGTAATTGCAGGCAAACAAGAAAACAATAAATATGGAGGAAGAAAATTTGGATTAGCTTTTAATGCAGAACAAGAATTATCCAAAGAAATAGGTTTTTTTTCTCGTGTTGGTTGGAACGATGGCAAATATGCATCATGGGCATTTACAGAAATTGACAGAACAGTCAATTTAGGTGTTTCTGTAAAAGGTAATAAATGGAATAGGCCTAATGATGTTTTGGGAGTAGCTGCTGTAATAAACGGCATATCGAATGAACATCGGGCTTTTTTAAAAGCAGGCGGGTATGGATTTATTATTGGTGATGGGAATTTAAAATATGCAAATGAATGCATATTTGAAATATTCTATAATACACAATTATCGAAGATATTTTGGTTAACCTTAGATTATCAATTTGTGAAAAATACTGCTTACAATAAGGACAGAAACGGTCCGGTAAATGTATTTGGAATTAGGGGGCATATTAAATTTTGATAACCAAATTTTACAACTTTATACTATCATTCAGCTTTGCAAATAATTGATTAATGAATTTAAATTCAATGGAAGAAAAATTACAGTCGATGTTATCCAATTTATATATTTTTTTATCAAGTCTTTTTAAAACATAGGAAGTCTCAAACAATGAGTGGTTTTATTAGAATAATATTAATCGTTCAATCTTATATCAAATTTTTATCCTCACTGCAAGATTAAAAACTCTTCCATCTAAGGGTGCCTAAATTGCTTCCTAAACTTTTCACCACCGCGTGAACAAATTGATTTCATTTACAATTTTGAAATGATATTTTTGTCCTGCGTTTGGTTTCCGAATGTTCGGAATTAAAAGGGAATCCTGTTGAATTCAGGAGCTATCCCCGTAGCTGTAAAGCAGCCCCACTTAACCTCCCCGAGGGGGAGGAATAGAAAGGCCTTCAATAATCCACTGCCTCGTTTTTCGAGATGGGAAGGAGAAGTAAATGCTGAGCCAGAAGACCTGCCATCTGCACCATTTCATTTACGGCTTTCGGGTGAAAAGCATGAAATGTAAAATGCCTCTGCAGGGTAGTTTATATTTCTCCGTTTTTTTATTTTCCTGAAAGCTCATTGTTCAACTTTTTAAACATTACAACAATGAGCAAAAAATTAACGCTCCTCTCAACATCAATGCTGGTAAGCATACTGGCATTTTCACAACAAGACACATTGCATGGCAATGAATTAAATCCAGTTATTGTTACGGCTAATAAAACCGAACAAAAACAAAGTACAACAGGTAAAATTGTTACAGTAATTGATCAGAAAATGATCAAAAACAATGAAGGCCGTAACCTCAGCGAATTACTGAATACACAGGCAGGCTTTTACATCAATGGTTCGAATAATGCACTGGGTACTAATCAGGATGTATATTTTCGGGGCGCAGGTGCAGGTAATATGCTGGTGGTAATTGATGGCATCCCGGTTTTTGATCCGTCAGAAATTAATAACACGTTCGATTTTAACAGCATCCCCTTGCAGCAAATTGAACGGATTGAAATTTTAAAAGGCGGTCAAAGCACCCTTTGGGGAAGTGATGCAGTTGCCGGTGTAATTCAAATCTTTTTAAAGAAAGAAGCAAAGAAACAAATAGCTGTTAACAGCAGCATCAGTTATGGCACTTATAATACGATACGTGCCGTGGCAGGTGCCAGTGGTACAATTGATAAATTGGGCTATAATGTGCAGTACAACTATATAAAAAGTAAAGGTTTCCCGATGGCTTATGACAGTACAGGTAAACTAAATTTTAAAGACGATGGCTTTGAACAAAGCAATATACAGGCATCGCTTCATTATGCACTCAGTAAATCTTTAACCATAAAAGGTTTTGGTAATTTCAGCATCTATAATAATGATCTTGCAGGAGGGGCATTTACAGATGAAAAGGATTATACAGCTAAAAATTCCAACAATCTTGGCGGGGTTAATTTGAAATATAAAGGCAAAGGATTTATTTGGAATATCCAGGGCAGCTATCAACAGGCTAAGAGACATTTAAGAGACGATAGTACCTATATAAGTAATATCTACAGTATATTTTCAGAAGGAAAATATACGGGAAATACAACAACGCTTGAAACCTTTGGCAGCAAGCAGTTAGCCAAGCATGTGAGCCTGGTAAGCGGCCTGCAATATATCAGTCAAAATACAGATCAATCTTATTTCAGCACCGGAAGTTTTGGCCCTTATGCCTCTTCTTTAGGAAAAGACAGTGCTAAAATAAATCAGACATCTGTATATGCCTCTTTACTAATAACTGATATAAAGGGCTTTAATTTTGAAGCAGGTGGCCGTTTAAACCATCATTCAATCTATGGTAACAAAGGCACTTTTACCATTAATCCTTCTTACAATATTGATGAGCATACAAAACTCTTTATAAACATTTCGTCTGCTTATAAAATACCTTCCTTATACCAGCTTTACAGCGAATATGGAAATAAAAGCCTGAAGCCTGAAAGCAGTACCACATACGAGTTTGGCATACAAACACAGCTTGCCGACAGCAAAACCTCTTTCCGTATTGCCGCCTTTAAAAGAGACATCATTAACCTGATTATATTTTATACCGATCCTGTAACTTACAACAGCTACTATATAAATGGTGATAAACAAAATGATTATGGTTTTGAATTAGAAAGCAATATTCAGTTGGCAAGCTTAGGCAACTGGAGTAACAATTTTTCTTTTGTTGACGGACAGGGTACACAAAATGGCGTAAAAGTAGATAACCTTTACCGAAGGCCTAAGTTTGTAGTGAATAGTTCCTTAACACTGCAACCATGTAAGCATATTACAGTTATACCTTCATTCAAATATGTAGGCAGTCGTTTAAAAGGGCCTTATGATATTGGTCCTGCTGAGCAACCCGCTTATTATACTGTTGATTGTTTTCTCGGGTACCAGGCAAATAAAGCAGCAAGATTATTTATAGATTTACACAATATTACCAATCAGCAGTATTTTGATATTGTTGGGTATAACAGCAAGCGATTTAATATGATGGCAGGGATAGATATTCAATTTTAAATCATACCATTAAATCAATAACCATGTCTCTACAAAAAATTAATCCACGAACATCGGTGCTTTTATTGTTCATAATAGCAACAGGTATGCTGCGTATCATGAACTGTAGTACTTTATTATCTCCCTTAGCGAATTTCACACCCATTGGTGCCATGGCTTTGTTTGGAGGCACCTATTTTAAAAGCAATTGGAAAAGTTATTTTTTCCCGTTAGTAACCTTGCTGGCGAGTGATATCGTCATGATGCAATTATTTTACAAACAACACAGTAATGGTTTATTGTACAGTGGCTGGTTATGGACATACAGCGCATTTGCATTAATGGTATTGATTGGGAAGTACATAAAAAAAGTAACTTTTAAAAATGTACTTACAGCCGCTGTTGCAGCAGCGCTGGCACATTGGCTTATTACCGACTTTGGCGTTTGGCTTGGAGGTGGATTAGATATTTCAACAGGTACCGCTTTAACCAAAGACTGGCATGGCTTTGTACAATGTTACCTACAGGCAATTCCTTTCTTAAAAAATATGTTGTTGGGAAATGTACTTTACAGCGGTATTTTATATGGAGTATTTGAAGTTTTACAAAAACGTTACCCCATATTGCAACCAAGCATATCCTGATTAATAAAGCAGCTTCCTGATTTAGCAGGAAGCTGCTTTACTTTATAAAGAAATCATCCTCAAAAAAACAAACAAATGGTTGCATTATCATTTCTTCCTGCTGCTACAAGGATGATTTACGACATGGGTTTGCAGCACTTTTTACATGGTGTAACTTTCGAATGTCATCAGCAGGCCCTCGCAGAAAAACCTAAAGTTGTAAGATGCTTGTTAGAAGATAAAAATTTTTCAAGCACAGAGATTGATGCAATTTTTACAGCATCAAAAGCACAAGGCAAAAGTTTATATTATACAGACAATGCATTATTGCAGCAAATACAGCCCGATATTATTTTTACACAGGATGTATGCGATATATGCCAAATAGATACAACCTGTACTTCTCTCGCAGTTGCTGCTTTAGAAAAACAACCCTTACTCATTCCGCTTACCCCAAGAAATTTAAATGATGTTTATCAAACTGCGATTACCGTTGCAGGGGCATTGGGAAATGAAGAAGTTGCCTACAGCTATTTATCTGCTCTGCAAAAAAGAACCGACCGCATACTGGATGTGTTAAGACAACACAAGATGCCATTGAAAAGAGTATGTTTAATGGAATGGATTGAGCCTGTTTATAATTGCGGACATTGGATTCCTTTCCAAATTGCACAAGCCGGAGGCATTGATATGTTGAGTAATCCCGGAGGGTATTCTATTATTACACCCTGGGACAAAATAGTAAAATATAATCCTGAAATATTAATTGTTGCACCCTGCGGCTTTCATACCAAACGATCTCTGGAAGAAATAGATATATTAATGCAAAAGCCCGGCTGGCAAGCATTACAGGCCGTACAACAGCAACAGGTTTATGTATTAGATTACGATTTGTTTACACAACCCAGCCCTTCAACTTTGGTAGATGGAATAGAACTGTTGGCAGCATTATTTCATCCGCAACTGTTTTCGGTACCGCAACATCTCAAGCAGAAATTTATTAATATTTATAACCAGCATGTATATGCACAAACATGAAGAAAAAACTTGTCCGCGTTGTAACGGAACATTTGAATGCAAAGTAGGTGACATAGCACATTGCCAGTGTTCGGAACAAAGCTTTACATTAGAAGAAAAAGCATTTATAGAAGACCGGTATAATGATTGCCTTTGTGCCGATTGTTTAAAAGATCTCAAGAATAAATATGTATTATTCAGAGAAAAATTTCTCTTCAACGGAAGATAAGGAATGGGTTTTCATTTATAAGAAAATATTTAATGGCAAAAAATAAAACTTGCAGCAGGTGTAAAAAAGAGTTTCATTGTGGTTCATCAGAACCCGAAGGGGTATGTTGGTGCAATGATTACCCACCGTTGTTTTTGCCCGACCCCGTCATCAACTGCATGTGCCGCGAATGCTTGCATAAAGCAACCATAGAAAAAATTAATGTTTATGTAGCAGATATGACAGCCGAAAAAGCAATAACAGATAATAAAGCTAAATACCTGCCGCAAGCAAAATATTTTATTGAAGATATTGACTATTATGTAGAAAATGAGAGTTGGGTATTTACTGCATGGCATCATTTGAAAAGGGGCAACTGTTGCCAAAACGGGTGCAGGCATTGTCCCTATGGATATAAAAAAATAATCAATCATTGATGAATAAATGAATGGTTAATACAATATCATTCCTGTTCATCAACATACATAAAACCATGATAACACTAATTACCGGCGGAGCCAGAAGTGGCAAAAGCAGTTATGCCCAGGAAGCAGCATTACAACTTTCCAATTCGCCTGTATATATTGCTACGGCTAAACCATATGCAGATGATGCGGAATTTAAACAAAGGATAGATCGGCATAAAAAAGACAGAGATGAAAGATGGACAAGCATTGAAGAACAACTGCATGTAAGTAAACTTGATTTAAGTAACAAAGTAGTGGTGATTGATTGTGTAACCTTATGGCTCACCAATTTTTTTTCATTGTACAAATATGATATTGACCAATCATTGCAGGCAATAAAAGAAGAAATAGATGGTTTAAAAAAAATAAACGCAACTTTTTTTATCATCAGCAATGAAATAGGAATGGGGGTACATGCCGAAACAGAAATTGGCAGAAAGTTTACAGATCTGCAAGGTTGGACCAACCAGCACATTGCACAACAGGCAAATAAAGTGGTATTGATGGTAAGTGGTATTGCAGTTGCCATTAAAAATTAAACATTATCCAATGCAACACAAAAGCATATTTAACTGGAGTGGCGGAAAAGACAGTGCGTTGGCACTGTATCATGCACTTCAAAATAAAACATATAGTATTGAACGGTTAATTACCAGTGTAAATAACACTTTCAACCGTATTTCCATGCATGGTGTGAGAGATGAATTATTGGTGCAGCAGGCTATTGAACTTGACCTGCCTTTACAACAATTGCGAATGAATGACCAACCCACTATGAGCGAATATAACGATGCAATGGAAAAACTGATGATTGATTTAAAGGAAGAAGGATTTACCCACTCGGTTTTTGGTGATATTTTTTTAGAGGATTTAAGAAAATACAGGGAAGATAAATTGGCCCAACAAGGCTTTACGGCTTACTTCCCTTTATGGAAGAGAGATACAACTGAATTAGTACATGAATTTATTGACCTTGGTTTTAAAACCATTACAGTATGTGTAAAATCGGAATTATTAGATGAAAGTTTTGCGGGAAGAATCATTGATAAAGGCTTTTTAAAAGACCTTCCCAAAAATGTAGATCCCTGCGGTGAGAACGGAGAGTTTCATACGTTTGTTTTTGATGGCCCTATTTTTAAGAAACCAATTCCAATTATTATTGGAGAAAAAGTTTTCAGAGAATATCTGTCACCGAAAAATAAAGAAGATAATTGTTTCACCAATAACAATCCCAAGCCTCCAAACATGGGGTTCTGGTTTTGTGATTTATTACCTGTATAATCATGGAATTAGATGATGTATTTATAAAAAGAAGAGATACCCGGCATTTTACAACAGAACCAGTACCAAACGAAGTATTGCAAAAAGCTTTATCAGCAGCACATACAGCACCTTCTGTTGGTCTAAGTGAAGCTGCCCGTTTTTATATAATAAAAGAGGCTTTGGTAAAGCAGCAGATTTATGAACTTTTTGAAACAGAGAATAACCGTGTTAAGGCATCATTAATTCATGATGCTGCAATACAGGCGCAGTATAGCAGTTTTAAACTACAGGCAATAACAGACTCTCCTGTAGGTATTATTGTTACCACCGATTATTCGGTATTGAAAAACTTTACTATCGGTGTTTCCGGCACTGCCGACACTTTGCAATGGAGCAGCGTTTGTGCTGTTCAAAATATGTGGCTCTCGTTAACAGAACAAGGATACTCATTAGGTTGGGTATCTATACTGGATTATACAGAACTGAAAAGGCTTTTACAAATTCCTTCACACGAATTTCCATTGGGATATTTTTGCATAGGTAAACCGGCAACAGATTATGATAAGCAACCCATGCTGCAACAAATTGGCTGGAAACAGAAAGTCGCAATGCCTGTAGTTAAGGAGATACAAGAAATACAACCTCTTCAAAAAGAGAAAACATTTATTACTTCTGCACACATCAATCTGTCAAATGAAAATGCAGAAAGAAGAAATGAGTTGATGCAGCTTATCAATAACAAAACAAAACCTATCGGAGCTTTAGGAAAGTTGGAAGATATAGCCTTACAAATTGGATTGATACAGCAAACACAAACACCAGCCATTCATCATCCCCACATTATTGTATTTGCTGCAGATCATGGTATTGCCAAAACAGGTTTAGTTAATCCGTATCCGCAAGCTGTTACTGCACAAATGGTAAAAAATTTTCTAACGGGCGGTGCTGCCATCAATGTGTTTTGTAATCAGAATCATATCGCTTTAAAAATAGTAGATGCAGGTGTTAACCATGTGTGGAATGAGCATGAAATGCAATCGCCTAATTTCATTTATCATAAAATAAATTATGGGACTAACAGTTACATTGACCAACCTGCAATGACAGAAGATGATGTTGCATTATGTTTTGAAAAAGGAAAGCAAACCGTACAACAGGTATTATCAGAAGGTTGTAATTGTTTGGGATTTGGAGAAATGGGTATTGGAAATACATCTTCAGCATCACTCATTATGAGTGCTGTTACCGGTATAAACATTGAAGATTGTGTTGGAAGAGGCACGGGTGTAAATGATGCACAACTGGATCTGAAAATAGCAACACTTAAAAAAGTATATACATTACATCAGCTTAATGAATTATCTAATCAACCTGTTTTATTATTATCTAAAGTTGGAGGATTTGAAATAGCAATGATGGCAGGGGCATATTTGCAAGCAGCTAAAGAAAAAATGATTATTGTAGTAGATGGTTTTATTGCCACTTCTGCATTATTAATAGCCTGTCAACTAAATCCATCTGTTTTACACAACTGCATTTTTGCGCATACCAGTGGTGAGCAGGGTCATGAAAAAATGCTGGCTTATCTTCATGCAAAACCTTTGCTTAATTTAAGTTTACGGTTAGGCGAAGGCACAGGCTCTGCATTAGCTATTCCATTGTTACAATCTTCGGTAAATTTTATAAATGAAATGGCGAGCTTCGAATCAGCAAAAATTTCATCAACTACAACATGAGAAATCAATTGAATATTTTTTTTACTGCATTAATGTTCTTTACCAGAATTCCTGTGCCAAAGAATATTGATCACAGTAGTGATATGCTGCAAAAATCAGCCCGCTACTTTTCATGGGTTGGTTTTGTAGTGGGTGTTATAGCATCCGGTTCGTTATTTCTTTTTCATCTTCTTTTTTCTCCTGCATTATCTGTTTTATTTTCCATGATCATTAGCATACTTATTACCGGTGCTTTTCATGAAGATGGATTTGCCGATGTATGCGATGCATTTGGCGGTGGTTGGACCAAAGAAAAAATACTGCTGATAATGAAAGACAGCAGGTTGGGTACTTATGGTGTTGCAGGTTTAATTATTATTCTCGCTGCAAAATTTTTATTGTTACTGGAATTGTTATTGAACCTGAATATTATTCAATGCTGCAGCATATACATTGCCGCAAACAGTATAAGCCGTTTAATGACGGTAACCATCATGCAACAATATAATTACGTTGCAGATATTGACACCAGTAAATCCAAACCTTTAGCCAACAGAAAATTAACTGTAACCGAAATGTCAATCGCCGTTACAGGAGGCTTATTACCTTTTCTATTGCTGAAGCCATTATTCTTACTGGCTATTATTCCGGGAATAGTTGCACGAATATTTTTGGGCAGGTATTTTAATAAATGGATAGGTGGTTATACCGGCGATTGTTTAGGTGCCACACAACAGGTTTGCGAAATATTTTTTTATATAGGATGTATATTGATATGGAAATATATTTAATCAGGCATACAACACCTGCTGTTGAAACGGGTACCTGTTACGGGCAATCGGATATTGATGTTGCAGCAACATTTCAGCAAGAGGCAATAGCAATAAAGGAGCATATACCCGGCACTATTCAACAGGTATATTGCAGTCCGTTACAACGATGCAGCAAGCTGGCAGGTTTTCTTTTCCCTTCTCATAATATTCAATGGAACGATAACTTAAAAGAAATTAACTGCGGAGATTGGGAAATGCAGAAATGGAATGATATACCCAAAGAAGAATCAAATAAATGGATGGTTGATTTTGTTCGTACTCCGTTTCCCAATGGCGAGAATTATCTTCAGTTGCATCAGCGTGTAACAACATTGTTTGGTGTAGTGCATCAAACGCAGCAATCATCTGCCATTATCACTCACGGCGGTGTAATACGAAGCATACTTTCTTATATTACACAAACAGCTTTACAAAACTCATTCAATGCTTTTGTTTTGCATTATGGCTGCGTAGTACAACTAATAAAATCTGCAGATGGTTTTCAATATAAAATGCTGCATAATTTACCTACATCGGAAATTATATAAAGATCAATTATTACTCTTTGTACGTATCGATTTTTTATTGCCTTTGAAAAATTATGAATAATAGTTCTTTATCAACAAACGAAATAAATGGATTATTATCTGTAGCATCTGTGTTGAGATTTAATAGTGCATTGTGGGGAAGTTATAGTCTTGATAATGCGTATGATGGTACTGTTTTTAGTAGAGCCCACAAATTATAGCAATGAGAGGCTTATTGAAAATTTGACGTTACCATATAATAATGATGAATCTTTGAGTTCATTAAAATAAATAAAAGCTTAAAATATATACTTATAGCATCAGGTGTTGCTTTCGCAGTTTCAGGTATTACTGCATTTATTGCAGCAAACAATACGAGTAATTCCTTTCTAAGCGAGACATTACACGGTTTTTCAGGAGGGTATTTATTTTTAACTCTTTTTAATGTAACTGAAAGTCAACACAGCTATAATATAGATGGCAAGTTAGAAAACTGGCTGAAGGTTAAACCTCTGTTATCAAAAAGTAAATAAAAAATATAAGATTTTAATGTCCTTTTAAACACTAAACGAGCTGACAAAGTTTTGTCATACTAATAAATTATTAGCCTTCAGTTCGGAATTAGAATGCGATAAAAGGAAATGTATAAAGTATGTATTCATATATTAATCGGCTATATGATGTTTTTGTAATGAAGCAGTATATCTTGATCAAATTCTTCAACTTTTTGAAGCTCCATGTTTATGATCTGATCCATCGTTTGTTCTTTATCTATATTGAATGCGTCAATAGCATTTTGGTCATTGATGATCTTTGGTGTTATAAATAAGAATAGTTCGTCAATTAAATTTGCTTCTATCAGGCTACTGTTAAGCTTCCCTCCTGCTTCGACCAAGACCTGAAAAATACCTTTTAAGAATAATATTTTACTTAGAGCCAATAGATCGGCTTTGTTGTTATGAAAGTTTACATGAATGATCTCAACAGAATCTTTATTTGTATGTGCAGTTTCATCATCAGTCACCAAATAAATCTTTGATCTTGTTCTTGGATAAAATATGGCTGATGTGGAATGAACCTCTTTCAATAGATTTAATTTCCGGTCGATAATAATTGCATTTAGTTCAATGGGCTGCTTATTATGTGATCTTATGTTTAAACCGGCATTATCTTTTATGATAGTATGTGCAGTTGACAGGATGGCATCTGCATTTTGTCGTAAGACGGAATGGACGAATGCCCTGCTTTTTTCATTGGTCAACCACTTGCTGTTACCAAACCGGTCGGCTATTTTTCCATTAAGTGTACTTGCTATCTTGAGCTGAAATTTTGGTCGCTGCTTTGTAGTATTGATAAAGAATGTTTCGTTTAATGATCTTATCTCCGGTAAAAACACTTCATCAACTGTTACTCCATTATCGATCAATATTTGGGCGCCCGAAACCAATGGATTAGGATCTAATGATCCAATAACAACATGTTTTATTTTATGTTTTATGATGAGGTCGGTGCAGGGTGGTGTTTTCCCAAAATGCGAACAGGGTTCAAGCGTTACATAGATCGTACATTTTGAAAGATCATTATATTTTGATAATGCATCTTCGATGGCATAAACTTCGGCATGCGGACCACCCAACTTTTTATGATAACCCTTTCCAATGATAACACCTTCTTCATTTACGATCAGTGCGCCTACAAAAGGATTTGGTCTGATACGTTTTGCCTTTGCCTTTGTCGAAAGAAGAAAAGCTTTTTTTAAATAATCTGCATGAGTCATTTATGATTTAAATTTGCAGCTCAAAATTACCTACTTACTAATATATGTTTACAGGAATTGTTGACTTAGCTAAAATTACGAATATACAATCAAGTGATTCAGGATGGGAACTGACAGTTGAGTCGCCTGCTATTTCTCCACTGGTGAAAATAGGAGATAGTGTTGCCATTGACGGTGCATGTTTGTCGGTAATAAAAGTAGAAAAAGACAATATGTATTTTTTTGCTTCACCGGAAACTATTGATAAAACGATCATTCGTAATTATCTGCCTGATACAAAAGTTAATATTGAGCTGCCCATGCAACCCAATGGTTATTTAGGCGGGCATTATGTATTGGGTCATGTTGATACAACTGCAATAGTATCGAAAATTACAGAAGCTGATAAAGCCTGGTTTTTAAATATCAGTATTCCTTCAACTTTCGAAAAATATGTTGTGTATAAAGGATCAATTGCCATTAACGGAGTTAGCTTAACCATAAACAAAGTAACCAATAACAGCATTGAACTCTGTATCATTCCTGTTACGATAGCCAAAACAAACTTAAGTTTTTTAAAGGCGGGTGAATTAGTGAATATAGAATTTGATATACTTGCCAAGTATACTGAACAGCTTTTAAATAAAAGGGAGGTGGGAAATGTTTAATACAATTGAAGAAGCGCTGAAGTCGTTTAAAGAGGGTAATCCGATTATTGTAGTGGATGATGAGTCCAGAGAAAATGAAGGTGATATCATTTTCCCGGCCGATGCGGCAACCCAGGAAAAGATGAACTTATGTGCTTCAGAGGCAAGGGGTTTAATATGCATAGCCATCGACAAAGCAATTGCCGACAGATTGGAATTAAAACCAATGAATTCAAATCATAAGGATAATTTTCATACTGCTTTTTATGATTCGGTTGATGCAATTCAGGATCTTGGAATTACTACCGGAATTTCTGCTAAAGAAAGAACCATTACAGCAAAGCATATAGCTAATGAGCTAAGTAATGCTGCTGATTTCATAAAACCCGGTCATTTATTTCCGGTGGTTGCAAAAGAGAATGGTGTGCTGGTACGGCATGGTCATACGGAGGCGGCTGTTGATTTGTGCAGGTTGACTGATCATGTACCGGCGGCAATTATTTGCGAGATAATGAATCAGGAGGGCGATATGCTTCGCAGGGACGGAATATTTGATTTCGCACAAAAACACAGCCTACCAATTATTTCGATCCAACAAATTATAGAATACCGGTATTCTACCGAAAATCATATGGAATTGGTTTCTTCAGCGAATTTGCCCACACAATTCGGAGAATTTATCATCAAAGTGTTTAATAATAAAATAACAGGTCAGGAGCATGTTGTTTTAATGAATAACTTAAATGACAAAGTAACCCCTCCTATAGTGCGAATTCATAGCGAGTGTTTAACAGGCGATATTTTTGGAAGTAAACGATGCGATTGTCAAAGTCAGCTTCGCGGAGCGCTTACAAAAATTGCAGAAACTAAACATGGTTATTTAATTTATTTAAGAGGTCAGGAAGGAAGAGGCATTGGTATTGGTAATAAAGTGGCTGCCTACAATTTACAGGAAAATGGTTTTGATACGTATGAGGCAAATGTTGAATTAGGACTTCCTGAAGATGCCAGAGATTATCAGGATGCAATATGGATCCTGCAAAAACTGAATGTCAACAACTTTGGTATCATTACCAATAATCCTCAGAAGATAAATGCTTTGAAAAAAGCAAAATTCGAATTTAATCAAATTATACTGGAGGCAGTTGTCAACACACACAATATAAAATACTTAAACGATAAAATAGATATTGCTCATCATAATATAAAATTGCCCTTATGATTGCTATAATAAAAGCAAAGTTTAATAGCCATATTACAGATCTGCTGGAAGCCGGATGCACAGAATATTTAAAGGAACAGAACAGGAACTACAAGGTTTTTGAATGCCCGGGTGCTATAGAGACTGTAGTGTATAGCAAGGCATTAATTGATACAGGAAGATATAAATCAATAATAGTTATCGGCGCCATTATTAAGGGCGATACTGATCATTATGAATATGTTTGTCAGTATGTGACACATGGCATTAGCATGTTGTCGACTCAATATACTATTCCAATTATATTTGGTATTCTCACTACTCAAAATGAAGAACTGGCTTATAAAAGAGCAGCATTAGATCAAATGAATAAAGGAAAAGAGTTTGCTGAGACTGCAATTTATATGATGGATGCTTTTAACATGATACCACAACCCGGCTTACCTAAGTGACAGTGTTTCCTTCCCTGCAATTTTAACGTCGGGGCAATGCGGCATGACCGGACGAAAAAAAAACGATCACTGCTTCTTTAAATTGTTTTTCAACATAAAGTGTATAACAACTTATCTCCGGTTTACATTAAGGTTATATTTTACATCGCATTTTGGTTGACAATACCTCTCTTGGTATTGCATTAAAAGGGAACCAGGTGAAAATCCCGGACTATCCCCGTAGCTGTAAGCTCTATCAAAATTGTTTAATCTTCTGCCACTGTCAAAAATAATTTGACGGGAAGGCTTTTAAACAACGGAGCAAGTCAGAAGACCTGCCAGAATCAAATATTTAGTAACAACGCTTTCGGGTGAAAGGCATGTAACTGATGGTCTTTGCTGCTTCTTTGCGGCTTACTCTTTCAGCCCTGCACTTTTATCTGCAAGTAAAAAAGATCAACATTTTTTATTATGCAGTTTACAGATGAAATTCTTTTAAAAGAAAACAAGGATCGTTTTGTTATCCTTCCGATCAATTATCCCAAAATATGGGAACAGTACAAACGACATGAAGCCAGCTTCTGGACAGCCGAAGAGATCGATCTGAGCGGCGATATCAAAGACTGGGAAAACCTGAATAATGGTGAACGCCATTTCATATCGCATGTACTTGCTTTTTTTGCTGCCAGCGATGGAATTGTAAACGAGAATCTTGCTGTAAATTTTATGAGTGAAGTACAACTGCCCGAAGCAAGATGTTTTTACGGTTTTCAGATCATGATGGAAAATATTCACAGCGAAACCTATGCCCTGCTGATCGACACTTATATCAAAGACCCGCAGGAAAAAGATAAACTCTTTCATGCCATCGATACCATACCCGCGGTGAAGAAAAAAGCCGAATGGGCATTGCGCTGGATATACAATGGAAATTTTGCCGAAAGGCTTGTAGCTTTTGCAGCCGTAGAAGGGATCTTTTTCAGCGGTAGTTTTTGTTCGATCTTTTGGATGAAGAAAAGGGGGCTTATGCCGGGACTAACTTTCAGCAATGAACTGATCAGCCGCGACGAAGGCTTGCATTGCGAGTTTGCCTGCCTGCTGTACAGCATGCTGCAAAATAAACTAACGGAAAAACAAGTGCATGATATTATTACAGATGCAGTGACGATAGAAAAAGAATTCATTACTGAAGCATTACCTGTTGACCTGATAGGTATGAATGCAAAACTGATGCAGCAATACATTGAATTTGTGGCCGACCGCTGGTTATCGGAATTAGGATGTTCGAAAATATATAATGCCACGAATCCATTTGATTTTATGGAAATGATCTCGCTGCAGGGCAAAACCAATTTCTTTGAGAAAAGAGTGGGCGATTATCAAAAGGCAGGTGTAATGGGCAATAAGGAATCGCAGGTATTTTCTACTGATGAGGACTTTTAAATTAATTAAATAAAATATAATACATTTTATGTTTGTAATAAAAAGAAACGGCAAAACAGAATCCGTAAAATTTGATAAGGTAACTGCAAGAATAGAAAAGTTGAGCTACAGTTTAAGCCCGATGGTAAATGTGATAGATGTTGCCAAAAAAACGATTGAAGGTATTTACAACGGTGTTCCTACCACAGAGCTTGATAACCTTGCTGCAGAAACAGCAGCATCGCTCACCATCATACATCCCGACTATGCAATTCTGGCATCAAGGATCGCGGTAAGCAACCTGCACAAAAACACTATTAAGAGTTTTTCTGCAACCATGCGAAGGCTGCATAATTATACAGATGCCGTTACAGGAAAAAAATTACCGCTTATTGCAAATGATGTGATGCAGATAATTGAAGAGCACGCAGAATTGCTTGACAGCACCATTATTTATGACAGGGATTTTGGGTTTGATTATTTTGGATTTAAGACACTCGAAAAATCGTACCTACTAAAAGTGGACGGTAAAATTGCCGAACGTCCGCAACACATGTATATGAGAGTGGCAATAGGTATTCATAAAGAAGATATCGAGAGTGCCATTGCTACCTATCACCTGATGAGCGAACGATGGATGACACATGCTACTCCAACACTGTTTAATGCCGGTACACCCAAACCGCAGATGAGTTCCTGCTTTCTGCTGACCATGAAAGAAGACAGCATTGATGGTATTTATGATACCTTAAAACAAACTGCAAAGATCTCTCAGAGTGCAGGGGGTATTGGACTGGCTATTCATAATATCAGGGCAACAGGCAGCTATATTGGTGGAACGAACGGAACGAGTAATGGCATCATTCCCATGCTTCGTGTATTTAATGATACGGCAAGATATGTTGATCAGGGTGGCGGTAAACGTAAAGGAGCATTCGCCATTTATTTGGAACCCTGGCATGCCGATATATTTGAGTTTTTGGATCTTAGAAAAAATCATGGTAAGGAAGAAATGAGAGCAAGGGACCTGTTCTTTGCTTTATGGATATCGGATCTGTTCATGAAACGTGTAGAAGCCAATGGTGAATGGAGTTTATTTTGTCCGAATGAAGCACCCGGATTAAGTGAATGCTGGGGAGCAGATTTTGAAACACTTTATACACAATACGAGACCGAAGGCAAAGCAAGAAAAACGGTGAAAGCACAGGATCTGTGGTTTGCCATACTGCAATCGCAAATTGAAACAGGCACACCTTACATGCTTTATAAAGATGCGGCTAATGCAAAAAGCAATCAGCAAAATCTGGGAACCATCAAGAGCAGTAACCTTTGTACCGAGATCATGGAATATACCAGTCCTGAAGAAGTGGCGGTTTGTAATCTGGCCTCATTGGCATTGCCGCGCTTTGTGATAGATGGAAAATTTGACCATCAAAAACTATATGAGGTAACTTATCAGGTTACAAAAAACCTGAACAAAATAATCGACAATAATTATTACCCGGTAGAAGAAGCAAGAACATCAAACATGAAACACCGGCCCATCGGGATAGGTGTTCAGGGCTTGGCCGATGTGTTTATTTTGTTACGGTTGCCATTTGAAAGTGAATTGGCCAAGCTCCTTAACAAGAATATTTTTGAGACCATCTATTTTGCGGCCATGACAGCCAGTAAGGACCTTGCTAAAGAGCTTGGTGCTTATGAAACTTATGAAGGTTCGCCTGTATCGAAAGGTATTTTTCAGTTTGATATGTGGGGGGTAGCTCCTACTACCCGTTGGGATTGGGCTGCATTGAAAGAAGAAGTAAGACAATATGGTATAAGAAACTCTTTATTGGTAGCACCAATGCCCACTGCATCCACCTCGCAGATATTCGGCAACAATGAATGTTTTGAACCTTACACTTCGAATATATATACACGAAGGGTTTTAAGCGGTGAGTTCATTATCGTGAACAAACATTTATTAAAAGACCTGATACATCTTGGGTTGTGGAATAATGATATGAAGAATAAAATAATCATGGCAAACGGTTCTATTCAAAATATTGATGAGATACCTGCCGACATTAAAGAACTGTATAAAACGGTTTGGGAGATAAAACAGCGAAATATCATTGATATGTCGGCCGACAGAGGCGCATACATTTGTCAATCGCAATCGCTGAATTTGTTTGTAGATAATCCTACTGCCTCAAAGCTTAGCTCGATGCATTTTCATGCCTGGAGAAAAGGTTTGAAAACAGGTATGTATTACCTGCGTACACAAGCAGCAACACAAGCTGTCCAGTTCACTGTAGAAAAACAAGGCAGTAAAGAAATAGAACCTTTTATTCCTCAATCAGAAATTAAAAAACAAATATCAAATATGGATAATAATATTGAACTAACTCAAATCAGTAGTCCGGCTTGCAGTATGGAAGAAGGCTGCATCAGTTGCGGTTCATGAAAAACAAAAAGCATCTTTTCATTTTAGAAAACTGAATACCAAGAAGAGTTGTATATAAAACATATTTTAAATGGATTAGCGGAGAAGATTCAGCTTTGGCTTCACATTAGGTATTGTACGTGTTTTACTTTACCCTTGCGGAAAAAATTGCGAGTTTCATACTTTTTGTTTTGACGATCCCTTTTTTAAAAGAGCAGTTCAATATCTGATTCTAAAGAACAATTTAGTCAATACAGTTAGATAAATATTTTTATTTGTAGATTGGGTAATAGATTATAACAGATACTCCTAATAATGTCTGATCGCAATAAAAGCGGAATGAACATTTTATTCACAGGCATTTTTTATATAAATAATTAAAATAGTTTTGTTTGACTTTAGGGGTGCCAAAAAGAAAGGCTGAGATTACACCCTAGTACCTGATCAGGATAATGCCTGCGAAGGAAAAAGTAACCGGTGCTTCCCTGCATCTCTTATTTACTCCCTTAAAGTGCCTTTTCTTCATCCTTAAACATACACATGGTATGACAGTTTCTGTCAATAATAAACTATTGGAGTTATCTGATGACTCAACCGTCAGCACAGCACTCCAGACAGTTGGCATAAACTCTTTTAACGGAGTAGCTATTGCTGTTAATAACCGTATTGTTAAAAAAGAAGAATGGGATGCTCATAAACTTAAACCAAAGGATGTAATTGTACTGATTCGTGCCTCGCAGGGCGGATGATTCAAAAATGCAGTTGCCTTTATTTATTCCCAACTTTTATAACCACAATCTTCAATATGAAAAATGACAAGAGACCCGTATCACAAGAAAAAGAAGTAATTGTTCGAACCCCTTTAACCGGCTCAAAGAAAATATATGTATCGGGCACAATTCACAATATTAAAGTAGCTATGCGTGAAATTGTATTGGGAGATACTATTAATACCTCTTTCGGTAAAGAAGAAGTAGAATTGAATGCTCCCGTTACTGTGTATGATACGAGTGGCCCTTATACCGATCCTGAAATAGAAATTAATTTAAAGAAAGGATTACCGCGCCTTCGGGAACAATGGATTATTGAACGCGGGGATGTTGAACTGCTTTCGTCATTTACTTCAGACTACAGTAACCGGCGACTGAAAGATGAAAAATTAAAATATCTTCAGTTCGAACATAAAAAGATGCCCTTTCGTGCTAAACAGGCTAAGAATGTCACACAACTTCATTATGCCCGTAAAGGAATTATTACAGCAGAGATGGAATACATAGCCATCAGGGAGAATCAAAGAATTGATGAATTGGCCAATGGGAATGATATCTGGAAACAACATCCCGGCGACAATTTTGGTGCCAAAACACCACTTATCAAGATTACACCTGAATTTGTACGGGATGAAATAGCTACAGGCAGAGCCATTATCCCGGCTAATATCAACCATCCGGAAAGCGAACCCATGATTATTGGTCGTAATTTTCTGGTAAAGATCAATACCAATATTGGTAATTCTGCCGTTACATCTACCATTGAAGAGGAAGTAGATAAAGCTGTATGGAGTTGCCGCTGGGGTGGCGATACACTAATGGATCTTTCTACCGGGAAAAATATTCATGAAACAAGGGAATGGATTATCCGTAATTGCCCGGTGCCCGTAGGTACAGTACCCATTTATCAGGCATTGGAAAAAGTTAATGGTAAAGCAGAAGACCTCACTTGGGAAATATTTAAAGACACTTTAATTGAACAGGCCGAACAAGGAGTTGATTACTTTACTATTCACGCAGGTGTTTTATTGAGATATATTCCGCTTACCGCTAAACGTACTACAGGTATTGTTTCACGTGGCGGAAGCATCATGGCCAAATGGTGTTTGGCGCATCATAGAGAAAGCTTCCTGTATACACATTTTGAAGATATCTGCGAAATCATGAAAGCTTACGATGTAAGTTTTTCATTGGGCGATGGATTACGTCCGGGCTCTATTGCTGATGCAAATGATGCTGCACAGTTTGCCGAACTGGAAACGCTTGGAGAACTCACCAAAATTGCCTGGAAGCACGATATACAGGTAATGATTGAGGGTCCGGGACATGTACCTATGCACCTGATCAAAGAGAATATGGATAAGCAATTAAAAGAATGTCATGAAGCTCCTTTCTATACACTTGGCCCTTTAACTACGGATATTGCACCCGGTTACGATCATATCACATCGGCTATTGGTGCAGCAATGATTGGCTGGTATGGAACAGCCATGCTATGTTATGTTACACCTAAAGAGCATCTGGGCCTGCCAAATAAAAAAGATGTAAAAGATGGAGTTATTACTTATAAGATTGCTGCCCATGCTGCTGATCTGGCCAAGGGGCATCCCGGTGCACAATACAGGGATAACGCACTCAGCAAAGCACGTTTCGAATTCAGGTGGGAAGATCAGTTCAATTTATCATTGGATCCGGATACTGCCCGCTCTTTTCATGATGAAACATTACCGGCAGAAGGTGCTAAGTTGGCTCATTTCTGTTCCATGTGCGGTCCACATTTCTGTTCCATGAAAATAACGCAGGATATACGGGAGTATAGTGTACAACAGGAAGAGGAATTACGAAAAGGAATGGAAGAAAAATCAAAAGAGTTTAAAGAACAGGGAGCAGAGATTTATATTTAACTATGAAACCCATCAAACCATATGTTCTGAGTATTGCGGGTTTCGACCCGAGTGGTGGAGCCGGCATACTTTCAGATATCAAAACAATAGAAGCAAATGGTGGCTATGGCTTTGGTGTCATTAGTGCTAATACATGTCAGAATGATTTGGCATTTGAAAAAATTACTTGGATACCTGTCGATGAAATAATAGAACAGATAAATGTTTTACAAAAACGATTCGAGATCCTTTATATAAAAATTGGATTAATAGAAAATCTTGAAGTCTTGTATCAACTGGTGACTTATCTAAAACAAAAAGCACCAACTGCTGTGATTATTTGGGATCCGATATTAAAAGCCAGCACCGGTTTTGTATTTCATCAATCTATTGAAAAAGAAATGTTACAACAGGTCTTTAGAAACATCACATGCATTACACCAAATATTCCTGAAGCCTGTCAGCTATTTGGTTCGAATGATATATCGGAAAGATTGCTTGCAGAGAGTGATGATTATAATATTTATTTAAAAGGGGGGCATGCCGAGAAACCCAACGCCACTGATATATTATTTGCACAGCAACAAACTTATTTTTTTACCAATCCGCGCATCGTAAAAGGTGAGAAGCATGGAAGCGGGTGTGTTTTATCCGCTGCATTAATAACACAATTAGCAATGGGTAAAGAACTGCCAATAGCTGCAAAGAATGCCAACCAATATACTAACCATTTTTTATTAAGCAATGAAACCTTGTTAGGGTACCACTCATATAAAATACCTTATGAAACAAATTAGCAAATTACAGTACATAACTACTTCAACAATTCAAACGGAACAAGCCTGCGATGTTGGTGTTGATTGGGTGCAGCTTCGGTTAAAGAACATAAGTTTTGAGGAGTATAAAGCGATTGCCATTCAGGTTCAGGCAGTATGTAAACGATATGGAGCTAAATTAATCATTAATGATAATGTGTATGTGGCAATGGCGATTCATGCAGACGGGGTGCATCTTGGAAAAGAAGATATGTCTTACGCTGAAGCGAGGTTGTTGCTTGGTGATGATTATATCATTGGCGGAAGTACCAATACAATTGATGATATCATACAACTTAGCCAGGAACCAATAGATTATCTTGGGTTAGGGCCTTTTCGTTTTACTTCTACCAAAGAAAAGTTAAATCCAATCGTAGGATTAGAGGGTTATCAGCGGATTGTAAATGAATTAAAAAACAAGTCAGTATCTGTTCCACCACTTGTGGGAATTGGGGGTATTGAAGAACAGGATGTAGCTGATATACTATCCGCAGGTTTGTATGGCATTGCAGTATCGGGGGCAATATCTAACTCCTTTAAGCCGGGTCTTGCTGCTGAAAATTTTCTGAGATTATGTAACCAGACATATAGTAGTATTATAAATTGAATAAATAAGAAAAAGTTATGAAAGATCAATTGATCATTGCAGATAAAATTTTTGACAGTCGTTTATTTACAGGTACCGGTAAATTTGGAAATCATGCCTTAATGGAGGAAGTACTTTTGGCATCAGGCACAGAACTGGTTACAATGGCCCTGAAGCGTATTGATATAGGAAATAAAAACGATGATATTTTGCAGCATCTGCAGCATCCGAAATTCAATTTATTACCCAATACATCAGGTGCCCGCAATGCCAAAGAAGCTATTTTTGCTGCAGAGATAGGAAGAGAAGCCCTGCAAACAAATTGGCTAAAATTGGAAATTCATCCTGATCCAAAATATCTCCTGCCGGACCCTATTGAAACTTTAAAAGCGGCGGAAGAATTAGTACGCGCTGGTTTTATCGTATTACCCTATATCCATGCTGACCCTGTTTTATGTAAACGATTAGAAGAGATAGGAGTGGCAGCAGTAATGCCTCTGGGTGCTCCCATTGGAAGTAATAAGGGATTAAAAACAATTGATTTTTTAGAGATCATCATAGAGCAGAGTAATGTGCCGGTTATTATTGACGCAGGTATTGGCGCACCAAGTCATGCCGCAGCAGCAATGGAAATAGGTGCAGACGCAGTTCTCGTAAATACGGCTATTGCAGCAGCAGGCAACCCTGTAAATATGGCCATCGCATTTAAAAAAGCAATTGAAGCAGGTAGAATCGCCTATTTATCCGGGCTAGGTACAGTAACAGATAGGGCAGAGGCCAGCAGTCCACTCACTCATTTCCTATCAGAACTTTAAAAGTTATATAAGATGTTTCAGGAATTATTTGACACCTATGATTGGGAAGAAGTAAAACAGAGTATTTATGCTAAAACAGCTAAAGATGTTCAGCTTGCTTTACAAAAGAATAAACGGACACTAGAAGATTTTAAAGCACTGATTTCTCCCGCTGCCTTACCGTTTCTCGAACAAATGGCACGACTCAGCCACCGCCTCACCCAAAAACGTTTTGGAAAAACCATTCAGCTATATATTCCTTTGTATCTATCCAATGAATGCCAGAATATCTGTACATATTGCGGATTTAGTTACGACAATAAGCTTACACGTAAAACCCTGTCATCATTCGAGATTATGCAGGAAGTTGAGTATCTTAAACAACAGGGTTTCGAGCATGTGCTTTTGGTTACGGGAGAAACGAATAAAACAGTTGGAGTAGATTATATCAAAAAAGCTATTACATTGCTCAAACCTCATTTTGCCAATATTTCGATGGAAGTACAGCCCCTAGAGGAGAACGAATACAAGGAATTGGTGGGTGCAGGGTTACATGCAGTTTTGGTTTATCAGGAGACCTATCACAAAGAAGATTATAAAGTACATCATACAAAGGGCAAGAAATCCAATTTTGATTTTCGTTTGGCAACACCTGACCGCTTGGGTAAAGCAAATATTCATAAGATAGGGCTGGGTGTTTTGATTGGATTGGAAGATTGGCGTACGGATAATTTTTTTACAGCACTTCATATGTCATACCTGGAGAAAACCTACTGGCAAACCAAATACAGCATTTCTTTCCCCCGTTTACGCCCGGCCGAAGGACTTATCGAACCCAAAGTTGTGATGAATGATAAAGAACTGGTACAATTGATTTGTGCATGGCGCATATTTAATGAAGAAGCCGAGTTATCAATGTCTACACGAGAAAATGAAAAATTCAGAGATCACATTATCCAATTAGGAATAACCAGTATGAGTGCGGGTTCTAAAACCAACCCCGGTGGATATGTAACAAATATTGAATCGCTGGAACAATTTGAAATTGATGATGCCCGCAGCCCTTCTGAAATAGTTCAAATGATTGAACGCAAAGGATATAAAGCTGTATGGAAAGACTGGGAAGCATTTGCATAAATAGTTAACCTCTTATTGTCATCTTATGTTAACACAAGCAGAAAAAGACAGATACAACAGGCAAATAATTCTTCATGAAATTGGGATGGACGGTCAAATGAAATTGAAGACTGCCAAAGTTTTGATTATTGGGGCAGGTGGATTAGGATGTCCGGTATTACAATACCTGGCTGCTGCCGGTGTTGGTCACATTGGTGTGGTAGATCATGACAAAGTGGAAGCCAGTAATCTGCAACGGCAAATCCTGTATACCATTACAGATATCGGAAAATACAAAGCAACGGTTGCTAAAGAAAAAGCAAGCACTTTAAACCCGTTTATTCGTATAGAGGCGTATGTAACAAATGTGACAAGCGAAAATGTATTATCACTGATAGAGCCTTATGACATTGTAGTGGACGGTAGCGACAATTTTGCTACCCGTTATCTTTTGAATGACGTATGTGTCATTATGAATAAACCCTTGGTATTTGGCTCTATTTTTAAGTTTGAAGGCCAGGTATCTGTTTTTAATTATCAGGATGGGCCTACGTATCGTTGTATTTTTCCAGAAATACCTGCACCTGATGAAATGTCCAATTGTGCTGTTATTGGTGTAGTAGCAACTTTGCCGGGGATAATTGGCACTTTGCAGGCAAATGAGGTAATAAAAATAATAATAGGCATTGGGGAAGTTTTATCCGGCAGGCTTTTAGTCATTAATGCATTGAACATGCAAACGCAATATTTTGATTTCGAAGCGTTAGATAAAAATAAATCGATCGATCATCTGAGTATTTATAAATATGTTTGTGATTCCAAGGCTTCTTCCATAAGTTTGGAAGAATTGCAGGAATTGTTACAAACAGAAAAAGTACAATTGGTTGATGTAAGGGAGCCGGAAGAACATGCTGCATTTAATATTGGAGGAATTAATATCCCCTTGTCTCAGATTGCTTCCGATAACAGATTATTTGACTCAGATCATACAATTGTATTTTATTGCGCTTCAGGGATAAGGAGCAAAAAAGCTGTTGAATTACTTACAAATAGTGATGTAAAAAATATATTGAGCTTACAAGATGGGGTCAGGCATCTTCAAACCCTTTAATAGTTTTCTTTATTTTTATAAAAGAAGCAATAGGATTTTCTGATTCCCATATAGCCCCCAAAATGGCCACCCCATCAAAGCCATTTTGGTATAATAATCCAATATTTGCAGCATCCACACCTCCTAAAGCAATAATAGAAGGCGTTTTTTCATTCTTCAAGATATTTTTTTGCTTCACCTTCCTGATCACCGACAAGTCTATGGCAGCGGTATATCCTTTTTTCGAAATACTATTAAATACAGGACTGATAAAAACATAATCAAACGGATATTGATTGTTTTCAATTTCCTTCCAGGAATGAAAAGAAGTAGAGCAGGTTGATGCGCATACCAGATCAATGATTTCTGAAAATTTTTCTGATTCTCTTATCTGAGCGGTTATATGTATGCCAAGACAGGGAAACTCTTTTAGTAACGAAAAGTTACCATGTATACTTATTCTCGAATGGAAATTTGTATCGATCTGATTTAGAAAATTACGATAATCCGAAGTCGTAAAAAGAGGCTTACGTAAATGCAGTTTTGAAAGCCCATTTTCAAAGAATGCATGAATGGATTCAATTTCATTAGGATGGTTGATTTCAGGTGTGATAATAATTAAATCCATAAATATAAAAATAGGATATATGCAAGTATCAGTTATATTTAAACAAAGCTATCCTTTTTATAATTTTTTATTTAAAGAAATTGAACTATTTGAGCAATTATAGAAAGCATCATTTTTTCTCCGCTGGGAAAAAATTAAAAGCAAAATATCGGATATGGGTAATGATATTGAACTAACACAAACCGATGGTACGGCTTGCAGTAAGGAAGAAGGTTGCATCAGTTGCGGTTCATGAAAAACAAAGAGCATCTTTTCATTTTAGAAAACTGAATAGCAAAGAGGGAATTGCATAATGTGTAAAACATATTTTAACTGGAGTAGCAGAAAAGATTCTGCTTTGGCTTTATATTATTTGTTACAGGATAAAAATTATAGCGTTGAACATTTGCTTACATCTGTAAATGCACACCATAACCGTGTGAGCATGCATGGGGTGAGAAGAGAAGTCCGACAACTTAGAAGAAATAAGCGAAAGATATTTCTCTGACGTCGGCCACTGTCTACAGTATGGGTTGCTATTGGCATAGATAGGTCGCACATATGTAAACATGCCACATAACAACTCTTACTGTGCTTCCATACACTCATTCTTCGTGCTTTACTGTAAACCCCAGTTAATAGCACTCGCAGTCACATCCAGTCGTACCTCCTTCCTGAGCCTTTGGCAGTGAGTTAAATTGTGCTTACAAATATTGAAGTATCAATATGGCTTCTTTTGTCTCAGGGTACTTTATATGGATGAATAATATTAGGCAAAGACAAACTGAAATACAAACAAGTTTATGTGGTCGCTTGTTTGAGAAATTGGCTTTAAAAGATTTTATAAATGATGAAAAACTCTCGAAACGAAATGTAGGAACACTTAGCAATCTTAAAGTGACACAGTCCAATAGCGATGTGGCGTTAAAAAAATTGAAATGGCTTGTATTAATTGAAAACTTCACTAATCCGAGCTTCATACATACTTTTTTCGGCAAACTAACCAAGGAATAAATCGGGTATTTGGGCTACAAACATACAGGCCATCACTTGCGGCAATTTGGAATTTAATTTCAATTCCCTGAACTTAATTAGCTATTTCATAAAACAACCTATTGTTTGAAACTTTATTCATTCACTGTAAATTCTTTTAATCACTGCTAAGTTTGCGAGTACTGATTAAATTGACCACCTGAGCCTAAACTAAACTGACCAGTTATTCTTGGACGAAGATTTATCTGTTCATATATGAGGTCATTAATAACTTGAATTTCTTTTTCTTTTAATCTACATTTGCGGGAATTCAAAAATCTTAGATACTAAACCTGAAATGAAATTATGGTAAATAAAAATCCCGTTCATGAAGGAAGCCATGTTTGCCAAACTTGCGGTCAGAAAAGCGCTTCGATATTTTGCAATTCTAAGGCTGAGTATTTGGAAGAGATATCAAGTAGAATAGTTTCAAATACCTTTAAAAAAGGACAAACCATCTTTAATGAAGGCTCGTACCCATTTGGTGTTTTCTGTATCAATAGTGGTCAAGTAAAACTTACGCATTTAGGTGATGACGGAAAAGAACAGATCATTCGTTTATTAAAAGGTGGTGACATTGTCGGGTACAGAGCATTATTAAGTGAAGAAAGATATGGTGCTACCGCAGTTGCATTAGAGGACAGCCAAATTTGTTTTATCCCAAAAGAATTGTTTATTCATATTTTAAAAAACGATGCCGCTATTACTTTTGAGATGATGAAATTATTGGCCGATGAGTTACATAAAACAGAAATGAAAATGACTCATCTTGCGCAAAAACCTGTTCGCGAAAGATTGGCAGAAATTTTATTATTTATTGAAGATACATATGGCTTTGAGGAAGATGGCATTACATTAAATGTGCGTTTATCGAGAGAAGAAATTGCCAATTTGGTTGGTACTGCAACTGAATCTACCATTCGGTTATTATCGGAATTTAAACACGATAACATGATTGAATTAGAGGGTAAAAAGATAAAAATCATCGACCAAGAAAAGTTAAAGAAAGTTGCCAATCTTCAGGACGAATAAGATTTTTAGCAAAAATGTGTTCAGGAACATGATAAATATCAAATTCTTGCTTGAATTACATGGAGGGTGATGTCTCTTTTAATTCTAGAAAATGGTCGCAAATTTCCGGTTCATAAAATCACCTTTTCTTTGCCACTCACTATTTATTCGATAAAAACATTCTTAATCAAGAACTTGTATCTTAAAAGTTTAAATGTTGATGTTCTTTCAATTTGTATTAGTTGATCAACTTTAATATTGAAAAAATCTTCTTCTGTCAGTTTAACGAAGACATTATTGAATTGCTAACGCAAAATTAAAGGAGTTGATAAGTGGACCGTAGAAATGTTGTTGATGTTTAGCTTGGGAAGAGGAGACGTTTTTGCAGTAGATAATCTGGGTATTCGGAAAGTTGAAACTATTATTATAAAAAGAAAAATACAAAGACATTATTAAAAAATATGTAGTGTTTCTTCCCTGCAGTACCCGGCTATACTACATTAGTTCAGAGGTGAGACTATACAGAGATTAAAATATTCTAATAAAAAAGTAATGTAGAAAAATAGCTAATATTAAAAAAGCTATGTACATTGAAACCGCTTAGTAAGAACCCTTAATATCCTACCTGTTAACCATTTTTAGTTATACTAATACTCCTGATTAAAAATATTAAATAAAGTTCTGTGAGATGTTCTCATGGATAAAACCTGTGTTATGGAGAATGAAACTATTACCTATGCTGAGTTAATTACTAATGCAGAAGGTCTTTTCGGTAAAGGAAATTATACTGAAGCACTCTTGGATGCAAACGATGCAATTGAAATGAAAGGGGATGATGCATGGGCCTATTATTTAAGAGCAAGTATTAAGAATCATTTAAATGATATGGATGGTGCAAAAGAAGATTGGGAAAGATCCATTCAATTAGGAGGAGATACAATCAAATATTTGGCAAAGCTTACAGAAGTAGAAAAATATCGATTTGAATGATTTTAAAACAACAATTTATTAAATTATTGTGGTGGTTATATGAACCCCCATTCGTTGGCTCCATTGTGTATCGGTGGGGCCTTTTTATTTCAAAGAAAACAATAAACAAGGATTAATGCAATCAGCCTTCAAAGAAAGTCTGTTTATTTATTTTTCACCGATAAAATTGCTATTTTATGCATTTTTTTCTTAAACTTTATATTAATGGAATTTGGGTTAACTTTTTGATAAACTATAATAAAAACTGTTGTTACGCTTGCAATCAGGAAAATTCTGCAAGAGGTATATGCAGGGTTAACAGCACTTGTTATAGGATTTGGGCAGAATATAGCAAATAAAGAAAAATCATAGCTGAAGATATAAGAGTTGAAATTAATTTTAAATAATTTTTTTAATTCAATTCATATGAAAACTATCAAAGATATTTTTAAGAAAAAATCACTGTATTCAAATACTATTAGCGGTGATGCAATAGTTATTGATGCCTTAGCAATGATGGAAGAAAAGAATCTGGATTTTGTTATTGTTATTGAAAATAACAATTGTGTTGGAGTGCTAAGTGAAACAGATTACTTGCATAAGATAATTCTTGCCGGAAAGAACCCCTACGATACCAAAGTAAAAGACATCATGACTCATTGTATTCATGCCGTTGACATAGAAGAAACTGTTCTCAATTGTTTACGATTAATGGACACATTTAAAATCCGTCATTTACTTGTATTTGAAGGTTTTTTGTTTAAAGGTGTAATTACATTACATGATTTGATGCATGCATCAATTAAAGAAAATATAAATAATATACAAGCAGAGGAACTGGCGAAATATAATATTGACAGCAATATCGCCGATAATTACCAACATTATTTTGCTTTGACAATAAGAGAAATAATAAAATAATTCATCATTAACTGTTTAAAGAAGAGACAGGCGGACATATTGGGGGACAGGTGATACCGTCTTCTAAAATCTGGTTGGGATCACTTGAAACAAGTGATAAAGAGGACGGCAAAATATCATTCCCTGATGCATCCACTGCAACCAATATTGCATGGATCGTATTATCTGTTTTCATACCGTAATAAATTCTTAAACTGTATGCTGCTGTATTAGCTATTAAAGATTGTATCGCAGCAAGATCGAATGTTTCGCAAACAGGTAAATTAGCAGGTTGGTTTTGCCTGTAAAGTGTTGTCATGTCAATGGCTTGCTGCAGGGAGATTTGGTGGTTGCTCATAAGTAAGTTTTTATTTAGGATTTCAAGTTCAGCAAATTCTACTCATAAAATATAGTAGCGCTACTATAAATAATACCGGATATACTTTTTTTTAAAGTTTTCAATTAAATATATTTTTAAAAGTACTAATTTTTAACTTCCAAATTGCGTATATAGTTTGTAAACTTTATCTGCAATGCAGTTATTGCAAAATATTAAAACACCGAAATGATTTCTGTAGCTGTTGTTGACGATCATGATCTGTTCAGAGAAACGCTTGAAGCTTTTATTGCCAGGAACGCCGGATACAGTGTTATGTCCGGTGCTAAAAATGGCCGGGCATTTCTTGATAACCTGAATCCGGAAAGCTTGCCGGATATTGTTATCATGGATATAATTATGCCTGTAATGGATGGATATGAAACAACTACATTTCTGAAATTACAATACCCTTCCATCAAAGTATTGGCGATCTCCATGTTTGATAATGAAGATAAAATTGAAAAGGTTTTAAGTTTAGGTGCAAGTGGTTTTATTCAAAAAAGTGCTGATGCATCTGCTTTTTTAGAGGCTATTTCAGATGTTTATCAAAATAAAGAATACATTAGTAAACTCCTTTAGGTATTATACATAACCAATACGTAGACTCCTGCTCATGTATTTATTGTATTTTGATTTTGTTTTCAATTTTATTCGTTTTTGAACAAATATTCAGGATTTCTTTATTTGATACAAACAATTTACAATCTACAAAACCATAAAGGAAATACAAATAGCAAAAGACAAGTAACAAAAAAGAATAATCTACATTATGTCTGACCCGGCAATTCTAAATTCTTATTAAACAATTTTTTACCTTTTTATAGCACAGCATTTGATAAAATAGCAGTACAGCCTTTAGCTAAATACTTGTGAGAAAGCTATATGAGTATAGCAAGATTTGTGAACAGAAAAATATTTAGTTATGAAAATTTTATTTATCAGTTGGTCAGTTTATTTTACAACTATTACTGTCGGGCTAATAATTTATTACGCAATGATTGGTTATCTGTATTACCGAAAGGAGATAAAGGTAGCCTTTAGTAATTCAGCGCAATTTCATACTCATACAAACGCCCCCCTGCAACAAATACCTATTACAATAAAGAATGAAAATTATCAGGCTGCTATTTCAGATAGCTTACCCTTACAGGTTCAATCATTTATTGATGAAGTTAAAGCTTGTTTGCAGGAAGCCACCAGTAACCAATATGACAAGGATAATATCTTATATCTTTTACAAAGACTTGTGTCCAAATATCCGTCTATCGAAGACTCTGCATATAAATTATCCATAGAACAATTTATTATTAACGAGTGTGAAACGCATTGTGCTGTAAGCTTTAGTGAAGAAGACCTTGGTGTGATTTGGGAAAAGCTGCAAGCATAATATACCGCTCCATGTTCTTTGTGCAGGAAAACCAAGTGCGTTAGAAACAGACATGGAGCTTTTTAAAAATTATTTCATCATTATAAACCAAGTGAGTTATGAAACATGTGAACAGATTAAAAACGTGGATGCTGTGTATTACTGCATTATTCATCAATGCAATTGTAAAAGCACAAACTGCCGATGGGAATGCCGGTATTAATGAAGCGACTAATAAAGTAAAAAGTTATTTCGATACGGGTACTAACCTGATGTATGCTATAGGTGCGATCGTGGGATTAGTAGGGGCCATTAAAGTATACAGCAAGTGGAATCACGGAGATCATGATACAGGAAAAGTTGCTGCTGCATGGTTTGGAAGCTGTGTATTTCTTGTTGTAGTGGCAACAGTATTAAAATCATTCTTCGGTTTATAATTAATCTTATGCATAGAAGAGAAGTAAAGCAGATTTTATGAATAGTGTATATACTATTAATAAGGGCATCAATAAACCTATTGAGTTTAAAGGATTAAAAGCACAGTATATCTGGTATCTCGGTGGTGGATTGGTAGTGTTGCTGATACTGTTTTCCATACTTTATTTATGTAGCGTGAATATGTATCTGTGTTTATTCATCATCGTTGCACTTGCTGCTTTACTTTTTATGAAAGTGTATAACATGAGTAATAAATACGGTGAGTATGGGTTATTAAAAAAGGCAGCGAAAAAAGCATTGCCAACCTATATCAAATGCAACAGTAAAAAAGTATTTCAATGGTTGAGATAGAAAAAATATTACCCGTTTATAAGGTAGAGCAGGATTGTATCTTATCAAAGCAAGGGGATATAACCATTGGCTTTGAAATGAAGTTACCTGAACTGTTTAGTTTAAGTAATGATGAATATGAAGCCTTTCACCAAACATGGATCAAAGCGATAAAAATATTATCAAAGCATACCATTTTTCATAAACAGGATTGGTTTATCAAAGAAAAATATGCTGCTGATTTTTTAAATGATGATACAAGTTTTTTATCGAGAGCGAGTGAAAGATTCTTTCATGAAAGACCATATCTGCATCATCGTTGTTTTGTTTACCTGACCAAGAAACCCAAGGGAGGGAAAACGAGCAGTTCTTTATTTTCAACACTGATCAGAAAAAATTTAGTTCCTGAAGAAAGTATGAATGCACAATCAGTACAGGATTTTTTAGACTGTGCCGGACAATTTGAAAGGATTTTATCAGACAGCAATTTTGTACAATTAAAAAAATTGAATACTGATGCGTTAATCAACAGCATTGAGCAGTATTGTTTTTTGGGTAGTAATACTATTAAGGATATTCATTTAAAAGGTGAATTAAGGATCGGTGATAACCATTGCCAGCTGTACACTTTAGCTGATGTGAATGATTTGCCTGCACTATGCGGCTCAAGAATCAACTATGATAAATATTCAACTGATAAAACAAAATTCTCTATTGGCTTTGCTTCACCACTCGGGCAATTATTATCCTGCAACCATATTTACAATCAATACGTTTTTATTGATGATGCCAATAAAACGATCAAGCAATTAGAAAGTAAAAAACTAAGGTTACAATCTTTATCTGCTTATTCAAGGGAGAATGCTATCAGCCGTGATGCTGTGAATGATTTTTTAAATGAAGCAATTGGCACACAGAAGCAACCGGTCAAAGCGCACTATAATGTATTAGCATGGACAAATGATGCACAGGAGTTAAAAGACTTACGAAACATTGTTTCATCAGCACTCGCCCAAATGGACGCCACACCAAAACAGGAAACGGATGCCGCTGCGCAAATATACTGGGCAGGGCTTCCTGGCAATGAGGCGGACTTCCCGATGAACGACGGCTTCGACACATTTATTGAACAGGCAGTTTGTTTTTTAAATCTGGAAACGGGTTATCAATCTTCATTAAGTCCAATAGGCATAAGATTAGGTGACCGCTTAACAGGCAAACCCATTCATGTAGACATCAGTGATGAACCCATGCAAAAAGGAATCATTACGAACAGGAATAAATTTATTCTTGGCCCATCGGGTTCAGGCAAATCTTTTTTCACCAATCACATGGTTCGCTCTTATTATGAACAGGGAGCACATATTGTCCTGGTGGATGTAGGTCATTCTTACAAAGGACTGTGTGATCTGGTAGGCGGTTATTATTTCACGTACAGTGAAACAAAGCCGATTAAGTTTAATCCATTTTATATCGGAGAGAATGATACGCTTGATACGGAAAAAAAAGAAAGTATTAAAACATTATTACTTGCACTCTGGAAAAAAGATGATGAAACATTTAACCGCAGTGAATATGTTGCGTTAAGCAATGCACTGCAATTATACTTTGATAAAATAGCCGGCAACAAAAACATCTTTGCTTGTTTTGATTCTTTCTACGAGTTTTTACAAAAAGATTTTGTCGAGGTACTTAAAACAGATAAAGTAAAAGATAAATATTTTGATATATCAAACTTCCTGTATGTACTCAGACCTTATTATAAAGGCGGCGAGTTTGATTATTTATTAAACGCTAAAGAAAATCTTGATTTGCTGCAACAAAGGTTTATTGTTTTTGAATTAGATAATATCAAAGACCATCCGATTTTATTTCCGGTAGTAACTATTATTATTATGGAAGTATTTATCAGCAAGATGCGGAAATTAAAAGGCATCAGAAAGATGATACTGATTGAAGAAGCTTGGAAAGCCATAGCTAAAGAAGGTATGGCAGAGTACGTCAAATATTTATTCAAGACAGTAAGGAAATTCTTTGGTGAAGCGATTGTGGTTACACAGGATGTGGAGGATATTATTTCTTCTCCGGTAGTAAAGCAGGCCATCATTAATAACAGTGATTGTAAAATATTACTCGATCAATCGAAGTATCAAAACAAGTTTGATGCGATACAGGAATTATTGGGATTGACTGAAAAAGAAAAAGCACAAATTCTTTCGATTAATAAAGCCAACGACCCGACAAAAAAATACAAGGAAGTATTTATTTCTTTGGGTGGCATGTTAAGCAAAGTATATCGCACGGAAGTATCACTGCAGGAATACCTCACTTACACAACAGAAGAAAAAGAAAAAATGAAAGTGCAGGAATATGCGAAGAAATATGGAAGTATGGAAAAAGGAATTACAGTATTAACTAATGAAGCCCCTGACAGTAACAATTAAAACAATAAAATATGAAAACGTTGTTTTTAATCATGATAATAATAAGTGGCTGTAATGTTTTTCAGCAGCATAATATGGAAGGAGTGTATGTCAACAAAGCAGAGAGTGAGTATAGCATTGCTGAAGATACTATTATACTGAGGGGGGCAAATGCAGGGAGGTTCAATATTATACGCAAAATCGGCTTTCAAAGAAAGAAGGATGGTATACTGTTTCCTAAAGAATATAAGACTGAATATTCGGGAGGTATTTATGATCCGCTGCACCAAATCATTCATGAAAATAAAAAAGGGTTGGTGGTTATTTGTGATGCTGAAATTATTCAGATAAATAATACAACCTTTCATAAAATACAATGACCATGAAAAAGATATTGATTATACTCATATTTATTTGCAGTGTCAGTGTCAAAAAAGCGGATGCACAAATTACAGAGATCATAAAAGTTGCAATTACTAAAGTGGTTCGTGCTGTTGACTTGCAGGTGCAACGGTTGCAGACAAAGACGATCTGGTTACAGGATGCGCAGAAGGTTATTGAAAACACTATGCATCAATTAAAGCTGACAAATATTGCCGAATGGTCGGATAAACAAAAAACATTGTATGCTAATTACTATACTGAATTATGGCAGGTAAAAAATTTGATTGGTACCTATCAGGAAGTAAAAGACATTATTCAAAAGCAAAGACAGTTGGTGAATGCTTATAAACAAGCGTATGCACTGTTTAAACAGGATAGCCATTTTAATATTAATGAGATGGATTATATGGAAAGAGTGTATTCAGGTATCATTGATGAAAGTGTAAAAAATTTAGAACAAGTGTATTTGGTTATTAATTCTTTCAGTACGCAAATGAGTGATGCGCAAAGATTGGCAATTGTCAATGCTGCTTCCAACAGGATTGATGAAAATTACAATGATCTGAAACAGTTCAATAATCAAAATATCAAACTCAGTTTGCAAAGAACAAAAGATGTTAATGATATGAACACAATAAAAGCATTATATAGTCTCCCTTGATCTACGGCTTAAACAGCCCTTAAGGTAGAGTAACGAAAACAAATAGAATGAAAATAGTATTATCGATATTGATTCTTTTAATAACTGTAACTACTATTCATGCTCAAACATGGGATGAATGGTTCAGGCAAAAGAAAACGCAAAAAAAATATTTATTGCAGCAAATCGCAGCATTGCAAACTTATATAGTTACCGCAGAGAAAGGATACAGAATCGCCAGCGATGGTATTCATGCAATCAATAACATTAAAAATGGTGAATTCAATTTGCATAGTTTGTTTTTCAGTTCACTCAAAACGGTGAATCCAAGAATAAAGAATGCTGCTTTTGTAGCAGAGATCATTGCTTATCAAATTGCTATTGTAAATAAATTTAAGAACATCAACAAGCAAAACCTGAGCAGTGATGAGGTTGCTTATATCGGTACAGTGTATTGCAGCGTGATTACAGAGAGTTTAAAAGATATAGATGCATTGATAACAATTGTTACAGATAATGGACTGCAGATGACAGATGATGAAAGGATACAACGGATAACAGCGTTACATTCTGACATGCAGGATAAGTTTGTGTTCTCGCAATCATTCACCAACAATGCGAATATATTATCTGTACAAAAGCAACAGCAATTAAATGATGCAGTTACTGCCAAGCAATTATATAACCTTAAATGAAATGTATGAAAAAAGTGATGGTGATACTATGTGTGCTTTTTGTTTCTGTTGCCAAAGCGCAATCTGATGATGTGCAGCAATTGATATTAGACATTCAAAAGCTGACACAACTAAAAAGTATTTTAAAAGATATGCAGCAGGGTTATACTATTATCAGTAAAGGATATACAGCAGTGAGTGATATAGCAAAGGGTAATTTCAATTTGCATGAATTCTTTCTGGATGGACTCATGGCAGTAAGCCCGGCAGTTAAAAATTATTCGAGAGTTGCAAAAATTATTTCTTATCAAACACAAATAGTCAAAGAATATAAATCGGCTTATAACAGGTTTGCAGCAAGTGGCAGCTTTAATACAAAGGAGATTGATTATATCGGAAAAGTGTATTCCAATTTATTCAATGTAAGTCTAAAAAATTTAGATGCGTTACTGATGGTTATTACGGCAAGCAATTTAAGAATGAATGATGCAGAACGGTTAAAATCAATTGATAAGATACATGGCAATATGCAGGATCAATTAATATTCTTACGGCAATTTAATAACAATACTGCTGTGCTTGCTTTACAGCGGACAAAAGAAAGCAATGATGCAGGTGCGATGCAGTCTTTGTATGGTGTAAAATAGTGTGAATGAATAAAATAGCGTGTGTATGAAACAGTGTGTAAGGACTATTTTAATAATTGTATGTGTAATCAGTATTCCTTGTTTGAGTAAAGCTCAAGCAGGTAGTATTGCAGACAATATTCAGGGGCTGCAATCAGTCTTAGACCAATTGTATAGCGAGATGCTGCCGCTATGCAGTCAGTTAATAGGAGTGGGCAGGGGAATTGCCGGTTTTGCCGCAATCTGGTATATAGGCTCCCGTGTATGGCGGCATATTGCAAGTGCTGAGCCGGTAGATTTTTATCCCTTACTCCGTCCTTTTGTATTGGGTTTTGCTATCTTGATTTTCCCTTCAGTAATTGCTGTTATCAATGGCGTGATGCAACCAACTGTTTCAGCAACCAACAGCATGGTAACGAATTCTGATCAGGCTATTGCCACTTTATTGCAACAAAAAGAAGCGGCTATTCAGAAAACAGATGCGTGGCAGATGTATGTGGGAGACAACGGAAGTGGTGACAGAGATAAATGGTATAAATATACACACCCCGACGATCCTAACGCTACCAATGAAAGCATGTTCGGTTCCATTGGTAACGACATCAAGTTTGCAATGTCAAAAGCCTCTTATAATTTTCGCAATTCCATCAAACAATGGATGAGTGAAGTATTACAGGTCTTGTATGAAGCGGCAGCACTTTGCATAAATACCATCAGGACATTTTATTTAATTGTACTGGCCATATTAGGGCCACTTGTTTTTGGCATTGCAGTCTTTGATGGTTTTCAGCATACATTAACTGTCTGGATCGCACGTTATATCAACATCTTTTTATGGCTTCCGGTTTCCAATATTTTCGGCTCTATCATTGGTAAGATTCAGCAACTCATGCTGCAATTGGATATTAGGCAGGTACAAACAAGTGGTGATACTTTTTTCAGTTCAACAGATGTAGCTTATTTAATCTTTCTCATCATTGGTATCGTTGGATACTTCACTGTGCCGAGTGTCGCCAATTATATTGTTCATGCAGGCGGCGGTAATACACTGCTCTATAAAACAACAAGTTTGTTTAGTAACTCTTCCAGGTCTGCTATAAATACTGTATCAAGCGGAGCTGGCATGGTGGCAGATTCTTTTGGTAATGGAAGAGAGAATGTACAAAGAAGTATGGCTTCCAATAGCATGACAGAAGGATACTTTAAAGATACTGGAGGCAATAGTTCCGGTAGCTATCAGCATGATAAACTTTCAGGCAACACTAAAAAGTCATAGATTATGTTTAGGCAATTAAAAAATATAGACAGTGCTTTTAAATATGTAAAAGGGTTTACTTTTTTGATCATTACCGGCTGTGTAGTTATTTGCTGTTTTGTTTCTTATAAAAGCTATCAATTCGTAAACAGCAATCAACAACATATTTATATACTTGCTAATGGCAAGGCATTAGAAGCTTTTAATGCAGAAAGAAAAGATAATATTCCGGTAGAGGCGAGAGACCACGTAAAAATGTTTCATCATGATTTTTTTACACTTGACCCTGATGATAAAGTCATTCAATCCAATATTACCAAAGCATTGTATCTAGCAGATGCCTCTGCTAAAACAGCATATAATAATTTAAAGGAGAGTGGATATTATTCAAATATTATCTCGGGTAATATCAGTCAGCAAATCACTATTGACAGTATTGTGATAAATACCAACGACTATCCTTACTACTTCCGTTGTTACGGAGAAGAAAAATTAATCCGTGCCACAACAATTGTAATACGCAGTTTAATCACTGAAGGTTATTTAAGAAATGTATCCCGTTCTGATAATATCCCGCATGGGTTCTTAATAGAAAAATGGAACACTATTGAAAACAAAGACATAAAAGTTGATAACAGATGAGACCGCAACAATTCATAAAAGAAAAATCATTGCTCTTGCAAATAAAGCTTGCTCATTATTTAAATAGTAAAGCTGCTGTATTAAGTAATCGGCAATTGAAAATCTGTTTGATCCTTTTTTGTTTATTGTTTGCTGCGGCTACAATACTTGCTGTGATTGGTTCTTTTAAAACCAAAATTATTATACAAAATGTAAAGATGAAAACTGTAATGCCGCTGCATAATGAAAATAATGTCGGAGACAGTGTTAACGATTTTACATTAAATAGAATACACCGCTTTAAATTATACATGGATAGTTTATCAAATCATGATCAAAAAAAGTATGAAAATATCACAAATAAAAGACCTCATTTAATGGATAGTATTAACCGGATAGAAAACAAAATTCAATAACCATAAAATAAAATCTATGCAAACACATTCTCAAAAATTTTTGCGGCAAAGAAAATTCCTGATGGTATTGCCATTTTTGGTATTGCCTTTTATTACCATGATATTCTGGTCGCTCGGCGGTGGCAAAGCTGGTGCAGCAGAGGCACAAACTGCTAATACTAATAAAGGATTAAATACGAAGTTACCTGATGCTCATATTAGTGAAAACAAAGGAACAGATAAACTAAGTTTCTATCAACAGGCTGACAAAGATTCTGTTTTACTGCAACAACAAATGCTGAATGATCCTTACTATAAAGATGTGCCGGAATCAGAAAAACAAATGATGCAGGAACAAACAAAGCAACATCATTCACTATTGATGAATAACAAAAGCAGTGTAAATGCCAATGAAGAAAAAGTAAATGAAAAGCTGCAACAATTACAAACTATCATTAATCAGCCACAGCAACAACCTCAAATGTCTCTTACTTCAGCTAAAGAACAAAATAATAATCCTGACATCAACCGGTTGGAAAAAATGATGCAGAACATGAATAATGATAACAATGATGATAAAGAAATGCAGCAGTTAAGTGGTGTGATGGATAAGATATTAGACTTACAGCATCCTGAAAGAATGGATGAAAAATTAAAAGAGCAGTTACTTAAGAACAAACAACAGGTATTTGTGGTATCACTTAACGACACAGTAAAACATGCAAAAGGTTTTTATTCATTAGAAGATAATGGAAGCAGTGAGGTGAATCAAAATACAATTGAAGCCATTGTTCCTGAAACACAAACACTTGTTGGTGCTGCAACAGTAAAGTTGTTACTCGCAAATGATATTTATATCAATGGTGTGCTGATACCACGCAACAGTTTTGTGTATGGTACAGCAACACTTAGTAATGAAAGACTGAGAATTAATGTCGCTTCACTTCGTTATAAAAACAATATCATTCCTGTTGCACTTGAAGTCTATGATATAGATGGTTTACAAGGTATTTACATCCCCGGTTCTATTAACAGAGATGTGGCGAAAGAATCCTCCAATGAAGCAATTAATGCGCTCGGACTAACAACACTTGATCCATCACTTGCAGCGCAGGCAACAGGTGCAGGAATCCAAGCTGCAAAAACTTTACTCAGTAAAAAAGTGAAACAAATTAAAGTCACTATTAAAGAAGGATACAAAATTTTATTAAAAGACAATAACCAAAAATTATGAAAAAGCTAATCATCATCATGGCATGTTGCATCAGTATGACAACATTCGCTCAAACAAAAACGGCATTCATTGATCCTTATCATTTGGATATTGCTGCCAATAAAACTACCAATCTGATTTTTCCTTTTTCTGTACAAAGTGTGGATCGCGGCAGTGCAGATATATTGATACAAAAAGCAAACGGAACAGAAAATATTTTACATGTAAAAGCAGGGAAGAATGATTTTGAAGAAACGAATCTTACTGTAATAACAACAGATGGGAAACTCTATTCTTTTTTGATTGATTACAGTGATGCGCCAGAACACCTCAATCTTGTTTTTCAAAAAGAAGATTCTGTAGAGGTAAAGTTTTCTGAACAAAAAAATAATGCCTATGAATTGCAAAGCAATGCTAAAAAAATTGTTGGCAAAAAGAAAATGTTTCATCATTTAAAAAATGAACATGCAGCGATGAAGCTGAGGCTACAAGGCTTATATGTAAGCAATGATGTTTTTTATTTCCAGTTTGCTGTCAATAACAAATCAAACGTAAGTTATGATATTGATGGTATTCGTTTTTCTATCAAGGATAAGCAAAAATCAAAACGTATTGCTTCTCAGGAAACAGAATTGCAATCAATATATCAGTACAATAATAACGGCACAATAAAAGGGGAAAACAAAAATCAATTTGTAATCGCTGTTCCAAAGTTTACAGTGCCTGATAATAAATATCTCTTTATACATATCCTCGAAAAAAATGGCGGCAGGGATTTACAATTAAATCTGAAGAATAAACAAATCATGGAAGCAAAAAACATTTTATGAATACCAGACATGTTATAGCGGATGAAGTTTTGGATGCAACTATCACTGCATTATCCAAAGGAGAAAATTGGATGGCATATAACGGGTCACTCTATTTTATCGATGTGAAAGACGTTCATTTCTTTAAAGAAAAACAGGAAGCACTTGATTTTGTAATTGATAATTATTCTGATCATGACCGGTTCAATACTATTCAGGTGGATTCAGTAGAAGATGTATTAAGGAAAGTCAGATACAGTGATATTTTCAACGAAGAAAAAATTCAATATGTAACAGCTCAAAAAGAAAATAATATTTCATCATCATTAAATCAAACAAAAATGAACACAGAAAATCAAACGTATTTGAAAGACAATATCAAATACATGGGTTTCGGCGAAAATATGCATGCCGAACTGGAACAAAACATGAAAGAAGGTAAAGCAGATTTCCAATTGCATTACAAAGCGGAGATCAATAAAAAACCTTTTGAAGCTGTTTTGCATTTTCGTAAATCAGAGAACAGTGAAATGTATTTTTTTAATCGTTACGAAGCTTCGCTTGAAAGAAAAAATGGAGAGAAGTTGAATCAAACATTTTACTTAAATAAAGGCAAAGGAGTGACGGCAAAGGAAGCATATAATTTATTGGAAGGGCGTGCAGTATATAAAGAACTTGCCAATAAAGAAGGCGAGCCGTATAAAGCATGGATACAACTTGATTTTGATAAAAAGGACAAACATCAAAATCATGAAGTAAAACAGTACCATGACAATTATGGCTATGATGTAAAAGCGGCGGTCAGCAAATATGCTGTAGCAGAATTAGATGGTGGTGAAAAAGAAAAAGCTCTTCTGCAGTCTTTGCAAAAAGGGAACATTCAATCCGTTACAATTGAAAAAGACGGGGCTACACATAAGATGTTTATTGAAGCCAACCCTCAATATAAGACAGTGACACTGTATGACGGGCAGATGAAGATAGTGCAGAAAGAAGCATTACAGCAATACATTCAGCAGAAACAGAGCAATGGAAAAGAAGTAAAACAAATACCGAAAGAAGACCAAAAGGTCTCGGAAAAAAAATCAAGAAGAAACAGACAAAAAGTAGCATAAGCAATTATGAGTAATATTGAACAATTGAATAGTTTTATTCAGGCAGCAGCAGAAGACCCCCGGTTGCTGCCTACTCATATCAGTTTGTATGTAATCTTATTTTTTGCATGGCAAAAAGATGAATATAAAACTCCTTTTGCAATTGACAGGAAACAGATTATGCATCAGGCAAAGATTTCTGGAAGGTCAACTTACCAGAGATGCATTAAGCAATTAGCATCTTATGGCTATATCAAATACATGCCTTCCTATAATCAGTATGAGAGTAGCTCAATTAACTTCTTAAAATAGATATATGAGTATTGAGATTGTAACAAAAGACGACTTATTGGTATTCAGAAATTTATTAATCAATGATTTGAAACAGTTACTGAATGAAGTTGCCGGTAAGCAACAAGAGCCAATGGAAGGTTATAAAACAAAACATGTGAGAAGTATTCTTGGATGTTCAGTCAATAAGCTTGTTTCATTAAGAGTGAGTAGGAAGATACGCACTAAAAAAGTTGGAGGTACTTTATACTATAATAAAGATGATGTTAGACGATTATTACAAGAAGGATATTAATAATAAATTCATAAAATTGTTCAGATACTATTATTTGGGAATGAAAAATTAGTGTACAGACAAATAAACAATATCATTTGCATGTTCCATCTGTTTGGAATTTAAATGTTACTTAATAAGGCTTAATATTTCTAAATTATTTTTACTCAGCACATCGTTTTTATAAGAAATTTCGTAAATTTGTAAATGCTCTTTCTTTTATTATTTATCCGTGAGTTAATCGGTGAGTTGAATATTTTTTGAGAATTTAAATTATTGACCATTAACTATTTATAGGGGGATTCAGCGTTCTGTCTTCCCGACACTCCTACTAAAAAGACAATCTTTAAAAAAGGTTGTCTTTTTTATTTCTTCGATTCAGTTAAAATATTATCTCTATTGCTGAAGTTTTAAATCTCATGACTAAAAGGTATGTTCAATAAATTTTTTATTTGCATGAAGAGGATTATAAAGTTGATATTGATATTCTAAAATGATATGGTATATAGACTCAGATAAAAAAATAACTATTCGAATTTGATAAAACAGAGTGTAAATAGTTGTTTCAAAATCGATGATTACTCATTTATAATTTACAGCAGTAGAAATTATCAGAAAAGTAATGAAAAGGCGATAGGATATGATGTTTATTAAAAAATGTTACGTACTTTGTAGCATAAACAACCACATCGGTACCCCCCTAAACTGATGAACATGAAAAAATTTTTACTGCTTATTGCGATAGCATTTATAACAAATTGCTCTCATTCTCAATGCGAAAGTTTGTATTTTATGGGATACTCATCAACTTATTCTTTTGCAGGCATAACATTCTATATGCGTAATGTCCATAGACAAGATCGAGAAGAATTATTTAATTGGTTTTTAAAAGAAAGGTTTTTTGATTGGAATGATACAGAAAATAAATGCGTGCATATTGGAAAAAAAGGGCGTAATGAAGTTGATGTAACTGTTATTTTAAAGCCAGATTTTTTTACAAAAAAGAGTGATGAAAATCAGAAAGCCGATCTGTTTCTTGCAGCATCAGATCTATCAACTGTTTACTTGCATAAAAAAGCAACGATCATAGCTATTAGCCCTGATAGGAAGTATAAAACCGAAGCAAGTTGTGATTACTAAAATAAATTCAAAGTGATTTGAAACATTGATCACAGTTTTATTCACCCGAAATATCAACTTTATTTGTTGTGTTTCGGGTGTTTTTGTAATTATCATTTAGCTGAAGATGTGATCAAAACAAAAAGCTCCGAAATTTCAGAGCTTTTATTTTATTGATGATTATCAGGAGGCATGCTTTTATTGTCTTGGACCACCGCCATTTTGCATTCTTTGTTGACGAAGCTTTTCATAAAAATCTGCTACTTTTTTTGCTAATGCTTCATCTTTCAGTGCAGAGGTCCATCTTTTTAATTTAGCGTCATTAACTTCTTTGATTTTTGATTGTCTTTCTTGAGGCGATAAATCTCTCAGGCCTCTCATTTGTTGCATGAAATCGAAATTGATGGTTACAACTGAATCAATCTGTACATCAGTTAATTTTAAATCAGATTCTTTTAATTGTTGTTTTTGTCTTTCTTTCATTGCAGCAGGATCAAAATTTCCCTGTTGTGCAATAGCAGAAGTAAAAGAGCATGCAGCAATAAATGATGCTAATGCAATAATTTTTTTCATAAAAAATATTTTTGAAACGAAAAGTTAGTAACAGCGGAAGATTAATTATTCTTTTTTTCGGTGGAATGATTACTCTTTTCGGTTGCGGTAAATAAAAAACCTTGACAGAAATTATTCCGTCAAGGTTTTGGGTTGATAATTTTTGTAAAATATTATCTTAAGAAAAGAATTTCTCTGTACTTAGGTAAGCTCCAGAAATCATCATCTACCAAATGTTCAAGTTTATCAACATGGTAACGGATATCATCAAAGAATGCATCTTTTACCTGGCTGTTGTATGCAATTGCTTTTGTTCTTGTTTCAGTAATTGCATTGGCAACTTTTCTTGCTTCAACCAGAGCATGTACTTTGGTAAAGATTACCTGAACATGTTCACTGATTTTTGAAACAATAGACAATTGGCTGCTGTAAGCTGATTCAGGTAAACCGGCAGCTTTCAATCCGTTTATATTTTGTAATAAATCGTTTTGATATTTAACTGCTGCAGGGATGATATGATTCAATGCAAGGTCTCCAATAATTCTTGCTTCGATCTGAACTTTCTTGGTATATTTCTCCAATTCAATTTCGTGTCTTGCTTCTAATTCAGCATGCGTATAGATATTGTTGCTTTCGAACAATTGTTTTGCTTTTTTGGTAACCATTGCATCCAATGCCAAAGGAGTTGTGCGAACGTTTGGTAATCCGCGGCGTTCTGCTTCATGGTGCCATTCTTCGCTGTAACCATCACCTTCAAATAATACTGCTTTACTTTCAACAATATATTTTTGAATAACGTGCATGATCGCAATTTCTTTTTTATCGCCTTTCTCAATCAAAGCATCAACTTCTTTCTTAAATCCTTTTAATGTTTCGGCTAAGATGGTGTTCAACACTGTCATCGGGCTTGCGCAGTTTGCAGTAGAACCAACCGCACGGAATTCGAATTTATTTCCTGTGAATGCAAATGGAGAAGTTCTGTTTCTGTCGGTATTATCCAATAACAATTCAGGAATAGAACGGTGAATATCTAATTTTAAAATTGCTTCATCTTGTTCATCAAATTTATCACCAACTCTTGATTCAATTTCACCTAACACTTTTGCTAAGTATTGACCAACAAAAACAGAGATGATGGCAGGAGGTGCTTCGTTAGCTCCCAAACGATGATCGTTACCTGCTGATGCAATGGATGCTCTTAACAAATCGGCATAATCATGAACAGCTTTGATGGTATTAACAAAGAATGTTAAGAACATCAAGTTTGTTTTTGGAGTTTTACCCGGAGATAATAAGTTAACACCGGTATCAGTAGCCATGCTCCAGTTATTGTGTTTACCACTACCGTTAATTCCTGCAAATGGTTTTTCATGAACGAGTACGCGTAATTTATGACGACGTGCAACTCTGTCCATAATATCCATCAATAAAGAATTATGATCAACTGCAACACTTACTTCTTCGAAGATAGGAGCAACTTCAAATTGTGAAGGAGCAACTTCGTTATGTCTTGTTTTAAGAGGGATACCTAATTTATAACATTCAGTTTCGAAGTCTCTCATGAAAGCATAAACTCTTTCAGGAATAGAACCGAAATAATGGTCTTCTAATTGTTGTCCTTTTGCTGGAGCTGCGCCAAATACGGTACGGCCGCATTGTACCAAATCGGGACGTGCATTGGCCAATCCTTCATCAATTACAAAATATTCCTGTTCCCAACCTAAAGTAGCAGTTACTTTAGTTACATTCTTATCAAAATAATTGGCAACATCAACTGCAGCATTATTTAAAGCTTCCAATGCTTTTAATAATGGTGCTTTATAATCTAAAGACTCGCCGGTATAAGAAATGAATATAGTAGGGATACATAAAGTTTTTCCCTGACCGATTTCGATAACGAATGCAGGAGAAGATGGATCCCATGCTGTGTAACCTCTTGCTTCGAAAGTAGCACGTAAGCCGCCGCTTGGGAAAGAAGATGCATCGGGCTCTTGTTGAATTAAGGCAGCGCCATCAAATTCTTCAATGGCAGTACCATCGCTTTTTATAGAGAAGAAACTATCGTGTTTCTCAGCAGTTGTACCAGTTAATGGTTGAAACCAGTGTGTAAAGTGTGTTACACCTTTACTTTCGGCCCATGCTCTGATGCCATTAGCAATACTTCCGGCAACAGAACGATCAATTTTTTTACCGCCCTTAATACTGCCGATCAAACTTTTGTAAGCTTCATCATTTAAATATTCACGGGCAGTCTTTAATGTAAAAACATTCTCTCCGAAAATACTTGTAATTTTTTTTGCATTTACCTGATTAACCTCATTGGGTTCATTTGTTAGGTCGCTGATTGCTTGAAATCTTAATGACATAGGGTTTAAAATTTAAGAGAGCAAAGAAACGCTAAAAAATAAAACAACACAAGTTTCTTTACAGAATGTTTAAAAAAATGCGTTAAATCAATTAAAACATAAACATGTGGTTTATTTTAATTTAAAATTTACTAATTTATTAATTTTATAAAATTACGAAGAGAGCTGTATTTGGTTGATCAATACTTTATGCCTTGGATTATTTATAAAATAAATAATATTGTTACAATCTTTAAACGATTGGAACACTTAGTGTAAATCAGTTTCTTTAAAAATTTGCCTTTAAATAAGCGATCAGTTGTTTTCGTATATCAACCGGTGTATTATCAACGCGGTTGGTTACAGGCGTTACAGCAGTAATATCCGGATTATCTGTTTTAAAATATCCGAGTCCGGTTTCTTTTCCGGAAGCAAGAAACTCTATCGTTCTTATTTTATAAGTTTTATCCTCAGCAACAGGCGCTTTCTTTAAATACCATACCCCATTTATCTTTTCAAATCCTTTACTTATTTGCAGATATCCGCCCAGGCCCTTACGGCTGTCGTTTGTATTAAGTACCTGTAACAATAAATTGCCTTTCACAGAAAGGTCTATCAGTTTGCCGCCAAATGGCATTATCCTGATAATATCCAGTTCGCTGATGTCGCCTGCAACTTTATCATCGATCCTGATAGAGCCGCTGTTAATAATGGCTGCATCAACCAAACTGTCATTATATATCATCGCATCAGTAACGAGGCTGCCCATATTATTTTGTTCAAAACGAATAGACGATTCCAAACCATTTAAAGTATCCTTTAATCTGCATACCGAATTGGTTGGTTCTAAACCCATTTTTCTGAATGACTGATAAGCTATTTGTTCCCATTTATCTACTAACAGATTGGTAGAAGAATCTTTGTTTATGCTTTCGTCAAGGTTAATTAATTGACTGCTGATTTCGGGTAAGCCTTTTTTATTGAGATAGATCAAATGCCTGTAAATACTTTTTGCATTGGCATCTGCTTTTGTTACATAACCATTACCTGCTTTTATTTTCATGTTCTGATGTTCGTGCCCTCCGATGATATGTTTAATAGCAGGATATTCAGTCATCAACATACTGTCTTCTTTATACAATAAATGTGTTAATCCTATCAATACATTTTTTGAATTGTTTTGTTTGGCTATAATGGGTTTCAGGCTGCTGTTATAAGTATGGTACGAAACAAAGTTTTGCTGATTAGCGGCTAATGTGAGTGCAAAGAAAGTAACAGCAAATTGTTTGTGTTTTGATAAAAGCGTATAAGTTTGGCTAAACGGTTGTTTTATATTACCGCTTAATTTATAAAATGGTGATTCGTTGCCTGCACTGTCTTTCTCAAAAACATTACTGCTTATCCAATCAAAATTTGATTCGTTGATCCTTTGCTGTAATACTTTTTCGGGTATATCAAATTCATGGTTGCCAAAAGTTACGAGGTTTATACCGATATGATTAAAGAGATCAACCATTTGACGGCCATTGATCTTTTCATTTTCATAAGAAGCAGTACCCATCACTGATGGGTTTAAAAAATCGCCGGCAACAACCGAAAAGGTTTGATAATGTTTTTTATTTTCTTTTATGATCGTGGCAACTCTTGCCATGCCACCGGCTTTACCATTTTGAAGGGGTGATATTTCATAAACATCATTTATCTGGATGATACAAAGCGTATCGTTTTTGGATTGTGCAACTGAACATAACGGAAACAACAATATTGCAAAGCAATACACACGAATAAGGGTTTTCATTGGTTAGCTGGTTTATTTTTAAAAGAATAAAAACAGTCGGGCAGCATGACTGTTTTTGTATGTTAGATGCCATAAAATTATTATAATTTTTTGAACAGGTTTAAATAATAAATGTGCAGGAAAAGAATATCCTTTGCCATATAAATGGCTCTAACAACAACAGGCATTCTTTTAAAAATATATACAACCGAACGTATTGATGTTTTCATCAACAAAGACGAAAAATCAGCAAATGATCATTGGCTTATTGAGATAGTAATGGTCAAAAAATTGTAATATGAAATATTTATGCGCAAATTTTATACATAAAATATATTTACTTGAATAATTAGCATTGTCTCCCCATTTCACTTTCTTAACTTCGCGCCATCATGGAAATAACAGTAAAAACCGCAGAGGAACTTCGATTGACCGCCGACGAATTTGAACTCATCAAACAAAAGCTCGGCCGTACACCCAATTTTACAGAGCTGTGCACGTTCAGTGCCATGTGGAGTGAACATTGCAGTTATAAAAACTCGATCAAGTGGTTAAAGACTTTGCCGCGCAATGGCGGAAGAATGTTGGTGGCTGCAGGCGAAGAGAATGCAGGATTGATGGATATGGGCAATGGATTTGGTGTGGTGTTTAAAATCGAATCGCATAATCATCCATCTGCCATTGAACCTTTTCAGGGTGCAGCAACAGGCGTTGGTGGTATTCAACGCGATATTTTTACAATGGGTGCACGCCCCATCGCTTCATTAAACAGTCTTCGTTTCGGAAATATAAAAGATAAAAAAACACAGCGTTTATTAGCCGGTGTGGTACATGGTATTGGGCATTACGGCAATTGCTTTGGTGTGCCAACTGTTGGCGGTGAAATTTATTTCGAAGAATGTTATCATACCAATCCATTGGTGAATGCCATGAGTGTTGGTATTATGAAAGCCGATAAAATGATCAGTGCAACTGCCGAAGGAATTGGTAACCCGATATTTTTTGTAGGAAGTGCAACAGGTAAAGATGGTATTGGCGGTGCATCTTTTGCATCGACAAATATTACTGCAGAAAGTACAGAAGAGTTACCTGCCGTACAGGTGGGTGATCCTTTTCAGGAAAAGAAATTATTGGAAGCATGTTTAGAACTCGCTGAAACAGGCGCTGTTGTTGGTATGCAGGATATGGGCGCCGCAGGTATTATTTGTTCTACTGCAGAAATGAGTGCAAAGGGTGGTGTTGGTATGAGGATTGATTTGGATAAAGTTCCAACGCGTCAAAAAAATATGAAGGCCTGGGAATTATTGTTGAGTGAAAGCCAGGAAAGAATGCTGATCTGTGTTGAGCGGGGAAAAGAAGATGCTGTTTTAAAAGTGTTTGAAAAATGGGATTTGCCTTGCAGCGAAATTGGTGAAGTGACAAATGATGGCATACTTAATTTTTATATGCATGGACAATTGGAAGCATCGGTGCCTGCGCACGAATTAGTGTTGGGTGGCGGGGCTCCTCAATACACAAGAGAATATACCGAGCCAAAATATTTAGAAAAGATAAAATCATTTTCTATTACTGATGTTGAAGATATAACTGATATAAAAACTGTTGCAGAACAATTAATTCAAATCCCCAACATTGCAAGCAAAAGATGGGTGACGGTTCAGTATGATAGTATGGTGGGTGCTGCCAATGCAAGTACCAATGCGCCAAGTGATGCTGCCATTATTATTGCAAAGGGAACGGGGAAAGCATTAGCTGTTACAACCGATTGTAACAGTAAATATGTTTTTGCCGATCCGTATAAAGGTGGAATGATTGCTGTTGCTGAAGCAGCACGCAATGTGGTTTGCAGTGGTGGTGAGCCGATTGGTGTAACCAACTGTTTGAATTTTGGTAACCCTTACGATCCCGAAGTGTATTATCAATTTGTGAAAGCGGTTACCGGTATGGGCGATGCCTGCCGCAAATTCAATACACCGGTTACAGGTGGTAATGTTAGTTTTTATAATCAAAACCCCGAAGGCCCGGTATATCCAACGCCAACAATTGGTATGGTTGGGATCTTGGATGATTTTGAAAACAGAATGACATTAGATTTTAAAGAAGAAGGCGATGTGATTGTATTGATTGGCGCACAGCAAAATGATATCGGCTCATCAGAGTATATTCATAAAATAAAAAATATAGAATATTCTTCTGCGCCTCATTTTGATATTGATGAAGAATATAAAGTGCAACAATTTATTTCATCCATCATCAAACAAAAATTAATTCAATCAGCACATGATATCAGCGAAGGCGGATTGATTGTAACGCTGTTGGAGAAAGGGTTTAACCGCGATCTTGGATTTGATATTCATGCCGATACTTCCGGGTTTAGAATGGATGCATATTGGTTTGGCGAAGCACAAAGCAGAGTGGTGGTTACTGCTAAATTATCTCAAATCTCAAATCTCAAATCTCAAATTCAGAAGGCAGGAATTGCATATACTGAATTAGGAATGGTTACTTCTGCAACCATAAAAGTAAATGGCGAAAATTGGGGAAGCATTTGCGATTGGAAAGAAAAATATGATACTGCAATTGAAAAATTATTAAAGTAAAAAATGAATCATCAATCAACCATAATTGTTACAGGTGCTGCAGGATTTATCGGGTCTTGCATGGTTCAATATTTGAACGAACAGGGATTCGAAAATTTAATTTTAGTAGATGATTTTGGTGTGGAAGCAAAACGCCAAAATTGGGAATCAAAAAAGTTTACTCAAATTGTTGAACGATATAATTTATTTGACTGGCTGCAAAAAAATGATCCCCAAATTAATTTTGTCATTCACCTTGGCGCCAGAACCGATACCACCGAATTTAATTATGCCATTCATGAAGAACTGAATGTTCAGTATTCGAAAGATATCTGGAATTATTGTGCCGCAAAAAATATCCCTTTAATTTATGCATCATCGGCTGCAACGTATGGTGCAGGCGAGTTGGGTTATAATGATGATCATGAGGTAATTGAAAAATTACAACCACTTAATGCGTATGGGATCAGTAAAAACGAATTTGATAAATGGGCGTTGCATCAAGTCGGGAGTCGGGAGTCAGGAGTCGGAAGTCAGAAGTCGGAAGCCAAGAACTCACCGCCATTTTGGACTGGATTAAAGTTCTTTAATATTTATGGACCGAACGAATATCACAAAGGCCGCATGGCAAGTGTGATATGGCATTCGTTCAATCAAATAAAAAAAGATGGCGTGGTGAAATTATTTAAAAGTCACCGGCCCGATTTTAAAG